>OOCP01003251.1_pt1 | contig 12220 bp, 14 predicted proteins | sample 1671511 | NCBI WGS metagenome assembly OOCP01 (sample SAMN06348164, study PRJEB24527) | human gut metagenome | biome: human gut; feature: ankylosing spondylitis patient; material: feces | host: Homo sapiens | place: China | collected 2015-10 | reverse complement strand
CTAAGTGTAGTGTTAGTTATAAAAAGAATTCCTTATTTGAGGGTTGTTTTTCCATAAGCTATGAATATCCTCATCACCGGCGGTTCCGGTTTCATCGGTTCCGCCCTTATTCGATATATCATTAATCATAGTCATGATTCTGTTATCAATGTTGATAAGCTGACCTATGCTGCAAATCAATCATCCTTAAAAGACATAGAAAATAGTACTCGGTATGCTTTTGAAAAAGTTGATATCTGTGATCTTAAAGAGATAGAAAGCGTTTTCGAGAAATATCAGCCGGATGCGGTGATGCATTTGGCGGCAGAAAGTCATGTTGATCGTTCTATTACGGGAGCGGTTGATTTTATTCAAACCAATATTGTTGGTACTTATACGTTGTTAGAAGTTGCTAAGAATTATTGGCATACCTTAGACGAAGCTAAAAAATCTGCCTTTCGATTCCACCATATTTCTACAGATGAAGTGTATGGGGATTTATCCCTTTCCGAATCAGCCTTTACCGAACATTCCCCTTATCATCCGAGTAGTCCTTATTCAGCCTCAAAAGCAGCGAGCGACCATTTGGTACACGCTTGGCATCGCACTTATGGTTTGCCGGTGATTATCACAAACAGTTCCAATAACTATGGGGCTTATCAGCACGCTGAAAAGCTTATCCCTTTAATGATTTCAAATGCTGTGATGGGAAAGCCTTTGCCAATTTATGGTGATGGGCAGCAGATTCGTGATTGGTTATTTGTGGAAGATCATGTCCAAGCCTTATATTTAGTTTTAACAAAAGGTCGAGTCGGCGAAAACTATAATATCGGTGGAAATTGTGAAAAAACAAACCTTGAAGTGGTTAAAACAATTTGCCAATTACTCGAAGAACTTGCACCAAATAAGCCTAATCACATTAAGTGTTACGAAGATTTAATTACTTTTGTAAAAGACCGACCTGGTCATGATGTGCGATATTCATTGGATTGTTCTAAAATTCATGCAGAATTAGGTTGGCAACCGCAAATAACCTTTGAACAAGGACTTCGTCAGACGGTAAAATGGTACTTAGAGAAGAATAGATAAATAAAGGAGAAGAACCTCATGCAAATTACATTATCAACTACTCCCGCTTCGGAGAGTTGGGGCAAAAATGCCATTTTAAGTTTTAATCAAGATCAAGCCGTTATTCATCTTAAAGATAATGAAAAATCGAACCTTGTTTTAGTTCAAAAAGCCGCACGTAAGTTACGTGGACAGGGCATTAAAGACGTTGAGCTTGTGGGGGATGCATGGGAATTAGAAAATTGCTGGGCATTTTATCAAGGTTTTTACTCGGCGAAGCAAGATTATTCGATTGAATTTCCTCATTTAGATGATGAGCCACAAGATGAATTATTAGCTCGTATCGAGTGCGGTGATTTTGTGCGTGGCATTATTAATGAACCGGCACAAACCCTTACGCCGGTTAAATTAGCGGAGCGCGCGGCTGAGTTTATTTTTAAACAAGCCGAAAGTTATGCCGATAAAAGTGCAGTCAGTTTTCAAATCATTTCTGGCGAAGCGTTAAAAGAGCAAGGTTACCACGGGATCTTTACTGTGGGTCGAGGTTCTGTTAATCCACCCGCTATGTTGAAATTAGATTTTAACCCAACTAATGATCCAAATGCGCCTGTATTAGCCTGTCTAGTGGGTAAAGGTATTACTTTTGATAGTGGCGGTTACAGCATCAAACCAAGTGATGGCATGAGTACCATGCGTACTGATATGGGGGGCGCTGCGTTATTAACAGGTGCGTTAGGGTTTGCGATTGCGCACGGTTTAAATCAACGTGTAAAACTCTATTTATGCTGTGCTGAAAACTTGGTAAGCGGCAATGCATTTAAATTGGGTGATATCATCACGTATAAAAATGGTGTAACCGCTGAGATTTTAAATACTGATGCGGAAGGCCGTTTAGTATTGGCGGATGGCTTAATTGAAGCCGATAGTCAAAATCCACAATTTATTGTCGATTGTGCAACCTTAACCGGTGCAGCGAAAGTGGCAGTCGGTAATGATTACCACAGTGTGCTTTCTATGGATGATGCATTGGTAAATAGCTTATTCCAAGCTGCGCAAGAAGAAAATGAACCGTTCTGGCGTTTACCTTTTGAGGATTTCCATCGTAGCCAAATCACGTCTTCTTTTGCGGATATTGCAAATACAGGCACAGCGCCAGTTGTGGCGGGGGCAAGTACTGCAACGGCATTTTTATCGTATTTTGTGAAAAACTATCAACAACGTTGGTTGCATATTGATTGTTCGGCCACTTATCGTAAATCAGGTAGTGATTTATGGGCGGTGGGTGCAACAGGAATTGGTGTGAAAACTTTAGCAAATTTATTAGTAACGAAAGCAAGTTAAGTAGGATTTTATGACAGAACGTACTTTTTCAATTATCAAACCCGATGCAGTAAAACGTCATTTAATTGGTGCTATTTTAGGACGTTTTGAATCACAAGGATTTCGTGTCGTTGCCCTTAAAATGGTGCAATTAACCAAAGAACAAGCAGAAGGTTTCTATGCGGAACACCAAGGTAAACCATTTTTTGAGCCGTTGGTGGAGTATATGATCTCTAGCCCGATAGTGGTTTCTGTATTGGAAAAAGAAAATGCGGTGAGAGATTACCGCACTTTGATTGGCGCAACGAATCCGGCGGAAGCGGCAGAAGGTACTATTCGTAAAGACTTTGCGTTAAGTCAGCGTGAAAATTCTGTTCATGGTTCTGATAGCGTTGAAAGCGCAAAACGAGAAATTGCTTATTTCTTTGTTGATTTAGAAATCCAGCCGTAATTCATTTCTATAAAAAAGCACTTAGTGAATCGCTAAGTGCTTTTATTCTTATTGCTTTTCAATTTTTGCGATAGTCTTTTCCTGAGGATCAATCTCAGCTCGAATATGAAAGGCTTTCGCCAAATTTTCCGCATTTAATACGGCTTGCGTTTCACCAACTGCTAACAATTTGCCTTGTTCTAATAGAATAATTTCATCACAAAATTGATAAGCCAATGAAAGGTGATGAATTGCGACGATGCATGTGTGTTGTGGTGTGAGTGATTTAAGCTGTTCCATCATATCAATTTGATAATAAGGGTCGAGTGGCGCAATCGGCTCGTCCACCAATAAAACAGGGGATTCTTTAATACTGCAACGAGCAAGTTGTACTCGTGCTTTTTCGCCTCCAGAAAGTTGTTGAAATGGCTTATCGAGTAAATGCGTTACCGCAAATTTTTCTGAAAACGCTTGAATTTTTGACCGCTCTTTTTCTTTGGGTAGGGGGGCAGCCAAGCCTAACGCAATCACATCATAAACGAATAAATCCCAATGAATTTGCGTATTTTGTGCGAGGTAAGCAATGTGTTGGCTTTTTTCAGTTGCATTCATTTTGCTTAATGGCTGATCATCAAACCAAACTTCTCCTTGTTTGAGGGACAAGATACCCGCAATGGTTTTCAATAAGGTAGATTTTCCCGCACCATTGGCGCCCATAATACCAATCAATTTACCTGATGGAAGCGTACAGTTGATGTCACTTAAGCAATAGGATTGGGTGAGTTTTTCAATTCTAATCATAGATTTTTCTCTGTTGCGTTAATAACATCCAAATCAAGCAAGGGGCACCGATAAGTGCGGTCAATGTGCCGATGTAAATATGTGAAAACAGTGGGATATATAAAATCGCTAAATTGGCCAGTAATAGCAATAATGCTCCAATTAATGCACTGGTGAGATAAAGCTGTGATGGGCGAGCTTTTAATAAAATACGGGCGAAGTGTGGCGCGATTAAGCCGATAAAGCCAATGGTACCAGTTTGCGGAATGGTCGCACCGACTAATAAAGCCACACCAAAGGTGCTGATGAAAAAGCTACGTTTGGGATCTACGCCCATGGTGCTCGCTGTTTCTTCACCAAAGGTGAGTAAATCTAAGTATCGGCGAGTGTGGTATAAACAGAAAATTCCCGCCAGAACAATCGGGAGTGAAATGAGCAGGGTATCTAATTTTGCCCACATCAACGAACCTTGTAGCCATCGATAAAGTTCAGCTAATGCCCATGGACTTTCAGCGTTGGAGAGTAATAATGCAATCGCTGAACCAAGCAACAGATTGACCGCTAAGCCGCTTAGAATCATCATCGTAGTGCCGTAGTTTCGGGCGATCAAATACACGATTAAAAAGCTTAAAAGTGCACCAATCACACCACCGGCTAAGAGCAGTGAAAATGGCACGGCAAAATAATAAAGGATAAATACACTAGCCGCTGTTGCCCCAGAACTACTACCAAGTAAGCCTGGACTCGCTAATGGATTTTGGAAAATACCTTGCATCGCATTGCCGGCAATCGCTAGGCTAGCGCCCGTCAATAAAGCTAAACCAATGCGCGGAAAACGAATATCCCACAGCACCATCGAACGCATATCAGTGAGCACACCATCCGCATTTTTGAGATGGGCGAAATCACCAAGTTGATGATAAATTGCAAAGCCGCTAATCAACAGCAACGCGAAGAAAAGTGCGGTATTTAATTTTAGTGTTTTGGTCATAGGTTATTTTAACTGTTGATAAATCTTCTCCGCCCCTTGCCACACGCCATGATCGAAGCAATAGGTATATTTCATCGGGATGCTGACAAGCGGTTGGTTTTTGAAAAAATCTTGCAACATAGGGTGGTGCAGCAATTCGGCTTGTGCATTGTAACCTTGTTTGTCAGTCAGTGAAATGAGCATATTCGGTTGGCTTAAAATCACTTTTTCTAACGAGAAATTTTGTGCGGTAAGTGGTGTTTTTAACGGTGTTAATCCAAGCAAATTTAACAGTACAGGATATTGCGGATAATAACTTTCTACCACACCCGTTTCCGACAAAATCAGTGTGTCAGTAAGCGGTCGATTTAAGTGGAAGTTTTGCGATTTGAGTTTTGCCACTAAATCAGCCGCCTTTTGCTCATTTCCTAGTTTTTTACCTAAGTCTAGAATCAGCGCAAATAATTCATCTGGCGTTTGTGGGCTGTCGTTAATGGGAATAATCTTCACACCGAGTTTTTTCAGCTCTGCGACTAATTGTGGATAAAAGGTTTCGTTAATCAGAATAGTTTTATCCAAATAGGGCAATAATTCCGTTAATTGCGGTTCTAGAACAGGTTTGTCGGTATTGATTTTATCCAACATCATCAACGGATTTTTCGAATAAGGCGACTGTGCAGCAATTTGCGAAGGCTTAGCCAGTTCGATAAGCAGTCTGTCGCTGCAAAGCGTAAGCGAGACGAATTGTTCCGAAGCCTGAGCGGTAAACGGAAGGAAAAGTGCGGTTAAAATTAAGTGAGTTTTTTGCATAGTGATAATGATACGCTACACCATCAATAATGTAAAAAGGCGTGCTAAGCACGCCCTTATAGGTAAGGAAGAATTAGAACGATCCTTTTAACCCAACGTAAATATTACGTCCTTCTTGGCCGTAGCCCAGTACGTTTTCGTATTTTTTATTGAATACGTTGTTAAGGTTTGCATAAATCGTCAAGCTATCCGCTACTTTATAGTTCACGCCTAAGTTAGCCAAGGTGTAGGATGGCATTTTGAAATCTCCAGAATCAAGACGTTTACCTACATAGGATACATTCACATCAGAACCGAATTTTTCGGTAATTTGATAAGCTAATCCAATATTTCCAGAGTGTTTTGGGCGGCGAACATAGTTTGAACCAAACTGGTCGTTTTCCGACTTAATGTATGTGTAAGTATAATTTGCATAACCTGATAGTGAGTCAGTAAATTTGCCGCTATAAGATATTTCGACACCTTTAATTTTAGTTTTTCCATCACGGTTGATAGAGCGATAAAGCGTGTAAGTATTATTTAAAGGTATTGCATCAAGAAAATTATCTACATTACGAACAAAAAGTGTAGTATCAAGACTATGACGCTTATCATTACTTTCTACTAATAACCCTAATTCACCACCTAAGCTTTTTTCTGGTTTTAAATTTGGGTTTGCAGCCCAACTGGTAGAATTACCCCATCCATAAACATCAATAAATGTTGGATTGTGGATTGCTTTACCAATGCTTGCGTGTGCTTTGACGTTTTGTGATAAACGATAAGCTCCAGCGAGGCGAGCCGTAAATGCATTTTCAAATAAGCTGTTATCTGTATAACGACCGCTTATAGAGAGACTATGGTCAGATTCAGTAAATAAGCGGTATTCAGCAGCGATACTTTTTTCTGTTAATTTTTTATCAACAAAATTATAAGCAGATGCGACATATTTTGTATTTTGATAATCAGCTAATAAACTAACAGCTTGTTTTACTTCGCCTTCTCGGTCAAAGTTAATGTCTAATTGATAGTTGGTATTGAGCTTTTTGCTATCGTATTCAGTTTTGTCTACAGAAGATACCCAAGGCTTATATTGTGTTGTGTCATTATCAGTTTTAATATGACTAATAGCCGCTTTATGTACAAACAGATCATCTGAACTACCTAAATAACCACTTAATTTATATCTAGTTTCACGAATACGAGTATTATCATCAAATTTTAATTCATCTGCTGCACTATTATCAAAATGTAAGGTTTGAGAAGAGTGAGATGCAAGGAAATCCACCCCTTTTTTGCTATCATCAAAACCTAAACGAATAGATGCATTATCTCGATGAAAACCGTCTTTTTCGGTTGCGGGTACATTGGTAGATTTTACACCTGAAACGCTTGTGTAATTAAATACATTTTTACTCCGGGCAGAAATACCACTTGTGCGGTGGCTATCGCCGTGAAGAGCATAATAGAAACCATTTTGCTGACCTGATAAAGTGACAGAGCCATCTCGTGTACGGTGCGAGCCTGTACCAAAGTCAAAATCGACGTTAAATGGTTTGTCTTTATATAATCCACTTTTTGTGGTGATATAAACTACACCACCCATAGCATCACTGCCCCAGAGTGCAGATTGTTCACCACGTAATATTTCGATATGTTCAATATTACTTAATGCTAATCCACCAAAATCAAAATTAGTGTCAACAGGATTTACTCGAATGCCATCGATAATCACAGCAGTATGTTTTGAGTTTGCTCCACGTAAGAAAAGGCTTGTTGCTGCACCTCGCCCTCCGCTAACTCCCATTGCTACGCCAGGTACGGTTTTTAACACATCACTCACATAAGTAGCATTACGTTCTGAAAAGTCTTTCTCAGTTAAAACGGTAACAGATGAAGCGGTTTGATCTTGGTTTACTGGGGTGGCGTAAGCTGAATAAACATGAATGGGTTCAAGTTGAATTTCTTTTTCCTCAGCCGCCACCAGTGCCGGAATCGCTAATAAAATCGCTGAAGTAATCACATTTTTTTTCATTTTAAAATCCCTAGGATAAAAGTCTGTATAAAAGCGCCACCAGTTTACACATTAGAAGCTTGGCGCGCAAACTTCTGGCGATGAAAATAACTCATCATGAAAATGAATGAAATTTAAGAGAAATAAAAAATTTAAGGATTTTTCTGACCGCACTTTTTCGCCTTTATCCGCCCTATAGTTTCAAGTATAATGCCTGTATTTTTCATCACATTGTTATTAAAAAAATTATGAGTACAAAATTCAACGTAAAAACATTCCAAGGCATGATTTTAGCCTTGCAAGAATATTGGGCAAATCAAGGCTGTACCGTTGTTCAACCCTTTGATATGGAAGTAGGCGCAGGTACTTCTCACCCAATGACTGCATTACGCGCATTAGGCCCAGAGCCAATGGCATTTGCTTATGTACAACCTTCACGTCGTCCGACCGATGGTCGCTATGGCGAAAACCCAAACCGTTTACAACATTACTATCAATTCCAAGTGGTGATTAAACCGTCTCCAGATAACATTCAAGAACTCTATTTAGGTTCCCTTGAAATGCTCGGTTTTGATCCAACACAAAACGACATCCGTTTCGTGGAAGATAACTGGGAAAACCCAACCTTAGGGGCTTGGGGTTTAGGTTGGGAAGTGTGGTTAAACGGTATGGAAGTGACCCAATTTACCTATTTTCAACAAGTAGGCGGCTTAGAATGTAAACCGGTAACAGGTGAAGTAACCTACGGTTTAGAGCGTTTAGCCATGTACATTCAAGGTGTGGATTCTGTGTATGACTTAGTTTGGTCTGACGGCCCGCTTGGCAAAACCACTTACGGCGATGTGTTCCATCAAAACGAAGTCGAGCAATCAACTTACAACTTTGAATATGCAGATACTGATTTCTTATTCTACTGCTTCGATCAATACGAAAAAGAAGCGAAAAGCTTATTGGAATTAGAACGTCCGTTACCATTACCGGCTTATGAGCGCATTTTAAAAGCCGCACACAGCTTCAACTTGTTAGATGCACGTAAAGCGATTTCGGTTACAGAGCGTCAACGCTATATTTTACGCATTCGCGCATTAACCAAAGGCGTGGCTGAAGCGTACTATGCGAGCCGTGAAGCCTTAGGTTTCCCAGGCTGTAAAAAATAGGCAAAAAAACAACCGCACTTTAGCATTAACACAACGATATAAGGAGATAATCATGAAAGATTTTCAATACCCAGACGATATCTACACGGAAGCAGAAACTGATCCGAATACACTCGCGAATTTAGGCCCATTGGCTAGATTAGCGGGTGTTTGGGAAGGTAAGCGTGGTGTGGATATCAACCCAAAAGCAGAAGGGCCAGAAAAAGATCCTTATATCGAACGTTATGAAGCCCATCCAACTGATGGTCAAACCAATGGTCCGCAACTCTATTATGGATTACGTTATCACACCCATATTGTACAACCAGGCGAAGTGGAAACCTTCCACGATCAAGTGGGTTATTGGTTATGGGAACCTGAAACAGGCAATATTTTATTAACGGGCAGCATTCCACGCGGCCAAACGTTTATTGCTGTCGGTAATGCACCGGCTGATGCGAAAGAGTTTACTGTAAAAGCGGTACGCGGTTCACTAACAAACGGTATTATTTCGAATCCGTTCTTAGAGCGTTCATTTACCACGGAAAGTTTTGAAATGACGGTGAAATTTCATGATGATGGCACTTGGTCATACGATCAAACCACCATCCTAATTATCCCGAATTATGATGCACCGTTTGAACATCGTGATCGTAATCGCTTAAGCAAAATTGGCGAACCGAAATTGAACCCAACCGCGGCAGCCGAACAAGAAGGTGAATAATGAAACCTATTCTTTATTATGCGGCAGATTGCCCGGATACAGCGCCATTTGTGGCAGAGTTAAAACGCTTGGGTGTGGATTATGAGGCAGTGGAAGTATTATCTTCCATCCCAAATTTGAAACAATGGTTACGCTTGCGTGATCGTCACGCCGCATTTGATGATGCAAAAGCACAAGGTTATGCAGGTTTTCCGGCATTATGGCTAGATGATGATCGTGTTATTTTAGATGAATCCAAATTAAAAGAGATTTTCTAAAATGATGAAGAAAACCTTAGCCTTTGCAACTTCAGCGATGATTTTGACCGCTTGTAGTCATGCACAATCTCAAGGTGAAATGTTGTGTCTGGACAAAGGGAAATCAGATGCTCACGGTTGCTTTCAAAATTTAGGAGAGTCTTACTCTTATTTGAAAAAAGCCTGTGTACAAGTGTTTGATGTGGCGGATATTAAGTTAGATGATCCTGCCAATAAAACTCTAGCGGTTTATGGCATCCTGTCGGAAGATAAGCAACAGGTTGAGGTGTTTGCTTCTGATTTGCCTGAAAACACGATTTTAGATGTGGTAAAGGGCGGCTATGTGGCCAAAGACGGCAAAGTGCGTTTAATGAAAACCAAGAATAGTTGGAAAATTCGTAAGTAATGAAGAAAGTCAGTTTTTTGCAATTTTTATTTAGAATTGGTGATGACTATTTAATGTTTTTGCGAAATTTAACACCCGCTGTGTTGTTTTTATCACTCGCGTTATTTATGTATTCTGAGCTGAATTGGACACATTGGGCGTGGAGTAATGTGCTAGTGCTGTTTTTAAGTTTGGCTTCAGGGTTTATTGCACTCAGTGTCATGGCAATAAATACCGTCACTTTTGTACGCAAGATGCTGAAAACCTTAAGAACACTAAGCGGAGAGAGCGAACTTGATGAAAATATTGGTACGCTCGCATTATTTAAAATGCTCTGGGTGGAGAGCAACAGTAAACAGCTAATCTTTTTTGCGGTAGTCAATATTGTGGCGGTATTTATGGTGTTAGTTTATGGCGCCAAATATGCCTTGAATTTTTATAGCTCAATTTCAGCATTAAATGATTAGGTCTTAAAGGCATAATAGAAAGTTAGGTTAAGTCTCGAATATGAAAAAAACAGCCCTAAAACTCACCGCACTTTTACTTGGTTTGTCGCTTGCAAGTAGTGTATTTGCGACAGAGAATCGCAAAAGTACACAGAATGCAGATTATGAGCTTGAGAAAGTCTTAATTTTCAGCCGTCATGGATTACGCTCGCCAGTGGAAAAAGATCCACAAGAGATGGCAAAATATTCCCCATATGCGTGGGCAAAATGGGATGTGCCATCAGGTTATCTCACGGCAAAAGGGACGGTATTAGAAACCTATTTCGGTCAATATTTAGGGCAATGGCTTGCAGATAAAGGATTATTAACGACAGAACGTTGTGAATCAGGTGAAGGTATTTTCGCTTATGCGAATGCAGTACAACGCACAGTTGCAACGGGGCAAGCGATTGTGGCAGGGGCTTTTGCCGGATGTAGTGTGCAATTACAACATCATGGTGAAATTGGTTCAGAAAAAGATCCAATTTTTAGCACGCAGGCGCACAATCCAAGCCAAGCCTTGATTGAATCTGCAAAAAATAATGTAGATTTAACTGCTTTACAGAAAAAATTAGCGCTAAATTATGCGCTATTGAGTGAAATTATCGATTATAAAAATTCACCAAACTGCCTGCAAAAAGGCGAATGTGATTTAGGTGGAAAAATCGGTGAATACAGTATTAAAGACGGTAAGTCGGTCAAAATTACGGGTTCTATCAGCACAGGAAAGAAAATTGTCAGTGCATTATTGCTCGCCCATTATGTGGGTAAGCCTGATTCAGAAATCGCAAACGGTCGCGTGGATAGCCAAGAAAAATGGCGTGCAATTAATGAAATTAAAAACGAATATTACCGTACTTTATTTAAAAACAACGAAGCGCTGGCACAAAATGCATCATACCCGTTATTAGCATTCATTCAGCAACAGCTAAATAGCAAAAATAAAATTAATTTATTGGTTGGTCACGATTCGAATATCGTCGCTCTGCTTGCAGCACTAGGCGTAGAGCCTTATGAATTGAATGATTCATTAGAAAATATCCCAATCGGTGGCAAGTTGCTATTTGAAGTGTGGAAACACAAACCAAGTGGCAAACTCAAATTTAAGTTGGATTATGTGTATCAAACCACTGAACAGCTGATTAATATTACGCCATTAAGTTTAGCGACACCACCAAACCAAACAGCATTAACCCTCAAAGGCTGTGAAAAAGATGAACATGGTTTTTGTGATTACGAGCGTTTTCAACAGGTGTTGAGTGAGGGTATTGAAAACGGTAAGAAATAGCGTTCATGCAACCCTATGAAAAATACTTAAAAGAGAATTCGCAGAAATTGAGAGTGGATCAAACGGATGCGGAAAGAAAATTATGGCAACGCATCAATCGAGATCAATTATTAGGATTTAGATTTAATCGACAAAAGCCACTTTTAAGTTATATCGTTGATTTTTATTGTGCGAAAGCAAAGCTGATTATCGAATTAGATGGCAGTCAGCACTATGAACTTGATTATCAGGAAAAAGACGCATTGCGAGATGCAGAATTAAATTCACTTGGTTTCACTGTGATGCGATTTAGCAATGATGAAGTAATGCGTGAAATTGAAAGTGTAGTAGAGCAGATTTATTTGTTTTTAGAGAATGTAAGGACTGATTGAGTATGAGGTTGGATTAACCTCTGCCAAATCTCCCCTAACCCCTCTTTGCTAAAGAGGGGGAATTCTTAAGTAAATTGATAGTAACTGGCTCATTTACATTTTAATTTCAATAGAGATTAAATTATCTGCTTTCAAAAAAATGTTAAAGTAAAACATAGATATTTAACCCTGCAAAGATCCAATCCCCTCTTTAGCAAAGAGGGGTTAGGGGAGATTTGGCAGAAGTGATAACGAAGAAAATATAA
>OOCP01003243.1_pt1 | contig 12252 bp, 11 predicted proteins | sample 1671511 | NCBI WGS metagenome assembly OOCP01 (sample SAMN06348164, study PRJEB24527) | human gut metagenome | biome: human gut; feature: ankylosing spondylitis patient; material: feces | host: Homo sapiens | place: China | collected 2015-10 | reverse complement strand
TTGTTGTAATTTTTTTAGAGTTATGTATGTTGGTAGTTTTTTTTTTTAATGATACGGCGACCACCGAGATCTACACTCTTTCCCTACACGACGCTCTTCCGATCTACCGGCTTTTCCGTTCCCAGCAGCGCCCACACCAGCTCCGCCGTTTCATCTCCCCGGCCAAGGCCGGGGCCGAGGGCCAGCACATCGCAGCCTTGAAGACGCTCCCGCAGCAGCGGCAGCGCCCCAAGGCACAGCCGCCCGTCCCGCTCCGGCAGCGGAAACGGCATGGCGGAGCTGCACTTCACCGCCTCGATGGGCCAGATGGACTCCGGTACGCCCACAGACACCAGCCCCCAGCCCGTCCGCACCGCCGCCGACGCCGCAAGATACGGCGCACCGGTGTAGCCCACGGCGCCGCCCACGATCAAAACCTTGCCGAACGTCCCCTTATGACCGTCCTCCCGCCGGTGCGGCAGTACCCGCCGCACCAGCTCCGCCCCGACAAATTGCGTTCCCACCGGCATCACTCCTTCGTTTTTCTCTCATTATATATGGCGGTGCCTTTCCGTGCAATCCCTTTCGCAATTCTCCCGCAAAAGTCGGAAAACCGTCATTTTTGCTCTTGCATTTGCCGTCTTGTTGTGGTATATGTAGAAAAGTCATCAGCGATGAAGGGGAAAATAACCCGAAACGCCGCCGCAGAGAGGGTCGGTCACCGGCTGCAAGCCGACCTGCGGACGCCCGGTTTGGTTCGCCCCGGAGCTGCCGTGGAGACATGGCGGACGCCCCGCCGTTATCGTGGGCACAAGTGTGCGCTTTGGCGCAAATTTGGGTGGTACCGCGGAAGTGAGCCTTTCGTCCCAATGTGGGACGGAGGGCTTTTTGTTTTGCACCGCGGCCTGAACCGAACATCCCAATTCCAACAAAAAGGAGTTTTGCTTTTATGATGAAAGAACAACTGGAAGCCATCCGCAAGGGCGCGCTGGACTCCATCGTGGGCACGAAGGCCGCGGCGGAACTGGACGCGCTGCGGGTCAAGTACCTGGGCAAAAAGGGTGAACTGACCGCCGTCCTCAAGCAGATGGGCAGCCTCTCCGCCGAGGAGCGCCCCATCATGGGCCAGATGGCAAACGAGGTCCGTGCCGCCGTGGAAAAGGCCATTGAGTCTCAGGCCGCCATTTTGCAGAAGGCGGCGCTGGAGGCCAAGCTGAAGGCCGAGACGCTGGACATCACCATCCCCGGCAAGGAGGTGGCTCTGGGCCACAAGCACCCCATGTACACCGTGCTGGACGAGATCAAGCAGGTGTTCCTTGATATGGGCTTTGAGATCATGGACGGTCCCGAGATCGAGCTGGAAAGCTACAACTTTACAAAGCTCAACGCCCCTGAGTCCCACCCTTCCCGTGACTGGACGGACACGTTCTATCTCACGGAAGATTCCAAGATTTTGCTGCGGACCCAGACTTCTCCCATGCAGATCCGGGCCATGGAGGAGCACGGCGTTCCCATCCGCATGATCTCCCCCGGCCGTGTGTACCGCAAGGACGAGGTGGATGCCACCCACTCCCCCATGTTCCATCAGATCGAGGGTCTGGTGGTGGACAAGGGCGTGACCATGGCGGACCTGAAGGGCACGCTGAACGCCGTGATCAAGAAAATCTACGGCCCCGCCTCCGTCACCCGCTTCCGTCCCCACCACTTCCCCTTCACCGAGCCGAGCTGCGAGGTGGACATCCAGTGCCACAAGTGCGGCGGCAAGGGCTGCCCCACCTGCAAGGGCGAGGGCTGGATCGAAGTACTGGGCGCCGGTATGGTGCACCCCAAGGTGCTGCGCAACTGCGGCATTGATCCGGACGAGTATTCCGGCTTCGCCTTCGGCATGGGCCTTGAGCGCTTCGCCATGGGCCACTTCAAGATCAGTGACCTGCGCCTGATTTTTGAAAACGACGAGCGGTTCCTGCAGCAGTTCTAATATTCTCGCCAAAATGGCACAGCCATTTTGCGCGGATTTTGCAGAGTGCCGCAGCGCACTCGCCGCAAGCGGCTCGCACGTTTGCACTCTGCGCAGTGTTTTTTGCGACGTACACGCCGCCGCAAAAAACAATTTCAATAATTTGCCGCAGGCGGCAATAAGCACCTCAAGATAATAAAGAGGAGGATAGACAATGATTCTTTCCCGTAAATGGTTAAATGAATTTGTAGATGTTTCCGACATCAGCGACCGGGAGTTTGACGAGGCCATGACCCTCTCCGGCTCCAAGGTGGAAACCGTCACGGCGCTGGATGAGTCCCTGAAAAACGTGGTGGTGGGCAAGATTTTGTCCATGGAAAAGCACCCGGACAGCGACCACATGTGGATCTGCCAGATCGATGTGGGACAGGCGGAGCCTACCCAGATCGTCACCGGCGCATGGAATATCCATGTGGGCGATCTGGTGCCCGTGGCCCAGCACAAGTCCCTGCTCCCCAACGGCACGAAAATTGAAAAGGGCAAGCTCCGGGGCGTAGCGTCCAACGGTATGCTCTGCTCCCTGAAGGAGCTGGGCCTCACCGCCGAGCACGATTATCCCTACGCCGTCATCACCCCCGCCGCGCTGCTGAACGACTATCACCCGCTGGACAAGGACAAGCCCTCCATCCCCGCCGACATCAAGCCCGGCGATAAGGTGTTCGGCCCCGTGGTCTGCGCCCGGGTGCTGGAATGCGAGGCCCAGCCGAACGGCAGCTTCCACACCACGCTGGATACCGGCAGCGCCACAGCCTGCCCCGATACCGTCTGCTCCAACCTGCACGCAGGCGATCTGGTGGCTTACAATACCAAGACGGATTCCATCTGCACCCTCTCCGACCTCCATGCGGAGCAGGCGGAGTTCCCCCACTGCATCCCCGACGGTATCTTCGTGCTGAACGAGGACGTGAAGCCCGGCGACGATATGGCCAAGGTCATCGGCGCGGACGATCATGTGGTGGAGTTTGAGATCACCCCCAACCGGCCCGACTGCCTCAGCGTCATCGGCCTTGCCCGCGAGGCCAGCGCCACCTTCGGCCGTCCCCTGAAGCTGCACACCCCTGAAGTGAAGGGCTGCGGCGGCTCTATCGCCGAGTTGGTGGATATTGACATCGAGGATGGCGAGCTCTGCCCCCGCTACACTGCCCGGATGGTGAAAAACGTGAAGATTCAGCCATCTCCGGCATGGATGCGGGAACGGCTGCGGAACTCCGGTGTCCGCCCCATCAACAACATCGTGGACATCACGAACTACGTCATGCTGGAATACGGCCAGCCCATGCACGCCTTTGACTTCTCCTGCGTGGAGGGCGGACACATCATCGTCCGCACCGCCCGGGAGGGTGAGACCATCCAGACGCTGGACGGCAATCAGCGGAAGCTGACCACCTCCATGCTCTGCATCTGCGACGAGAACAAGCCCGTCTGCGTGGCGGGCGTCATGGGCGGTGCCAACAGCGAGATCGTGGGCGATACCGCCATGGTCCTCTTTGAATCCGCCAACTTCAACGGCACCTCTGTCCACCGCACTGCCGCCGCGCTGAATATGCGCACCGACGCCTCCTCTCGCTATGAAAAGGGTCTGGACCCCATGAACACCCTGAAGGCCGTGGAGCGGGCCTGCGAGCTGGTGGAGCTGCTGGGCGCCGGCGAGGTGGTGGAGGGCGTGATGGACGTCATCGCCAAGGACTCCAACCCCGTCACCGTGAAGCTGGAACCGGAGAAGGTCAACGGCCTGCTGGGCACCGATGTTTCCCGTGAGGAAATGGTCCGGATCCTGGAGTCTCTGGACTTCAAGGTGGAGGGCGACACCATCCATGTTCCCTCCTGGCGGTCCGACGTGGAGCACTACTCCGACATCGCCGAGGAGGTGGCCCGCTTCTACGGCTACAACAACATCCCCGACACTCTCTCCAACGGCCTCACGGAGCGCCGCGGCTTTACGGAGCTTCAGCAGACGGAGAACCTGCTGGGCGCTGTCTGCCGCGCCGCCGGTTACGATGAGATCATCACCTATTCCTTCATCAGCCCCACCTATTATGATAAGATCGATCTTCCCAAAGACTCTCCGCTGCGGGACTCCCTGAAGATTTTGAACCCGCTGGGCGAGGACACCTCCATCATGCGAACCACCACGTTGCCCTCCATGCTGGAGATCCTGACCCGGAACTACAACTACCGCAATCAGGACGTGAAGCTCTATGAGGTGGGCCGGACGTACCTGCCCGGCGGCGAGGACGGCCTGGCCATCGAGTCCAAGACACTGACCCTGGGCGCCTACGGCGGCGACATGGACTTCTACGCTATGAAGGGCGCCATTGAGGCGATCCTCCAGGAACTGCGGGTGAAGGATGTGACCTTCCGCATCGGCAGCGGCCTGCCGGAGGAGCTCTCCTACCACCCCGGCCGCTTCGCCGAGGTGTGGAGCGGCAGTGACTGCCTGGGCTGGTTCGGCCAGATCCATCCCCTGGTGGCCGAGAACTATGGCGTAGACGCGGAATTCTACTGCGCAGAGCTGGCCATGGACGAGCTGGAGAATGCCAAGGGGGCCGACCCGGAATATGTCCCCCTGCCCAAGTTCCCCGCCGTCACCCGGGACATCGCCGTGGTGTGCGACAAGGCCGTGACGGTTGGTGAGCTGGAGGACGCCATCCGCAAGGGGGCCAAGGGGCTTTTGAAGGAGGTTGACCTGTTTGACATCTACACCGGCGTCGGCATTGCTCCGGGCAAAAAGAGCGTGGCTTTCAGTCTGACACTGCGCTCTGATGACCGTAGCCTTACCGCCGAGGAGGCGGATGCCGATGTCCAGAGTATTCTGGACGCTTTGAAGCAGGAGTGCGGCGCTGTTTTACGGTAAGCGCTTCCCGGCCAGCCTCCTCGCCCCGCAGCGCGGGGACGCAGGCTACTGCGTACAAGCGTTCTGCACAGCAGAACCTTGGCGCAGGGCGCAGACGGAATTCATTTCCGCCAAGCATTTTAAAGAACAGGGTTCCCGCAGACTGCTTAGCAGTCTGCGGGATGGCGGATGCCGACGTCCAGAGTATTCTGGACGCTTTGAAGCAGGAGTGTGGCGCTGTTTTGCGGTAAGTGCTTCCCTGCTCTCCCCGTCCTATAGCGTGTGGGGGCACCGCTGCCTCTGAAAATTGCCAAAAAGCGCCTGTGGAAAACCACAGGCGCTTTTTCAGGAATGATTATTACCATTTTGTTACATTTCCGTTTTTCCCTTTACTTCTCGTCCTAAACCGAGTATACTATTTTCATACTCAGTAGGAAGGCGGTGTCCGTATGGATGATTTCACCAGAAAATTCAGCATTGTGGACGAAAAGGATGCAGAAATTCGGCACATCCTGACTACCGTCTATCAGGCCCTTGAGGAAAAGGGCTACAATCCCATCAATCAGATTGTGGGCTACATTCTCTCCGAGGACCCCACCTATATCACGAACCACATGGGCGCCCGGACGCTGATTCGCAAGCTGGACCGGGACGAGCTTTTGCAGGTGTTGGTCAAGAAATATCTGGGACAATAAGTTTCAAAAGCCGGTGCAAAAATGCCCCGGCTTTTTTATTTATTCTGTTGAAAAGCAAAATACAGCACCTGCTATGAGCGGGTGCTGTATTTTTATATTGTGCTTACACCTTGGGACCTGCGGCCACCACATCGGCGGGCATTTTATCGTATTTCTTGAAGTTCTCCACAAAGGACCTTGCCAGCTCCTTGGCTTTTGCCTCGTAGGCTGCCTTGTCCCTCCATGTGTTGGCAGGAATCATCAGCTCCTCCGGCACATTGGGGCAGCTTGTGGGAACGGCCACGCCGAAATAGGGATCGGTGACAAACTCCGCCTTCTCCAGCTCGCCGTTCAGCGCCGCCGTGACCATCGCACGGGTGTAGCTGAGCTTCATCCGCTTGCCAGTGCCGTTCCAGCCGGTGTTCACCAGATAGACCTTCGCGCCGGACTTTGCCACCTTTTCCGCCAGCATCTTCGCATACACGGAGGGGTCAAGCGGCATAAAGGGCGCGCCGAAGCAGGTAGAGAACGTGGGAACGGGAGAGGTGATGCCCCGCTCCGTACCGGCCAGCTTGGAGGTAAAGCCGGATACGAAATAGTACATAGCCTGCTTTTCATCCAGCCGGGAAATGGGGGGCAGCACGCCGTAGGCGTCCGCTGTCAGGAAAATAACCGTCTTGGGGGTAGCACACACGCCGGGAATGGCCGCATTGGGGATATAGTCCACCGGGTAGCCCACGCGGGTATTCTCCGTCAGGCTGCTGTCGGCATAGTCCGGGCGGCGGGTTTCCGGGTCGACGATAACATTCTCCACCAGCGCGCCGAAGCGGATAGCGCGGTAGATCTCCGGCTCGCTCTCCTCTGTCAAATCGATGCACTTAGCATAGCAGCCGCCCTCAAAGTTGAACACGGACTCATCCGCCCAGCCGTGCTCGTCATCACCGATGAGCTTGCGGTTGGGGTCGGCAGAAAGCGTGGTCTTGCCGGTGCCGGAGAGACCGAAGAAAATGTTGGCGGAGCAATGCATGGGGAACACACCCTCTTTAGGCATCAGATAGTTCATCACGGAGAACACGGACTTCTTGATCTCGCCGGCATACTGGCTGCCGGCAATGAGGACCAGTTTCTTCTCATAGTCAATCATGATGGCCGCCTCGGAATGCGTGTGGTCCCGCTGGGGATCGCACTTGAAGCCGGGGACACAGATGATGGTGAAGTCAGCCTTGTAGTCCGCAAGCTGCTCCGCCGTGGGACGCAGCAAAAGCTGGTGGATAAAGAGATTCTGGCTGGCCAGCTCGTTGACGATGCGGAAGGCCTTGGTATGCCGGGTATCGGCGCCGGCAAAGCCATCAAACACAAAAATCTCCCGGTTCTGGAGGTAGGCCACCATTTTTTCATACAGCGCGTCAAACACCGCCTGCGTGGTAGGCACGTTGATCTTGCCCCACGCGATATCGTCATGCACGCCCTCGCTGTCCACGATGAATTTATCGTTGGGAGAGCGGCCGGTGTACTTTCCCGTCCGCACGCACAGGGCGCCGGTATTGCTGAGCTGACCCTCGCCCCGGCGCAGCGCGTGCTCCACCAGCTGGGCCGGCTCCAAATTACGGTAAACAGCCTTGGGATTCAAAATGCCAAGCTGCTCCAAACCATAGGTCTCCATATTCGTTCCTCCTTTATTGATGCTCAGAACTTATACTCCACATACAGCTCCCGGACCGCGTTGGGGTCCTGAGAGGCTCCCACCGCCGGAGCGCCAGGTGTACAGGTGTCTTGACAGGTGTCATGTTTCCCGTCCCGCCACGCCAGAAACTTCGGCGCGACCTGCGGGAACAGTGCCAGCGACAGCACATCCTCCTCGGATTTGGCGATGTCCTTGAATTCTTCCTTGTATTTTTCCAACTCCGGGGCGATGTTGTCCGCCGGACGGCAGGTGATGACCTCCTCCGGGTCGATGCCTGCCAGCGCCCGGACCTCCGGGTTTACCTCGCCGGGCAGCGCGCCGTATTCGCCCCGCAGCAGACCCTTGGACTCCTTGGGGAACGTTTTGTATCTGCCGACGATAACGTTCATCACCGCCTGCGTTCCCACGATCTGACTGGTGGGTGTCACCAGCGGCGGATAGCCGAAATCCTTGCGGACTCTGGGAATCTCCGCCAGCACATCGTAATATTTGTCCTCCTTATCGGCCTGCTTGAGCTGAGAGATCAGGTTAGAGAGCATTCCGCCGGGGACCTGATAGAGCAGTGTGTTCGTATCCACCCGCAGCACCTTGGGATCCAGAATCCCCTCCGCCTGCAAGCGGGCAGCCACCTTGCGGAAGTGGGCCGCCGCCTCGCTGAGGCGGTTCAGAGCAAGCCCCGTGTCCCGGGGCGTACCCTTCAGCGTGGCTACCAGAGACTCCGTGGCGGGCTGAGAGGTGCCGTTGGCCAGCGGGGACAGGGCGGTATCCACGATGTCCACCCCCGCCATGGCGGCCATGAGGTTCACCATGTCGCCGGTGCCGGTGGTGTTGTGGGTGTGGAGGTGGATGGGAATAGAGACCGTCTCCTTTAGCCGTTTAATCAGGGAGTAGGCGTCCATCGGCAGCAGCAGATTTGCCATATCCTTGACGCAGATGGAGCTTGCGCCCATCTCCTCCAGCGTTTTGGCCAGCTTTACAAAGTAATCCTCATTGTGGATGGGAGACACCGTGTAGCTCATGGTGGCCTCCACCTCGCCGCCGTACTTCAGCGTGGACTTGATGGCCTGCTCCAGATTCCGCACATCGTTCAGCGCGTCGAAAATACGGATGATGTCGATGCCGTTTTCAATGGACTTGCGGCAGAAGGCATCGACTACATCGTCGGCATAGTGCTTGTAGCCCAAAATGTTCTGACCCCGGAACAGCATTTGCAGCTTTGTATGCTTCACGTGCTGCCGGATGGTCCGCAGCCGCTCCCACGGGTCCTCGTTCAAAAAGCGCATACAGGCGTCGAACGTGGCGCCGCCCCAGCACTCCAGCGAGTAGTAGCCCACAGAGTCCAGCGTTTCCAGCGCAGGCAGCATATCCGCCGTGGTCATGCGGGTGGCCGCCTGAGACTGATGCGCATCCCGAAGAATGGTATCCGTGATAAGCAGGGGCTTCTTCGATAAAAATTCCATAGCTGCCTCCCTTTAGCCGAACAGGCTGATGAGCACACCCGCCGCGATGGCGGAGCCGATGACGCCGGCCACGTTGGGGCCCATGGCGTGCATCAGCAGGAAGTTGCCGGGATTGTACTTCTGGCCCACCATCTGAGACACTCTGGCCGCCATGGGAACGGCGGACACACCGGCGGAGCCGATGAGAGGATTGATTTTCTCCTTGAGGAACAGGTTCATGAACTTGGCAAGCAGCACGCCGCCGGCGGTGCCGAAGCTGAACGCCACCACGCCCATAATCATGATCTTGATGGTCTGGAAGGACAGGAACGTGGTGCCGGTAGCGGTGCAGCCCACGCTGACGCCAAGGAAAATGGTAACGATGTTGATAAGCTCATTCTGCACCGTTTTGCTCAGCCGCTCCGTCACGCCGCACTCCTTAAAGAGATTACCCAGCATCAGGCAGGCAATGAGGGGCGCGGCAGAGGGCACCAGCAGCAGCGGCTCAAATTTCTTCACGATACCAAGATACAGCAAAACACAGGCAATGCCGATCATAACAAGGCAGCGCCAGTTACCGTCCTGCGTAAAGAGATAGAATCCCGTATCCTGTAAAAAACGAATGATCGCTTCCATAGGCCGTCCTCCGTTATCTCACTGGAGGACGCACAGCAGCGCGCCGGATTCCACCGCGCTGCCCTTGGAGGTGTGGACGGAAGCGACAACACCGTCCCGGGGGCACATGATCTCGTTTTCCATTTTCATGGCCTCCAAAATCATGAGCACCTCGCCCTTTTTCACGGCCTGACCCGCCGATACGTTCACGGCCAGAATCGTGCCGGGCATGGGGGCGGTGATCTGCTCGCCTGCTGCCGGTGCGGCGGCAGGGGCAGGCGCGGCAGCGGGGGCGGATACGGGGGCAGGGGCCGCGCCGGTGGGCTCCTCCAGCTCTCCCTCATAAACAGTCCCGTTCACAGTCCCTCTGTACTTTTTCATCTGGAGTTTCTCCTTTCAAATCACACTTTTTTCATGGAAATGATGCGAATGCCGGTAATGTCTGTCCCCAGCTCCTCCGCTAAGGCGGCGGATACGGCGGCCACCAGTTCCGGCGTCACCGTCTGCGGCAGTGCATCGGCACTGCGGCTTGCAGACTGCGCCGGCGCCGGCTTTTTCCCCAGCACCGCGCTCATCAGCTTCGTCAGGATAATGATGCAGACCAGTCCGAAAAAGACCGTCCCCATTCCCATGAGGCAGACAAACCAAAGAGAATAGTCCATAGCGTCCTCCTTTTTCAGCCCCCGCGGGGCGATTTACCGGAAATGCTCCGCCGCGCGCAGCGTCCGCAGAACGTTTTCCAGCGTATATTGATAATTGACCCGGCTGAAGGGCTTGGATTCCGAGTAATCCATGGCCTGACGGTTAATGGAAAACACAGCGGCGATGCCGGAGGCCGGGTCGGCGCTGACGCTCTCCATTTCCTTATCCACGCTGCCGGCGATGACCACCACGGGAACATTTTTCTCCCGCGCCCGCTTGCTTACGCCGCTGATGACCTTGCCGCGGATGCTCTGGCTGTCGAACCGGCCCTCGCCGGTGAGAACGAGGTCGCAGTCCGTCAGCTTCTCGTCAAATTTCACCAAGTCCAGCACCGCCTCGATGCCGGGGCAGAGCTTGCCCTTCAAAAAGGCAAGGATGCCCGCGCCGAAAGCGCCGGCGGCGCCGGAACCGGGGACCTCCGCCACAGACACGCCCAGCTCCCGCTGAATCGTCTGGTCCAGCACCTGCAGGCGGTAGTCCAGAAACTCCACCATAGCGGGGTCCGCCCCCTTCTGGGGGCCAAACACGTAGGCCGCGCCGGTGGGGCCGTACATGGGGTTATCAATATCGCACATGGCGGTAAGACTCACATCCCGCAGCAGCCGCCGCGACCGCCGTGCGTCAATATGGGCGATTTTGTCCAGCGTTCCGCCGGTGGGAATAAACTCCCGGCCCTCTCGGTCCGTAAAGCGGACGCCCAGCGCTGCGGCACAGCCGCAGCCGCCATCGTTGGTGGCGCTGCCGCCCAGCCCCAGCAGAATGCGGGTATTGCCCCGCTCTACCGCGTGGCGGATAAGCTGGCCCACGCCGTAGGTTGTGGTGATGCGGGGGTCCTTGCAGTCATTGGCCAAAGGAAGGCCCGCGCAGGCCGCCATTTCGATCACGGCCTGCTTTTCCTCCAGTTGGAGGTAGGACGCCTCCATGCTCTGCCCGAAGGGGCCCTGCACCCGGACTGTCACCAGTTCGCCGCCGCAGACCTCCTGGAAACAGGCCACGGTGCCTTCGCCACCGTCCGCCACAGGGATGCACACCAGCTTGCACGCCGGGAACACATTCTGAAAGCTCTCCCGGGCGATCTCACAGATCTCGCCGCTGGAAAGGGACCCCTTGAACGAGTCCGAGATCACAATGCACTTTTTCATGGCCTTACGGATTGACAACGTTCTCCGGCTTTCCTGCAAGGAACGCCTTCACGTTGTTCACGGTGCAGTCCATGATGCGCTGGCGGCTCTCCTTTGCGCCCCAGGACATATGCGGCGTGATGATGCAGTTCTTCGCCTTCAGCAGCGGGTTATCCGCGCGAATCGGCTCCGTGGACACCACATCCAGTCCCGCAGCGGCCAGCTTGCCGCTGTTCAGGGCGTCGGCCAGGTCCTGCTCCACCACCATCTGTCCGCGGCTGTTGTTGATGAGGATGGCACCGTCCTTCATTTTTGCAATATTTTCCTTGTTGATGATACCAACGTTGAACGGCAGCAGCGGCATCTGGAGACCCAGCACGTCGGACTGGGCAAACAGCTCGTCCAGCGTCACATACTCAACGCCCAGCGCGTGGCCCGCGTCCGACTCCCGTGCGTCATAGGCAATGACCCGCATCCCCAGCGCCTTGGCAATCGCGGCGGTATGGATGCCGATGTTGCCGCAGCCAAGCAGACCATAGGTCTTTCCGGCCAGCTCGATGAGGGGATAGTCCCAGTAGCACCAGTCCTCGCCATTGGCCCATCTGCCGGCATAGACCGTTTCGCTGTGGTGGCCGATGTGATGGCAGACCTCCAGCAGCAGCGCGATGGCAAACTGACTGACGGAGCGGGTGCCGTACACCGGGACGTTGCACACAGGGATCCCCTTTTCCTTTGCGTAGGCAATATCAATGACATTGTAACCGGTGGCCTGCACAGCGATGAGCTTCAGGTTCGGGCAGGCGTCAATGACCTTTTTAGAAACAACGCCCTTGTTTGTCACCGCGATGTCGGCATCACCGATACGGCGAAGCATCTCTTCCTCGTCATCCGGAGCGACGCGGTCATACACCGTCAGCTCGCCAAACGCCCGCAGGGGCTCCCAACTCAAATCACCGGGGTTCTCCGCGTATCCGTCTGTTACTACAATCTTCATCATAATAGTAGCCTCCTTATAATTATAATACCCGCAAGCGAATATGCAAGTCCATTTCGCCGCTCCTAATCGGTATCTATACTATAACAGGGCCGGGGCTGTAATTGTAGTAAAAATTCTTTTGCTTTTCTGTAAATTTTACAAAACGCTCCCACTATCCGGGTCGTGAATCTCCACACAGGACTGGGCGGTGA
>OOCP01003242.1_pt1 | contig 12254 bp, 11 predicted proteins | sample 1671511 | NCBI WGS metagenome assembly OOCP01 (sample SAMN06348164, study PRJEB24527) | human gut metagenome | biome: human gut; feature: ankylosing spondylitis patient; material: feces | host: Homo sapiens | place: China | collected 2015-10 | reverse complement strand
TATTGACCAGGAACGAAGGGTAACCGCAGATGGAATGCTGATAACTGGATTATTTATAAAAATGCATAGATAAAAAATTTAAAAGCGAAATCCCTGTTAAGCGCGTATCTGGCTTGACAATACAGGGCGAAATAGGCTATACTTAAATCTCCGAGCAGCCGGGGTGGCAGCGGTACCCTGAACCAGCAATCCGCTATAGCTGGGGTGATGCCGAACGGAGGGTTGTCAGATTGTGGAGCTGCCCTTCATAAGTGGCGTTGAAGTTTGGGTCTTACGCAACAGGAATCTGTGAACCGGGTCAGGTCAGGAATGGAGCAGCCCTAAGCAGAAGCTCTTGTGTGCCGTAAGGGTGCCTGGGCCGAGTTAACTGTGGAGGTAACGTCTGTGGTCTGGATTCGATGGGAGGCGCTCGGTTTTGTATATCTAAAATTGACCATATATCAGGATGAAAGGAATTACAGTGGACAAACTCAGAAAAAGACTGTATCAGGTAAGTGAAGGTTTAGAACTCATCATAGCGTTAGTTGCTGTGGTTGGTGTGGTCATAGCGGCGGTAAATCTTTTCCCTGAACTTCTGGTATACTGGCAGAACCGGACGAATGGGGAGGCATTTCTTATTTTTCTCGATGCTGTGTTTGACGTCGTGATCGGGGTAGAGTTTATCAAGATGCTCTGCAAACCAAGTTCACAGAATATCATGGAGGTTTTGATCTTTCTGATTGCCCGTCATATGATCGTACAGAAAACGTCAGCATTAGAAGACCTGTTATCCGTAGTCAGCATCGGAATTTTATTCTTTTTCCGCAGATTCATGCTCGCAACCAAACCGGATAAGGAACAGCATGTGCCGGAACTGTTAGGTGCAATCAGACATTCAGGGAATAAGCAGGAGAAAGAAACAAAAGATAATGAACAGTAAATTTGTCACAGACAACAGAAAATTATATGGAAAAGGTACCGTATATCAGACGCATGATCCGGGGGATCAGGTTTCTGAGATACGGTACCTTTTGTATAAAGAAAAATACAATTTACGTTAATTTTTTCACAAAGATACTGATAGTATATCAAAGTTGAGAGAATATGTCAAATAAAACTGCATTTATTTGAATACAAATATTGAATTTCGAAAAAACTGCTATATAATGAAAACATGATATGCGCTGGTAGAGAGCGCCAATTACAATTTATAAAAAGTGAGGAATTAATCATGTTTGGATTTGGACAACTGATCGACATCTTAAAAAAAGATCCTAAGAAAATCGTGTTTACAGAGGGCGATGATCCTCGTATTTTAGAGGCAGCTTCCCGCCTGTTAGCAGGAACATTCCTTCATCCGATCTTAATCGGTAATCCGGATAAAATTGCTGCTGAAGCGGAAGAGTGCGGTTTTAATATCCGTGGAGCAGAGATCATTGATCCGACTAATTATGACAGAATGGATGAGATGGTAGATTTATTCTGTGAACTTCGTAAGAGCAAAGGTGTGACACCGGAGCAGGCAAGAGGTATTCTTTCCCAGGCAAACTACTTCGGAACCATGCTTGTAAAAATGGGCGTTGCTGATGCACTTCTCGGTGGAGCAACCTATTCAACAGCAGATACCGTACGTCCGGCATTACAGCTGATCAAGACAAAACCGGGCAACACAATCGTATCTTCCTGCTTTATCATGGTACGTCCTGCAGCTACCGGTGAGAACGAAGTTCTTGCAATGGGTGACTGTGCAATCAACATCCATCCGACAGAGGATGAGTTAGTTGAGATCGCAGGTGAGACAGCACAGTGTGCAAAGATTTTCGGTGTTGATCCGAAGGTTGCATTCTTAAGCTACTCTACACTTGGTTCCGGTAAAGGTGAGGATGTAGATAAGATGCGTAATGCTGCAGCCAAAGCCAAAGCAAAATATCCGGATCTTCCAATCGAGGGAGAACTTCAGTTCGATGCAGCAGTTTCTCCTCGTGTAGCACGTACCAAATGCCCGGGCAATCCGGTTGCAGGTCATGCAAACACATTTATCTTCCCGGAGATCAGTGCCGGAAACATCGGTTACAAGATCGCACAGCGTCTTGGTAATTTCGAGGCTTATGGTCCGATCTTACTTGGATTAAATGCTCCGATCAACGATCTGTCCCGTGGATGTAATGCAGCAGAAGTTTATTCTATGGCTATCATCACTGCAGCACTTGCATAAGACGGATGATTGGAACTGTTGGTACGGGTAGAATTTTCCGTGCATGACAGTACGTTTTAAATACAAAACAAATATGACAGAATAAAAACGTGGCATGGCGTAAAGCTATGCCACGTTTTGTGTGGAAACACATGTGAAAAATTGAATTTTCTACATGTAGGAATGTGCTTATGTTCAAATTTGTTATACAGAAAGACTGTGCAGGAATGTACTTATGCTCAAATTTGTGATACAAAAAGACTGTGCAGAAATGAGGATTAATATGGAACAACCGATTTTTACAAGAGAGGATTTGAAAAAACTGATCATACCGCTGATCATAGAGCAGATGCTGGCTTTAAGCATCGGTCTGTTTGATACCCTGATGGTGTCTTCGTGTGGAGAGGCTTCTGTTTCCGGTGTATCACTCGTAGACAGCATCAGTGTGTTATTGATTCAGATACTGTCGGCACTTGCGACAGGCGGGGCCGTTGTGTGCAGCCAGTATCTCGGCAAAAAGATGCCGGAGAAAGCAAAACTTTCTGCGGGACAGCTGATGTTTATCATGCTCACAACATCCGGAACAGTAATGATTCTGGTATTATTTTTACATCGTTTTTTATTGCGTACAATTTTCGGACAGATTGAAGCAGATGTGATGGATGCGGCTCAGATTTATTTTTTGATCTCGGCGATATCTTATCCGTTTCTCGGTGTGTATAACGCCGGGGCGGCACTTTTCCGAAGTATTGGAAACAGTAAGATCAGTATGTACACCAGCCTTGTCATGAATGTGATTAACATTGGCGGCAATGCGATCCTGATTTATGGTGCTGGAATCGGTGTAATGGGAGCAGCGCTTGCGACACTGATCGCAAGAATGGTGTCTGCACTTGTCATGGTCGTGTTATTATCGAAAAAAGATAATCCGCTCTGCATCGCGACACCGGGCTGTATGCGTCCACAGAAAGATGTGATCGGAAAAATCTTAAAGATCGGTATTCCAAGCGGTATTGAAAATGGGATGTTTCAGATCGGTAAACTTCTGGTGTCAAGCCTGACGGCAACGTTTGGAACGGCTGCGATCGCCGCAAATGCCGTGGCAAACAGTATTGCCGGGTTTGCCAATATTCCGGGGATTGCGATCGGGCTTGCGATGGTGACAGTGATCGGACGCTGCATTGGTGCCGGGGAAAAAGAGCAGGCGAAATGGTACAGCAGAAAACTGTTAGGGCTTGCATATGGAGGTATGTGTTTGACCGACATAACGTTATTGATTCTGGTCCGTCCGATGGTTGGGTGTTTTTCACTGTCCGGTGAGGCGTTTGCAATTACGGTACAGCTTTTACAGACATTTTCCATCTGTGCTATGCTTATCTGGCCGCTCAGTTTTGCTCTTCCGAACGTTTTGCGTGCAGCGGGGGATGCGAAATATACCATGGAAGTCAGCGTGTTTTCCATGTGGGTATTCCGTGTTGCAAGCAGCTATTTCTTTGCAGGAACGTTGAAAATGGGCGTGCTTGGCGTGTGGATCGGAATGTATGTGGACTGGGTGTTCCGCTCACTCTTATTTGTAATACGGTATAAGCGGGGAAAGTGGCTGAATAAGCGGGTGGTATAGGAAAACGCTGGAATAGCAAAAATATGAAATGACAGATGAATGTAAAATGTTAGACAATATACAAACAATACACAAACTATCAGAAAAAATGTGGATAACTCTGTGGATAATGTGGATAAGAGTGCATAATAGTGGAAAACCATATAGTTGTTGCACAATTATAAATTATATGTAAAATAAAAGGAAAATATACATAAACATAAAAAAGAGGCATATTGCAGCCAGCCCAGCTGGTTTCTGCAATATGCCTCTTTAGCATGTGATCTACTTCTCCGGGTGGATATCGATCATACGCTCGATCAGTTCTACGGATTCTTCGATACCGTAGCATGCACTGTTGATACAAAGATCATAGTTTACGGCATCGCCCCATTTACGCCCGGTATAAAAATGATAGTACTGCTCATGTCCTTTATCAATCTTTTTCAAACGGCGAACGGCTTCCCTGAGTGGAAGATTGTTTACCTCCATCATACGGTGCACACGCTGTTCAAACGGAGCGGTGATGAAGATACTGATGTGTGGGATGCGGTTGTTTGTCAGAATCACATCTGCACAGCGTCCCATTACGATAAAGTCTTCTTTTTTTGCCATTTCCACGATCAGATCGCTCTGATTGAAAAATACTGCATCTTTTTTTGGCAGACCGTGATAACGGCTGAAATCTTTTAAGAAACGCTTGGCGTTGGTATCGTGTTTAGCTACTTTATCAAGTTTGGCTGTAAAACTGTCGCGGTCTGTAACGGAATCTTTTTCTGCCTCTAAACGCTCTAATACGCGGTTGAAAATCTCAACATCATAGTAGTTGATCTTTAATGCATCTGCAAGTGCAAAACCGATATCAGTACCGGCACTTCCGTGTGTTCTTCCGATACAGATGATCAGATGATCGTCTTTGGAAAATTTCTGGTGCAGGTTGGATGTATTTAAGGAAGCAAGGTTCTGGTCAAGGATATCAACCGAACCAAAACTTTCCGGCAGTTCTGCGATCTGATGTAAAATCTCATTGTATTCGTGCATCATACGGCTGCGATCCTCTTTGTTACGGATCGTACGCGCCATATTACCGATTAAAGCGATCTCACTGCGGAGCAGATGTCCCTGTGGATGTGTAGAGATCAGGGTTGTCAGGTTACGAATACTTGTTTCTTTGTCGCCGGTAAAAGTGCGTCCAAGGGAAGAACCTACCAGACGGTAAACTTCACTGTCGAGATCATAAATGCGGGTAGCAAGTGCCCGTGATGTTTCGATATTATTTTCCATTGTGAAATCCCCCCTTTATAAAAAGAATACCAGAGTGTCAATGATAAACACCGGAACTAAAAATACGATTGACCATAATAAGTATCCGAAGAAGGATGGCATGCGCACACCGTTTTCATCAGAGATGGATTTTACCATAAAGTTTGGTGCATTTCCGATATAAGTATTTGCACCCATGAATACGGCACCACAGGAAATCGCGGTAAGCATTTTGACCGGAATTGTTCCGACCGTGGTTGCAATACCCTGTGTGAAACCAAGCGTACCTGCAGTTGTCAGGAATACCAGATAGGTCGGTGTGTTATCAAGGAAACTGGAAAGTGCACCGGTTGCCCAGAACATCTCAAGCGGTTTGGAAAGACCAAGCTCCGGTCCCATGGATTTAAGAAGCATCAGTGCCGGCTGCATGGTAATAAAGATACCGATGAAAAGAACGGCAACTTCTTTGATCGCACCCCAGGTAAAGTGGTTACTGGTACGGATCTGAGAGTCTGTTGTTTTAAAAGATAATAAAGCGGCAAGCAGGATGATGGCAACCTCAATAATGGAAGGAAAACCAAGTGTCACCTCACGGAATACACGGATACCGCGAACGTTTCCGGCTGCATCCTGAAATGCTGCAAGGTTCGGAAGAGTTCCACTTAAAATAACAGCAGCAACGATCATAATAAGGAAAATAATGTTGTGCAGACCATCGATCTTTAATGTGGTACCGGCTTTGCTGATATCCGGTTTTCTGCCGTTTGCAATATCTTTGCGGTAATTGTGACGGTCTAAGAGATAGAATACAGTCAGTAAAATTACCATATTAAAGATTAAGATCGGGAACAGATGCATGCTCCAGAAGAACGGAACACCACGCATAAATCCCATTAAAAGTGGCGGATCACCGATCGGGGTTAAGCATCCTCCCATATTCGAGATCAGGAAGATAAAAAATACCATAATGTGACTCTTGTGCTGACGCCAGGAGTTCATCTTGATCATTGGACGTACCATTAACATACTGGCACCGGTTGTACCGATACAGCTGGAAAGTAAGGTACCGATCGCAAGGAAGATTACGTTGACGCGCGGGGAACCTGCGAGATCGCCTTCTAAAGTGATGTTACCGGCAACACAGAACAGACCAAATAACAGGACGATAAAAGTCAGGTAATCGTTTAAAATACACTCAAGTACTGTTTCGACCGCATCTCCGGCACTATAGGTCACTGCAAATGGAATGATAAATAGCAGGGACCAGGCAGCTACGGCAAGCGGCTGGTTTTTCTCCCACCATTCCGGTTTTACAAGCGGAAGTACTGCGATACAGAGTAACAGACCGGCAAATGGGATACAAAGCCATAGCGGAACCGTTGCAGTACTGCTTTCACCGGATTCTGCTGCGAGAATCGTCAGCGGTGTGAGAAGCAGCATAGTTGCGATGCTTCCACAAAGAGCAAGTAACTTTTTCATAAAATCAGCCTCCAAATTCTATGATATATAAATCCATATCATTATTTGTTGATTGCAAAAAAATGTCAATAAATAGTCTTTTTGCAAGGTTAAATCTTAACACAATCTGAACCTTTTTTCTACCAGAAAATAAAAAAAACATAAAAACAATAAAAAAAATACAAATTGCATTACGACCTTTAAAAAAGCATATACATATGGTATAGTGGATTCTGACAAGTTTATATCATGTACGATAAAGATGTTCCTTGTCTACGGGGTATGGCGTAGTTTGGTAGCGCGCACGGCTGGGGGCCGTGAGGTCGCAGGTTCAAATCCTGTTACCCCGATTGGTGCTGCGGCAGAGTTTTTCAAATGGGAGAACCTGTTGCAGTACTTTTTTGATTTTCATCTGAAATATTGCAAAATATCCGTGAAAAGGGTAATATTTTAAATAGAGCGAAAGACACACAACCGGCGCAGACGATTGTCAGCGGCCGGAATATGTGAAAACTGGGCAAAGTAAATATGGGTATGCAGGAGGAAACGCAGATGAAGAGAATCGGTATGTTAACAAGCGGCGGTGATTGCCAGGCATTAAACGCAGCAATGCGCGGCGTAGTAAAAGGCTTAAGTAAAAATGTGGATGAGCTGGAGATTTACGGCTTTTTAAATGGTTATAAAGGGCTGATTTATGGAGATTACAGATTACTGACATCTGCAGATTTTTCCGGAATACTTACCAAAGGCGGAACGATCCTTGGATCTTCCAGACAGCCGTTTAAGCAGATGCGTGTGCCGGATGCGAACGGATTAGACAAAGTGGAGGCGATGAAATCTACCTATTATAAGTTAAGACTGGACTGTCTGGTCATCTTAGGCGGAAATGGAACGGAGAAGACGGCAAATCTGCTTCGCGAGGAAGGATTAAATGTAATTCATCTTCCGAAAACGATCGATAACGATATCTATGGAACGGATGTTACATTCGGATTTCAGAGTGCGATCAATATTGCAACGGATGCGATCGACTGTATCCATACAACGGCAGCTTCCCATAACCGCGTATTTATCGTGGAAGTTATGGGACATAAAGTTGGCTGGCTGACACTTTATGCAGGAGTTGCAGGTGGTGCAGATATCATTTTACTGCCGGAGATTCCTTATGACATTGAAAAAGTGATCGCAGCTATTAATAAGCGTACCAAAGCCGGAAAAGGATTTACAATTCTTGCGGTTGCGGAGGGAGCTATCTCAAAAGAGGATGCGGCATTATCCAAAAAAGAGTACAAAGAAAAGGTTGCAAAACGCAAATATCCGTCTGTTTCATATGAGATCGCGGATCGTATTTTTGAGGAGACCGGAGTGGAAGTCCGTGTGACGGTTCCGGGACATACACAGAGAGGCGGAAGTCCGTGTCCATACGACCGTGTACTCTGTACCAGACTTGGTTCTGCCGCAGCACAGGCTGTCATGGACGAGGATTATGGCAACATGATCGCCATGATCAATGGAAAGACAAAACGCGTTCCATTAGGTGAAGTGGCAGGCAGATTAAAAACAGTAGACCCGGATTGCCAGATGATCAAAGAGGCAAAACGGATTGGAATCAGTTTCGGGGATTAAGATGTCATACACAGCATTATATCGTAAGTTCCGTCCACAGGAGTTTGAGGACGTCAAAGGACAGGAACACATTGTTACAACATTAAAAAACCAGATCAAAGCAGACAGGATCGGGCATGCGTATCTGTTTTGTGGAACCAGGGGAACCGGTAAGACGACCATCGCAAAGATATTTGCAAAGGCGGTCAACTGTGAGCATCCTGTAGACGGCAGCCCGTGTGGAGAGTGCCCGGCCTGCAAGGCGATTGCAGCGGGCAACTCCATGAATGTGATCGAGATCGATGCCGCATCGAATAACGGTGTGGATAACATCCGCCAGATCCGTGAGGAGGTGGAATACCGTCCGACGGAAGGCAAATACAAAGTCTACATTATCGATGAGGTTCATATGCTTTCCATAGGTGCATTTAATGCACTGCTAAAGACACTCGAGGAGCCGCCATCATATGTTATTTTTATTCTGGCAACAACGGAGGCACACAAGATACCGATCACAATCTTATCCCGCTGTCAGAGATACGATTTCAGGCGTATTTCCATTGAAACGATCTCAGCGAGACTGATGGAGCTGATGGAAAAGGAGCAGGTCACAGTGGAGGAACGTGCGATCCGCTATATCGCAAAGGCGGCGGACGGTTCCATGCGGGATGCACTCAGTCTGTTAGACCAGTGTATTGCGTTTTATCTTGGGCAGGATCTTACTTACGACAAAGTACTTGAAACACTCGGTGCGGTTGATACTGAGATTTTCAGCAGACTGCTCCGTCAGATTTTAGAGAAAAATGTGACCGGTGCAATCGGTGTGATCGATGAGATGGTCATTGAGGGCAGGGAATTAGGACAGTTTGTCAATGATTTTACCTGGTATCTGAGGAATCTCATGCTTGTACAGAGCTCGGATGACATGGAGGATGTGCTTGACATTTCAACGGAGAATCTTGCTCTGTTAAAAGAAGAGGCGCAGATGGTAGACACAGACATTCTTATGCGCTATATCCGTATTTTTTCAGAACTGAGTAATCAGATCCGTTATGCCGTACAGAAGCGTATACTGATCGAGATTGCGGTGATCAAATTATGTAAACCGGAGATGGAAAAAGATTATGGTTCGCTGATCGACCGCGTGGACAGTCTCGAAAAAAAGCTGGAGAAGGGTATTGTGGTAACGCAGGCATCCGGTGACATGGCTGCTGGGACAACAGGTTCTTCTGCCGCATCGGCGGTGTTAAAAAAAAAGGAACTTCCCAAGGCAATCCCTGAAGATATCAAACAGATCATGAGCAGCTGGAGCGGCATTTTATCACAGCTGACAGGAATCACAAGAACCTATCTCAAAAAAGCAGTTCCGACATTAGGAGAGGGCGGTACGCTGATCCTGGCATTTGAGGATGCCAATGCGTACACTTATATAGAAGAGAACCGTTCTAACTGCCAGGATGAATTTCGGGCAGCAGTTGCAGAAAGACTTGGCAAAGAGGTAGAGATTCTGGTAAAATTAAATGACACTGGCACGCCAAGCGGGGAGATCTATCCCGATTTACGCCAGTTGATTAATTTTGAAATAGAAGAAGACGATTTTTAGGAGTAAAATCGTGCCCAGTGTGCTGGGCATTGCTCCTGCAAGAGGCACATGCTATGCAAGCTATTAGGCATAGCATGCATAGCAGACATTTTGCTCCGCAAAACAAGGAGGATTCACATGGCAAAAAGAGGCGGTTTCCCGGGCGGTATGCCGGGCAACATGAACAACCTTATGAAACAGGCGCAGAAAATGCAGCGTCAGATGGAAGAGGCACAGAAAGAATTAGAAGAAAAAGAGATTACTGCAGCAGCAGGTGGTGGAGCTGTTGAAGTTACTGTTTCCGGTAAGAGAGAGATTACAAAAGTAAAATTATCCGAGGAAGTAGTTGACCCGGATGACATCGAGATGTTAGAGGATCTGATCATGGCAGCAACCAATGAGGCACTTCGTCAGTTAGAAGAATTCTCTTCGGATTCCATGTCAAAAATTACCGGCGGCATGGGTGGTCTTGGCGGACTTCCATTCTAAGGGGAAAGAGCACGCCATATGTTTTATGGGCGAATTTATTTATAAGACCCGGGTGTCAGCCACTTTTTGATACCCGGATTTCCGCAGGAAAAAAGGCATAATGATTCAGGGAAGACAAGGAATGTTTTTCGCCTGAATCATTATGCCTTTTTTGATTCATTGGAAATTACGTTCCATGAACCCAAAAGACCTCAGTTTACAACTTTGCCCGGAACACTTCATCTGCCGGATAGCCGCCGGCACATTTCTGCATGCCGCGCTGAATACTGTCCGCGGAATTTCCCCAGTCTTTATCTTTGTTCCGGTAGTCATTTTTTTCTACAAACCATGCGACTTCTTTTTGCAGACGTTCCATATTTTCCTGCATCAGTGCAAATGCCTTCGGGTAAAACTCCTTTTTCTGCGTATCGTTTAATTTGTTTTCCGCAGTCTCGATCAGATCCCCGAAATGAGGCAGGCAAAATCCTTTGCTCTCTTCAAAAAGCTGGCGGAATTCTTCATTTTTCAGATACAGGTCGAAAAAGGTATCCAGATATCTGCCATAGATTTTGCGGAAATGATCGCAGACATAGCAGTCCGTCGTCTTTTTGGAGATCCATGCGCCAAGCGCGGTCTGCGGTTCATGCTCTGCGGTTGCGTCTGTGCGTTTCATGCGTTTTAACAGACTTGATTTGCCTGGGGCAAAATCGGACATTTCTTTTGCGAGTTCCTGATTCAGTTTCTTCAAATGCGTGCTTAAGATCAATGCATTTCCAAGTCGATTGCCGTAATCGTACATCATTTTAAAGTGATGACGGCAGAATCCGGTTGCATCTGTTTTTTCACGGATATCATCCTCCATATAGGCGGAACCTAAAATAAATGAGACCGCATGCTGCTCGGCTTCGCGCTCTAAATTGCAGAAAGGGCATTCGTCTTTGGCGTTGAATGCTTTGATTAAAGGGATGGTTGCAATATTTTCTTTCATATGATCTATGACTCCTTTGACCGGTTGATCCACTTTTTTATTTATAAGAATTATAACAAAGTCTGATAATTCAAACAATAACACATAATAAATTTAAAGTTATGCCATAATAAATAAAACACGCAACATTTCATATAAAATGTTGCGTTTTTATTTACAACTATTATTTCGGCATAACAAAAAGAAACTTAACCCCAAAATCTAAATTTTTTTAAATCTGTGCAGAAATTAATGGTATGAAAAATACTGTCCCGCTCGTCCTGAGAAATTCCCAGATAACGCTTTGTGATATAAAACGAAGAATGATTATACAGATCCATCAGAAGAACCGGCGAAATTCCCTGTTTCCATGCATGATAGCCAAACGTCTTGCGGAGCGAATGACAGCTGACATGCGTTACGCATAAGGTTTCGTCCGCTGCTCTGCGTACAATACGATATGCCTGGGAGCGGCAGAGCGGATGCGCAGGTGTGGTGAGTTTTGAAAAAATATAATCCTCCGCGTCAGGTTTTCTTGTTTTCCGGTAACAGTCCAGTGCTTTGATAACGTGTGAATTTAAGGCAATCTCATTGACCTTTCCTGTTTTCTGTTCATGGATCAGAAGATGATCTAAGAAACAGTCTTTCTCAAAATAATACACATCTTTCCATTTTAAATTCAATACATCACTGATGCGCAATGCGGTGTAGAGCCCAAGAATGATCATCGTATAGTTGCGGATATTCGGATGTGCAACCTCGTAATACGCAATGAAATTTTTTAGTTCGTCCTTGTCACGGATCGGCTGTGTTGTACCCATAATGACTCCTTTCTGCCGAAAATACCGCAAGCCTGAAAACGCAACATTTTATATGGAATGTTGCATTCAGGGAGAAACAGATAATCAGGGAGGAAAACAGATTATATGCTCAAGTTAACGTTAAAGCCCGGTGACTATATTGACATCGGTGAAAACATCAGGGTCGTTTTTTCCGGCGGTTCTGCAAATAACATTCATCTTCTGGTGGATGCACCGAGAGAGATGAACATTGCGCGCAGTTCTGCAGAAAGCAAAAGCAACAGCGCGCACTACTAAAAGGGACAGGGACGTGCGGATCAGGCAGAGAAAAGGAGTTT
>OOCP01003241.1_pt1 | contig 12255 bp, 12 predicted proteins | sample 1671511 | NCBI WGS metagenome assembly OOCP01 (sample SAMN06348164, study PRJEB24527) | human gut metagenome | biome: human gut; feature: ankylosing spondylitis patient; material: feces | host: Homo sapiens | place: China | collected 2015-10 | reverse complement strand
GCAAAGCGTTGCAAGGCCCTGGGCATTTCTCCTGCGGTCATGGGCTATGCAAAGAAGAATACCACCCGCAACTCCAACGGCAACGTCCGCAAGAAGCAGTCTGAGTACGCATCTCAGCTGAAGGAGAAGCAGAAGGTCAAGTTCATCTACGGCGTTCTGGAGAAGCAGTTCCACAACGCTTACCTGAAGGCTGAGGCTATGCCCGGCAAGACCGGTGAGAACCTGCTCCAGCTCATGGAGCGCCGTCTGGACAACGTCGTGTTCCGTCTGGGCTTTGCTCAGACCCGCCGCGACGCTCGTCAGCTGGTCTCTCACGCTCACTTCACCGTCAACGGCAAGAAGGTCAACATTCCCTCTTACCTCATCAAGGCCGGTGATGTCATCGAGGTCCGTGAGTCCAGCCGCAGCTCCGCGAAGTTCGCTAAGCTGACTGGCCCCGAGGCTCCCGTCGTGGCTCTGCCCTCCTGGCTGGACCGCGAGGCCGGCACCCTGAAGGGCGTCGTCAACAAGCTCCCCGAGCGCAGCGACATCGACTACGAAGTTGCAGAGCACCTCATCGTCGAGCTGTACTCCAAGTAATCCATTAAGAAGGCCTGGCCTTCCGTGTGGATGGCCGGTTTTCGCATTCTTTTCTTTGAAAGAATTTAATAATGGGCCGATGGCAACATCGGTTTGACAAGGAGGGCATAGATATGATGGAGATTGAACGTCCCAAAATCGAAACGGCAAGCCTGTCTCCCGACGGCCGCTACGGCAAGTTCGTGGCAGAGCCTCTGGAGCGTGGCTTTGGCATCACACTGGGCAACAGCCTGCGTCGTGTGCTTCTTTCCTCTCTGCCCGGTGTCGCCGTGACCAGCGTCAAGATCGACGGCGTGGTTCACGAGTTCTCCACCATTGAGGGCGTCAAGGAAGACGTTACCGAGATTGTCCTGAACCTGAAGGGTATCGCTGCAAAGCTGTACACCGACGGTCCGAAGACAGTGCGTGTTGAGGCAGTTGGCCCCTGTGAGGTCACCGCCGACAACATCAAGCAGGGCGATGATATTGAGATCCTGAACCCTGAGTGGCACATCGCAACCCTGGGCGAGGGCGGCAAGCTCGTCATGGAGCTGACTTTCGATAAGGGTCGCGGCTATGTGCCCGCTGAGCGCAACAAGCAGGCCATCATCGAGAAGAATGACATCAACACTCTTCCCGTTGATAGCATTTACACCCCCGTGCTCAAGGTGAATTATAATGTCGAGAGCACCCGTGTTGGCCAGGCCATCGACTACGACAAGCTGACCATCGAGGTTTGGACGGATGGCACGATCAATGCACAGGAGGCCGTTTCTCTGGCTGCCCGTGTGCTGACCGAGCACCTGAACCTGTTCGTCAACCTGTCCGACGAGGCCGCTGGCGCTGAGATCATGGTGGAGAAGACCAACGACGATAAGGAGAAGGCTCTGGAGATGACCATCGAAGAGCTGGATCTGAGCGTCCGTTCCTTCAACTGCCTCAAGCGCGCCGGCATCAACACGGTGGAGGATCTGGTCAGCAAGAGCGAGGACGAAATGATGAAGGTTCGTAACCTCGGCCGCAAGAGCCTCGAGGAAGTCATGGCGAAGCTGGACTCTCTCGGCTTCAAGCTGAACACAGACGATGAGTAATATTAAAGTTAAGGAGTGAAACGGGATGCCCGGTACCAGAAAGCTCGGTAGAACCAGCGACAGCCGCAACGCTATGATGCGCGCCATGGTTACCTACCTGTTAGAGAATGGCAAGATTGAGACCACTGTCACTCGCGCCAAGGACGTTCGTTCCATGGCCGAGAAGATGATCAGCCTTGGCAAGGCAAGCGACCTGCACACCAAGCGCCAGGTTTATGCCTACATCACCAAGGAAGATGTTGCAAAGAAGCTGTTTGACGAGATCAGCCCCAAGTATGCTGACCGCAACGGCGGCTACACCCGCATCATCAAGATCGGCGCTCGCCGCGGCGACGCTGCCGAGATGGCAGTTCTGGAGCTCGTCTGATCCTGCTCTGACTGTATAAACGGTTGACAAAAGCCCTTTCCCAGCAATGGGGGAGGGCTTTTTTGTGTCCCCGGAAGAGTGGCTGCCGCAGAGACTTTTTCGCAACAACGCCACTTGGCAGAGTGGGGCTGGCGTGGTATACTGACAATAGCGTATTTTTGGCTGCGGCTGGCGGCTGCATTTTCCACGAAGGGAGGAGATCCGGTTGAAAACATTCCGCCATTTCCGGCATGCACTGGCTCTGTTGTTGGTCAGTGTTCTGCTGGCGGGCTGCAATGCTCTGCCCGGAGAGAACCTGCAGGTGGAAGAGCTGCTGCGTGCCCCGCGTCTGTCCGGTGACTATGGCGCGGTGCAGACGGCCCTGAACGACTGGCTGGGCGAGAGTGCGCAGCTCAAGTACCCCATGCAGGGCGAGCTGCTGTCACCTTTTCTTTTGCAGGACCTGGACGGCGACGGCCAGCAGGATGCAGCCGTGCTGTACACCACGGCCCAGAGCACGAACGTGTGCATCGCCATTCTGCAGCGGGATGACACCGGAGCGTGGCAGGTGCGCCAGAGCGTGGAGGGTCTGGCCGATACGGTGGAGAACGTGCGGCTGGCCCAGCTCCGCGCAGGGGATGACTGCCAGCTGGTGGTGGGCTATGTGGCCGCACAGGGCGACCATTATCTGGCCGTGTATGCCTACAACGACGGGCAGCTCTCCACCATTTTGGAGCAGTCCTACGAGCAGTATCTGGTGGAGGACATCACCGGCGGCGGCAGTCAGGATCTGATCCTGATGTCCACCCAGGAGGACGGCGGCGTGCAGATCGAACTGCTTACCGTGGACAAGGAAGGCGGGTTCCGGCAGGCGGCGGTCATGGGCCTTTCGGCCGACCGCTTTTCCGGCTGTGCATCGGTGGCGGCCGGTCTTGGCTCCGACCGGCGCAATTATCTGGTGCTGGACGGTTGGACGGGCATTTCCGGCAACAATCTGGCCAGTGTGCTGCTCCGTTTCGATGAGAGCACCCAGCAGATGGTGCAGGCGTCCCAGATCAGTGCCGATGAGCTGTATGAGGCATCTCTGCGCAATGTGTCCACACTGGTGAGCTGCGATCTGGACGGAGACGGCATCGTGGAGATCCCCACCCAGCCGGACGAGGCGGGCCTGCTGAACCTGAGCCAGAGCCGCCGCATGGACTTTATCGTCTGGATGGACTACACCAGCCGCAGGCCGGAAAAGAGCTTTGGCCTGCTGGATGAGGAAACGAACTGCTACATCGAGCTGCCCACCGAGTGGGAGGGCAACCTCAAACTTACCGACAGCGAACAATACGATGGCGCGGTGGAGCTGCGCACCGTGGACGAGGACCAGCCGGTCATGACGGTACGGCTGGCCCAGACTGCGGCCAGCTCTACTGGGTGGACCAAGCTGGGCATTGTGGCGTCGCGCCAGATGCAGGCCCGGCTGGCCCCGGATGTGGAGATCCAGGATGCGGATTACAGGCTGTCAAACGCGTTGTATCTGCTGAATTGAAAACGGAGGAAAGACCATGGTACGAGTGCTTGTGGTGGAAGATGAAGCCAATATCCGTGAGATGATCGCACTGAACCTGCGGCTTACCGGGATGGAAGCCGTGGAGGCCGAGAGCGCCGAGGCCGCCCTGCCGCTGCTGGCCAAGAAGCCCGGCTGCGATGCGGCCATTCTGGATGTGATGCTGCCGGGCATGAACGGTTTTTCGCTCTGCGAAACGATCCGCCGCACCGACCAGAAGATCGGCATCATCATCCTCAGCGCTAAGGGGCAGGAACAGGACAAGATCCGGGGCCTGTCCATCGGTGCCGACGATTACATGACCAAACCCTTTAGTGTGAGCGAGCTGCTGGCCCGTGTGGAGGCGCTCTGCCGTCGGGTGCACCGGGCCGAGAGTGAGGAAGAGCGGGACCCCGCCAAGGAGCTGGGCACCCTGACCAGCGGGGACTTTGTGCTGGACGAGAACCGCCGTGTGCTGCTGAAGGCCGGTCAGCCCATCGAGTTGACCCAGGTGGAATTCCAGATCATGGAGCTGTTTTTCCGCAACCCGGGCATCGCGCTGGTGCGTGAAAAGATCCTGAAGGGGGTCTGGGGCGAGAATTACTTCGGCGATGTGAAGATCGTGGACGTGAACATCCGCCGCCTGCGCATGAAAGTGGAGGACGAGCCCAGCCACCCCACCCACATCATGACGGTCTGGGGCTACGGCTACCGCTGGGAAGAGTGACGGCTTTGGCAAACGCCAATATAAATGGAATGGAGGAAAAGCAAAATGCGAAGCGGGATCACGCGGCGCTGGCTGCGGGGCAATCTGCTCATTACGGTGCTTCTGGTGCTGCTGGCTGAGGCGATGTTCCTGTACAGCTACACCCGCAGCTACTACAACAGCGTGCAGCAGACCATGTACCGGCGCTTTTCCTCGGTGACCGGTCAGCTGAAGGTCTACACTGCCGACACGGTCTACAGTGCGGCGGCCAACCGCAGCATGGCGCTGCGGCGCATGGTGGAACAGTATTCTGATAAGGACAAGTACGAATTCATGCTGCTGGACAGCTATGGCGGGGTCATTGCATCCTCCAGCGGCAGCGATGCCGACGGCATCGTAAATAACCTGGACTTTGTGCAGGCGCAGGACGCCGCCGACGGGCTGGGCATGGCGGTATACCGCACCGAGTCCGGCGAGGTGGTCATGGCGGCGTGCTATCTGGTGCCCTATGCCGCCGAGGATGTGGCCGCCCTGCGGCTGGTCACCAGCCTGACCCTGATCGAACGGCAGATCCAGAACGCCTTTTTTGCCAGTCTCGTGGTGGTGGCGGCCATCCTGATCTTTTCCATAATGTCGGGCCTGTATTTTGTGCGCAGCATCGTGGTGCCGCTGGGGCAGGTGGAGCGCATTGCCGCCGACATCGCCCGCGGCGAGTTCGACGTGCGCCTGCCGGTGAGCGGAGATGCCCGGGACGAGGTGGACCGTCTGCGCGGCACCATCAACCGGATGGCGGAAGGGCTGGAAGAGACCGAGAAGATGAAGAACGAGTTCATCAGTTCGGTCTCCCACGAGCTGCGCACGCCGCTTACTTCCATCCGGGGCTGGGTGGAGACTCTGCGCACGCTGGACGATCCCACGGATGAGAACTACCGCAAGGGGCTGGAGATCATCAACAACGAGACGGGCCGTCTGTACAACATGGTGGAGGAGCTGCTGGACTTCAGCCGCCTGCAGAACGGCCGCCTGCGCATGGAGTGCCGCCCGTTGGATCTGGTGGCAGAGCTCACCGATGCGGTGCTGTTCTGCGAGGCACGCATCCAGCGCGAAGGACTGATCCTGAGCTACACCGAGCCGGAAGAGATGATCCCGGTGTATGCCGACCCCGACCGCCTGCGGCAGGTGTTCATCAACATTCTGGACAACGCCATCAAATATTCTGCCCCCGGCGGCCGCATCACGGTCAAGCTGTGGGCAGGGGAATACAAGGCCTTTGTGGAGATCTTGGATCAGGGCCGGGGCATCCCGCCGGAAGATCTGGAAAATGTCAAGACCAAGTTCTACAAGGGCAGCAATGCGGTGCGCGGCAGCGGCATCGGTCTGGCGCTGGTGGATTCCATCATGACCGCGCTGGACGGCACCATGGACATCCAGAGCACATTGGGCCGGGGTACGGTGGTCACCCTGGGCCTGCCGCTTTATCATAAGGCGTAAATGAGATTTTGTCACATTTCGGTGTTACAATAGAGGGAAAGTAAAAACCGTAAGGAGAACCCAATGAATCAACCCAACAAGGAACGTTTCAAGACCAGTGTAGGCGGGCAGGCCCTGATGGAAGGCATCATGATGCGCGGCCCCAAGCTCATCTGCTGCGCCGTGCGCAAGCCGGACGGCACCATCGAGACCAAGACCGAGCCTACGCCTACCCATGGCATCTGGACAAGGATCCCGCTGGTGCGGGGAGCGATTTCCATGATCGAAAGCCTGATCATGGGTTACCGCTATATGATGTACTCCGCCCAGGTGAGCATGGGCGATGACTACGACCCCGAAGAGGAAGAGACCGCTTTTGAAAAGTGGGTAGGGGAGCATCTGGGCAAAAAGGCCGAGGACGCTCTGCTGGCCTGCGCAGCCGTTCTGGGCGGGCTGCTGGCCATTCTGCTGTTCACTGTGCTGCCCACCCTTATCGTGGGCGGCGTGAACCATTTTGTCACGCTGGGCCGCTGGGCCAAGGTGGTGCTGGAAGCGGTGCTCAAGGTGGGCATCTTCCTGACCTATATGGTGGGCATCTCCAAAATGAAGGAGATCCACCGGGTGTTCGAGTACCACGGGGCCGAGCACAAGACCATTGCCTGCTACGAGGCAGGCGACCCCCTCACGGTGGAGAATGTGCGCAAGTATACCCGCTTCCACCCGCGCTGCGGCACGAGCTTCCTGATCCTGGTGGTCATCGTGAGCGTATTCCTGTACAGCGTGCTGCCCTGGGGCAGCATCGGCCTGCGGGTGCTCTTCAAGCTGCTGCTGCTGCCGCTGGTCATGGGCATCAGCTACGAGCTGCTCAAGTGGTGCGGCCGGTCGGATAACCTTGCCACCCGCATCATTCGTCAGCCCGGCATCTGGGTGCAGCACCTCACAGTGTTTGAGCCGGATGACAGCATGATCGAGGTGGCCATTGCGGCCGTGACCCCGGTGCTGCCGGAAAACCCGGAGGAAGGCAAATGGTAACGGCGGGCATGACCCCGCGGGACGCGGTGCGGCAGTTGGATGCCCGTCTGACGGCGGCCGGATGCCCGGATGCGGATTACGACGCCGCAGAACTTTTCCGGCTGGTGACCGGGCAGGATGTCCGGCTGGCGGACGCGCCCCTGACCGAAGCGCAGGCTGCCCGGCTGGAGTCCCTCTGCCTGCGCCGGGAGGCGCGGGAGCCGCTGCAGTACCTGTGCGGTCGCTGGAGCTTTCTGGACTTTGAACTGATCGTGGGGCCGGGGGTGCTCTGCCCCCGTGCGGATACCGAGGTGGTGGCCGAGGCCGCCGCGCAGACCCTTGCGGGCGTAAAAGCGCCCCGTGTGCTGGATCTGTGTGCAGGCACCGGCTGTCTGGGGCTGGGGGTCAAGCGCTTCTGCCCGGACGCGCAGGTCACCTGCGTGGAAAAAAGCCCGGAAGCCTTCCGCTATCTGGAACAGAATGCGCGCACTGCCCTGCCCGGCGCAGCCCCGGCGGTGCAGGCCGTGCAGGGGGACCTGTTCACCTACTGGCAAAGCCTGCCGGAAGGGCAGCTGGACCTGATCGTGTCCAACCCGCCGTACCTGACGGCGGAGGAAATGCGGCATTTGCAGCCGGAGGTGGCGCAGGAACCGGCCATGGCACTGGAAGCGGGCGATGACGGCCTTGTGTTCTACCGGGCCCTTGCGCAGCACTACCGTGACGCGCTGCGCCCCGGCGGGGCACTGGTGCTGGAGATCGGCTGGCAGCAGCGGCAGGCCGTCATGGAGCTGCTGGCCGGGAATGGCTGGGCAGACATCGAATGCCGCAGGGATTACGGCGGCAACGACCGCTGCATCATTGCCCACCGGCCAAAATAATTGAAAAATAGAAACAACTTCTTGTTGTAAATTCTGGAATTTGTGTTATACTAAGAGAGAAAGTACAACACAGCCCGTTTTTGCGGGCAATGAGGATAAAGGAGCAGCATGCTATGGCAAAAAATCAGAACAACAACGTTGCCCCGGCCACCAAAAAAACCGGCGCGGAAGCCAAAAAGGATGCGCTGGCCACGGCCCTGGCCCAGATCGAAAAGCAGTTCGGCAAGGGTGCCGTGATGAAGCTGGGCGACAATACCGCCATGCAGGTGGATGCCATTTCCACCGGTAGCCTGGGGCTGGACATGGCACTGGGTGTGGGCGGTGTGCCCCGCGGCCGCATCATTGAGGTGTATGGCCCGGAATCCAGCGGTAAGACCACGCTGGCTTTGCACATTCTGGCCGAGGCCCAGAAGAAGGGCGGCGACGTAGCGTTCATCGATGTGGAGCACGCACTGGACCCGGTGTATGCCGAGGCACTGGGCGTGGACATCAACAACCTGCTGGTCAGCCAGCCGGACACCGGTGAGCAGGCCATGGAGATCTGCGAAGCGCTGGTGCGCTCCGGTGCCATCGACGCCATCGTGGTGGACTCGGTGGCAGCCATGGTGCCCCGTGCCGAGATCGAGGGCGAGATGGGCGACAGCCATGTGGGCCTGCAGGCCCGTCTGATGAGCCAGGCCATGCGCAAGCTCACCAGCGTCATCGGCAAGACCAACACCGTGTGCGTGTTCATCAACCAGCTGCGTGAGAAAGTGGGCGTCGTGTACGGTAACCCGGAGGTGACCACCGGCGGCCGTGCCCTGAAGTATTATTCTTCGGTGCGCATCGACATCCGCCGCGTGGAGGGCCTGAAGGATTCTTCCGGCCAGTTCATTGGCAACCACACCCGCGCCAAGATCGTGAAGAACAAGGTGGCCCCGCCGTTCCGTGAGGCAGAGTTTGACATCATGTTCGGCGAGGGCATCTCCAAGGTGGGCGAGCTGCTGGACCTGGGTGTCAAGCTGGGCATCGTGCAGAAGAGCGGTGCATGGTTCAATTACGGCGATATGCGCCTGGGGCAGGGCCGTGACAACTCCAAGCAGTTCCTGAAGGACAACCCGGAGATCGCCAACGACATCGAGGGCCAGATCCGCGCCAATGCGGACAAGCTCTATGCTTCCCGCCGCTCGTCCGGCCGTGCTGCTGCCGCCGACAAGGCCGAGGAAGCTGCCGCACCTGCCGAGGGCACCAAGGAGCCGGTGGTCAAGGCTCCGGCCCGCAGCAGCGAGAGCGAGCTGGACATCATGGTGGAGGACTAAATGTCCTTTTACCGTAAGAGTTACCGCCCGCGCCGGGGCGGGGAAGAACCGGAAAAATGTGCCGACCCGGCCAAGGCCCGCGCCCGTGCGCTGGATGCCCTTTCGGCCCGGGAGATGACCAGCACCCAGCTGTATGAGCGGCTGTGCGCCCGCTTCACCGAGCAGGCGGCGGCCGCCGCCGTGGCCGAGATGGTGGAGCTGGATTACGTCAACGACGACCGCTACGCGGAGACACGCGCCCACGGCCTGCTGATGGCCCGCAAGAGCCGCCGGGCTGCGGCCCAGAACCTGCGCCAGAAGGGCCTGAACAGCCAGCAGATCGAACAGGCACTGGAAACCGTATACGCCCCGGATGAAAACGGCGAGAGCCCGGAGCTGGAAGCTGCCGCCGCGCTGGTGGTCAGCCGCTACCGCAAGAAGCTGGCCGACGGCCGCCGCGACCTTGTGGTGGCTGCATTGCAGCGCCGGGGGTTTGCCTATGCGGTCATCAAGGAGGCCATCCGGCGGACGGAAGAAGAGTTATAGAAAGAGAGTATTATCCCCTATGAAAATTGCGTGTATTTCCCTTGGCTGCCCGAAAAATCAGGTGGATCTGGATGTGATGGTGCACATCCTGCTGTCGGCCGGTCATGAGACGGTGGCCGACCTGGCGGAGGCCGATGTCATTCTGGTGAACACCTGCGGCTTCATCGAGAGCGCCAAGACCGAAGCCATCGAGAACATTCTGGAAGCCTGCTCCTACAAGCGGCAGAACCCGGATCTGAAGGTCATCGTGACCGGCTGCCTGGCCGAGCGCTACCGCAGCCAGATCGAGGAAGAGATCCCCGAGGTGGATGCCGTGGTGGGCTGCGCCTCCAACAAGGCCATTGACACCATCGTGGAGCGGCTGTTCCACGGCGAGGACCATCTGGAGAGCTACGGTGCCAAGAAGGACTTCCCGCTGGGCGGCAAGCGCGTCATCGGCACGCCGGCCCACTATGCGTACTTAAAGATCGCCGAGGGCTGCAACAACCGCTGCCACTACTGCGCCATTCCGGGCATCCGCGGCCCGCTGCACAGCCGGGATATGGCCGACTGCGTGGCCGAAGCCCGCTGGCTGGCCGGTGAGGGCGTGAAGGAGCTGATCGTGGTGGCGCAGGACCCCACCGCCTACGGCGAGGACTGGGGCAAGCCCGGCAGCATCTGTGAGCTGCTGGACAAGCTGAACAAGGTGCCGGGGCTGGAATGGATCCGCATCATGTACGCCTACCCGGAGCGCATCACCGACGAGTTCATCGCCGCCATGAAGCGCAACGAGAAGGTGGTGCCCTACCTCGATCTGCCTGACCATGTCTATTTTTGCATTGAGTATTACACCGTACATTACATCATCCATTATCATTCAGCTTTTGACGATTGCGATTCCGAAGCTGGAAGAAATGCAGCGTGATGGAGAAGAGGGCAGAAAGAAAATGACTGCCATCACTCGTTATGTGACAATAGCTTTAGCGCTGTTCCAGTCCGTTACAATGGCAATCGGATTTGGAAACAGAGGATGGCTTACAAACATGAATTTCACAAGCGTAGTTGTTGCGGTTGCCACTTTGACAGCCGGTTCTGCTATGTTAATGTGGATTGGCGAGCAGATTACGGAAAAAGGTGTAGGAAATGGTATTTCTATCGTACTTATGATTAACATCGTTTCCAGAATACCAAGTGATTTGGTTACTTTGTTTGACAAATTCGTAAAAGGCAAAACCATCGCAAGAGGTGGTTTGTCAGTAATCATTATAGCGGCAATCATTATTCTGGTAGTCGTTATGGTACTTATCCTGAATGGTGCAGAAAGAAGAATACCAGTTCAATATTCCAAGAAAATGGTAGGAAGAAAAATGATGGGTGGACAGTCCAGTAATATTCCACTGAAAGTAAATACTGCCGGTGTTATTCCAATCATTTTTGCTTCTTCTTTGATGTCTTTTCCGGTTATTATCTCCAGCTTTTTAAATAAAGGCAACGGTACAGGAATCGGAAGCAAGATTTTAAAAGGACTTTCTTCCAGTAATTGGTTTAATCCGGATGAACCGGTATATTCAATTGGTCTTATTCTTTATATCGTACTTGTTATTTTCTTTGCTTATTTTTATACTTCTATCACATTTAATCCGATGGAAGTTGCAGATAACATGAAAAAGCAGGGTGGCTTTATTCCTGGAATTCGTCCTGGAAAGCCAACACAGGAGTATCTCGAGAATATCTTGAATTACATTATCTTTATTGGAGCTGCCGGACTTACAATTGTAGCAGTTATTCCGTTTTTCTTCAACGGTGTATTCGGTGCAAATGTTTCATTTGGCGGAACTTCCATCATCATCGTAGTCGGTGTTGTACTGGAAACTCTTAAACAAATTGAATCACGTATGTTGGTACGCAATTATAAAGGTTTTTTAAGTGAATAGGCATAACATTATGGAAGTGTACCCACTTTTGTGGGTGCACTAAAATGCTATATAAGGAAAATGTAAAAAAAGGGTAAAAAAGCATTACAGAAAGGGAAAAGCGTATGAAAATTATTATGTTGGGGGCACCTGGTGCCGGAAAAGGTACACAGGCAAAGAAAATCGCAGAAAAATATCACATTCCTCATATTTCTACAGGAGATATTTTCCGCGCAAATATCAAAAATGGAACAGAGCTTGGTAAAAAAGCGAAAACTTATATGGACCAGGGTCTGTTAGTTCCGGATGAATTAACGGTAGATTTAGTAATTGACCGTGTTGGACAGGATGACTGTAAAGACGGTTATATCTTAGATGGCTTCCCAAGAACCATTCCGCAGGCAGAATGCCTGGACGCTGCTCTTGAAAAAAGAGGAGAAAAAGTGGATTTTGCAATTGATGTGGAGGTTCCGGATGAAAACATTGTAAACCGTATGTCAGGAAGAAGAGCCTGTGTTGGATGCGGTGCAACTTATCATATTAAATACAATCCGACAAAAGTAGATGGAGTCTGCGATGCCTGCGGTGAAAAATTAGTGTTAAGAGACGATGACAAAGCGGAAACCGTACAGAAACGCCTTGGAGTTTACCATGATCAGACACAGCCGTTAATTGATTACTATACTAAATCCGGTGTGTTAAAAGAAGTAGACGGTACTGTTGATATGGAAGATGTATTCCAGGCAATCGTCGAGATTTTAGGAGCGTAAAAATGTCAGTAACGATAAAAACTGCCAGAGAAATTGAAAAAATGCGTGAAGCCGGAAGGCTTTTAGAGCAGGTACACGATGAACTTGAAAACTTCATCCGTCCAGGAGTTTCTACTCTTGAGATTGACCAGTTAGGTGAAAAGATTATCCGTCAGATGGGATGTATTCCAAACTTC
>OOCP01003237.1_pt1 | contig 12276 bp, 10 predicted proteins | sample 1671511 | NCBI WGS metagenome assembly OOCP01 (sample SAMN06348164, study PRJEB24527) | human gut metagenome | biome: human gut; feature: ankylosing spondylitis patient; material: feces | host: Homo sapiens | place: China | collected 2015-10 | reverse complement strand
CTTGTTTTTTAATATCGGAATGACAGGTAAAGATGTAAGATACGGTATTAACGAGTACTTTTTTGTATTCAATAATAGCTCACGATACGGCTTAATTGTTGCCTGCTGTTTTCTTATATTGCATTTTAGCAATTCATCGCCAAAGGAAATGCTGGCATACAAAATTATGACGGTATTTGACATGCTGCTAACAACAAAAGGCGTTGTTTACATAATATTGGTTGTTTATATTGTATTATCCTTTATTTGGAGAAGAAAAAAGGAAACTAAATTTACAACAGGTAATACATTAATTCTTTCAATATGCATCATGATTGCATCGACACTGCAAATTAATACATATTTGCGTGACGAGGAATCGCCGAGAATGGTTCTCCTTCGATACGGATTTAAAACAGCAAACAAATATCTGCCGTTTGGCTCCGGTTTTGCGACATACGGCTCTGATATGGCGGCAAGATATTATTCCGTTTTATATAAGCAATACGGTTTTACTAAAAGATACGGTCTTAATCAAACCTATGGTGCCTTTCTTAATGACTGCTATCTCGGAATGGTATTTGGTGAATTTGGTTATATTGGTGCGATAATCTTCTTTATTATGGTAGGCTTTGTTTTCGTTCCGATTAACAAAATCACAATCAGTAAAGGAATAAAAATTCTTTCACTCAGTATATTTATAGCACTTATAATCAGCGCCATAGGCACAGCAATTATAAAATCAAGTATAGGCGTATTTGTTATGTGTGTTTTGGGTATGGTGTGCGGTTACGATACGGCATTTAAAAAAGCTGAAAATTCGGCAAAGAAAAGCATTGAAGAGGCTTGATAATAAAATATGGAAAAGCTGAAGAAATTAAAAACTAAATATTTTTCTCTCAGCGTTGCTGTTCGTGCAGCTGTTTGGTTTACATTTTGCAATTTGCTTCAAAAGGGCATTACAATGATATCAATGCCTATTTTTACAAGACTTTTGACAACCGAGCAGTACGGCGAATTTACTGTTTATCAATCATGGTATTCAATTATTAATATAATTGTCACCTTCAATTTATCAGGCAATTTAATATTAAACGGTATGTCAAAATACGAGAATCGGCGCAACGAATTTATTTCGTCAATTCAAACGCTTTCCTCTTGTATTACAATTTGTTTTTTTATTGCATATCTTATATTCCACAACTTTTTCAACCATATTTTCGGCCTTTCGACACTATTTATGGTTACAATGTTCGCACAAATGCTTTTTGAACCTGCATATCTTTTTTGGTCGCAAAGGCAAAGATACGAATATAAATATAAAGGGCTTGTTATTGTAACACTTATAACTTCCTCTCTCGGTCCTATAATCGGTGTAATTGCCGTATTATCAACGCAATACAAAGCTGAGGCAAGGGTTATTTCATTTGCAATAGTTCAAATTTGTGCAGGTTTTATTTTCTACATAATTCAAAGTATTAGGGGCAAAACCTTTTTTAATAAAGAATTTTGGCGCTTTGCGCTTTCGTTTAGTATTCCGCTAATTCCACACTATTTATCGCAAATAGTTCTCGGTCAGTCTGACAGAATTATGATTGACAAAATGATAGGTGCAAGTGAGGCGGCGATATACGGCGTATCATATAATTTAGCGGCAGTTATAACGCTTTTTGTAAATGCGATTAATAATTCTTTTGTGCCCACACTTTACGAAAGCCTTAAGAGTAAAAAATGTGAAAATATAAAAAAGGTTGCTGCATTTTTAGCAATATTTATGGCAGGACTTATATGTGTGTTTATGCTTTTCGGGCCTGAAATATTGACTGTATTCGTTGCACCAGAATATATTAAAGCTAAGTGGATATTTCCTCCTGTTGCAGCTTCAATATTCTTTACATTCATTTATCTTTTTTACGTAAATGTTGAATTTTACTTTGAAAAAACAAATTATGTTATGTTCGTTTCTGTTTTAGGTGCAGTTGTAAATTTAGTATTCATTAAAAAATACGGTTTTATCGCCGCAGGTTATACTACTGTATTTTCATATATAGTATTTTGCTTTGCACATTATTTATTATATAAATACATTGCAAAAAAGGAAAAAACAGGAAATGTTTACAACGATGGCATATTTATGATTTTAGGTATTGCAGTTTTAGCATTTATGCTTATTTGCATTCTCCTTTATAAATTCAACATAGTTAGATACATATTAATTGCCTTGATTGCGGTATTTGCTGTTATATTTAGAAAGAAGCTTCTTTACGCCTTCAAAAAAGCATTAAATAAATAACGAGGTATTAGCTATGCTGATGATGTTTAAAGATATACTTCGCACGCTGATTTTTACATTGGTACCGGGTCTGATATTTGCTTTTTTAGTTATGTCTGCCTTGCCAACGTTTAAAAAACCAGGCTTTAAAAATACAATTAAAGGCTTTTTTAAAAGTCTGAAAAACAAAGACCGTCTGTTTTTGTTTTTACTGTTAATCTACTTTTTTATAGTTATATACAGAACTCTTTTGCAAAGAGATTTCAGTTACGATTCGCTTAGTGATGTTTTTGGCGGATGGAAAATTTTTAAAACACAATATACGGGGCTTGACTATCAGGTTATAGGCAATATTGCAATGTTTTTTCCGTTCGGATTACTTTGGGCTTTGACATTTGAAAGGGAAGAAAAAAGCGCCAAAACATTGCTTATAACCCTACTTTCATCTTTATGTTTTTCTGCTTTTATTGAAATAACTCAACTTATTTTTTCAAAAGGTACGTTTCAGTTTTCTGACATTGTTTATAACACGCTCGGCGGTGTACTCGGCGCAATAATTTTTATAATAATAAACCTAATAATTAAAAAAAAGAGAAGCTAGTAAACGCTTCTCTTTTTTGTTTATATCAATTCAATTGTAGATTTGAAATATTTAATTTATTAAAGGCCTGTATTTTCTGCAATATATTTTCTTGCCTTAACTGCATACTCAAACGGATTAGCCTTTGCAGGATCCTGCTCAGCCTCAACAACAACCCAGCCCTCGTAATCATTATCGGCAAGGATATCGAAAATAGGCTTGAAATCGACATCGCCGTCGCCCGGAACAGTGAACACGCCTGCTCTTACCGCATCAAGGAATGACATATGATTAGGAACAACCTGATTATAATAAACGTCCATTCTTACATCCTTAAGGTGAACGTGCTTAACACGATTTATATATTTTTTCAAAACAGGAACAGGGTCGATACCTGCAAAGGTAAGATGACCTGAGTCAAAAAGAAGATAAACCAAATCAGGGTCTGTCATATCCATTAATTTGTCAATTTCCTCAACTGTTTGAACGCCTGTACCCATATGGTGATGAACAGTAAAGAACATACCCTTGGATTTTGCATAAGCGCCCATTTCGTTAAAGCCTTTAGTAACAATCTCCCATTGCTCGTCAGTATAATAAGGCTTTTCATCAAGAATTGACTTATCAAGACAACCTTGAATAGAGTTGCCCTGCTCAGAAGCGCCTATTACCTTAGCACCAAGCTTATAAAGCATATCGCAATGAGCTTTGAAAGCCTCAATTGTTTCCTCATAAGGCTTAGAAGTAAGATACGATGAAAACCAAGCGTTGCAAATTTGCAAGCCACGAATATCAAGATATTTTTTTAAAACATCAGGGTCTTTAGGATATTTGTTACCTATTTCGGAGCCCTTGAAGCCTGCAAGTGCCATTTCACTTATGCACTGTTCAAACGTATTTTCAGCGCCCAAATCAGGCATATCGTCATTAGTCCAACCGATTGGAGCAATGGCAAGCTTTACTTTATCAGGATTAAGCATATTTATATTACCTTTCAAAATTAATAGTCAAATGTTTCTTTAATGTGCTTTTGCATATCATCGTACGCCTTAGCAACTCTTTCGCTCTTTGAAACCTCGGCAACGCCAACTCTCCACCAAGACTCAAATCCAGGAGTCATAGTTTTAGGCAAAACCTTGATATCAAAAAGACAACTCTTAGTCTGCTTTTTAGCGTCCTTTAATGCCTCACGCAATTCATCAGACGTACGAACAGTATAAGCCTTAGCGCCGTAGCCCTCTGCAATTTTGGCAAAATCAACGTCAATTTCGTCACCGTCGAGCATACCGGTTACAGGATTTCTTGCTCTGAAAACAGTACCAAAGGTGTCCGTACCCTGATTATTTTGGAGATTTTCAATACATCCCCAGCCCATATTATCAAAAAGGCAAACGTTTATTTTAAGATTTTCCTGCAAAGCAGTATAAAGTTCGCTGTGGCCCATAATGAATGAACCGTCGCCGCAGAAAGTGTAAACCTCACTTTCAGGCTTAGCAAGCTTAGCACCGAGAGCACCGTTTACCTCATAACCCATATTTGAATAACCGTATTCCATATGATAAGTGCCACGGTCCTTAGGTCTGAAAAGACGTTGCATATCGCCCGGAAGTGAGCCTGCCGAGCCAAGTGCAATAGCATCATTGTCCATAAATTCATTGATTATGCCGAGTGCAAGAGTTTGGTTAAGCCCGCCCTCAAGCTCTGTAGAATAATATTTATCAACGATTTTATCCCACTCTGCCTTAGCATTTTCAATTTCGTTTGTATATTCACTCTTATATCCCTCACAAGAGGAAATAAGAGCAGTGATTGCCTCTTTAGCGTCGGCAACAATAGCCTCGGCATCCATTTTATAAGCGTCAAATGGGCAAACGTTGATACCCAAAACCTTTCTTTGCTCATTAAAAAGCCACTTTGATGAGGTTGTGAAATCGGTAAAACGAGTGCCGACACCAATAACAAGATCAGCATCACGACCGATAACATTAGCCGCTTTTCCGCCTGTTACGCCGATACCGCCGACATTAAGCGGATTATCCCATTTAATCAATCCCTTGCCTGCCTGAGTTTCGGCAATAGGGATATTATATTTCGTTGCAAATTCAAGAAGTTCATTTTCAGCACCGCTGTATCTTACACCGCCGCCGCAAACAATAATAGGCTTTTTAGCCTCTTTAATAAGCCTTGTTGCACGTTCAAGCTGAGCGGCAGATATAGGACGCCTGTCAAGATGCCATACTCTCTTTTGAAGGAAATGCTCAGGATAATCATAAGCCTCACCCTCAACATCCTGCGGCATAGCAAGGCAAACAGCGCCTGTATCGGCAGGGTCTGTAAGCACACGCATAGCGTTAATGCACGCTGTCATAAGCTGCTCAGGGCGAAGTATTCTGTCAAAATAATGGCAAACGCCCTTGAAAGCATCTGTTACCGTTCTGCCGTAGTTATCAAAAAATTCTGCCTGCTGCAAAACAGGGTCCGGCTGACGGCATGCAAAAGTGTCGCCGGGCAAAACGAGAAGCGGTATTCTGTTAGCAGTTGCACAGCCACAGGCAGTTACCATATTGGTAGCGCCCGGACCGATAGAAGATACACAGGGAATAATTGCCTTTCTGTCCATCTGCTTTGCATAAGCAACAGCGGCAAGAGCCATATTCTGCTCATTTTTACCCTGATAAAATTTAAGATTATGACCGCCCTGCTCCAAAGCCTGACCAACGCCGACAACACAGCCGTGGCCGAAAATGCCAAACATACCGCTGACAAACTTTGTTTCAACACCGTCACATTCGATATACTGATTGTCGAGGAACTTAACAAGCGCCTGCGACATAGTAAGTCTTACTCTTTTCATAGATTATGCCTCAATTTCAGAAAGTTTAACAGGTCTGTGCTCAGCAACCGAAAGCTTAGCAGCAAGACCCAAACGAAGAGCCTCAAGACCGTCATAAACAGTAGTCTTAGTCGGCTTATCATTAATCACGCAGTCAATAAACTCTGTCATCTCGTCAGTAAACGACTGCATATATCTTTCAAGGAAGAAATATAACGGCTTATCGGTCATATTACCCGTTTCGTCAATAAATGAAACGTTGGTAGGAGTGTCATTTGCGGCACTTGCCTGACCCTTACTGCCGAACACTTCAAGCCTTTGGTCATATCCGTAAACAGCTTTACGGCAGTTATCAATAACGCCGATTGCGCCGCTCTTAAACTTAAGAGCAACAAGAGCAGTATCAACGTCGCCGGCTTCACCGATTGCCGGGTCAACGGTAACTGCGGCATTGGCATAAACCTCTTCGACCTCACCGCCGATAAAGCGTGCCATATCGAAATCATGAACGGTCATATCAAGGAAGATACCGCCTGATACTTTAACGTAAGAGATTGGAGGCGGTTCCGGGTCACGTGAAGTGATTTTGATAGTCTGAAGTTCGCCTATTTTGCCCTTGTTTTCAAGATTTTTAATCTCTGCAAAGTTATGGTCATAGCGGCGGTTAAAACCGATTTGGAGCTTAACTCCTGCCTCGTCAACAGCTTCAATAACCTTTTTGATTTTAGCAACTGTTAAATCAACAGGCTTTTCGCAGAAAATATTTTTACCTGCCTTAGCCGCTTCAACAGCGATATCTGCGTGCGTATCCGTTGATGAGCAAATAAGTACCGCATTAATCTCAGGATTGTTTAAAATCTCGTGATAATCCTCATAATAATTAGGAATACCAAGTTCCTGTGCTACTTTCTTTGCGCCGTCAACATAAATATCCGAAATGGCAACAATTTCAGCCTGCGGAATATGGTATGTAATTGATTTTGCGTGTACCTGACCGATACGTCCCGCACCGATGATACCAACCTTAAGTTTTTCCATAAATTTACCTCGTAAAACTAAAAATTTTTTAAGAGTTTTCACTCTGCAACATTAAATATATCATATAATTTTGTATATTTCAACACTAATTATTCAACATAAGCTTATTTTTTTATTAAAATTGTTTAATTTATACAAATGTTAAAAAGTTTGCCAAACTGTTGCAAAGAAAGACAGAAATATGTATAATAGTTTTATGTGCAACAGTATAAAGGAGTAATATAAATAATGACGTTTACATACACACCACACGGCGTTTGCTCAAGGCAAATCGTTATTGACATTGACGAAAATACAAACACTATTAATTCAGTCAGCTTTACAGGCGGCTGCAACGGTAATCTGCAAGGCATAGCTGCGCTTGTTAAAGGCAAAAAGCCTGAGGAAATCATCTCTGTTTTAAAAGGAATTGATTGCAATTTCAAAGGCACATCCTGCCCTGACCAGCTTGCAAGAGCGCTTGAAGAGGTTGAGGAACAATTATAATTAGGAGAAGAATTTATGTTTAGGCTTGAAAGTAAAATTTTACAACGTGAATTTGTTGTTCATGAGGGAACGCTTTACGCCTCGCAAATAAGAAACGTTTTATCAGGTCAGGATTTCGTTCCTGACGGAAACAGCGTTGAATTTTTATTCCATTTTACAGATGGAAGTGAATTTTCTTCAAAAGGGCTTAAGGTTGCCGACAGTAAGCAGGAAAACGGCAAACTTTCATTCAAATTCGAGGAAACGCAAGGCATTACCGTAACTATGACATTTTGGCCCGGCGATGACGGAAGCACGCTAAAAAAGCAGATAAGCTTTGTCCAAACCGGAGATAAAACGATTGATTATATTCTTCTTGAGCATATTGGAATTACAAATTCAAAGGCTCATTTCAGCGTTCCGACCGACATTAAAGGTCCTGAACTTAACGGATATCTTTCCGCCCTCGGTCAACCGTTTTATATTGACACTCTTTTCTTCGGCTGTGAATTTCCCGGCACGCAAAACATTATACTTTACGGCATAGGTCAAGTTAAATATTATATCGGAAAGAAGATTAACGGAGAATACAAATGCCCGGTTACAGTAGTCGGCGGTGCAAAAAGTGACTTACTCGTTGACGTTCAAAAAGCATTTTACGACTATATTGAAAACATTGCCGCACCGACAACCTTAAGACTTCAATATAACAGTTGGTATGACTTTATGAAAGACATAACGGCAGACAATATTGAAAAGTCATTTTATGAAATTGAAAAGGGACTTTCTTCAAACGGCGTTGCTCCGCTCGACGCTTATGTTGTTGACGACGGCTGGGTTGATTATAAATCAGGCTTTTGGAGTTTTAACAAAAAGTTTCCTAACCAACTTTACGATATCACTCAGCTTACCGCTAATCTCGGCACTAAATTCGGCTTGTGGCTCGGTCCACGTGGCGGTTACGGCAGGCCTGATTTATTTGCAAAGAAAATGGAAAAGCGTGGTCTCGGAGCATATAATGCAGAGGCTAAGGACATTTGTGTAGCAGACAAAACATATATCAAAAACGTAACCGATTTCATTTTAAAATCGACTCAGGAATTTAATATTGATTATTGGAAATTTGACGGTTTTTGCCTTTCCCCTTGCAAAAATCCCAACCACAGCCATCCTGTCGGCGGAGAATATGATATGTATTTTGTGACCGAAATGTGGCACTGCTGGATTGAGGTTTTCAAAAAGATAAGAGAGCTTAGGAAAAAACACGGCAAAGGCCTTTGGATTAATATGACCTGCTACGTGAACCCATCACCTTGGTGGCTTCAATATGTAAACAGCATTTGGCTTCAAAACAGTGCAGATATCGGTTTTGCCGATAATATTGAGCAACAGGCACAGGTGGATAAGGAAATTACATTCCGTGATGCAAGGTATTTTAATCTTCTCAACACACGTGCAATTCAAATGCCGCTAAAGCATATCTATAATCATGAGCCTATCTACGGTTCTTACGCCAAGGTAAACTACACCGATGAGGAATTTGAAAAGTATATTTATTTTGACGTTGCAAGAGGTCAGGCGCTCAATGAACTTCATTTAAGCTACAATATGATGAACAAATCAAAGTGGCGCACGCTTGCCAAGGCAATTGAATGGCAAAAGAATAACTATGACATTTTGCAAAACGCAATGTTCATCGGCGGAAACCCTGAGGAAAACAATATTTACGGTTACTTTAGCTGGAATGATAACGGCGACGGAATAATTGCGTTGAGAAATCCGACAGACGAGAAAACATCGCTTACCCTTACGCTCAACAAGCTTATGGGTTGTCCTGAAAACTTAAAGGATGTCAAGCGATACAATGTTTATAATCAATCAAACAAGGAAAGCTTTGACAGTTTTTCCTACGGCGACAAGATTGACTTGGCTCTTCAGCCGTTTGAAATTAAGATTTTCCAATTCGGCAGTGAGGATAAACGTTATCCTAATCGTGAGGCTGTTACGGATTTCACTGTTTCGTTTAACTACAAGGGTGAGGAAAATATTGAAATTGCCCATAATGACGACATTGACATTTCAATCGTTAAGGGATATGTAAACATAAAATGCGGAAGATGCCATCTTCGCTCAAACTCAATCGTAAGCGGCGGCGCTCACAAAATTACAGTTGTAAGAGAAAAAAGCAAAGCGCTTAAACTTTATATTGACAGAAAGCTTGACGCTTCTGGCTATGATTCAAGAGCCAAGGCTAAAATCAACACAGTGATAGACAGCGACGCAGAAGATTTCAATGTGATTGAAAAGGCTACGCCTTACGACGAGATTATCACTCTCAAAAATATTCTCGCAGGCGTCGGCAAGAGGAAGTTATTTAAATGATTACAAAATGCAAAAAATGCGGCTGTGATGCACTGATTAAAAACGGCGAATGGTATGAGTGTCCCAAATGCGGCGCCATGATGTTTGATGTTAGCGATTTTATAGGAGAGAAAAGTCCTACAAAAATGCTTCAAATGCTTGACGAAGAAAACGTGACAATCAAGGAGCAATCACGGCAACCGGACGCTATAAACATCATTTTCAAGAAAAATGACGATGCTAAAAGCGTTGCAGACAGCAAAAAACCTAAAAAGGAAAAGAATAAAAATAAAAAAAGCAAAAAGAATAATACCGCAAAAAATAACGAAGAAAAACAAAAGAAGTCAAAACTGAGGGAAGCAATTTCTTTTATGACTCCTATTGTTGTTGCGCTTATCATTGCCATATTCTTAAAAACCTGCATTTTTGCAAATATTGTTATCCCGACAGGCTCAATGCTCAACACTATTCAAGAGGGCGACAGAATAATTGCAAGCCGTTTGGCATATATCAATGATGAACCGCAAAGGTATGATATTATTATTTTCAAATATCCGGATGATGAAACACAGCTTTTTGCAAAGCGGATTATTGCTCTTCCGGGTGAAACTATCGAGGTAAAGAACGGAATTGTCTATATAACCGACAAAAACGGCAACAAAAGCACGGCAAGAACGGATTTCATCACTAACTGTATTCCGACCGGCAATTTCGGCCCGTATACAGTACCGCTCGGCAGTTATTTTGTTATGGGAGATAACAGAAATGACAGTTGGGATTCAAGGTATTGGGATAACAAAACAGTTAAAAAAGGAAAAATCATAGGAAAAGTCAAATTCAGATATTTTCCAAATCCGGGCAAAATTGAATAGTTATATAAGCACATTAACTACTGCCACGTAAATTTAAAAGGGGTAAATTTATGGACAAGAATTTTTATGTACCGAAAAAGGAATGGATGACCTACTGCATAGGCGCTCTCGGTCAAGGTATGATTTATGCCATCATGAGCTCATACATTTCCGACTTTTACTTAAATGTACTTAAGGTAACTCCGATTTTCGTATTACTTCTTATGCTTTTAGCGAGAATTTGGGATGCTATCAATGATCCGATTATGGGCTACATAATGGACAGAGCAAATCCGAAAAAGGGTAAGATGAAGCCGTATATTCTTTATACGCCTATTCCTGTTGCAATATTAACGCTTTTGCTTTTCTATGCGCCTAATTTAAGCGACAGTAAAAAAATGATTTATGCCGCAATTACATATATTGCTTGGGGTATGATTTATACAGCGTCCGACGTTCCGTTTTGGAGTCTGCCGAACGCATTAACGCCTAACGCAGACGAGCGTGGCTCAATAATTTCCAAAGCAAGAACGGCTAACGGAGTCGGCTCGGCGGTGCCTATGGCTATATTTATGATTTTGGGCTTCGTTCTTCCCAACTTCAATTTATCGGGAACGGAGCTTGAAAAAACAAAATATACAGTTATGGCGCTTGTAAGTTCAATTATAGGCAATCTTCTTTTCGTCAGTGTATATTTTAAAACTAAGGAAAGAGTTGTTATTCCAAACCCGCCTAAAAGGGATAAAAACGAGCCGTCGGCGCTCAAGCTTATACTCACCTGCAAGCCGTTAATGCTTACCGCACTTATGGGCATCTTAGCAGCGGCAAGATATATGTATCAGGCAGGCGCAGTTCACGTTGCAAGATATTCGTTTTATATCGGAAAAGACTTAACAGGTTTAAGCACGGCTGAGGTTGAAAGTGCGCTTCAATCAAATATTTCTACGGTTTCAACCGTATTCAGCGTTGCCTCGGCAGTAGGAATGATGGGCACAATGCTCGCCGTCACTCCGCTTCTTAAAAAATTTGATTATAAGCAAATAATTATCGGCTCATCACTTATCGGTGCGGCAGGTAGCTTTGCAATGTGGTTTATAGGATATAATCATTTCTGGGCTTGCGTGCCTTGCCTAATTCTTTCTACTATTCCCTGCGGTGCAATCAACGTTTGTGTTTCCGCTATGATTGGTGACTGCCTTGATTATATGGAATGGAAAACAGGCAGAAGGCTTACGGGAATGGGCTCGGCAGTTTCCAGCTTTGTAAACAAATTCGGCAATGCAATAAGCACGTCATTTATTATATTAATGTATATAGTAGTAGACTTCGATATTTCAGCTATCAATTCAAACGTAACTGCCAATCCGATTGAAATGGCACATTCGGTAAGGCAGGGAATGTTCAGCATAGTATCGCTTATTCCTGCTATCTCTCTTCTCGTTTGCATCATTCCTATGTTTTTCTACAACCTTACAGGCGATTTTAAAGACAAAATTGAAAGCGAACTTGCACAGCAAAGAGAAGCAAAAGGAATAACTATTTCAAAGTAAAAAGGTTAAAGGAGAAAAGATATGCCTTTTATCAATGTAATGACCAACAGTGAAATTAAAGACAAAAATGCACTCAAGAGTGAACTCGGAAATGCCATAACGGCTATCCCCGGCAAAAGCGAGGCTTGGCTCATGGTTAAGCTTGAGGATAAGGCGGATATGTATTTCAAGGGCAGTGACGAGCCATGCGCTATGTTTGAAATTGCAATTTTCGGCTCGGCAGAAAAGTCAGCTTATGAGGATTTGACAAAGCGTATCTGTTCACTCAGCTAAAAATATTTGTCGGTTAAAAGTGAGAGAACCTATGTTAAATATAACGAGATAGACAAATGGGGATACGATAATTT
>OOCP01003207.1_pt1 | contig 12371 bp, 1 predicted proteins | sample 1671511 | NCBI WGS metagenome assembly OOCP01 (sample SAMN06348164, study PRJEB24527) | human gut metagenome | biome: human gut; feature: ankylosing spondylitis patient; material: feces | host: Homo sapiens | place: China | collected 2015-10 | reverse complement strand
ACTCTCTCTTCCGAAGTAAAAAAGCCCTAAAGATCTGCAGGGATTCAATGGCGACGGTCCCGATGATACCCACCCGCCGGGACGCCAAATAGAAACAAGTCTCATTGACAGCCGATGCACGACTGCTTATAAACAAGAAAAGTTTTCGGCATCCCGCCCCCTTGGGGATGCCCATCATTCTTGAGAAACGCGCCTTCGCGCACCTCTCCCAGCCCGACATCATCAGGACTGCCCCATCGTAGATAAGGCCCTGCACATTACGTGCAGAGGCCTCTTTTGTTTTTCGTCCTACCGTTAAGGAGTCCTGATATGGCGGACATCATTCTCAATAAGCCGGAAGCGGGCACTCAGGCCGTCTTCGAAGCGGCCGGGGACAGCCGAATCGACCTCAACTTCCCTACTGATCAGGCAACGCTGGAACGTTCCGGCAATGACCTTATTTTCCGTTTCGACGACGGCAGCACCGTTGTCCTGCGTGATTTCTATACGGCCTATACCAAGGACTCCATGCCCGACTTCGTGATCGAAGGCACTCCGATCGCGGGCGAGCAATTCTTCACGGCCCTGAACGAACCCGACCTCATGCCCGCGGCCGGTCCGGCGGCAAACGCCGCCAGCGCGGACGGCGGACGCTTCCGCGAATATGCCGACGACGCCCTCATCAACGGTGTAAACCGCCTTGACGGGCTCGACCTGAGCAGCAACCGCGCCTTCTTCCCCGAGCGCGACCCGTGGGGCGGCCTGCGCGGCGACGATACCCCCAACTACGCGCCGACCCTCAGCGTCAGCGGCTCGCTCGGCGTCATCGAATCCGGCGTGTTCCCCGGCGGCAATGAACTCTACGAGGGCGTCCCCTCCATGTCCGGCAGGGCCACCGGCACCGACGCCAACGGCGACACGCTTTCCTTTGGCTTCATCGACGCGAACGGGGCGCAGGTGACCAGCATCGTCACCCCCTATGGCGTGATGGCAATGGCCCCCGACGGGACCTACACCTATACCATCGACAACGCTGATCCCGATACCAACGGCCTCGCTCTTGGCGAAACCCGTACCGAAACCTTCACCGTCTATGTGAGCGACGGACGCGGCGGCCTCGCCACGCAGGAAATCACCGTCACTCTCACCGGTACCAACGACCGGCCCGAACTCTCCATCGCCAACGCCGCGCAGGACATCCACGAAGACACAGCCTCCGTGGGCGGCACATTCGCCGTGCAGGACCCGGACAGCGACAGCGGGCAGAACCAGACGTTCCACATCGAAGGCGGCAGCAACACGCCCGCCGCCGACGGCACCAGCCCTTCCGACGGTTCCCACTCCGCCACAGGCAGCACGGATGCCACGTTCACTACGGACTACGGCAAGCTGACCCTTGATCCCGCCACCGGGCAGTGGACCTATGCGCTCAACAACGCCAGCGACAAGGTCCAGCAGCTCAATGCCGGGGAAACCAAGGTCGAAACCTTTGAAGTGACCGTTACCGACGAACACGGCGCGACCTCCACCCAGACCATCACCGTTACCATCACCGGCACCAACGACATCCCGGTGATCGACACCGATCAGAGCAACTTTCATCTCGACTTCAAGGAACAGGGCGTCTACCAGCCCTCGGAAAACGGCGACGGCAACACGCCCACGACGCCCGGCGGAACGGGCGAAGGCCAGCATCAGACCGGAACCCTTTCCGGCAGGATCTTCGCCTCCGATGCCGACAAGGAAAACGGGGCGGGCTCCACGGAGCACGATGTCAACAAGCTCAACTTCCACGTCGAGCACGCAGGATCGAGCCTGACCGACGGCGGCGCCTCCACCACTGTGACCGGAACCGGAACTCCCGGCACCGGGGACGTCGTCTATGCCTACACTTCGGCCTACGGCACCCTGACCTTCCGCGCGGACGGCTCCTACGAGTACACGCTCAACAACAAGAATCCCGGCGAAGCAGGCGCGGACGGCAATGCCGTCAACAACCTCGCCCTCGGCCAGACCGTGACCGAGACCTTCACCGTCTACGTCACCGACGCCCAGACCGGACGGAGCGTGCCCCAGACCATCACCGTCACCATCAACGGCACCAACGACGTCCCCACGCTTGATCTGTCCAACGACAATCTCAACGATCTGCTCGGCGGCGACGGCAACCTCCATGTGGTCGAGGACGGCGTGGGCCGTGAAGACGCCAACACCCCCACCACTGATCCCGGCAAGGAAAACACCTCCTTCACGGGCCATACCACCGACACCGGAACCGCCAGCGGCAATGACGTCGACGCAGGGCATATCCTGTATTTCGGCGCAGTCGCGGGCGAGGCCACCAAGACGTTCGATCCTTCCGTATTCAACACGGCCGACTCCACCGCCACGGGCGGCGCGGCCTCTTCCGTGGTTGCGGGCGGCCAGTACGGCAGCCTGACGATCAACTCCAATGGCTCCTACACCTACGCCATGAAGGGCGAAGGCGAAAACGTCAGCTTCGAGCTCGACGGCAAGACCTACACCTCACTTGATCAGCTCGCCGAAGGCGACACCATTTACGAAACCTTCACTATCTACGTGCGCGACGAGCACAATGCGTGGACGGCGAAGACCGTCACCGTGGCCATCCACGGCACCAACGACATCCCCACCCTCGACATCACGGGCAGCGACTGGAACATCACGCAGGGCGGCGATCTGTCCATCGACGGCATCTTCACGGTCACCGACAACGACCGCGACGCCGGGACGGATCAGGCCTTCCATATCGCTGGCGGCAAGGACACCTCCGGCACGGGCACTGACGGAGCACACGGGACCGACGGCGACACGAACGCCACGTTCACCACGGACTACGGCACGCTGACCCTCGATCCCGCCACCGGACAGTGGACCTACGAAGCCAACCCCGACGCGATCAAGGGACTCGGCAAGGACGAAACCAAGATCGAGACCTTTGAAGTGACCGTTACCGACGAGCACGGCGCGACCTCCACGAAGGAGATCACCGTTACCCTGCACGGCACCAACGATACGCCGTGGATCAAGCAGACTTCCATCGAACTGAAGGAACAGGGGGTCTATGACAGGCCCGAAGATTGGATTAAGGACGACGCCAATACCTCCACGACTGAAAAGGTCGGCGGCACATGGATAGGCGCCGGCGAGCACAAGCTCTCCATTGAAGGCGATCTGTCCCTGAATGCGGGTGACCTGGACGTTCACGACAAGCTCACCTATGGCATCAACGGGCTGACCACAGGCAGCGGCTCCGCCGACAGCCTGAACGTGGCGATCAAGGGCAGTGACCCCGACGCTCCCGATACCGTGGAAGTCAGGGTCATCTCCTCCACGTTTGATCCGAGCAATCCGCATATCCAGATCATTGAGACGAACTACGGCACGCTCACCCTCGACACGCAGACCGGCAAGTTTACCTTCGACATCAGCGGGTCCGACGCCGACAAGCTGGCGCAGGGCGAAGAGCTGAACTTCAACTTCCGCACCACCGTCGACGACGGGAACGGCGGAACAGCCGAACACATGCTGGCCGTGAAGATCAAGGGCACCAACGATCGGCCCACGCTCGATCTGGTTGAACCCACCCACGGCGACAACGTCACGGTCGTGACCGACGATAAGACCGGCGAAGTCAAGTTCGACATCACCGAAAAGGCCGACGTCGCCAACGACACCACCGTTTCCGGGACGCTCAAGTCCGACGACGACGATCGCGGGGCGAACCTGCGCTACGGCGTGGCGCTCGGCAAGCAGGACGTGGAGTCCGAAGCGGGCCGAAACCTCGCCTTCGGTTCCGGTTCCGACGGCAAGCCCGGCATGGGCGAACCGCTCCATCAGGTCGGCGGCAAGATCGTGATTGAAGGCAGGTACGGCACGCTGACCATCGATCCGGAGAGCAATACCTACACCTACAAGACCAACGAAAATGCCGACCGTCTCGGCCTCGACGCCGACGGCAACCCGCAGACCGGAACTGACGAGTTCACCATCTATGTGCGCGACGAGCACGGCGCGTGGACGGCGAAGCCCATTTCCGTCACGGTCACCGGTTCCAACGACACGCCGACGATTACGGCTGACGACGCCGAGCACTGGGTCAAGGAAGCGGGCGTCGTGGACACCTCGACGGACCACGGCTCCACCACCGACACGGCGAAGACTCCGGATCCCTCCGACGATTCCCGCGAGCTGACCGACGCGGATAACAGCCTCTCCCGGAATGAAATTTCCGGTCAGGTCCACGTCAAGGATACAGACACCACCGACACTCTGACCCTCAACATCGGGGCGAAGGAAGGCTCCGGCACGACCCTCATCGGCGATCCCAAGACGGACGCCAACGGCAACATTACGCTGGAAACCGAATTCGGTTCCATCATCCTGCACAAGGACGGGACCTATACCTACACGATCGACGAAGACAAGACGCAGTCCCTCTCGCAGGGCCAGACCGAGAAGGAAATCTTCACCATCACCGTGAGCGACGGGCACGGCGGCAAGGCTTCCGTGGACATCACGATCAACATCGTGGGCACCAACGACCGGCCTACTCTGACCCTGACTCCGACGAGCGACACGGTCGTCAGCGATCCCGGCTATGACAAGGATCATACTGAAGTCGCGGAAGACACCACCGTCACCGGTACCTTCAGGGGCACCGACCCCGACTCCAACCCCACGCTCGAATACGGCGTAAGCACCAGCGCAGGCAACCGGGACACCGCGTTCGACGCGAACGGTAACAACCCCGGCATGGGCAACGGGCACCATTCGGTCACGGGCACATACGGCTCCCTGACCATCGATCCCGTTACCGGCAAGTACGTCTACACGCTGGACACCGCCAAGAACGGCGCTGCGGACAAGCTCGGCCTCAACGCCGACGGCACGCCGCAGACCGGAACCGACACGTTCACCATCTACGTGCGCGACGAGCACGGCGCATGGTCTGAACAGACCGTCACCATCACCGTCAACGGCTCCAACGACAAGCCCGTCATCGCCAACACCGGAGACACCCTCACCATCACTGAGTCCGGCGTCGACGCAAACAATAAGGACATTCCCGGCACGAAGTCGGATTCAGGCAAGGTGGACGCGAGCGACGTCGATACCGGCGATACGCTCACATACTTCTTCTCCAACACGATCGAGCAGGGCACCGTGATCGGTTCCCTCACACTCGCCAACGGCACGAAGACCAACATCACGGTTACGTCCATCGGCCCCAACGGGGAGATCGTCACCGACTACGGCACGTTCCATCTGAACACCAAGACCGGCGACTACACGTTCACGAAGACCGAATCCACCGGCAACGCCACCGATCAGCTCCAGCTCGGCGACAAGGTGGAACTCGACTTCTCCATCAGCGTGAAGGATTCCCACGGCGAAACGGCTTCGAGCACGCATGACGTCACCGTCGTGATCAACGGCTCCAACGACCGGCCTTCCGCCACGATGCAGGGCATCACCGTCAAGGAGGCGGGTGTCCATGACGGCAACACCGCGACCACGGCCGATACGGACGGCACCCTCGGCGCTGGCGAGCACCGGGTCACCTCCGGTACGCTGAATATAACGAACCTCAAGGACGTGGACGACGACATCAGCAAGGGGTTCGGAACCGGAGAGGATCAGTTCAAGATCAGCTTGCGGGGCTCGGGCAATTGCGGCACGCCGAGCCACAATGCCGACGGCACGTGGACCATGACTCACCTGCTGAGCAATGGCGGAGACTTCAACAACGTCAGGGCCACCCTCTTCAACTCCAACTTCCCGAAGGACGCCTTCGACAAGCTCGAAGCGCAGCTTCGAGCCGAAGGGCTGCTGGGACAGAATCAGGATCTCACTTACGGCAACGCGGCTTCCATCCTCTCTCAGGTGGCGCTCGGCACCCTGACCGTCAACCCGGACGGTTCATACTCCTTTACCCTGCCCCCGGACGGCTCGGCGGGCAGCATGATCGTGAACATGTTCGGCGCGGACAACTCCTCCAACCGGACCATCAACTTCTCAGTCACCGACCCGCACGGCGGCGTTTTCAACGGTTCATTCGGCGTCACCATCAAGGGCACCAACGATCGGCCCGAACTGGAACTGCTCGGCGGCGATGATCACCGCCTCGTTATTTCCACGGGTACGACGCCCGACGGAAACGCGACGACCCACGCCACAATCACCATGACCGAAGATGACAAGTCCTTCTCGGCCAATGCCAAGGGAACGGACGTGGACTTCGGTTCCAGGCTGACCTACGGCATCGCCGGAGGCCATATCGGCGACGCGGACAGTGCCGACATCAATGACCTGAAGGCGGCCTTTGACGGCGACAAGGGCATGGGTAACGCGCATACCCGGATCGAAACCGAGCACGGCGTGTTCACCATCGACTCGTCCACCGGCAAGTATACCTACACGCCGAACGAAGACCTGGTCTACGGCGAAAAGTACACGGATGAATTCACCATCTTCGTGCGCGACGAAAAGGGCGCGTGGTCGCAGCAGCACGTCACCATCAACGTGACGGGCGGCGCTGACGCCCCGATCCTCGTGGGCAAGCTGCCCAACGCGATCATGGCCGAAATCACCGAGGCGGGCGTCGTGCCCAACACCAATACGGATGTGGACGGCTCCATCCACGTCAACGGCCAGCTCGTGGACGGCCACTTCAACAGCGGCGGGCACGCGCTCGGCTCGTTCGAGGTCAAGCAGGTCGACACAGGAGAGGGCGCGGGACATCTGATCGCCGGGTTCGTCGTAGGCAACACGTTCTACGCGGGCGACCTGAAGACCGACTACGGGACCCTGCACGCCGAAGTCGTCACCGAGAACGGCGTGTCCAAGATCGTCTACTCCTTCATCCTGCCGGAACCGGGCACGAAGGAAGCCGCGAACCTCGACGCTCTCGACGCGGGCCAGCGTGAAAAGCTGTTCGACAACCTCAAGGTCGGCGTCTACGATTCCGCCCACGGAGCTCTCGTAGGCAACGCGGGAAATGACAACTCGTTCACCATCGACTCCGCGCACTCGAACCTCATCCCCACGCAGGACGTGGATGTCTACGTGAAGGGCACCAATGACCGGCCCGTCTTCACCGACGAAAACGGGAACGTCATCGCCGGAACTACCGACGCGGACGGAAACACCTTCATAAAGCTCACCTCCGAAAACACCAGCAACGACGTCCTGAAGGAAGACGGCAACAGCACGCTTAACGGCAAGCTGAGCGCCCACGACCCCGACGCGGCCCACGGCGACGCGGAGCACAACCTCAGCTACAGCATCGAGAACGGCGGCAAGCTGGTGCAGATCATCGAAGGCAAGTACGGCATCCTCAAGCTCAATCAGGATGGCAGCTACACCTACGAGATCACCAAGCCGGGCCTGCTCCAGTCTCTGGCCGAAGGCGATATTGCTCAGGAAACCTTCGACGTCCGTGTCACCGACCCGCTCGGTGCCCACAGCTCCGGCAAGCTGGTCATCGACATCGCCGGAACGGATGACATACCGACCATCAGTGCCGGCAACGGGGAGATCTTCGAAGACGGCCCCGTCGTACTGCCAAACGGCACGGATCCGTCCATCACCGGAACGTTGAAGCTCGATAACATCGTCGATGCCGAGGACAAGGGCGCACAGACGTGGACCAATGAAGGCCAGACCGGTTTCGCCACGGACAAACAAGGAAATCTTCTTGACCATCCGCTCGGAGAACTCAAGGTCAATGCCGATGGTACCTACAGCTATACGCTGACCGAAAACGGCTCGAAGATCGTCCAGTCCATGAACGATGGCGACGTCAAGACCGAAACCTTCAAGGTGCAGGTGGAGATCGAAGGCGGCAAGATCGTCGAGAAGGACATCACCATCACCATCAAGGGCACCAACGACGCCCCGACCTTTACGGATACGGTTACCGGCCTTGAGGGCGACGTGAAGCAGGACGCCTTCGTCGATCCCGATGGAAGCGACGGCGGCGTCCCCGGCGTGGTCTTCACGGGGACCCTCTCCGGCGCGACCGACGTGGACGATCCGGACGGCCAGCTCCGTTTCATGCTGGTCGGCAAGGATGGGAAGCCCGTCACGGAACTCAAGACCGAATACGGCACCATCGTCCTCACCTACGAGACCGCGGCGGACGGTTCGATCATCACGCATTACAAGTATACGCTGGACAACGAGAGCACGAAGCTCGACGAAGCCCTCAATAAGCTCCAGAACGGCGAGACGCTGCCCGACGGCGCGAAGGTCGTGGTGGTCGACCCCCACGGCAAGGTTTCCGAGGAGCAGAAGGATCTCACCATCAACATCCATAAGCCCGACAACGAGGGTGGATGGGACGGGGGAGCGGGCCTCATCATCGACGCCGACAAGAGTGAGTTCAACGGCGCGGTGGTCGAGGACGGCAGGGATCTGCCGCAAACGCCTGATGTCACGGAAGGCCTGATCTTCGAAGGCCAGCTCCATGCCAAGTGGGACGGCGAAGGGCACACCGGAACGCCTCCCGACCGCGTCTTCGGCATCGAAGAAAAGGATGAGTTTGGGCACGGAACCGGAAAGCAAATCCAGAGCAGCGCCGCCGACGGTTTCGTAACCGCGGAAGGCAAGTACGGCTACCTCGTCGTCGATCCCGTTACCGGGAAGTACACCTATACCCTGTACAACGGCGAAAACGGCAAGCCGGGCAAGGTGCAAGACCTCGCCGAAGGACAGATGGAGAAGGAAGAGTTCAACGTCATGCTCAACGGCACGCGGACAAACTCCAAGATCACCATCACCATCCACGGCACCAACGACGCACCGGTCATCGACAGCTACCAGAATATGACGATTCAGGAAGGCGACGATGGGCTGGGCAATCTGACGACCTCAGAAACCCTGAAGGCGCATGACATCGACAAGCTTTTGGGAACTGACGGGAAGCCCCTCCCTGAGGGAACCGAAACCTCGACGCTCAAGTACTGCTTCGAGGACGGAACCAACACGCTGACGACCACGTACGGCACTGTCACGCTGACCTTCGATAAGGACGGCAACTGCACCTACACCTACACGACCGACGGGGCAAAGTTGCCCGACCATCTCACTGAGGGCAAGACGTTGCTCGATTCGTTCATCATCTACGTGCGTGATGAACACGACGGGAAGGCCGAGCAGGAGATCACCGTCACCATCAAGGGCACCAACCACGGGCCCGAAGTGGTTCCGGGCGAGCACGCCCTGAACATTGTGGAGGACGTGACCGTCTCGCAGGAAGGCAACCTGAACGATATCATCAAGGATGACGAAGGGCTGAACAACCTGCACTTTTCCATCAACGGCAAGGGAACGGTCGTGGAAGGCGAGTTCGGTACGCTGCACATCGATCCGGCTACCGGAAAGTATATCTACACCCTGAACAATGCCGACCCGGAAGTGCAGGGCCTCGACGCCAAGAGCAGCATTAAGGAGACTTTCACGATCACTGTGACGGATAAGCACGGGGAAACGACGACCGTTGATGTCACGGTCAACGTCAAGGGCACCGACGACACGCCCGAGCTCACACTCGGCAAGGTCCTCTCTGTGCGCGAAGGCGACGCTGACGCCGTTGGTGACACCGCCGTGGGCTTCGACAAGGATATCGCGGATCAGGGGCACCTGACCTACTCCTTCGGTAAGGATGCCGACGGCAATCCTCTTACTGAAATAACCAACGAATACGGTACGTTCACCATCGATCCCAAGACCGGTGCATACACGTTCACGCTCGACAACACGTCCGAAACCGTGCTCAAGATGGCGGCGGGCCGTTTGTACGAGACTTCTATTAATGTGACCGTCACTGACACGTCAGGACTGTCAGATACAAAGGAACTCGTCGTCAATATCGAAGGCACCAACACCGCCCCCGTCATCACGAGCGGCGAGCACGGCGTCATCATCGCCAACCCGGCCCCGCTGGTTGAAGACGGCGGCGTCTCCAAGGTGACCGGACAGGTGACGGCCCGCGAATACGACGAAGGCGACCACGTCGTTGCCTTCAAGTTCGTGAACGACAAGGGCGAGCTTGTCGACTCGCTCACCGGCAAGTACGGCACCATCAGCATCGATAAGGACGGCAACTACACCTACACGTTCAACAAGGGGCAGGCGCAGCATCTTGGCGCTGGCGAAATGGCCGCCGAGCACTTCAACGTCGTCGCCGTCGACACCTACGGAGCGCAAACCACGACGCCTTCCGACCTGCAGATCCAGATTCAGGGCACCAACGACGCCCCTGTGATCACCAGCCCTACCCCTGTGCTCAACCTGACGGAACTGGCCAGCGGGCAGGCCGAAATAACCGGTACCATCACGTTCAACGATGCGGACAAGAAGGCCGACGGAACCTTCTATGACACGCACACCTTCTCGGTCAGGCCCGCCGGAGCCGCCGAGACGGAAAACGGTACAGCAGCCGAAGGCAAGTACGGTACGCTGACCATCGATGAACACGGCAACTACAAGTACACCCTGATCAGCGACGCGCTCGGAGAGGGAGACAAGTACACAGAAACGTTCACGGTCACCGTGGACGACGGCAACGGCGGGAAGGCCACCCAGACCATCACCGTCAATCTCACCGGCACCAACGACGCCCCGGTGATCACGGAGTCGCACACCGACAACGGCACCACGGGGTCCTTCATCTTCACCGATGCCGATGTAAAGGCCGATGGCTCCTTCTACGATACGCATTCCTTCGCCATCAGCGTCGACGGCAAGGCACACGGCGTAACGCTGGATTCCACCGGCACGCACGGCACCGTCACCATCGACGGCCTGGGCACGTTCGAGCTGACGCAGGGCGACGGCGGCAACTGGCACTACGCCTTCACCGCCAGCCCAGAGGCCATAGCCGGGGCCGCTTTGGGGAGCCTCGTGACGCATGACTTCCAGATCATCGTCAATGACGGCCATGCCACGGCGATGACCCCGGCAGGCGAAGATTCCCTGTCTGTGAGCTTTATGGGCACGGGTACACCCCCTGCAGACATGGATCTGGGCAACCTGACGCCGGGCATGGCCCAGGGCGATCATCTGCCCGGAATGGATGCGGACGGACACCAGCTCGCCTACGCCTTTGACAAGGCCGTGGACGGCAACATCCAGGGAGAATTCGGGAGCCTGCATTTCAATGCGGAAACCGGACAGTACACCTACACTCTGGACACCTCGGAGGACGGCCTCCACAAGCTGGCGCAGGCACAAGCCGACGGTTCCGCCCTGAAGGAATCCTTCGGATATACCGTAAGCGGTCATGAGGGCCATTCCAACGGCTCGCTGGAAATCAACCTGACGGATCTGCACACGCAACTCGGCCACGCCGGAGCCGATACGCTCGGCGACCAGACAGCGGCGCATTCACAGGTGATCTTCGGCGAAGGCGGCGACGACGTCATCCACGGCGGCGCGGGCAACGATTGGCTGTTCGGCGGCGAAGGGGACGATCAGATCTTCGGCGGCACGGGCGACGACATCCTGTACGGCGGCGCGGGTAACGATTACCTCGACGGCGGGACGGGCCACAACTCGCTCTACGGCGGGGCCGGAAACGATATCCTCGTCTACAACCAGGGCATGGCCCACGCCAGCGGCGGTGAAGGCATCGACTTCCTCGTCGGAGCCGAAAAGGACACGTTGGACAGCCTGTTCGCCAACCCGGACAACAATCCCATCCAGAGCGATATCGAAGTGCTCATCACGTCCAAGCCGGACAGCCTGAGCCTTACGAATCTGGATGATCTGAAGAGCATCGGCATCTCCATAGAGGGCGATAAGCTCCACCTCTCCGGGGATTGGGCACCGACGGCTATCGGAGGAGAGGAACACGGAATCAGCCTCGGCAATTACGCCGAGTTCACCCATCACAGCGACCACGGAGACATTACGATCCTCGTGCAGTCCGGTACGCCGGCCACTGACGACCTGGCGCAGCAGATCGTCCAGAACACGCTGAACCACGGACAAGGCTGATCCTGAAACGCAGCCGGAAGCCTTCCGGCTGCACCAAACACCTTATCCATCAATCCTGAAACAAAGCGTCCCGTCCCGGCGCTTTTGCCGGGACGGGACCCCTTTCTCAAACATCGCCGACCCGCTTTACCCAACCTTCACAGCAACAAAAAAACGGCGAAATCGCATCCCGCCCTATCGGCAATAATCCGTTTGGGGGCGCCACGAGTGTCTGGCCAGCCCACTCCCTCTATGCACACGGGGTAATCGCCACTTGACGCTCTCCCTTCCTTGCCCACGGAGGATGGGCATATCCCACGGCCCCGAGGCTGGTTGGCTGTGGACGATGCGCGTAACCCCGCCAGATGGGCGCGCCATGTGCCCTGGGG
>OOCP01003206.1_pt1 | contig 12375 bp, 8 predicted proteins | sample 1671511 | NCBI WGS metagenome assembly OOCP01 (sample SAMN06348164, study PRJEB24527) | human gut metagenome | biome: human gut; feature: ankylosing spondylitis patient; material: feces | host: Homo sapiens | place: China | collected 2015-10 | reverse complement strand
AATCATACAGATGTAGGCTTAGAATTAAACAAAAATATTAGGAAAGAAGGTATGAAGATGCAATGTAAGTCTTGTAACACAGAATTACCAAAGCATGCAAAAGTGTGCCCGAGATGTGGTGCATTAGTAGGTAAGAAATCAGGCAACCTCAAGGTAATTGCTATAATAGGTTTAGTAATTGCTTTTATAGGCGGGCTTTTGCCTTTCGTTCAGAATTCAAGTGATATTTCTGATGCCTACAGTTTTATGAATATTGATGCCCCTGTTATGTGGTATCTGTTCATGATTGCTATTATAGCTGCTATTATTCTTCTTGTTTTAAAGAAGGATATGTTCTCAATTATACCGACAGCAATTTCAGCAGTTATATTTGTTATCTCTTTAGTTGCAGTTAACTTCAGAGGTTACTACGGAAGAAATAAATATGATATTTATTCTCTTACTAATCTTTTATCATCTGGTAATGGTTCAGATGACGCTAAATACGTTTTAGGTTTAGGTGTCTACGTATTGATTGTAGGTTATATTCTTGCAATCGCTGGCTGCTTCATTGATATTATGAAGTATTTCAAGAAAGATCTTGGCGTTGATTCAAGATATCTTTCTAACTCAATTAACAAGAGTGTATGGAAGACAATGTATTATTACCGTGGCTTCTATATCATGTTCTTACCAGTATTAATCATGATTATTCTCTTTAATTACTGGCCAATGGCTGGATGCCGTTATGCATTCACAAAATATGTTATTGCAGGACCTTACTATGTAGGTCTCAAGCATTTCGTTCAGATGTTCACTAATGACCTTTATTTCTGGACAGCATTTAGAAACACATTAATTCTTTCGATTATTAAGTTGATTTTAAATACAGGTGCAGCTGTTATTATCTCACTTCTTTTAAATGAGATTGTTTCACTCGGATTTAAGAAGACAGTACAGACAATCGTTTATCTGCCTCACTTCATGTCATGGGTTGTAGTTGCATCAGTTTTCAAGATGATTCTTGATCCTAACGTAACAGGTGTTGTAAACAGCCTTTTACTTAAAGCTAATATGATTAATGAACCAATCTATTTCCTTGGTGACTCTAAGTATTGGAGAGGAACATTCTATGTAATGAATGTTTGGAAAGATACAGGTTGGGGAACAATCCTTTTCCTTGCTACATTGTCAGGTATCAGCCCTGATTTATATGAAGCAGCTCAGATTGATGGTGCTAACCGTTGGAAGAGACTTATCTATATTACACTTCCTGCATTAGCAAACACAATCATTACAGTATTCATTCTTAACCTTGCTAAGGTTATGAACCTTTTTGAATCTGTTTTCGTTACTATGAATAATGCCGTATTGGATGTTGCCGAAGTATTACAGACATATGTATACCGTAAGACATTCTCAAGTGGTAACTCGGATTATGGTTATACTACTGCGGTAGGTTTATTTAAATCGTTTGTCGGAATGATTCTCGTACTTAGCTGTAACTACGCTAGTAAGAAAGTCCGCGGACGTGGTATTGTATAAGGAGGGATAGATAATGAGTGATAATTCAGTTGTAGTTACAAAGAAAAAGAAAAAATTCAAAATCTTCCCACTTGTAAATGGTTTGATTTTTATTTTGATTTCATTAGCAATCATGTTACCTATCTGGAAGGTAATCATTGATTCATTTGATGCCAGATCTGCTTATGGTTTTAAGTGGGTTCCAACAATGTTTACATGGGGTGGTTATAGAGCTATCGTTACTCGAGTTGCTTTATATAGACCATTCGGTATCTCATGTATTGTTACAATCGCTGGTACATTCCTCGGTTTGTTACTTGTAACATTAGGTGGTTATGTATTAATTCAGTGGGAAATGCCAGGAAGAAACTTCTTCGCATATATGTTACTTTTCACAATGATTTTCGATGGTGGTATGATTCCTAAGTACCTCGTTATGAAGCAGTTACATTTGCTTAATACACTCTGGTCAGTTATTTTACCATTGTCAATCAACGTATATAACCTGGTACTTATGAGGAACTTCTTTGAAGGTATTCCTGAGGCTCTGTTTGAGGCCGCCAAGATTGATGGCTGCTCTCCAATGGGTATCTTCTTTAAGATTGTACTTCCTCTTTCAAAGGCAGCTCTTGCTTCAATCGGTTTGATGTTTGCCGTACAGTTCTGGAACGATTATACTAACTTCAAGATTTACATCAACAAGGATAAGTTATTCAACTTCCAGATTAAACTTCGTAACATGGTTATGGATAGTGATATTCCTAATGATGACTCTGTTGACCCTAATACAATTTCTAGTGCTTCGGTTATTGTTGCGATTTTACCATTCGCAGTTATTTACCCATTCTGCCAGAAATACTTCGTACAGGGTGTTAATATCGGTGCCGTTAAGGAGTAATTACCGGTTTATTTAAGAATTTTTCAAGGCGAATCTGTTTATGCAGGTTCGCCTTTTTTTTCTGTAAAAGAGTATATAAATTAATATTAATATGTAGAAAATACTGTATTTATGCTGTATACTTAAAAAATGAGTTAAATTACATATAAAGGAGGCGGAGTATGGGTACAATCAAAGATGCCATTTATCTTGAGAATATAAGCGAAGTAAAGCGTATTCTTGAAGAAGAACCTAATCTTATTGATGAAAAAGATGAGAATGGTGTGCTTATGGCACTGCTTGCGGCGAAGACCGGAAATCTTGCACTTGTAAGATACATAGTTGAGTATTCGAGAGCAAGTATGGATATTACAGACAATGAACATAAGAATATGCTTCATTATGCAGCACTTTCAGGAAGCGTTGAGGTCTGCCGTTATCTTGTAGAAAGAGTTGGATTGTCACCGCTTACAGGTGATAATAATCTTGTAACGCCAATAGACATAGCGGTAAATAATAAGTTCTTTGACCTGCAGAATTATTTTGAAGAAGAAATAGGAGCAAAGTATAAAGATTTATACCGCAATCCGATAAGAACAGGATTTTATCCTGACCCATCGATAGTGAGAGTAGAAGATACATATTATATGGTTAATTCTTCATTTATCTATTTTCCGTGTATACCGGTATCAGAATCAAAAGATTTGGTACACTGGAGAATAATAGGATATGCTATCACTAATCCGGAATGGGCTGCACTTGATAATCTTGAAGGTGGAAGAGGATACTGGGCACCGGATATTTCGTATCATAATGGCAGGTTTTATATAACAGCGACATATCGTCTTAATGATGACGGAACTGTATACAGAAAACAGATAGTTGTGAGCTCAGATAAGCCTGAAGGTCCATACAGCAAGCCTGCGATAATAGATGAAGACGGAATAGACCCATCAATCTTTACAGATGATGATGGAAAAAGATATATGCTTTTAAACAGAGGTGCAAGAATACTGCCTTTAAGTGATGATGCGACACGCCAGATTGGAGAAGCACATCTTCTTTATTATGGTGATAATAAAAGAGCACCGGAAGGACCGCATCTTTTAAAGAAAGACGGATATTATTATCTGTTTGAAGCAGAGGGGGGAACAGGACCGGGACATAGAATTACTGTTTCAAGAAGCCGCGAACTGATGGGCAGATACAAGCCATGCCCATATAACCCTATAATGCGTCAGAATGATGAAAATGCAATAATTCAAAGGTGCGGACATGGTAAGCCTGTATGCACGCAGAACGGACAGTGGTATATGGTCTATCTGTGTGGAAGAAAAATAGGTGACGGTTACAGCCTGCTTGGAAGAGAGACAGCAATTGACCCGATTGAGTGGACTGCGGACGGATGGCCGGTTGTCAACTCACTTAACGGACCTTCGACATTGCAGATAAAACCGGATTTACCGGAGTGTATATGGGAATCCAGTCTTGATGATGATTTTGACAATGACTGGTTAAGTTCAGACTGGATGTTTCCAAGAGCACCGGAGTTTGATGGAATAGTTCTTGAGAATTCATATGTCAAAGTTAAAGGAAGCCGTTATGACCTTAATTCAATGCATGCAAAAAATATTCTGTTAAGAAGACAGCAGAACTTCAGGTTTGAGGCGGTATGTAAGTTAAGAATGCCTCAGATTTATCCGGGACAGGATGTTGGAATGACATGCTATTATGACGAAAATACATTTTTGAAATTTGGTATATTTGCAACAAAAGAAGAAAATCCAAGACTGCTTGTAAAAGTCGCAGAATATATAGACGGATATAACGAAGGTAAATCTGCGGAGCTGGATTTCAGTAAAGAATATGTGTATCTGAAAACAGAGACAAATTATCTTACAAGAACATTTTCATACAGCTATGACGGATTAAATTATACTACTGTTGATGTGCTTGATAATGTATATTATCTCTGCGATGAAGGGTTAAAGAAAGGCAAGCGTTTTACAGGTGCAATGATTGGAATGTACGCATATGCCGGTTCATTTGGACAGGAATACACAGATGATGCAGGAAATCATGGAAGCGATGTAATATATGGCGAATTTGATTTCTTTAATTATAAAACATTATAAAGGAGACAGGACATGACAATAGAAAGAAATGAAAAATTAGAAGACAGCCTGCTTGAAAAAATGTCATCAGTTGATTTGAAAAAAACTGATAACTGGAATAAGGCAATGATTTTAAACAGTGCTGCAAAAGTTTATTTTGCCACAAAAAACGAGAAGTTTGGAGAGTTTCTTGTAAAAGGCATTGATAAATGCTGTGACTGCGGTATCGAAGAAGGATTTGCAGGAAATGATAATGATTTGACTAATCTGTTGCTGGCCAATGTATTATATGCAGCAAAAGATTACACAGGAAAAGATGAATATGAAAAGGCTGCAATAAAGATGGCAGCACAGCTTAATTCACAGAAGAGAAGTGAAAAAGGATATTTTACGGATGTTGACGGAAAAGCATGTCTTTGCCAGACATATGCAAGTCAGGTATTCTATATGAATTATGAGACAAGAGATGATGGAAAAGAACATTATAATGACATAATTGCACAGTATAATGTAATTCATGAAGATTTGTATAAAAATACATCCAGCAAAGCATTCAAGGACAGTGATGCACTTGAAGCATTATGTTATTACAGTGCAGCACTTATTGATACAATGGAAGTCATGGATCAGGCACTCTATGAGATATACAGACAGCTTATGGATTATTATAAAGAGACAGTAAAAGATGTTCTTGCAACAGGTATTTCCGGTGCAGAAAAAAATCCTGCAAAAGCTCCATATGAACTTGTATTTGCATATGCATTGCTCAAAGGCTGCCGTATGAAAGCGGTTCTGACAGAAAAATATGAAGATGCAGCACTTGCAATATATGAAAAATATAGTGATGTGTCAGAAAAAGATGCAGCTGAGTTTGCATTGTGCTACAGCGAGGCAGTAAGGAACAGAGATTATCAGGATTATGGACGTAATAACGGAGGCAGATTATGGAGTTAAAATTAGTTACAAATACAGCAAGAAGTGCTGTTTTAGAGCTTACTGAATCAGGAAAATTTTATACAGAATCGCAGTATGATATATATGTCAATGACGAAAAATATATGGAAAGTAATAAGGTTATAACATCACTTTTTGATTTAAAACCTGATACAGATTACAATGTGTATGCTGTATACAATGGTCAGAAAACAAACGAGGTAAATATTCATACAAAATATGAATTTGTAACATTAAATGTACGCGATTTTGGTGCATTGGGTGATGGTGTGCATGATGATACAAATGCAATCCAGTGTGCAATTATGGCATGCCCTAAGGATTCAAGAGTCCTTGTTCCGGAAGGTGAATATAAGGTTTCAAGTGTATTTTTAAAAAGCGATTTAACACTTGAACTTGCAAAAGGAGCAGTATTATCTGCATTTACAGAAAGAGACAAATTCCCGATACTTCCGGGTGTTATTGAATCATATGATGAGAAAGAAGAATATAATCTTGGTTCATGGGAAGGAAATCCGCTTGACTGTTTTTCGGCAATTCTTTGCGGAATCAATGCAGAAAATGTAGTTATTACAGGTGAAGGTACAATTGATGGCAATACGACATTTGAAAACTGGTGGAATAACTGCAAAATAAGAAATACAGCATGGAGACCGAGATTGTTTTTCATCAACCATTGCAATAATGTAATGATGCACGGAATAACAGTACAGAATTCTCCATCATGGACAATACATCCATATTTCAGCAACCACCTCAAATTCATAGATGTAAAGATTAAGAATCCTGCCAATTCACATAATACAGACGGACTTGATCCTGAGAGCTGCCAGGATGTACTTGTACTCGGTACATATATCTCAGTTGGTGATGACTGTATTGCTATAAAATCAGGAAAGATATATCAGGCACGCAAATACGAGATTCCGACATCAGACATGACTGTAAGACAGTGCTGCATGAGAGACGGACATGGTGCCGTAACAGTCGGAAGTGAGATTGCTGCCGGTGTAAAGAATGTTCATATTACGGACTGCCTGTTTATGAATACAGACAGAGGTCTCCGTGTAAAGACAAGACGAGGCAGAGGCAAATTATCAGTTCTTGATGATATTTCATTTGAAAATATTGATATGGATAATGTAATGACGCCATTTGTTGTAAACAGTTTTTATTTCTGTGATCCTGACGGAAAGACTAATTATGTTGGTTCAAAAGAGCCGCTTCCTGTCGATGACAGAACACCGTCAATCAAGCGTCTTACATTCAGGAATATAAAAGCGTCAAACTGCCATGTAGCAGGAGCTTATATTTATGGATTACCAGAAAGCAAGATTGAAAAGCTTACATTTGAAAATATTGATTTTACATATGCTAAGGATGCAAAACCGGGTGTCGCTGCGATGATGCTTGGATGTGATGAGGCAGTAAAACAGGGGCTTATAATAAATAATGCCAAAGAACTTATACTTAAAAATGTAAATATTACAGGATGTGAAGGTGAACCTGTAGTAACTGGAAATGTTGACAAAATTATAAAATAAGTGGTGAAAAAAATGAATTTACATGCACCTAAAGGAATTGATGTTGATAACTGGTTTATCGAATGTTACAAAAAACATAAAAAGCATCCGCTTATAATACTCATACGGCTTTATAAAGGCAACTATCACAAATTTGCTGCGGCAGTGTTTTTCTTTTTCATAAAGCACTGCCCTGTATGGGTGCTGCCTATTGTAACAGCTAATATAATTAACGATGTGACAACGCACAGTCCCGATACATACCAGAACACTATATTCTATTCAATAATAATGATAGGACTTATAATACTTAATGTACCAACCAATTATATGTATACAAGGTACAAGTCACTTGCAACGCGTTACGCTGAGACGGGACTTAGAAAAGCACTTGTAAGAAAACTCCAGCAGCTTTCAATTTCATATCACAAAGAGACACAGTCAGGACGACTGCAGTCGAAGATAATGCGTGATGTTGAAGCGGTTGAGATGCTTTCCACACAGCTTTTAATCAGCACGCTCAATATTGCACTCAATATATCGGTGGCATTGGCGGTTACAATTTCAAAAAGTCTTGTTGTATTTTTGTTCTTCCTTGTAACAACACCGCTTGCGGCACTTACAATGGTATTTTTCAGGAATATAATGAGAAAGCGTAATTATGAGTTCAGGCATGAAATGGAAGAGACATCCGCCCAGGTAATGGAAATGGTTGAACTTATTCCGGTTACGAGGGCACATGCACTTGAAGAAAAAGAGATACAAAGAATGAGCAACCAGCTGTTTACGGTTGCTGAAAAAGGTTATAAACTTGATGTTATCCAGTCGCTGTTTGGTTCTGTAGGCTGGGCAATATTCCAGATATTTCAGGTATTATGTCTTGCATTTACAGGAATTCTTGCATTAAAAGGAAACATACTTGCCGGTGATATAACGCTTTACCAGAGTTATTTTGCAACAATAGTAAATCAGGTATCTGCATTTATAACACTCATACCGACAATAGCGAAGGGCGTTGAGTCAGTAAATTCTATTGGTGAAGTCCTTCTTGCTGATGATATTGAACATAACGAAGGAAAGAAGAAGCTTGGCGGTGTAAAGGGCGAATTTGATTTCAAAAATGTATGCTTCAGATACAATAATTCAGAGGCACACGTTCTTAACAATTTTAACCTTCATGTTACACCGGGAGAGACAATAGCACTCGTAGGTGAATCGGGTTCCGGAAAATCGACAATACTTAATCTTGCGATAGGATTTAACATTGCAGACAGCGGACAGGTACTTCTTGACGGCAATGATATGAAAGATATAGATTTAAGAACATATCGTAAGTACCTTGCAGTTGTGCCTCAGACGTCCATATTGTTCTCGGGAACGCTCAGAGACAACATAACGTATGGAGTTGACAATGTTGATGAAAAAGCCCTGAATGAGGCTGTTAAGGCGGCAAATCTTACTGATCTGGTTGAGAGCCTGCCTGACGGACTTGATACGGAAGTCGGGGAACACGGCGGTAAATTGTCAGGTGGACAGAGACAGCGTGTTTCAATAGCAAGGGCACTTATAAGAAATCCAAGAGTAATTGTCCTTGATGAGGCGACGTCGGCACTTGACAGTATATCAGAAAAGCTTATACAGGAAGCACTCAACAATCTTACAAAAGACAGAACGACATTTATAGTTGCACACAGACTCTCAACAATAAAAGATGCAGATAAAATAGCAGTAATAAGTGAGGGACACTGTGTTGAATACGGAACATTTGATGAACTTATGGAATTAAAAGGTGAGTTCTACAGAATGAAAAAAATCCAGAGTTAATAAATTCAGAAAAAAATGGCTGTGCAATATCTGCACAGCCATTAATATTATAAAAGATAAATTAAGCTTCTTTCTTTTCCCAGATTCTAAGAGTTGAGATAAGCTTCTCCTTTGTATCAGCATCAAGCTTCTGGACAATCTGCATAATCTCATTGTCAAGAGCTGTATTCTGATAGCTCTTATCAACGCTGCCTGCAAGGTAATCAAGAGATACACCTGTAAGTTCAGCATAATATGATAACATTCTTAATGTCATAAGGTTTCTTCCATTTTCAACATTGCTGATGTATCCAGGAGTAACATCGAGTGCCTTTGCAACATCTTCCTGTGTTAATCCCTGAGAAATTCTTAACTTTTTAACTTTTGCTCCTAAATCGCTTTCCATTATCTTATAACCTCCAGTAATGCGTATTTTCACCAGACAAAATCACAGTGGATTTTATCAACGGAATGTTTTTTATTTATTTGCATTATACAATAAAAACATTGCCTTGAAAAGTGGTATTTTAAAAATTTTTTTATTTTTTATTTGCTCTGTATCTTAATGTTGAATCAAGAATCTTTTTACGGATTCTTAAATGATTAGGTGTAACTTCGAGAAGTTCATCTGTATCAATATAATCAAGAGCCTGCTCAAGACTTAAAATCTTAGGCGGAACGAGTCTTAATGCTTCATCGGCACTTGAAGAACGTGTGTTAGTAAGGTGCTTTGTCTTACATACGTTTACCTCAATATCCTCTGTACGTGGGTTTTCGCCGACAATCATACCGGCATAAACTTTCTCACCCGGTCCGATGAAAAGAGTACCGCGGTCCTGTGCGTTGAAAAGACCGTAAGTTACAGCTTCACCATCTTCATATGCAATAAGGGAACCGGTCTTTCTGTATGAAATATCACCCTTATATGGTTCATATCCTTCAAATGAAGTATTGATGATACCATTACCTTTAGTATCTGTAAGGAATTCGCCACGGTAACCGATAAGTCCTCTTGAAGGGATAGAGAACTGTAATCTTGTATAACCACCATTGATAGGTGTCATTCCAAGAAGTTCACCCTTTCTCTGGCTGAGTTTCTGGATTACAGAACCTGAGAATTCGTCAGGAACATCAATATAAGCAAGTTCCATTGGCTCAAGCTTTCTGCCACGCTCATCAGTATGATATAAAACTTCTGCTTTACTTACGGCAAATTCATATCCTTCACGTCTCATATTTTCAATAAGAACAGAAAGATGAAGTTCGCCTCGTCCTGAAACCTTGAATGAATTTTCAGAACCCGGATTATCCTCAACACGAAGGCTGACATCAGTATTTAATTCCCTGAAAAGTCTGTCACGGATATGTCTTGATGTTACAAACTTGCCTTCCTTGCCGGCAAGAGGGCTGTCATTAACCATAAAGTCCATAGAGAGAGTAGGCTCTGAAATCTTCTGGAACGGAATGGCAACAGGATTGTCAACTGAACAGAGTGTATCACCGATATGGATATCTGCGATACCTGATACAGCTACGATATCACCAAATGATGCCTCGTTTACCTCAACTTTGTTAAGTCCGTTGAAAGTATAGAGCTTTGTTACACGTACTCTCTTCTTAACAGAAGGGTCATGATGGTTTACAATTATAACTTCCTGATTAACCTTGAGGCTGCCGTTATCAATCTTACCTACACCGATACGGCCGACGAATTCGTTGTAATCAATAGTAGATATAAGCATCTGTGTGTCAGCATCAGGGTCACCTTCAGGTGCCGGAATGTTATTAACGATACATTCAAATAATGGCTGCATGTCTTTTCTTTCATCATTAAGGTCTGCCATAGCATAACCTGATTTTGCTGATGCAAAGATAAATGGGCAGTCGAGCTGGTCTTCATTGGCATCAAGGTCAATGAAAAGTTCAAGTATTTCGTCGATAACTTCATTAGGTCTTGCTTCAGGACGGTCAATCTTGTTGATACAAACAATAACTGACAGGTCAAGGTCAAGAGCTTTCTGGAGTACGAACTTAGTCTGAGGCATTACACCCTCAAAAGCATCAACAACAAGAACAACACCATTTACCATCTTGAGAACTCGCTCAACTTCTCCGCCGAAATCGGCATGGCCCGGTGTATCAATGATATTGATTTTTGTGTCTTTATAAGTGATGGCTGTATTTTTTGAAAGAATAGTGATACCACGTTCCCTTTCAATATCATTAGAGTCCATCACACGTTCTGCAACTTCCTGATTCTCACGGAAAGTACCGCTCTGCTTTAAAAGTTCGTCAACCAGTGTTGTCTTACCGTGGTCAACGTGAGCGATAATAGCAATGTTACGTATGTCTTCACGCTTTGTCTTCATAATTATAGTCCTTTCTTAGTTCTGCAATATCTCCGTATATAAGGATTCCCAAATAAAAAGAGAATATAGCGGGTAAGATATAATTAGCAACTTTTATATTCTATCACAATATTACCAAATTACAATAGTGAACATATAAAAGTGATTGTATATTTATAGGAACAATTTTATTAAATTATATTGTGAAAATATGAAAAAATTATAAAATGTGTTTTGAACGTGAAAATGGACATAAAAAATTCATATTTTTTTGTAATAATCTGAATCACTGATACATATACATTTTAAGAACACAAAATTAAAGCACAATACCGGGGATGTATCCGGAAAAGAAGGGAGAAATACATTATGCTTGATAAGGTGATTGAAAACAACAGGGTTAGTATTATTGGAGAGGTGGTCTCAGAGTTCCAATTCAGCCATGAGGTATTTGGAGAGGGCTTTTATCTGGTAAGTCTGGCGGCCAGCCGTTTAAGCGATCAGGTGGACGTGATTCCACTCATGATTTCAGAACGGCTTCTGGATGTATCGAAAGACTACCGCGGAATGACGATGGAGGCGATCGGCCAGTTCCGCTCCTATAACTGTCACGAGGGAGTGAAAAACCGTCTTGTACTCTCCGTTTTTGTGAGGGAATTAAACTTTCTGGAGGAGTTTACCGACTGCACAAAGACTAATCAGATTTATTTAGACGGTTATATATGCAAGGAGGCTATTTACAGGAAAACGCCCCTTGGACGTGAAATCGCCGACATTCTTCTGGCGGTCAACCGTCCCTATGGGAAATCAGATTACATACCGTGTATTTGCTGGGGACGAAATGCCCGCTATGCTTCAGCCTTTGAAGTGGGTGGTCATGTACTGATCTGGGGCAGGATCCAAAGCAGGGAATACATGAAGCGCATCGGGGAAAATGAGACACAGAAGAGAATCGCTTATGAGGTATCGGTGAGCAAGCTGGAGTATGTGTAAACCAACCGAAGTGGCGGGAAATACGCCATGGTCTGCCAGTTACTTTATGGAAGGCAACCAGCCCGATTTTTCTCCAAGTTTCTTCTGCTTGCATTTCTGCTGGTTTTGCGGTAATATAAGCATATTAAAAATGGCGCAGTTTGCGGTTCTTATTTGCAAAGCGCGATATCTGGAATATAATGAACGGTATCATTTGCGGAGACGGCATTGCGAGGAATGTTATTGATCTATGGCAGACGGTAACATTATTTTTAACAATA
>OOCP01003204.1_pt1 | contig 12381 bp, 7 predicted proteins | sample 1671511 | NCBI WGS metagenome assembly OOCP01 (sample SAMN06348164, study PRJEB24527) | human gut metagenome | biome: human gut; feature: ankylosing spondylitis patient; material: feces | host: Homo sapiens | place: China | collected 2015-10 | reverse complement strand
TAGGGCATCATCACCGGCACGGTGTTGGCGCTGTGCTCTGCCAGCTCTTCGATCTGGTCGGTGGGCACGCCGATGTGGTACAGCCACTCCATGCAGATCTCCTTGCCGGTGCAGTCGCGCATGGGCTTTTTGACATAATCGCCGGGCTTGTCGCTGAACAGGCCGTAGACCCAGACACACAGCTGATCCTTGGGTTGATCGCGGAACTGCTGCTGACGGTTCAGCGTCCAGCTGAGCAGCCAGCTGGAGTCCTTGACCGTAACGATGCCGCCGGTGACGGTGTGACCGCTGAAGGGATCGCGCTTGCAGATCTTCTGGATATACTGCGGGATCTTGTCATCCAGGGTGGTGATGGTGGCGCTCTCCCAGTTGGACAGCTCCGGATCCGAGCAGAACTTTTCGGGGTGGCCGAAGGACGGGTCCTGTGCGGCGATCTTCTTCCACAGATCCCAGCCGTTGCCCGGCTTGATGGTGGGGTCGAAACCGGCTGCCTTGTCCTGGGCACCCACGGTGCAGCTCTCGACGCAGCCGCCGTTGGTGATGAACAGCAGATCGTTCTCGGTCAGGTCGATGTTGGACACCTCGCCTGCGTGCTCCACGGTGACCGAGCTTGCCATCTTGCGGCTGCCCTGAATGTCGAACTTGACGTCCGTGACCTTGGTGTCGTAGTGGAACTGCACGCCAAAGCCCTTCAGGTACTCGATCATGGGCAGGATGATGGACTCATACTGGTTGTAGCGGGTGAAGCGCAGGGCGGTAAAGTCCGGCAGGCCGCCGATGTGGTGGATATAGCGCTTGATATACAGCTTCATTTCCAGTGCGCTGTGCCAGTTCTCAAAGGCGAACATGGTGCGCCAGTACAGCCAGAAGTTGGAATTCAGCACCTCATCGTCAAAGAAGTCGGTGATCTTCTTGTCCTGCAGCTGCTCGTCCGGGGTGAAGAACAGCTTCATGATCTCCATAGCGCCCTTGTCGGACAGGCCGAACTTGCCGTCGGTGTGGGCGTCCTTGCCCTGCTCCACGGTAGCACGGCAAAGGGAGAAGTTGGGGTCCTCCTTGTTCAGCCAGTAATACTCATCCAGCACGCTGGCACCCTCGGTCTCCAGCGAAGGGATGGAGTGCAGCAGGTCCCACATGACCTCAAAATGGTTGTCCATCTCACGGCCGCCGCGCATGACGTAGCCGATGCTGTACTTGTAGCCGTCGCAGGCACCGCCGGGCAGGGCCTCCTTCTCGAACACATGGACATGCTCGCCCTTCATCTGGCCGTCACGCACCAGATAGCAGGCTGCGGTCAGGGCTGCCAGGCCGGAACCGACGATATATGCGGATTTATGATCAACGCCCTCCGGCTTTTTGGGACGTGCAAATGCTTCGTAGTTGCCACTGGAATAGTACATGGAAAAGCCTCCTTGCTTCGCTGTTTTTCTTCCTTACAGCAGTTCAATGCTGCTCTCTATGGCAACAGTATACCCTGCCTTGGCCCGCAGAACAACAAACAAACTCTGCCCCCTGTATAAAATTTAGACAACTGTCCCGTTTTGTTGGAAATGCGTACAAATTGTGACAAAAAAGCGGAATGACCGCTGTCATTCCGCTTTTGCAGGCGTTTGTTTTATTTTGCGGTAGGCTGGGCCACCTCAAAGTCAATCTTGCCCAGATTGACGTCGGAACGCACGATGGTGATCATCATGGTATCGCCCAGGCTCCAGTTCCTGCCGGAGACGGGGTCGGACAGGCGCACGCCCTCGGTGAGCATCGTGCCGGAGGGGGTCAGGCTGGAAGCCGGTACAAAGCCCTCCACGCCGTTCTCCAGTTCAATGAACAGGCCGCGCTGGGTCACGCCGGAAATGCGGCCCTCGTAGCTCTCGCCCAGATGGCGACGGGCATACTCGGCCTTGTAGCAGTCCTCGGCCTTGCGCTCGATCTGCATGGCGATGACCTCGCGCTCGCTGGCCTGCTTGCTGGCCCGCTCCGCAAAATCGGTGTAGCGCAGGATCATGGTGTCCTTGTCGGTGCCCTTGAGCTGCGCGGTCATGATGCGGTGGATGGCCAGGTCCGGATAGCGGCGGATGGGGCTGGTAAAGTGGGCATAGTCCTGCAGCACCAGACCGTAGTGCCCCTTGGGCTTTTCCTCGTACAGAGCCTTGGACATGCAGCGCAGCATACCGGTGTTGATGATCTGCTCATACGGGCCGCCGCGCACACCCTCCAGAATGGCGCTCAGCTCCTTGGGGGCGGGCACCTCCTTGGCAAAGTGGTCGTTGATGCCGCAGGCCTGCAGCAGAGCATGCAGACGCTCCAGCTTTTCGGCGTTGGGCTCCTCGTGCACACGGTACACAAAGGGGATCTGCTTGACCCGGGCAAAGTGGGCGGCGCACTGGTTGGCCAGCAACATGAACTCCTCGATCATGGCTTCGCTCTCGCCGGAGGTGCGCTTCTTCACGTCGATGCAGTGGCCATTCTCGTCGAGGATCAGCTTGACTTCACCGCTCTCGATGTCCATGCATCCGCGCTCCTTGCGCAGGCGGGCACGGTGGCCGTACAGCTCCTTCATGGCGGGCAGCTGAGCCAGAACCTCGTGGTACTTGCCCTTGAGCTCGTCGTCGGCACTGCCGGCCAGCAGGGCGTTGATCTCGGAGTACACGCCCTTGACACGGCTGCGGATGACCGACTTGACAAAGCGGTAGTCGGTCAGGTTGCCGTCCTTGTCCAGACGCATCAGGCAGGAGAACGCCAGGCGCAGCACGCCCTCGTTCAGGCTGCAGATGCCGTTGGACAGCTGCTTGGGCAGCATGGGCACCACCTGGTCGGCGTAATACACGCTGGTGGCACGGCTGAACGCCTCGTTGTCCAGCTCACTGCCGGGCTTGACGTAGTGAGACACATCCGCAATATGCACGCCCAGCTCAAAGCCGCCCTCCGGCGTCTTGGTCAGGCTGATGGCGTCGTCGATGTCCTTGGTCTCAGCGCTGTCGATGGTGAAGATGGGCAGAGCGCGCAGATCCATGCGGCCCTCACAGTCGGCCTCGGTCACCTCGGCGTTCTCCAGCTTCTTGGCCTCTTCGCGGACCTTATCCGGGAAACGGCTGCGGATGTCCTGCGCATAGAGCAGAGCCTTGGCGCAGCGCTTGGCCTCGTCGGAGCTGCCAAAGCGCATGGCCACGCCCACGCGGTGATCTTCCTGCCGGTTGCCGCGCTGCAGGATCTCCACAGCCACTTTGTCGCCGTCCTTGGCACCGCCCTCGCAGTCGCGCATCATCCGCATGGAGATGGCGGGGCAGTCATCGGGCACGAACTTCAGCATGCCCTCCACACGGCGGACGGTGCCCACCAGATCGTTCTTTTCTTCCAGCACGGCCAGGATCTCGCCCTCGTCGCTGCCCTCCACACGGGGATGCTCAAACTTTTCCACCAGCACCTTGTCACCGGGCATGGCGCCGCGGGTGAAGCGGCCCGGGATGAAGATATCGCTGGTGCCGTCCTCCAGCATGACAAAAGCAAAGTTCTTGCCCAGCTTGACCACCTTGCACAGCAGGGCCTTGTCGGCGCGGCCGGAACGCACCGTAAAGAAAACGCCCTGCCGCTGGCAGATCACAGCCTCGTGCACCAGCTGGTCCACGGCCTCCATCACCTTGCGGTCCGAGCCACGGTCCCCGCCGAACTTTGACTTGAGGTCCTTCACGGTGCACGGCTGATTCTGGATCGCGTGCTCAATTTTATCGCGCATTGCCATAATATTTTTCTCCTTGCTCTTCCTGGCTGCGGCCTCCGTCGGGCTGCAGCCCTGCCAGTTCCGGGCATTGCTGCCCACCCTGCTGCGGCAGCCCGAAAAGACAGCTGCCCGCGCTTTTTTTACTCAACTATGTCGGTTTTACACAGAAAAACAGCCCCGTCAGAGCACGGGGCTGCATGGGATGCATCAACCTGCCAGACGGCCGGTGAACAGGCAAGCCAGAATTGCCACCACGAAAAAGACGACACCGGCAATGCGGGTCACCTTGGCCAACATCTGGTCAGCCGGGGTCAGGCGTGCGTTGTTGGCACCGCCTGCACTGCCGTTGATGGCGCCGGAAAGGCCCTGGCCGTGGGTGTGCTGCATGAGGGTGAGGAACACGATGACCAGCGAAGCGACCAGCAGGATCGCGCCGCCAACGATTTCGATAACAGACATGGATTGAAACGCTCCTTTATTCAAATTGAATGGGAAAACCACGCAAAAATACGACTATATAGTATCATACCATCTGCAAAAAAGCAAGCACAATTCCGCATTTATCCCAACCAGTGCAGTGCCGTGCACAGCTGTGCAAACACCGCCGCGCTGGAGACCGCCGCCTGCGTCTGTCCGTCCTGCAAGACCACGATGGTGTATTGCGGATCCTCGGCCGGGTAAAACCCCGCGAACCACAGGTTCATGCGCTCTTTTCCTTCGGCCGTGAACTGCCCGGTCTGGGCGGTACCGGTCTTGCCCGCCGCCCCGCCGGGCAGGCCGGAAGCATCCTGTGCCGTGCCCTCGGCCACCGTCTGCTCCAGCATGGTGCGCAGAGCCGCTGCGGTCTGCTCCGTGAGCACCCGTTCTGCCTGCGGGCGGGCAAAGGCCGACAGCTCTTCCCCGGATGTTTCATCCAGCGCACAGTCCAGCAGGCACGGCGCACGGTAAACACCGCCGTTTGCGATGGTGTTCATCATGGCGGCCACTTGCAGCGGCGTTGCCAGCAGGCTGCCCTGCCCGAAGCTGAAATTGGCCAGCTGCCCGCTCTGAGCCAGTTCCTCGGCTCCCGGCAGGGCTCCGCTCTGGGCGGTAAGGCCCTCCGCCAGCCCGATGCTCCGCCCGAAGCCCAGCGCCTGCGCCTGCTGCAAAAGAGCCTGTGCTCCAAGCTGCTGCCCCAACCGGATAAAATAGCCGTTGCAGCTCTTTGCCAATGCGGCCGAAAGGTCCACTTCGCCGTGCGGCACACCGCCTGCGCAGCGGAAGATCTGCCCGTCCACCACCACCGCGCCGTTGCAGTCGTACTCCGGCGCAAGGCCAGCTTCCAGCGCAGCCGCCGCCAGCACCGGCTTGAACACCGACCCCACCGCATACGCCTGCAAGGCCCGGTTTAAAAAGGGACTGTCCGGCGCTTCCAGACTGGCCGCCGGGTCAGCCGGGTCAAAACCCGGCACACTGACGCAGGCCCGCAGGGCTGCCGTGCGGACGTCCAGCACCAGAATGCAGCCGGTGGTCATGGTCTGCGCCGCCACCGCCTCGGCCGCCCGCTGGACAGAACGGGAGATGGTCAGGCGGACCCCCACCGCTCCGCTGTCCGCCTGCAGATGCTGCACCTGCTCCCCGGTGCGCAGGGTGCCCTGCGCGGTCACCGGGCACAGCAGGGTGTCCCGTGCCCCGCTGCCGGTGAGCAGCGCGTCCAGTGCTTTTTCCAGCCCGGCAGCACCGTGGCCCTCACCGTCCAGATACCCCAGCAGCTGCGGGCACAGCGGTGCGGCTGCATACCGCCGGGACGCCGCATAGCATGGAATGCCCAGCGCCGTCATGTCCCGGTCCACCTCCACGAGAAATGGAGCCGCCCGGCTGCGGCTGCGGTACAGCAGTTCCTGTCCGGCGGTGTCGGTGCAGGCGTACAGGCGGGTATAATTTTCCTGCCCCGGGAAGCAGAGAGCCATCCAGCGTTTTTCCAGCCCGGTGAGTGGCAGGCCCATGCAGTCGTAAAAGCCACCGCGCCGGGCTGGCAGTTCCAGCGTGACTGTGCTCTGTGCCGCCGCACGGGCTGCATAATCCGTGCGGGACGCCAAATAAAACAGCCTGCACAGCACTCCGGCAAAGCCGAACAACAACGCCGCATACAGCGCCAGCACCCTCCGCCCGGACATGGACACGCCCCCTTTGGCATAGCGTGGGCAACGGAGACCCAGGCTATACAAAAAGAGAGGCAGAACCTCCGAAGAAGTTCTGCCTCCCTAAGGCACTTTTAACTTTTATAAGAGCGCTTTTGCGGCTTAGTACATGCCGCCCATACCGCCCATATCACCGGCAGGTGCAGCAGGGGCCGGGGGTTCCGGCAGATCTGCCACCAGGCTCTCGGTGGTGAGCACCATCTCAGCAACGGATGCTGCGTTCTCCAGAGCGGAGCGGGTGACCTTGGTCGGGTCGACGATACCGGCGGCGATCATGTCATCCACATAGACCTCGTTCTGCGCGTCGAAGCCATAGTTGGGCTTGTTGGCAGAAATGATCTTGTCGATGATGACGCTGCCCTCCAGGCCGGCGTTCTTTGCGATCTGGCGCAGAGGAGCCTCCAGAGCCTTCAGCACGATCTTGGCACCGGTGCGCTCGTCGCCTTCCAGGCTGTCGCACAGCTCACGCACAGCGGGGATGGCGTTGATGGGAGCGGTACCGCCGCCGGCCACGACGCCTTCCTGCACAGCAGCCTTGGTTGCATTCAGGGCATCCTCGATGCGCAGCTTCTTGTCCTTCATCTCAACTTCGGTAGCAGCACCGACCTTAATGACGGCCACACCGCCGGCCAGCTTGGCCAGACGCTCCTGCAGCTTCTCGCGGTCGAAGTCGCTGGTAGCGGCCTCGATCTGGCTGCGGATCTGTGCAATGCGGGCTGCAATGGCATCCTTGTCGCCTGCACCGCCCACAATGGTGGTGTTCTCCTTGGTGACCTTGACCTGACGGGCATGGCCCAGCATCTGGACGGTAGCGTCCTTCAGCTCGTAGCCCAGATCAGAGGACACCACAGTGCCACCGGTCAGGATGGCGATATCCTGCAGCATCTCCTTGCGGCGGTCGCCGAAGCCGGGAGCCTTGACAGCCACCACATTCAGGGTGCCACGCAGACGGTTGACGATCAGGGTGGACAGAGCCTCGCCCTCGATGTCCTCAGCCACGATCAGCAGCTTCATGCCGTTCTGCATCACCTGCTCCAGCAGGGGGACCAGATCCTGGATGACGCTGATCTTCTTATCGGTGATCAGGATGGCGGCGTTGTCCAGAGCAGCCTCCATCTTGTCGGTATCGGTGACCATATACGGGGTCAGGTAACCGCGGTCGAACTGCATGCCTTCCACGATCTCGTTGTAGGTCTCAGCGGTGGTCTTGTTCTCCTCAATGGTGATGACGCCATCGGAGGTGACCTTTTCCATAGCCTCGGCGATCAGACGGCCGATCTCCGGGTCGCCGGCAGAAATGGTGCCGACGCGGGCGATATCGTTGCTGTCCTTCACCTTCTGGCTGTGAGCCTTGATGGTCTCAACGGCCTTGGCAACGGCCTTGCTCATGCCGCGGCGGATATCCATGGGGTTGGCACCGGCGGTGACATTCTTCATGCCCTCGGTGACCATGGCCTGTGCCAGCACGGTTGCGGTGGTGGTGCCGTCGCCTGCGGCGTCGTTGGTCTTAGTGGCCACTTCACGCACCAGCTGTGCACCCATGTTCTCGAACTCGTCCTTCAGCTCGATCTCCTTGGCAATGGTCACGCCATCGTTGGTGATGACAGGGGCACCAAACTTTTTGCCCAGCACCACATTGCGGCCCTTGGGGCCCAGGGTGATCTTGACGGTATTTGCCAGGGTATCAATACCGGCACACAGTGCCTTGCGGGCGTCCTCGCCCTGCTTGATCTGCTTTGCCATAATCTATCGCTCCTTTTAAAGCTGCATTTTTCCAGAAATAGGGGGAACCGCTCAGTCTTCCACGACGGCCAGGATGTCGCTCTGGCGCACGATGGTGCACTCCTCGCCATCCACCTTGACCTCGGTGCCGGAATACTTGCTGGTGAGCACCTTGTCGCCGACCTTGACGGTCATTTTGACTTCCTTGCCATCCACAACGCCGCCGGGGCCCACTGCGATGACCTGCGCCACCTGGGGCTTCTCCTTGGCACTGCCGGTCAGGATCAGACCGCCCTTGGTGGTCTCCTCAACTTCAACAGTCTTAATGACAACACGGTCTGCAAGAGGAATGATCTTCATAGTTCTTGCCCTCCTATAGAAAATATAATTTAAAACTTTGCTGCACCCGGCAGGGTTCGTGTTCACCGCGCCGGGCTGTTTAGCACTCCTTTTCTCTGAGTGCTAAGTGTATTGTACTCATCTTGCCCGAAAAAATCAAGACTTTTTAGAATGTTTTTTATTAACATTTTGTGACAGTGAAAAAATCAGACCGGACAACGCAAAAAGAAAGAGCTCTGCCTTCCCGGCAAAGCTCTCATTTTTGCGATCATTCAGCACTTGCGGCGGTTTTCTGCTCCACGAATCTGTGGTAAGCAGCCTTTGGCAGCCAGACCCGTCCGGCCAGCGGCTGCACCTCCACGCGCACCTGCTCGCAGGGGGCACATTCGCCGTCCGCTGTGGCAATGATGGGCCCGCGTCCATCGGCGGCGCGCAGGGTCACAGCCTTGGCCCGGCGGTAGATGAAATAGGGCTTTGCCGCTTCCACCAGCTGCCCGTTCTGGAAATGGCGGCCGTTCTTGTACATGCTCAGCAGCTTTGCGATGGTCAAGCGCCCCACCTTGCGCACGATGAACACATCCAGCCAGCCATCATCCGGCTGCGCCTCCGGCCCGGCGCAGAAACCGCCGCCGTAGGTGCGGCCGTTGCAGATGGCACACATCAGACAGTCCACCGCAAAGGTCTCACCGTCGATGGTGTACTCCACCCGGCGGCCGATGTGCCCGCACAGCTGCTCCACAATGGACAGCAGATAGGACACCTCCCCGCCGCACAGCGGGATGCGCCGGAATTTGGGGATGCCGTAGGCCACCTGCGCGTCCAGCCCGGCAGCACAGATGGTGGCCGACAAGCCGAGGTTGGTCTGCATCAGGTCGATGGGCACCGCCCCGCCCGCCAGCTGGGCATCCAGGTCCAGAAACTCCTCCCGCGTCCCAAAGGTACGCAAGAAGTCATTGCCGCTGCCGTAGGGCAGGCAGCCCACGGCGGTGCCTGCAAAGCCATAGGCCCCGGTGAGGGCCTCGTTGAAGGTGCCGTCGCCGCCCGCCGTGAAAATGCGCAGCGGCTCCCCTGCCTGCTGTGCCCCGGCTGCGGCAGCGCGGGCCAGCTCCCGCGCATGTCCGGCGTGGGTAGTGATGCGGATGGTATATTCCTCCGGGGCAAGGCCTGCCCGGGCAGCTGCAGCGTTGATCTGCTGCGGCAGCTGCTGGGTGCAGTCGGTCTTGCCAGCGGTGGGGTTCAAAAGAAACAAAGTGTGCATGCGGTGCCTCCTGCGATTCTGTTGCTTCTATGATAACAGAAATTCTGCAGGATGCAAGGCATTTTGGTCATTCCCTGCCCGGTATCAAAGGGTCGCCGTCTCGTCCTGCCGGAGGACGATGGTGCCCTCTGCCGTACAGTCCGCAGTCCAGTGCTGCCCGGTGCAGGCAGTCCCGGCAGCGATCTGATCGGCCAGCGCCTGTTCCACCGCTCGGTCCACCTGTCGGCGCAATTCCCGCGCTCCATAGGCCGAGCGGGCACGGGCCGCCAGCACGGCCCCCACCTGCGGGGTGTGCCGGAGCTGATAGCCGCTGCGCGCCGCCCGGACTTCCAACCTGCAGAGCATTTTTTCCGCGATGGCAGACATGCTCTCGTCGCTGAGCGGACGGAACACGATGAGCTCATCCAACCGCCCCACCAGCTCCGGACGGAACCACTTTTTGGCTTCCTCCACAGCCTGCGCCGCCTGCTTTTCAAACACGGCCTCCGACCCAGCCGCAAAGCCCAGCGGCGCGGACTGCCCGGCCAGAAAGCGTGCTCCCAAGTTGGAGGTGATGAGCACGATGGTGTTGCGGAAGTCCGCCTTGCGGCCCATGGCGTCGGTGAGCTGACCGTCCTCCAGGATCTGCAGCAGAATGTTCTGGATGTCCGGGTGTGCCTTTTCGATCTCGTCAAACAATACCACACTGTAGGGGCGGCGGCGCACGGCCTCGGTGAGCTGGCCGCCTTCGTCATGACCCAGATAGCCCGGAGGTGCCCCCAGCAGGCGGGCAGTGGTGTGCTGTTCCTGATACTCCGACATATCGAACTTGAGCAGGGCCTTCTCGCTGCCAAACCAGCTCACGGCAAGTGCACGGGCCAGTGCTGTCTTGCCTACCCCGGTGGGGCCGAGGAAGAGCATGGCCCCGATGGGCCGACCCGGCTCTCCCAGCCCGGTGCGGCTGCGCCGGATGGCCCCCGCCACCGCTGCTGCAGCCCGCTGCTGGCCCACGATTTCTTCATTGAGACGGACTTCCAGTTTTTCAAGCCGCTCCCGCTCCTGTTCACTCACCTGTTCGGCAGGCACCCCGCTGGCCTGTGCTACCACCCGGGCAATGTCCTCCTGGGTGAGCACCGGCTGAGGCTTCTGCTCCTGCTCGGCCCGGATGCGGGCCGCCGCACAGGCTTCGTCCACCAGATCAATGGCCTTGTCCGGTAGGCAGCGCCCCGGCAGATACCGTACCGACAGCTCCACCGCCGCCTGCAGGGTCTGCGGCGGCAGGGTGACATGGTGGTAGCGCTCATAGCGCGGGGCCAGCCCGTTGAGGATGTCCACCGCCTGTGCAGGAGTAGGCTCCTCCACCTGCACCCGGCCAAAGCGGCGCTCCAGCGCGGCATCCTTCTGGATGTGTGTGCGGAATTCCTGATTGGTGGTGGCACCGATGAGCTGGATCTCGCCGCGGGCCAGCACCGGCTTGAGGATGCTGGCCGCGTCAATGGCACCCTCCGCCGCACCAGCCCCCACGATGGTGTGGAATTCGTCCACAAAGAGGATGGCGGTGCCGTCCCGCACCAGCTCCTCCAGCAGGTTCTTGAAGCGCTCTTCAAAATCGCCCCGGTACTTGGTGCCCGCTACCAGGCTGGCCATATCCAGCGCCAGCAGCCGCCTGCCCTGCAAGGCACGGGGCACCTGCCCCTTTGCGATGCGCTGGGCCAGTCCCTCGGCCAACGCAGTCTTGCCCACACCCGGCTCCCCCACCAGACAGGGGTTGTTCTTCTGGCGGCGGCACAGGATCTCCACCATGCGGTCCAGCTCGGCATCCCGGCAGAACACCGGGTCCAGTTCTCCGTCCAGCGCGCGGCGGGTCAGGTCACGGCAATATTTATCGCTGGCACGGCCCGCCCGCGGCATGCTGGCCGACACCCGCGGCTGAGCGGGAAAGACAAACTGCCCGGACAACTGGCGGCACTCCCGCACGGCCTCAGTGAGGGGCACTCCCATGGAAGCCAGCAGCAGCCCCGCCGTGCAGCCATCATCCTCCAGCATGGCACAGAGCAGGTGTTCCGGCTCCGCTCGTGAGACATGGGCGTTCTGCGCCCCGATGAGGGCGTAATCCATGGTGCGGCGCAGGTCCGGTGCCATGGCGTGCCGATCCAGATGCTGCGCCGGTCCGCGACGGTTCTCGGCCAGCTGACGGCGCACAGCCTGCTCTGAGATATGTCGGCTGTTCAGGAATCGCGCCGCAGCCCCCTGCTCCTGCTGCAGCATGGCAAGCAGCAGATGCCCGGTGTCTGCCTGACTGCAGCCAAAACTGCCGGCCAGCTCTACTGCTTGCTGCAGCAGCTGCTCCGCCTCCCGCGAGAACCCTCTGTATCCGCCAAAGCCCAGTTTTTCCCAAATGCTCATCTGCGTGCTCCTTGCTGTTCTGTCAAATCATATCGCAGTAGCAGTATAGCCCAGATGCACCGGAAAAAATCAGTGGTTTGTGTCGGGCCTGCCGGGTGCGGCGCGCAAAAAAGGAGGACGGCTCCGAAGAACCGCCCTCCAACAATTCAGGCTATTGTACTATTCGCAAAGGGATATACGGATCACTCCGCAGCCTTGGCTGCTTCGATCTGCTTGATCAGCTCAGGCACGACCTTGAACAGGTCGCCCACGATGCCGTAATCGGCCACGCCGAAGATGGGTGCGCTCTCGTTCTTGTTGACGGCGATGATGCACTCAGAATCCTGCATGCCAGCGGTGTGCTGAATGGCACCGGAAATGCCCAGAGCCACATAGATCTTGGGGTGCACGGTCTTGCCGGTCTGGCCGACCTGGTGGTCAGCGCTCATCCAGCCTGCGTCGGTCACGGCACGGGAAGCGCCCACGACGCCGCCGCCCAGAGCGGCAGCCAGCTGCTCAGCCAGCTCGATGCCCTTGTTGACATCCTTGCTGATGCCACGGCCCACAGAGACGATGACGTCCGCACCGATCAGATCGACCAGCTTCTCAGCGGCCTTCTCGACGCTCAGGACCTCGGTCTTGATGTCATCAGCGGTCAGGCTGAAGGCGGGCTTCACGATCTGGCAGGCATCGGCCTTGGCCTGGTCGAAGGGAGCCTTCTTCATGACGCCGGGACGCACGGTGGACATCTGCGGACGGAAGCGGGGGCAGATGATGGTAGCCATCAGATGGCCGCCGAATGC
>OOCP01003198.1_pt1 | contig 12395 bp, 11 predicted proteins | sample 1671511 | NCBI WGS metagenome assembly OOCP01 (sample SAMN06348164, study PRJEB24527) | human gut metagenome | biome: human gut; feature: ankylosing spondylitis patient; material: feces | host: Homo sapiens | place: China | collected 2015-10 | reverse complement strand
ATCCGTGCAGGATGGGGCATCACCACGGGCGGCAGACCCATCGGACCGGAGGGCGCGCAGAATCTGGAGGATATCTGTATCTCCCGGAAAAATAAATAAGCTATAGGGAAAACAAATGGCTGTGAAGAGGTTATTTGTGTTCCCGGGCATATTAGTGCGATAGCACGAATTTGTGAATTTATACATGAGTTTATAATAGAAGGCAGTGTTAGAGACTTCTGCGAAAGCAGCCTCCAACAGGGCCTTCTTTTTGTGCTTAATTTGCGTAATTACATAGAAGCAGGCAGGGGGAAAAGCTTCTACAGGACACAGATTTTTCACAGACTGAACACTTTTTCAATACAAAATCCAACTATACTTGAGAAAACAACGGAAATTGGACGGAATAGCAATTGGAGGTTCGCCGTGAAGAACAAAGAGATCAAACAGATATTTTTTTCCCGAAAGAAAAACAAAAAATGGATCATCGTTGCGCTGGTACTGGTACTTACGCTGGGCGGCGGTTCTGTGGCAGCAGTGGTGATATTACATAAAAACAACAGTCAGTCGGAATTTTCCATGCCGGGTAATATGGCGGGACTGACCTTCACGGAGGATATGATTGCTGCGTCAGGTGTTACCAATGTCGGTATCACGGAGGCGAGCTTTGACGTGGAAAATCTGACAACAGAGTTAGAGATCGAGGAAGTCTACGCGGTCTCCGGGGAAGAGGTAACGGCAGGAGATAAGATTTTAAAGCTTACGGAGGACAGTGTGGAGGAAGCCAGAAAAGAACTGGAGAGAGCGCTGGAGGATGCGGAGCTTGCGTATCGTACCGGAGCTATCGAATATGAGCAGAACCTGATCACAGCGGAGTATACGAGAGACAGTGCCATTCTCACCGGACAACAGGCTAAGGATGTCTATGATGAGACGGTAGCAAGTCTGCAGAGTGCTGTGACCAGGGCGGAAGAGGAATTGCAGGATGCGGAGGATGATATAGCAGAGTATGAATCCTATGTGAATGACGGTTCCTATAAGAGCTATTTCAAGGTGGATGAATATCAGGCAATCTATGATGAGAACCTGAAAGCCCTGACGGACAAGATGGATGAGTGGGGCATCAGTTGGTCTCAGGTCACCGGCGGGTCAGCCGGATCTGTGCAAGCAGGTGGAACCGCAGGCAATGTGCTGGGCAGTAGTGGACAGGACAGCAATTCCTCGAATGTGAAAACTCTGGCATCCCTATACAGCATTTTGGAACAGAACCTGAAGGATCTGGACGAAGCACAGGAAAAATATAAGGATGCAGTCACCAATGCTTCTTTTAACTTACAGACATTGCAGTTAAAGCTTCCCAGCCTGCAGCAGGCAGTCACGGAGGCGAAGGAAAATTATGAGATCCAGCTGGCGCAGGCAAAGCTGACCTATGAGAATTCCCTGTCCGGCGCAGAACGGGCAGAGAGTGATTATAATACTACGGTGGAAAAAGCGAAGTCCGATCTGGCAGCTCTGAAAAGTACTTATGAAGATGCCACAGAGAATCTGGAACTGTTTGAAAGCAGCGTGGGTGACGGATATTTCTATGCATCTGAGGATGGTACGATCCTGCGGACCATGGTGCGGGCGGAGCAGGCTCTGACTTCCGATGCAGTCGTATTCGTCTACAGCAATCCGAAGGAGCTGACCGTTACCGTATCGGTAGATCAGTCGGATATTGCAAAACTGACCGTAGGCGACAGTGCTTATGTGCAGTCCTCCGCAGGCAGCGGATATACCGGTGTGATCACAGCCATTGATCCGGTATCCTCGTCTGGCAGCCGTACCAGTGTCACTTACAGCGTGACGGTACAGATCAATGTAGAAGATGAGGAGGACAGCTTAAGTGCCAACGAATCCGTCACCGTAGTCTTCGGCATGAAGGAGGAAGAGATCAAGCAGTTACAGCAGAGACAGAGTATGCAGAGAGGACAGACGCAGTCATGAAATTGAAAAGACCACATTTTGAAAAACTGAAATCCCTCACGAATAAGCAGAAAAAACTGATTCTGTCGGGGATCGCATTGCTTCTGCTGATCCTGGCAGCCTGCTATACGGTGTTCATCGCACCGTTACTTCAAAAGGAACAGTGGATCTACAAGGAAGAGACGGTGGAGCGTGGTACATTAAAGGTAGGTGTTACTGAGAGCGGCTCTCTGGAATACAACACAAAATCCATAGATTACGATCTGAATCTGGACGTCAGTGATGATGACGAGGATGACAGTGATGATGACGATGATACCGTACAAAAATATCTGAAGATAGAGGAGATCTACGCCGCCAGCGGGCAGCGTGTCATGGAAGGCGAGGAACTTCTGAAATTCACGGAAGACAGCGTGGAGGCGGTTCGGGCATTGTTGCAGAATGCGGTAGTGGAGGCACAGTCCGACTACGCGGAGGCAGAGAGTACTTATGAATTGTCCCTGCTGGAAGCCCAGACGGATTATGATACCCAGAAGATCAGTGCTTCCTATGCGGCATCCATCCGCAATACTTCCGGGACCAGCGTGACGAACAATGTGGCGTCTCTGCAGGTACAGCTGGAGCAGAAGCAGGCGAATACCGCATCTTTGCAGGAGAAACTGACGCAAGCACAGGAAGATTATCAGGATGCGTTGGAGACCTACGAAGAGGCAAGGGAAGGCTATGAAGGTGCCGGAACCGATAATACAGTGAATTTCATGACGATCCAGAACGGTTATCTCAGCGCAAGAACAAAATATCAACAGGCAAAATCAGCGCTGACACAGGCAGAAACTGCGGTAACAGATAATGAAAATGCCATCACTGAGCTTACCAATCAGCTGGCGGCAGCACAGGCAAAACAGAAAATTGACAAGCTGGATACAGAAGAGACCTATCAGGAAGCGGTGATCACCGGGCAGAACGCCCAGACTACCTACAATGCTACCGTGGAAGATCTAAAGGAGACCTTACAGGAAGCGGAAGAGACGAAAGAAAAACGGGAAGAACAGTTACAGGCCTTTGAAGATTTTGTCGGAAGTGATGGTATCCTGTATGCCACAGAAGATGGTGTGATCACAGAGGTCAGCTACGAAGCGGGAGACCGTCTGACGACGACAGGAGCTCTGTTTTCCTATGCAACGTCGGATGACATGAGAATCTCCGTGGATGTGACCCAGGAAGATATCGTGGATCTGCAGGTAGGAGATGCGGTAGATATCACCTTTACGGCATACCCGGAGGATACCTATACCGGAAGCATCCTCTCCATCAATACCACGGCTACTTCCGATTACAGTAATACCGTAAGCTACACTGTGGAGATCAGCGTGGAAGGTGAACTGGAGCAGCTCTACGGCGGCATGACCGCAGATGTGATCTTCGTTACCGAAGAAAAGGAAGATGTCCTCTATGTATCCCGTAAGGCGATTGTAGAAGAGAACGGCAAGACCTATGTATATCGCAAGACCGCTTTGGGAGGCAGGGAACTGGCAGAGGTAGAGACCGGTGTCACGAACGGTGTGGACATCGAGATCCTGTCAGGACTGGGAGAGGCCGATACCATTTACCTGGCAAGTAAAGTCAGCTCCGAGGCAGAAGTCAAGAGTACGGAGGAGACTGCTGATTCCGGCAGCGGTTCTGATACCGCAGTCGGCAGTGATACGGAGTTCGAGATGTCGGAGGATATGCAGATGCCGGGAGGCGGTGACATGCCCCAGGGTGGTCCCACGGGTGGTGATTCCGGCAGCTTCGGTGGCAGAATGCCGGGAGGTCCCGGAGGACAATAAATCAGGCGGATGGAGCAAATGTTGAGAAGCAGACAGGAATGATTGGGAACAGTTATGAAGCAGAATGAAAATGGGAAAAAGATCAAAGAAAATATAAGAAATCAAATGCGCCGGATTGGATCATGGAAAAGCTGGTCGAAAAGACGCAAGCTCACCACAGGTGTCTGTGGTGTCTGTGTGATCGCTGTAGTGGCTGGTGCCATTGGTCTCTCCGGTGGTTCCGATACGGAAGTCATTTATAAAGAGACCACCGTAAAATACGGGACACTGGTCAAAGGTGTGACGGAGAGCGGCTCTGTGGACATCGGTACGGTGGATCAGACCTTTGATCTGGATATGAGTGCCCTACAGAGAACGGATACCTCCGGCAGCAGTTCCTCCGGCGGCTCCTCCGGTAGTACTGCCGGCAGTAGCTCTGGTTCCGGTGGATTTGGCGGCATGAGTGCTTCCGGCGGCGGAGCTCAGGGAGGCTTAGACATGTTTGGTCAGATCTTCAATATGGGCGGCAGCAGCTCCGGCAGCAATGGTGACGATTCTACCCTGACCGTGGCAGAGGTAGTTGTCTCCGTGGGGCAGCAGGTGTCCGAGGGAGATCCCCTGTACCTGCTGGAAGAAGACAGTGTCTCCGACCTGGAAGACGAACTGCAGTCTAACGTAGAGAAAGCAAAAGCGGATCTGGAGGCGGTGGAAGCCGACCAGACCCTGTCAAAACAGCAGGCAAAATACACTTATGACAGCAGCACTGCTTACGGCAGTTATATTGATACCGAGTACAGTACTACATTGCAGGAACTTCAAAATACGGTAGATTCTGCAGAGAGCACGCTGGAGCAGGCGAAGAGCAGTCTGGAAGATTACCGGGCACAGCTGGAAGAAGTAACGGCAGCCTATGAGGATGCGGCACAGGTATTGTCGAACTGTAAATACAGCCTGAACAGTACCGACGCAGCAGATGATACTTACGGATATGTCTATTATGCGCAGCTGACGGAGCAGGCACAGTCCACGGCAGATTCCCTGGAGCAGCAGAAGGAAGAGCTGGAACAGAGAGTAGAGCAGGCGGAGGAAAATGTAACTACTGCCGAAACCGCCTACAATAAGGCAAAACGGGAATTGGAGCAGGGAAAACTGACCGTAGCTGAGACAAAAAAACTGCGGACACTGGCTTACAATACCGCACAGGAGACCTATGACATTGCACTGGGGTATCTTGCGCAGGAATTGTCCGATCAGCAGGAAACCTATAATGAGACACTGGAAAAATGGAATGAGTTCAGCACTTATATCGATGGTAATGCAGTATGTGCAAGATACAACGGTGTCATCACCGGCGTGGAGCTGGAGGCCGGAGACAAGATCAGTACCGGAACCTCTCTGGTTACCTTATACGATATGGACGAAGTGACCATAACGGTAACGGTGGATGAAGATGACATGACGGATATCTCTCTGGGATCTGCAGCGAATATTGCATTGACGGCATATCCGGAAGATATCTTTACGGCAAATGTGACGGCTATCGGAGATGCGACATCGGATTCCAGTGGAAATATAACTTATGACGTAACTGTCACATTAGAAGGGGATGTCTCCGGACTGTTCCAGGGCATGACAGGAGATGTAACTTTCGTTACGGAACAAACGGAAGAAGTGCTGTATGTCTCACGCAGAGCCATTATCACAGAGGATGACAAGACTTATGTAAAAGTGAAGACAGCAGATGGCAGCATTGTGAAAAAGGAAATAACGACAGGACTGTCTGATGGTTCTAACGTGGAGATCTCCGGAGATATTGCAGAAGGAGATACCGTATTGATCGAAAGCAGCATTACGAAGTAGAGCGGAGACCTGTGGGAAAGTAAGGTCAATGGAAGGGAAGAAGTAAAATATGAGATTATCCGAAATATTGCATCTGGTGTGGCTGAACCTGTCACAGAATAAATTCAAAGTGATCCTGACTTCCATCGGTATCGTTGTAGGATCTGCCACTATTATGCTGGTATTGGCAATCGGTACCGGCGGAAAAGAAGAAGTGGCGGAGCAGTTCAAGAACCTGAATGCCGGAGCCATTGATATTTCCTGCGACAGCAGTGACAGCGGTGGTTTTAGCTTTGAAATGCCGGGCGGTGGAGGAAGCGTTACCGTCACCAACATGGGCGGAGGACCCGGAGGAGGTTCCGGCGGCGGTACGTCTGGTGGTCCCGGCGGTGGCATGGATTTCGGCGGATTTTTCGGATTCGGACAGGAGGAAGAGAGCGAAGCCGTGACATTGACCAGTGAAGACTGTGATGATCTGGCGACTTTTGTCTCCGGAATCTCTGCAACTACGATCTCTTATTCCACTACAGCATCGGTGGAGGGAGGCGATATGACCTCTGCTTCCTATTACACCATTGCCGGTGTGGAGGACAATTATGCTGCCATCAGTAATCTGGAAATGGCCATCGGGGATTTCCTCACAGAAGAAAACAACGAGAGCAAGGAAAAGGTGTGCGTACTGGGTGCCACCGTGGCAAAGGAAATTTTTGGCAGCGCCTACGATGCCTATGACGGTACAGTCTATATTGATGGGCGCCCCTATATAGTGTCAGGGGTACTATCCGAGATGGGAACTGTGGCATCCGGCATCAGTCCGGATACGGCGATCTATATACCTTACGAAACCGGCATCAAATACATTACCGGTACGAATATCAGTCCAACCATCACGGTCATTGCGGAGGATGTGAATCAGGTGGATACCGTAATGACGGATGTGGAGAGTGCCTTAAAAGAGAGCTATCCCAATACCACATTTACCATCAGCGATGCCGGAAGCAAGATGGAGGCAGCCTCCGCTTCCAATGAGACTTTGACCTTACTGCTGATCTCCATGGCAGTGATCGTATTTATCGTTGGCGGTATCGGTATTATGAACGTGCTGTTTGTATCCATCAAGGAGCGTACCAACGAGATCGGTATTTTGAAAGCACTGGGCTGTTCCCGGAAGGATATCCTGTTGGAGTTTTTATTGGAGGCAAGCTTTACCAGTCTGGTAGGAGCCGTAATAGGGGTGCTGGTGGCTCTTGGAATTACGCCATTCGTGCAGCTGTTCAATGTGAGAGTGTCCCTGTCGGTACAGGGTGCAGTATTGTCGCTGTTGTTTGGTGGCCTCACCGGAAGTATCTTCGGCTTCTATCCGGCATATAAGGCATCGAGACTGATCCCCGTAGAAGCTTTAAATCAGGAGTAGTGCGAAAGGTGTAAGGATTATGATGGAAAACGCAATGATCACCATGAAAAATATAAATAAAGGCTATATGCTGGGAGAGGAGCGTCTGCCGATCCTGAAGGACATCAATTTTCAGGTAAATAAGGGAGAATACGTGGCAATCTTAGGCCCATCCGGTTCCGGTAAGACTACGTTAATGAATATGGTCGGCTGTATGGATGTGATGGACAGTGGGGAATATTATTTGGATGGCATGGCAATCCACGAGACCAAAGAGGACGATCTGACCATGGTGCGCAACCAAAAGATCGGGTTCATTTTCCAGAACTATCAGCTGATCCCGACCTACAATGTCATGCAAAATATTATCATGCCCCTGCTGATGCGTGGCATGACCCATGAAGAAGCAGAAGAAAAGTGTAAAAATACTATCAAACTGCTGGGGCTGGATCATCGTATCGGACATAAGCCCAACGAATTGTCCGGCGGACAGAAGCAGAGAGTATCCATTGCCAGAGCACTGGTGGGACAGCCGGCGATCCTGTTAGCGGATGAGCCTACCGGTGCTCTGGATCAGACCAGCGGTAAGGAAGTACTGAAGCTGTTCCGGGAACTGAACGATATGGGCAACACCATCGTCATGATCACCCACGACCTGGGCGTAGCACAGTCTGCGAAACGTATCGTGCGTATTGTGGACGGACAGTTACAGGAATAAGGGATAGTCACTCAGCCAACGGGAAAGAGGCTGGGACTGTTCCAGACCGGATTTCAGGGTACGGTCGGCATCCGATTTATTTTCTGCCGGTATTATCAGCAGAAATTCTTTCCCGTCCATAAGTACACCGCAGAATACGGTTTTCAGATCCCGGGAGATAAGACACCTATTTCCCGGGATATTTGTTACAGATTCGGTCAGGCAGGAGTAATAGGGTTCTTCATCGATAAAAGGTGCATAGAATCCCATGTCATCCGCACCTTCCACGAAAAGCCTCTCTCCGTTCATCCAGACATTTCCCGCTATGGCATCTTCCTGATTCCCCCAGAGATAATGTAAGGCTTTCCCGTGGATCTCCACCGATACCTGTTCGAAGGTATCCGGTTCCGTCAGACTGACCAGCATTCCGGTTCCGGTATAGTCATAATCCTTTTTGATGGGAGTATGATAATAGCGGATCCCGTAGTCTCCAAGGCAAAATAAGGCAAATACGAGCAGAAAAATCAGAATGCCGCAGAAAACGGTTCTTAATTTTTTATTTCGCATCATGGTTCTTGCCTCCTTTTTATTTTATTATACAATCAGATATCCATACTGGCAATGAGCTGAAACATTTCCTCGGCGGTCATGTGATCTGCGGTGATCACGTATACATAATTGTCAGCTTCATAATAAGCCATGGCGTAACCATCCACATAAGTATACACCGTGGCAATGTGACCGCCGATGATATGTTCCTCTTCGGCATCGTATTCATTGTCTAATACGAGTGTCAGGGCATTATTTGCGGAAATTAGCATTTGCTCCCAGATGAGCTGTTCTCCGGCATTGTTTTCATAGAAAATTTCACAAAAAAGAGGACTGTCTCTTCGGTCTGTCTCTGTATAGCCCTCCGGGATGCAGGTCGGTATCGTGGGAGTGAGTACCGCATCTTTTTCCTCGGAAGAGTAGTTATACTGCGTAGCATCCTCGCGCAGGGTCTTTAGTGTCATGAAAAACTTATCCCGATAGGCATCCACACTTAACGTCAGAACCAGTCCGGCACATACGATACCGGTGAAAAAGATTGCCATGCGTTTTAGGAGCTGTTGTGCACCGGTCAGCACCGGATGGGCTTCCCGGCGGATCACTTTTTGCATTTTTTGTTCAAAACGTTTTGAAAATACATATTCCCGATCAACCTGATTTTCTAATGCTGTTATCATGGCATTGTCCACCACAGGCATATGCTGATAGAGCCATTCATCCGTTATTTCCATGGATCTCATTATTTTCCTCCCGTTTATTCAAAGCTTCCTGTATCATAATCTTTCCCCGGGATAATCGCTGCCGGATCGTTCCTTCGGTGATGTTTAATACTTTTGCGATTTCATCGTTGTCCATATTGCCGGAGTATTTGAGGAGAAATACATCCCGGTATTTTACGGGCAGGCACCTAAGGATGTCCAGTATTCCGTCATCCACATCCGTCTCTGCATAAGTCACCGGGACATTACATTCTTCCAGCTCATCCACATAGATTTCCCGTTGAAATTGATGGTTTCGCTTCCGGTAAATATCTATAGTCGCATTTTTCGTTATGGTAAGCAGGTAGCGTTTCGTCGCCGTGGCGTCGATTTCCCCTATTTTTTCCATGTTTTTCGCAATTTTTATAAACGCCTCATGTACGGCATCTTCCGCAAGAAAAGTATCCTTCAGCACATTCAGAGCTACTTTCATCATAAGGTGCCGATAGGTTTCATAGAGAATCGCAAACTTTTGTTTGTCTTCTTCGGCGTCGATCATCATCAGATATATCATTTGTTGTTCCCAGGCCTTTCAATGAGTCATAACGAAGGTTCCTGTTCCTATTGTTACAAAAACGTAAAAATATTTCAATTGCAGGTTTATATGTTTGTCCCAATAGTATCTTTTGGGTAACCGGGGCACTTTATTGTGCCTGCTTTACGGATCCCGGCGATGGGGGATATAATGATTTCATTACAGGAGAGCGTAAAAAGAGCAGAAACGAGCATAGAAGAAGCAAAATGGGAGAACAGGAAAAACGAAGACAATACCTCATCCAGGCACTTTTGCGGGAGCGGTCGGAATATGAAGCGATGGAAATTCCGATGCAGGAGGATGAACAGAGACAGCTTCTGCGGGGACTGATGAACATCCGGGCGCCCAAGCGATGCAGTGAGGAATTTCTGAGGATACAGGATGCCTATTTACAGGAAGCTGTGAAGGAAAAAGGGATAGTGGAATGACCGGATGTTATGTGCCGAATCATAAGTGCATCGACAACTGCATCCACAGCTTTGCGGGGGTGCAGCTGCGACTGGACTGCGCCCGGATGATGGAAGAACAGGGGCATGAGGAACCCACCGGACAGGCGAAGATCACGAAAGCCTACAATCTGCCCTGCCGTTATGTCCTGCATACCGTAGGTCCTATTGTGCAGGGAAAGCTGACGGAGAAACATTGCGCATTGCTTCGGTCCTGTTACTTGTCCTGTCTGGAACTGGCATCGGCATACGGGCTGGAAAGTGTGGCGTTCTGCTGTATATCCACTGGGGTATTCTGCTTTCCGAACGACAAGGCGGCGCAGATTGCCGTACAGACGGTACAGGAGTATTTGGAGGAGACTCCTGACAGCAGTGTCAAAAATGTGATCTTTAATGTGTTTAGGAATGAGGATTTGCAGATCTATGAGAGAATTCTTCGGTCGTAGATTTTCGATTACTCTAAATGCAGAGAAAAACTTGCACCCGGCAGATTGCTGTGATACATTGGCTGTAAAAGAAATACAAGAGAGGAAAAGAAAATGGCAGGATATCTGATTAAGGATACCACAAAAGAAGAGCGGGAGCAGATCGTTGCGGAGTCTCTGGGATATATGGAAGCCAACTGTGATGGCTGCAGTTCGGGACTGGCGGAAATGTATCAGGCATACATCGACGGGAAGAAGGAGCTTCGGGACATCAACATGGAATTTCATGCAGGTTATGTATCTGGAGAGGAAGTGCCCGGCCGCAGGTCTTGTCCCATGTAATAATAGTGTGCGGGAAAGATGGATTCCCGGCATAAATAAAATGTTATCTGCAAAAACTCTTAGTAACAGAATGCGAAAGGCAGGAAAGAGAAATGCAGATGAGAGACGATCTTGGAATTACAACAAAACTGGAAAATGGCAAGGCTTATCTGGAATTTGCCCTGCCGGAAAAGATAGGGCGTTTGCTGTCCGCTTTACAGATTGAGATCTGGGAAGGTGCGGAGGGCGAACGCCTTGTTTTTCATGGGGAATACTCATTAGAAGAAGCGGATTCCATGACGGCGTTGCTGTTGCGGCCGCATCTCTGGGACGGCATGCGGGATCCCTATGTCTATCTGGTGAAGGCACAGGGAAGGTTCGGAACCGTGGAGTATGGAGAAAATATGGGGGGTACAAAGAACGAGGAAGAATCAGATCATGCTGAGGATATAACCGGGGAAGTGGAAATGTATTGGCGGCAGGAACTGACCATTTATGACGTGCGTGTCGTAGAAAAAAAGGGAATCTTTCTCAATGAAAAAGAGTTTTTGCCACATGAAGTAGTCTACCGGCTTCCCCCGCAGATCAGTGATGCCGGGACGAGGGTGGAGCAGGTACGAAGAGATCTGGAACGGCTGGTCCGGATGGGGGTAAATGTGATCCGGCTGGAAGGAACCGGGACCGGGGCAGAGGGGGTGAACTGCTCCGAAGTGAGAACGTTTTACAGCCTGTGCAGAAAGCGTGGATTCCTCACTGGGGACCTGTGGATAAGACCGGAAAATCTTCCGGTATATCGTGGATTATCCGGAGAAACGGCAGAAGATGCACTTCTTTCGGCGGATGGCAGGACGCTGACAGAACGATATTACTATTATCAGGCAAAATGGAGCAGTGAACCGGTGCTCTATCCGGCACTTTCCACCCTGCATCGTCAGAAGAACGGGCTAGTCTCCCTGACAATTTACAGCAATCAGAAAAAAGTGGTGCTCTATGTGGAGGGGGTACTTTTCTTATTCCAGTCGGCCGCATCCGGTGATCCGGAATTCATTTTTGAAGATATTCCTGTGGCGAAGCTGCCGCTGCATCTGGCGGCGGAGGCAGGAAATTTAAGCATTTCGCTGACCGTGACGAAGCTTTAAGGGTTGGGGCTTCACAGATTTTTCACAAATGTTTCACCTTTTCATGACATTTGAGACATATACTGATACAAGGGTGTAAAGATTAACCGCTGTTCATGCTTGCATGATAAAGCGGTTGAATTTTACACCCGCAAAACATGAGGAAGTAGCGATTTGCGTAGCAAATCAGCGGATTCCGAATGTTTTTAGAATTGTGGGAGCAGCTTGCTGCGAAGCAATTCGGGGTATCAGTTACGGGTACCCGTAGATATCAGGTGGGGGTATCACACCATATCCGGGAGGCAAATATGATAGAAGTAAGCAATCTTACAAAAAAATATGGTGACCATATTGCCGTAGATCATCTCTCTTTCCGTGTGGAAAAGGGACAGATTTACGGCTTTCTTGGTCCTAACGGCGCCGGTAAATCCACGACAATGAACATCATCACGGGTTACCTGGCAGCTACGGAGGGCACTGTGACCATCGATGGCAAAGATGTCCAAAAAGATCCGGAGGAGGCAAAGCGTGCCATCGGTTATCTGCCGGAGCTTCCGCCGCT
>OOCP01003186.1_pt1 | contig 12426 bp, 8 predicted proteins | sample 1671511 | NCBI WGS metagenome assembly OOCP01 (sample SAMN06348164, study PRJEB24527) | human gut metagenome | biome: human gut; feature: ankylosing spondylitis patient; material: feces | host: Homo sapiens | place: China | collected 2015-10 | reverse complement strand
TTTTTTTTTTTTTTTAATGATACGGCGACCACCGAGATCTACACTCTTTCCCTACACGACGCTCTTCCGATCTATGGGTGAAACTGTTAAAGAGACAAAACAGAAGAAAAACTGGTTCAAAGGTCTTAAAGCAGAGTTTAAAAAAATCATCTGGCCTGACCGTAAGTCCCTTACAAAAGAGACAGTTGCTGTTGTAGCTGCATCCGTATTATTAGGTGTAATAATAGCAATTGTGGATTTTATCGCACGTATTGGTATTGAATTCTTAGTAAAGTAAGGAAAAGGTGATTAAATGGACGAAGCAAAATGGTATGTAGTGCATACTTATTCCGGTTACGAGAATAAAGTCAAGGTAGACATTGAGAAGACTGTGGTAAACAGAAATCTTGAAGACCAGATTCTTGAAGTGGTTGTACCGCTTGAGACTGTTGTTGAAGTTAAGAACGGCTCAAAAAAGTCTGCTCAGAAAAAAATGTTTCCTGGCTATGTTTTAATCAACATGGTTATGAATGATGACAGCTGGTATGTAGTTCGTAACACAAGAGGAGTTACGGGATTTGTTGGTCCCGGATCTAAACCAGTACCACTGACCCCTACAGAGATTAAAGCACTTGGTATTGCACTGCCAGGCAGTGAAAACGAGAACAAACCTGTAGTTAAGTTTGACGGTAAAGTCGGCGACCAGGTTATGATTCTTACAGGTGCCTGGGAAGATACTGTTGGGGAAATCACAGGCATTAATGAAGGTAAGCAGTGTCTTACAATTAATGTTGAGATGTTCGGCCGTGAAACTCCGGTCGAGATTGGTTTTACAGATGTAAAACTGATGTAAGAAGGTTCGCATAACGCGGACGTGGGAGACACTTTGTTTATATTGGCAAGTGTCGCCAATTACCACATTTTTATTTAGGAGGTGCCTAAAATGGCAAAGAAAGTAACAGGTTATATCAAATTACAGATTCCTGCTGGTAAGGCAACACCAGCTCCACCGGTTGGTCCTGCACTTGGACAGCACGGTGTAAATATCGTAGAATTTACAAAGCAGTTTAACGCTAAGACAGCTGATCAGGGTGATTTAATCATCCCTGTTGTTATTACAGTATATGCAGATAGAAGTTTTAGTTTCATTACAAAGACTCCTCCTGCTGCAGTTCTTCTTAAGAAAGCTTGCAACATTAAGTCAGGTTCAGGTGTTCCTAACAAGACAAAGGTTGCTACAATTAAGAGAGCAGAAGTTCAGAAGATTGCTGAACTCAAGATGCCTGATTTAAATGCTGCATCAATCGAAGCTGCAACTTCTATGATTGAAGGAACTGCTAAGAGTATGGGTATCGTTGTAGAAGACTAATTCTGCAATGCTACATTTGCCGGGAATCCGGTAATATTTCATATGTATAGTTAAGAGTTGGATATAACTCTTTGTAATCGTAAAACGTGGGAGGAAAGTCAAACCCTTCCGATAATACCACTAGGAGGTTTTTTTATAATGAAAAGAGGAAAGAAATACGTTGAGGCAGCCAAGAAAATTGACCGCCAGACATTATACGAAGCAACAGACGCTATTGCGTTAGTTAAGCAGAGTGCAGTTGCTAAGTTTGACGAAACTATTGAAGCACATATCAGAACAGGTTGTGACGGACGTCATGCTGAACAGCAGATCAGAGGAGCAGTTGTTCTTCCACACGGAACTGGTAAGAAAGTAAGAGTTCTTGTATTTGCTAAGGGTGCTAAGGCTGATGAAGCTGAAGCAGCTGGTGCAGATTTCGTAGGCGGAGAAGAACTTATTCCAAAGATTCAGAATGAAAACTGGTTTGAGTTTGATGTTGTAGTTGCTACACCTGATATGATGGGCGTTGTAGGTCGTCTTGGACGTGTACTCGGACCTAAGGGCTTAATGCCAAACCCTAAGGCTGGTACAGTAACTATGGATGTAACAAAAGCTGTTAATGATATCAAGGCTGGTAAGATTGAGTACAGACTTGATAAGACTAACATCATTCACGTGCCAATTGGTAAGGCTTCATTCACTGAAGACCAGTTAGCGGACAACTTCCAGGCTATTATGGGTGCAATCGTTAAGGCTAAACCATCATCACTTAAAGGTCAGTATTTAAAGAGCATCGCTCTTTCATCTACAATGGGTCCTAGTGCTAAGGTTAACCCTTCTAAGTATGTTGGCTAAAAAATGATTGACAACCGATATATTTGATAGTATACTATCATACGTATGTGACAGCATAAGCTGTTATATAATAAATATTTTGCCTAAGACAGCATGGTCCCGTAAGGGTTAAAGGTAATACGCCTGCCGAGGATGTATACACATTTTAGATGTGTTGATTATGTTTAATCAGTCCTTCTGTCTTGCAAAAGATGGAAGGACTTTTAGATTTTACTAATTCCTTTTGGGCAGAAAAGTGTGCTTTGTGCATACTTTAAAAATCTAACAGGAGGTAATTATTCATGGCAAAGGTAGAACTTAAACAGCCAATCGTAGACGAGATTTCAGGATACTTAAATGACGCAGCAGGCGTTGTATTAGTAAACTATCGCGGCTTAACTGTAGAGCAGGATACACAGCTTCGTAAGCAGTTAAGAGAAGCAGGTATCGTATACAAGGTTTATAAGAATACTTTAGTTAAGAGAGCAATTGCTGGTACACAGTTCGAAGGAATGACAGAACAGCTTGACGGACCTAATGCTATCGCTATCTGTGCAACAGATGCAACAGCTCCTGCAAGAATTCTTAGCAACTTCGCTAAGACTGCAGATGCACTTGAATTAAAGTGTGGTGTTGTTGAAGGCACATACTATGATGCAGCAGGAATCAATGCAATCGCAAGCATTCCTTCAAGAGACGAACTTCTTTCAAAATTACTTGGAAGCATCCAGTCACCTATTACAAACTTTGCTCGTGTTATTAAGCAGATCGCTGAAAAGAACGAAGAAGTTGCTTAATTGATTGCGGACATATTAAATTAAGGTTCATTGAAACCAAAAAACAGAATTAAAAAAAGGAGATTATTACAATGACTACACAGGAAATCATTGAAGTTATTAAGGGTTTATCAGTATTAGAGCTTAACGATTTAGTTAAGGCATGTGAAGAAGAATTCGGCGTTTCTGCAGCAGCAGGCGTTGTAGTTGCAGCAGCAGGTGCTGGTGCAGCAGCAGCTGAGGAGAAGACAGAGTTTGACGTAGAGCTTACAGAAGCTGGTGCAAACAAAGTTAAGGTTATCAAGGTTGTTCGTGAGATTACAGGACTTGGCTTAAAGGAAGCTAAGGAAGTAGTTGATGGTGCTCCTAAGGTTGTTAAAGAAGGTGCTTCTAAGGAAGAAGCTGAAGAGATCCAGAAGAAGCTTGAAGCTGAAGGTGCTAAGGTTACTCTTAAGTAATTATAACCATATTGGATTAATAACTGCATATTGCAGTGCATGTATAGAGGCGGAAGCTCCGGGAAATGCTTGCATTTTCCGGGGCTTTTTCCTTTTTGCTAAAATGAAGCATATATACAGCATATCTGCTGCTTAAAAACTTATAAAAAATTATTGAAATATTGTTGACAGTAATACCATGTTATGGTATTATGGACAATGCACTATTGTGGTATGTTGTGCTTAGTCTTAGCCTACATACTTATAATGTGAAAAAATTAGGAAAAATAAGCACAAGGGGTGAAAATGTCAATGGAGAAAAACAGAATACGTCCAGTGAAGTCGGGTAAAAGTTTTAGAATGAGCTATTCAAGACAAAAAGAAGTCCTTGAAATGCCTAACCTCATTGAGGTGCAGAAAGATTCTTACCAGTGGTTTTTGGATGAAGGTTTAAAAGAAGTTTTTGATGACATCTCTCCAATTGCAGACTATAATGGTAGACTTAGTCTGGAATTTGTAGATTTCACATTATGTGAAGATGAAGTCAAGTATTCTATTGAAGAGTGTAAGGAAAGAGATGCTACATATGCGGCACCTCTTAAAGTCAGAGTCAGACTCCACAACAAGGAAAGTGAAGACATTAGCGAACATGAGATTTTCATGGGCGATCTTCCTATTATGACAAAGACTGGTACATTCGTAATTAATGGTGCAGAGAGAGTAATTGTAAGCCAGTTAGTTCGTTCACCTGGTATTTATTATGATATACAGAAAGATAAGTATGGTAAGATTTTCCTTTACAGCAGTCAGGTTATTCCAAACCGTGGTGCATGGCTTGAATATGAGACAGATGCTAATGATGTGTTCTATGTAAAGGTTGACAGAAATAAGAAAGTCCCTATCACAGTATTAATCAGAGCACTTGGCTTTGGCACAAATGCTGAGATTATTGATATATTTGGCGAAGAGCCTAAGCTCCTTGCCACTATGGAGAAAGATACTACTACTAATTATCAGGAGGGTATTCTTGAACTCTATAAGAAATTAAGACCTGGTGAACCATTATCAGTTGATAGTGCAGAGTCACTTATTTCAGGAATGTTCTTTGACCCAAGAAGATATGATCTTGCAAAGGTCGGAAGATATAAGTTTAATAAAAAGCTTTCATTTAAATATAGAATAGCAGGACAGATTCTTGCAGATGATGTTGTTGTAGATGGCAAGGTTATTGCTAAAGCCGGCGACAAGCTTGACAGAGAATCTGCACAGATGATTCAGGATGCAGCTGTTCCGGCAGTATTTTTGTCAGTAGAAGTTAAGGGTAATGATGGCACTATTACAAATAAGCGTGTTAAGATCCTTTCTAATATGGCAGTTGATATTACAAAATGGGTTGATATCAGCGATGAAGAAGCAAAAGAACTCGGCGTTAATGAATATGTATTTTATCCTGTATTAAGCCAGATTTTAGCTGAAAACAGTGATATTGAAGATATTAAGGAAGCAATTTCAAAGAATATCGGCGATTTAATTCCTAAACATATCACAGTTGAAGATATTTTAGCTTCAATTAACTACAATATGCATCTTGAGTATGGCGTTGGTTCAAAGGATGATATTGATCACCTTGGAAACAGACGTATTCGTGCTGTAGGTGAACTTTTACAGAATCAGTTCAGAATTGGTATCTCAAGAATGGAACGTGTAGTTCGTGAGAGAATGTCAACACAGGATTTAAGTGGTGTTTCACCTCAGTCACTTATTAATATCAAGCCTGTAACAGCAGCTATCAAGGAATTCTTCGGAAGTTCACAGCTGTCACAGTTCATGGATCAGAATAACCCTCTCGGTGAGCTTACTCACAAGAGAAGACTTTCAGCACTCGGTCCTGGTGGTCTTTCAAGAGACCGTGCAGGTTTCGAGGTTCGAGATGTACATTACACACATTACGGAAGAATGTGTCCGATTGAGACACCTGAAGGACCTAACATCGGTCTTATCAACTCACTTGCTTCTTATGCTAGAATCAATGAGTATGGCTTTGTAGAAGCACCTTACCGTATTGTAGACAAGTCTGACCCTAAGAATCCTAGAGTTACAGATGAAGTGCGTTACTTTACAGCTGATGAGGAAGATGATTACCATGTAGCACAGGCTAATGCTGAGATTGATGAAAATGGTTATTTCGTTAATAACACAGTTTCAGGACGTTACAGAGAAGAAACTTCAGCATTTGATAAGAGTCTTATTGATTTGATGGATGTTTCGCCTAAGATGGTATTCTCAGTTGCTACATCAATGATTCCGTTCCTTCAGAATGATGATGCCAACCGTGCCCTCATGGGTTCAAACATGCAGCGTCAGGCCGTACCACTTCTTACTACAGAAGCTCCTGTAATCGGAACTGGTATTGAAAATAAGGCAGCAATTGACTCTGGTGTATGTGTTGTTGCGGAAGCTGATGGTGAAGTTATTTCAGCAGAATCTAATAAGATTACAGTAAAAGAAGATGATGGCAAAGTTCGTGAATACAAGCTTACTAAGTTTGCACGAAGCAACCAGAGCAACTGTTACAACCAGCGTCCTATCGTATTTAAGGGAGACAGAGTTGTAAAGGGCGATGTTATTGCAGATGGTCCTTCAACTTCTAATGGTGAAATTGCACTTGGTAAGAATCCGTTAATCGGTTTCATGACATGGGAAGGTTACAACTACGAGGATGCTGTACTTCTCAGTGAAAGACTTGTAAGAGATGACGTATATACATCTATCCATATTGAAGAATATGAGACAGAAGCAAGAGATACTAAGCTCGGACCAGAAGAAATCACAAGAGATATTCCTTCAGTTGCTAATGATGCAATTAAGGATCTTGATGAAGATGGTATTATCCGTATCGGTGCAGAAGTTCGTGCCGGCGATGTACTTGTAGGTAAGGTTACTCCTAAGGGAGAGACAGAACTTACAGCAGAAGAGAGACTTCTTCGTGCTATTTTCGGTGAAAAGGCAAGAGAAGTAAGAGATACATCACTCAAAGTACCTCATGGTGAATATGGTATCGTAGTTGCTGTTAAGACATTTACAAGAGAAAATGGCGATGAGTTAGCACCTGGTGTTAATAAGTCAGTTCGTATTTATATAGCTCAGAAGAGAAAGATTTCAGTTGGTGATAAGATGGCCGGCCGTCATGGTAACAAGGGTGTCGTTTCAAGAGTACTTCCTGTTGAAGATATGCCATTCCTTCCAAATGGACGTCCTTTGGATATCGTCCTTAATCCACTTGGTGTGCCTTCTCGTATGAACATTGGTCAGGTCCTTGAGATTCATTTAAGCCTTGCGGCAAAGGTTCTCGGATTTAATATTTCGACACCTGTATTCGACGGTGCAGACGAGAATGATATCATGGATACACTTGATCTTGCTAATGATTATGCTAACCTTGAATGGGATGAGTTTGCAGCTAAATATAAGAGCCAGCTCGTTCCTGAAGTATTTGATTACCTTGATAAGAATAAGGCTCACAGAGCTGAATGGAAAGGTGTTCAGATTGGACGTGATGGTAAAGTAAGACTTCGTGACGGACGTACAGGTGAATATTTTGATAATCCGGTAACAATCGGATTCATGCATTATCTCAAACTCCATCACCTTGTTGATGATAAGATTCATGCACGTTCAACTGGTCCTTACTCACTTGTTACACAGCAGCCACTCGGTGGTAAAGCACAGTTCGGTGGACAGCGTTTCGGTGAGATGGAGGTTTGGGCCCTCGAGGCTTATGGTGCTTCATATACACTTCAGGAAATTCTTACAGTTAAGTCTGATGACGTCGTAGGACGTGTTAAGACATATGAAGCAATCATTAAGGGTGAAAATATCCCTGAGCCAGGTATTCCTGAATCATTCAAGGTGCTTCTGAAAGAACTTCAGTCTCTTGCACTTGATGTTCGTGTACTTGACCATGACAATAACGAAGTTAAACTTCTTGAGAGTGCAGATTATGAAGTTACAGATTTTAAGAAAGTTCTTGATGACGGTGGATACCACAGAAACAGCAAAGATGATGAGAACGAACTCAAGAGTTCAGGATATATGACTCAGACTGTCGATGATAATGGTGAAGCTCAGTACGAAGAGAGCGATGATGATATCGATGAACTTTTCGATGCTGATGAGGATTATGGCGACGGTAATTCAGAGCAGTATTAATTTTAGAAGGGAGCACGAAAATGACAGAAGAATCAAACAAGCAGCCATCAAACAATTCTATGAAGTTTGATAAGATTCAGATAAAACTTGCTTCTCCAGAAAATATCTTAGAATGGTCTCACGGCGAGGTTACCAAGCCGGAGACTATCAACTACAGAACTTTAAAACCGGAACGTGACGGTTTATTCTGTGAAAGAATTTTTGGACCTAGTAAGGACTGGGAATGTCACTGCGGTAAATATAAGAAAATCAAAGATAAAGGTATTGTCTGCGATAAGTGTGGCGTTGAAGTAACAAAGGCAAGTGTGCGTAGAGACCGTATGGGACATATTCACCTTGCAGCTCCTGTTTCACATATCTGGTATTTCAAGGGAATTCCAAGCCGTATGGATTTAATTCTTGATATCGGTCCTAAGAACCTTGAAAAGGTACTGTATTTTGCAGCTTATATTGTGCTTGATCCAGGAACAACAGATATTCCGTTCAAGAAGATTCTTACAGAGCAGGAATACAGAGAACTTTACGACCAGTACGGAAATACATTCCGTGTCGGTATGGGTGCTGAAGCAATTCTTGAACTTTTAAAGAATGTTAATCTTGAAGAAGAGGCAGCAAAACTTAAAGAAGAATTAAGTAATACAACATCTCAGAAGGCAGCAAGACTTATTAAGCGTATTGAGGTTATGGAGGCATTTATCAATGCCGGAACAAAGCCTGAGTGGATGATTCTTACAGAAGTACCTGTAATTCCACCGGATTTAAGACCTATGGTACAGCTTGATGGTGGTAGATTTGCTACATCCGACCTTAATGATTTATATAGAAGAATTATCAACAGAAATAATCGTCTTGCACGTCTTATGGAACTTGGTGCACCAGAGATTATTGTAAGAAACGAAAAGAGAATGCTTCAGGAGGCTGTAGATGCCCTTATTGATAACGGCAGAAGAAATGGACGTCCTGTAACAGGACCTGGTAACAGAGCATTAAAGTCGCTTTCTGACCTTCTTAAAGGTAAGCAGGGACGTTTCCGTCAGAACCTTCTCGGTAAGCGAGTTGACTATTCAGGACGTTCAGTTATCGTAGTAGGACCTGAACTCAAGATTTACCAGTGTGGTCTTCCAAAGGAAATGGCAATCGAGCTTTTCAAGCCGTTTGTTATGAGAGAACTTGTAAGGCGCGGTCTTGCAGAAAATATCAAGAAGGCTAAGAAGAGCGTAGAACATCTTGAAAATGATGTTTGGGATGTACTTGAGGATGTAATTAAAGAACATCCGGTTATGCTTAACCGTGCTCCTACACTTCACAGACTTGGTATTCAGGCATTTGAGCCAATCCTTGTAGAAGGTAAGGCTATTAAGCTTCATCCACTTGTTTGTACAGCTTTCAATGCCGATTTCGATGGTGACCAGATGGCGGTACATCTTCCATTGTCTGTAGAAGCTCAGGCAGAGTGTAGATTTATGCTTCTTTCACCTAACAACTTACTTAAGCCATCTGATGGTGGTCCTGTTGCTGTTCCTTCACAGGATATGGTACTTGGTATCTACTACCTTACACAGGAAAGACCTGGTGTTAAGGGTGAAGGTAAGATATTCAAGAGTGTTAATGAAGCACTTCTTGCTTATGAGAATGGAATTATAACACTTCATTCTAAGATTAAAGTTAAGATGACTAAGACTAATGCAGCTGGAGAAGAGATTTCAGGTGTTGTAGAGTCTACACTTGGTAGATTTATTTTCAATGAAATACTTCCTCAGGATTTAGGATATGTAGATAGAAGCAAGGAAGAGAATTTACTTCTTCCAGAAGTTGATTTCCATGTAGGAAAGAAACAGTTAAAGGATATTTTACAGCACGTTATCAATACACATGGTACAACAAGAACTGCTGAAGTTCTTGATGATATTAAGGCTATGGGTTACAAGTATTCTACTAGAGCGGCTATGACAGTTTCTATTTCGGAGATGACAGTGCCACCGGTTAAGAAGCAGCTTATAGCTGATGCTGAAAAGAAGGTTGAACAGATTAACATTAACTACAACAGAGGTCGTTCAACTGATGAAGAAAGATATAAGAATGTTATCAGAGTATGGCAGGAAACAGATAAGACATTGCTTGATGCACTTCTTTCTGGTCTTGATAAGTATAATAACATCTTTATGATGGCTGACTCAGGTGCCCGTGGTTCTAACCAGCAGATTAAGCAGCTTGCAGGTATGCGTGGTCTTATGGCAGATACTTCAGGTCATACAATCGAACTTCCAATCAAGTCTAACTTCCGTGAAGGTCTTGATGTACTGGAATACTTCATTTCAGCCCATGGTGCTCGTAAGGGTCTTTCAGATACAGCCCTTAGAACAGCCGATTCAGGTTACCTTACAAGACGTCTTGTAGATGTTTCTCAGGATCTTATTATAAGAGAGACTGATTGCAGCGTTGGTAAGATAATACCTGGTATGTATGTTTATTCATTTGTTAACGATAGAGCTACTAATTCAAGTGATGCCAAGGAAGATATTCTTGAGCCATTACAGGAACGTATTACTGGAAGATATCTTGCAGAAGATATCAAAGACCCGGCTACAGGAGAGATTATCGTTGCAGCTAACCACCTTGTAACTCCTAAGAGAGCCGCAGCTATCATTAAGACTGGTGTAACACAGGTTAAGATAAGAACTATTCTTACTTGCCGTTCACATATCGGTGTATGTGCTAAGTGTTATGGTTCTAACCTTGCAACAGGTCAGGCAGTTCAGATTGGTGAAGCAGTTGGTATTATCGCTGCCCAGTCTATCGGTGAGCCTGGTACACAGCTTACTATGAGAACTTTCCATACTGGTGGTGTTGCCGGTGATAACATTACTCAGGGTCTTCCTAGAGTAGAGGAACTTTTCGAGGCAAGAAAGCCAAAGAGCCTTGCAGTCCTTGCAGAATTCGGTGGTGTTGTTAGCTTCTCTAAGACAGAGAAGAAGACAGATATTGTAATTACTGATGATGAGGGTAACTCAAAAGCTTATCCTGTATCAAGAGATACAAGGGTTAAGGTTCAGGAAGGACAGGTTGTTGTTAAGGGTGAAGAAATCACAGAAGGTTCAGAGAACCCACATGATATCGTTAGAATCCTTGGCGTAAGAGCTGTTCAGGATTATATGCTTCGTGAAGTTCAGAAGGTTTATCGTATTCAGGGTGTTGATATTAATGATAAGCATATTGAACTTATTGTTAGACAGATGCTTAAGAAGATAGTTATTGATTCTGCTGGAGATTCAGATTTCTTACCTGGTTCACAGGTTGATACTCTTGAATTCACAGAGGTTAACGAAAAGCTTGAAGAAGAAGGTAAGAGAAAAGCAACTGGTACACCAATTATTCTTGGTATTACTAAGGCATCACTTGCTACTAATTCATTCCTTTCAGCTGCTTCATTCCAGGAGACAACAAAGGTTCTTACTGATGCAGCTATTAATGGTAAGGTTGACCCACTTATCGGTCTTAAAGAAAATGTTATCATTGGTAAGCTTATACCTGCTGGTACAGGTATGAAGAGATACCAGAATGTTGAACTTGACACAGCAGCAGCTTATGATGAGATTGAAGAGTCAGATGATGAAGTGTTAAGCTTTACTGAGGATTCAGATGAAACACTTGATTTTACAGAAAATGTAGATACATTAGATGCTGATGTCGAAGTTAGCGATGATGCTGATGTAACAGAAGATACAGAAGCGTAAGATAATAAATATAGAAGCCGTTATCCCTAGGAAAGCGGCTTCTTTTTTGTTTTATAAAATATCAATAACAAGGACAGCATAGTAATGTGATATTTTAGTAATATTTCTAATAATAAATTTTTGAAAAACTCTTGACGAATTTATTCTAAAAATATATACTAAATAAGCGTGCGAATAAGCAACCGCTTATTTATGTACGCTGATTATATAGATGAGCAGTTTAATATGACAAGCTCACGCATTTTTCTTAGTGATTATACTAAGTGCAACCATTCATTATTCTAATTCCGGGAGGTGAAAAAGGAATGCCAACATTTAACCAGTTAGTAAGACAGGGAAGAAAGTCAACAGTTAAGAAGTCTACAGCACCAGCTCTTCAGAAGGGATATAACTCACTTCAGAAGAAGGCTACAGACGTATCTGCACCACAGAAGAGAGGTGTTTGTACAGCTGTTAAGACTGCAACACCTAAGAAGCCTAACTCAGCTCTTAGAAAGATCGCCAGAGTACGTCTTTCTAATGGAATCGAAGTTACTTCATATATTCCAGGTGAGGGCCACAATCTTCAGGAACATAGCGTTGTTCTTATCAGAGGTGGTAGAGTTAAGGATTTACCAGGTACAAGATATCATATCATCAGAGGTACACTTGATACAGCAGGTGTAGCAAAGAGAAGACAGGCACGTTCTAAGTACGGTGCTAAGAGACCTAAGGATGCTAAATAATTCATAAAGAATTAAGCATCATAAGTCTGTGATTGATTTATATGGTAAGTCAGAATATTTGCAGATTATTGCATACAATAATTTACGAACAATTAAATTAATTAGTGCCGGAGTTAGATTAATCCGAAGGTTGCAGGTTTAAGATATACGGCGCGAACACAATTTAATTTGTGAGTACCGATGAATTAATGAAACGTCGTGATGTGTCAGGCTGATGAAGCTGTAAGGCGTTCATTAGTGCTAACAATGACGACAATACAATGTTAAGGAGGGAAGAACCGTGCCACGTAAAGGACATACTCAGAAGAGAGATGTATTAGCAGATCCTATTTACAATAACAAGGTGGTTACTAAGCTTATCAACAACATTATGCTTGATGGTAA
>OOCP01003176.1_pt1 | contig 12480 bp, 4 predicted proteins | sample 1671511 | NCBI WGS metagenome assembly OOCP01 (sample SAMN06348164, study PRJEB24527) | human gut metagenome | biome: human gut; feature: ankylosing spondylitis patient; material: feces | host: Homo sapiens | place: China | collected 2015-10 | reverse complement strand
AGGAATTTTAACCCAACGATTAATAGCCTTTTCCCCTGTATGAACATCATAGTAAGAGATTGAGCCATCAGGATTCGTAGCAGTTGCCCCCTTCACTTGCTTACCAGTTTGGTCAAAGTAAAGGTGTTGACCGTTGATCGTCTGTTCGCCAACAACAACTTCACCCTTGGCATCTGCATAATACCAGTTGTTATCTCCACTAGTGAAGAAGGTTGATACTAACTTATTACCAGTATTCCAGTGGTAGTATGAGCGACTACCATTCGCATTTGTTGCGAAAGCACCTTTAACCTGCTTACCATCAGTATCAAAGAAGAGTTTTTGACCGTTGATAACTTGAGCTCCTGTAACGACATTACCCCTATCATCAGCATAATACCATCTATCATGACCGGTAGTGAAGAAGGTTGATACCAATTTATCACCAGTATTCCAATGGTAGAATGAACGACTACCGTCAGTGTTCGTTACGAAGCCACCCTTAACTTGACGACCATTTGCATCAAAGTAGAGGTGTTGACCATTGATGACCTGAGCACCTGTGACATTACGTCCATGTGAGTCTGCATAGAACCAGTTGTTGTCCCCAGTAGTATAGAAGCCTGGTGTATGTGCCTTAGTCACAACACCCTTAGCATCGATATTAAAGGTTTGACCATTAACTACTAGTGATGTATCCACAAGTTTCACACCTGTAATGGCATCGTAGTATGAAGTCGTACCATCAGGATTGTTCACGAACTCACCTTTAACTTGTTTACCTGATTCATCAAAGTAGAGTTCGTCTCCATTGATGGTTTGAGCACCACGAAGAACGTCACCTTCGTTATTTGCATAGTATGTAGCATCACCAACTTGGAAGAAGCGATTCTTAACTTGAACACCTTTTTCATTGAAGTAAAGGTTTTGTTTACCTACCTTAGTAAACCCAGTAGCAACATAGCCTTTATCATTGGCGTAGTACCAGTTACCATCTTGTTCAAAGAAGCCTGAGTACTTACGTTCACCTGAATCACCACAGAAGAACATTAAATGGCCGTCTTTTGTAGGAACGAAGACACCTTTAGCTTGGTAACCATTATCATAGAAGTATTTTTCCTTACCTTCTACTTCAGTCAAACCAGTAGCCATGATGCCACCTTTGAAGAAGTATTGGTAGAATTTCTCTTCCTTACCACTATCATCTTTAACAGTAACTTCTTTCCAACCAGTTTGAGTCGTCAATTTACCTGACTTACCATAAACCAATGATTGACCTTTGGCATTTTTTCTGACACCATCAGTAAACATGACACCATTTGGCAAGAAGAAATAGTTAGAACCATCGATAGTTTGTTCACCAGTTACAAGGTAACCCTTATCGTTAAAGTAGTATTGCTTACCGTTATAAGTTACAAACTGACTCTTAGCTTGAGTACCTGATGTTGTGTAATAAGTTACACCTGTACCATCATAGGCAAAACCAGTCTTAGCTTTTGTATCACCAGTCAAGGCTGCTGGGAGGAAGGTACCTTTATCGTTAACGGTGAAGTACAATTTACCATCGCTGAGAACATAGTCAGAACCACGTTTTTGGATGTTTGTACCGTTAAAGTACTTAGCTTCCCATTGTTTAATCTTCACAGATGGATCAATTGTCTTACCTGACGCTTCCATAACTTCTTTGAAGATTTCTGGATAAAGTTTTTGAAGTTTGTCGAGGAAGGCCCCACCATACTGTGCTTGGAAATCATTTCCTGATGACTTGGTATTTGTCACATAGAGTTTATTAACCAAGCTAGTATCATCAAGCACCTTACCATGCGTATCTGTACGAGTAGCTGTCACTACTTCTTTACCTGGAAGGGTATACAATTGGTCTGGAACCCAGTCAGCAATGACTTGAATACCTTGTTTGTGAAGAGCCTTGAGGGCATCACGAAGGTCTTCTTTTGAACCGTATTTATTGTTTTTGCTCATGGCAAAGTCGTAACGGTCTGTGAAGGCATAACCATTTTCAATAATAGAATCAAGGAAAGTGCCATCCTTAGATGAGACATATTGAGGTGCAATCTCAAATGACGTAATACCCCATGACTTGAAGAGGTCTGCGTTAGCTGCAATCAATTTGTTAGTATATTGACTATCCTCTTTGACAAAGTCTTGGAAGTTTGAGAAACCTTCGTAAATCACTTGTGCTTCAAGTGCTGCAGAAGAGCTATAAACCTTATCCCCTTCTTTGTAGGCTTTTGTTGATGGTTTAGCAAGAACGTTTTGATCGTCAGTCGCACCTACTGGTACCCAAACTGAAAGGTAACCACTCATATCAACAGTCTTAAAGCCTTTGATTTCATCAGCTGTGAAGACAAGATTTCCTTGTGCATCTGTGTATTTAACAATCTTAGTATCTGAATCATTCAATGAGGACACGATACCTTTATCCGTACCAAGCAAGAGTGGACGGTAGGCTTGGTTCTTGTGGGCTGCACCCATATTTACAGTAATAGTTTCACCATCTGCTAATTTCAAATCTGGGTTATTAGCAATAAGGGTCAACATACCAGAATTACGACCGTATTTTCCACCTTCTGTATCTGGCTTAGACATTAAATCTTGACCATAACGGACAGAGACAAGAACTTCTTTATTGTCTTTAGCAGATGATACCCCATCACCAGCAAGGTTGTGGATATAAGATGTTTGACCACCAGCTACATACTTAGGACGCGCTTTAAGAAGAGTTGTGATTTGATCAAAGTATGGTGATTTCTTAGCCATGTATTGACCATTATCAGTATACAAATCTCCATAATAAACACGTGTTGCTGCACCCATTGTTTGAAGCATCAAAGCATAGGCAGCAGGAATATTTGAATGCGTATATTCCTTATCAACTTTCAACATATCAGCATTATAAATGTCAAAAGCTTGTTTCAATTGATCTAATGTGAAAGTAAATCCATCTGTTGTAGGATCAATTTTTTTGCTGATAATGTCTGCGATAACCGTTTGAACTTCTGAGTCGTGTGCACGAACAAAGAGATAGGTTGCAAAACCAAGTTGATCATATGATGTAACTTCCGCACGGTTTGAAAGACCGAAATAACCACCGTTAATAAGGTCCTTCATTGATGCATTACGAGCACCTGTACCTTTATTAGTTACTGGACGAGTCAATCCATGAACAATAGACAAACGGAGACCATTATCCATAGAAAGGGCAGCTGTATTATGTTCGTCCACATAATATGGGTCGTTTTGAGACCAAGCTTCAAGAATTGAGATATTAGCAAGGGCACGTGCTTCAGACTCATTGACCTTGTAAGCAGCCTTCATGTATGAAGACACTAATTGAAGCATATCGATGCTGACATTGTCCACAGCATCAACACGGATACCATCAAAGTGAGCATCCTTGTCCTTATCACCAAAGACGATTTGTCCCCAGTTCATAAAGTAATACAATTGGTTAAGCATTTCTGCTTGAACGACTGAATTAGAGTTGTCAATGTCATTTGAGAGCAAGAATTCATAACCACCATCGCTACCATTAACAATCTTATGATTTTTAATATAACTTGTCGCCGTTTGATTAAGCTTACGATAATCAGAGTTAGCCCATTTAGTTGAATCGCTGTTCACAAAAAGAAGCGCACCTTTTTGGAAGTGTTCCTTACCTGGCGATTCAGAATTAATGTTCCATTTATCTTGGTCTTTAACAAAAGCCTCGATTGACTGACGCAACCAGTCTGTTGACTTATTAGCAGCAATCTTAACTTCAATCTTACGTTGGAGGATTTGAGCTGCGGCATTCAAGCTAGCTTGAGAATTTTCAATCGTAAAGACATCTTTTGTTTCTTCACCGTTGCTAAGAGCCTTAGTCATGTAATTCAAGTAAGCTACTTGAGTATCCTTATCAGGCCACCAAGACATCAAAAGTGGACGAAAATCTTTTTCAGTTGACGCTTTCCAAGTTGTACCAGCTTCAAGGATTTCTTTTGGACGGTACCAACTGTCTGCTGTCAAATAACCATCAACAAGTTCAAAGCTTGCTTTAGTTGAATCGTAGGCAGCATTATTTTTTGTAAAATCAGTGACTAGATTTGTTGTTTCTTGTGTAAATGAATACGTTGATGTGCTTGAAAGGGCACCATTTTCATCAAAATAAAGGACCTGACCATTTACAGTAATGGCAAAGTTTTTCTTGTGTGATCCATCTTCTAAAAGATAGTAATATTTACCATCTTTTTCTTTTTTAATATTATCGAGTGAGACTGCAGCCTTAATTTCGGCTTCAGAAAGCTCTTTAGACTTCTCAGTCGTTGGAGCAGCTACTCCAGCATTTGCAGCGACTTCTGATGTTGTAGCTGTTTCTGGTTTAGTAGCAACTTCTGGCTTAGCAGTCGTTTCAGGTTTGGCTTCAACCTCTACTGCTGCAGCTCTATCACTAGTTGTTCCTGAATTTGGTTGAACTGTCGTTCCAGCTGGTTTGTCAGCAGTAACTTCTGCTCGCTCTGTTGTTGTGGCATTTGAAGTATTTGCAACCTCAGTTGTTGTGCCTACCTCTTTTTCAACCACAGGATTTGTATTTTCCCCGACTGTAGTTGTTGAAGGTGATCCATTAGAGTTATTAGTTTCTTCTGCAGAAACATGTGAAGATGTGGCAACACTACCACCGACAATGGTTGCCAAAGCTGCTGAAGCAACAGCCAAAGTAACCCACTGCTTCTTCACTTTGTGCAGTTTATAGCGTACTTTATTTTCCATATTCGATTTTCCCCAATATATATTTTGTCTTAAAATCTACACCTTAAAGACTTACTTATTATATCATTTTTTATTGTCAAAAAAACTTAATAAAACTTACTTTAATGACTTTTTTACCATCTTAATATTAAATTAAAAAAATCGTCATGTAATCGAATTGAAAGGGGATTTTCAAAAGGTTTTCTTGATATAAAATAGGCATAAAAAAGAGAACCGTAGTTCTCCTTTTCAATCTATTAGTTTAGCACTCTAGGTGGGTAAGCAAGACCATTCTTATCAAAGTAAACGTAAACTCCTGGCTGGATTTCTACCCATGTGCTGACAGCTCTCTTACCACTATCACCATAGTAATAGCTGATTCGACCGTTACCAGCACTTACTGTTTGCCCTTTTACTTGTTTACCATCTTTAGCAAAGTAATAGGTATCGTCACCAATTTTAACTTCACCAGTTACTGACTTACCATTAGCACCGATGTAGTACCAATTGTTATCACCTGTTGTGAAGAATTCATTAGTCAAGCGTTCACCTGTTGCAGCATCGTATTTGCTATAAGTACCGTCTGCATTCTTAACAACATCGCCCTTAACTTGTCTTCCATCTTTTTTAAAGTAGAGATGTTGACCATTAATAACTTGAGCACCTGTAACAGTCTTACCGTTAGCGCCCGCATAGTACCAAACATTGCCATCAGTTGTGAAGAATTCGTTAGTCACTAGCTCTCCAGAACCTTCTTTGTACTTGCTGTAAGTACCATCTGCATTCTTAACAACGCCACCTTTAACTTGGCTTCCATCTTCATTGAAGTAAAGTTTTTGACCATTGATGACTTGTGCACCTGTAGCAGCAACACCGTTTGCATCAAAGTAGTACCACTTACCATTGATATTTCTCCAAGTATCCTTGATAGCATTACCAGTGTGTGCGTCAAAGTAATAAGTTTTACCTTTAAAGGTTACTAACTTATCTTTAGCTTGGAAACCGTCTTCTCCAAAATATTGTGTGAAACCATCAATAACCGTAACACCTTTGGCCATGACACCTTCATTAGTGAAGTAACGGAATTTCACAACCTTAGACTCTTTACCGTCTTTAGTTTCAGTAACATCAAATTTAGTGTAACCGCCCTTATACATTTGACCCTTAGTGTTGTAAAGGTAGGTATTACCATTAGCATCAACATAGTAGGCATTACTCAACATGATACCATTTGGTAAGAAACGATAAACGTCTTTACCATTTGGTGAGTATTCACTGTTAGTAACCATGTGACCACGAGCATCAAAGTAGTAAGTGTTACCATTGAAGGTTACAAAGGCAGATTTAGCTTGTGTACCACTTGTACCGAAGTAAGTGATTCCTTTACCATCACTTGAGAATCCAGTAATAACCTTTTCTTTACCTGTCAATTGAAGAGGAATGAAGTTACCTTCTTTAGTGACAGTGAAATACTTACCAGTTGCTTCATCGCTAAGTACATAGCCAACACCACGTTCAAGAACGTTTGTTCCGTTGAAGTATTCAGCCTTCCATTGTTTCAATTTAACAGAATCATCAATTGGTTTACCAGTTGAGATCATGTTTACCTTGAACATTTCAGGGTACTTAGCCTTAAGTTCAGCTAAGAATTCACCACCGTATTGAGCTTGGTAATCCTTACCTGATGACTTAGTGTTAGCCACATAAAGTGAGTGATCAATGATAGCGTCTGCAATCTTACGTCCTGCACCATCAGTACGAGTCGCTGTTACGACTTCTTTACCTGGCAATTGGTAAATTTGGTCTGGAACCCAGTCAGCGATTGCTTGGATACCAGCCTTGTGAAGTGCTTTAAGCGCATCACGTAGATCTTCTTTAGAACCGTATTTATTGTTCTTACTCATGGCAAGATCGTAACGGTCTGCAAAGGCATAACCATTTTGGATAACTGAGTCAAGGAAGGTACCATCGTCAGCAGATACAAATTGAGGTGCCATTTCAAATGATGTTACACCCCATGATTTGAACAAATCAACATTTTCAGCAATCTTACGGTTAGTATAGACTGAAGGATCTGAACCATCTGGAATAGTTTGAAAGTTAGAGAAGCCTTCGTAGATTAATTGTGAATCATAAGCTTCAGTCGCTTTAAGAGTCAATTCACCCTCTTTTTTAGCTTCTGTTGAAGGCGCTACTCGGATATCTTGATCATCTGAAGCTCCAACTGGAACCCAAACTGCTACGAAACCAGACATATCAAATGTTTCATAACCCTTGATGTCATTAGCACCGAAAGTCAAGACACCGTTGCTGTCTGTTTCTTTCACATAACCTGCTGCGATTGCATCTGCATCAGATGTAAAGTTCTTGATACCATCAGCTGTACCAACAATCAAAGCACGGTATTTTTGGTTGGCATGGATTTTACCCATTTCAACATTAAGTTTAGCTGATTGATCCAAATTCAATTTTGGATTGTTAGCTACAAGTGTTACCTGACCAGAAGTACGGCTGTATTTAGAACCTTCTGTATCATTAGCTGTCATAATGTCTTTACCATAACGTACTGAAGTGTAGACTTCATTTGTGCGGTAAAGTTCAACATCTGAATTGTCCATCTTACCATCAGTTGGCAACCAGTATGAACGTTGTGCTTGCCCACCAGATACATACTTGATACGACTCTTCATCAAGTTAACAATGGTATCGTAATATGGAGACTTAGTTTCCATGTAGTGACCATCATCTGTATAAAGGTCTCCATAGTAGACACGAGTGATAGTTTCCATGTTTTGCAACATAACCGCGTAAGCCGCTGGGATGTTGTTAAGCGTATATTTTTTGTCGCTGCTGAGCATGTCTTTGTTGTAAATCTCAAAGGCTTGCTTCATTTCAGCATCAGTGATCGTGAAACCATCTGATTTTGGATTGATTTCTTTCTTGATGATTTCAGCAATAATATCTTGAACGTTGTTATCATGGGCACGGATAAAGACGTAGTTTCCTGACGCATCTCCGTATTTCTCGTTATATTTACCGATTGTAGACTGTTTAACTGTTCCGTCTTCGTTATAGGCCTTGCTTCCATCTTTGTTAATCCAATCAGTCTTTTCATCACGTTGTGTCGTGTTGAAAGTATTGTTATACAAAGGACTTACAGCTGGTGTACGTTCTTTGATTGGTTTAGCCAATGAGAAGAGGAGAGCCAAACGTTGTTTGTTTTCCATAGCAAGCGCAGCGCCATCTGTCTTGTCATTGTAGTGGTTGTCATTAAGGCTCCATGCTTCAAGGACTGAGATGTGAGCAAGAGCGTTTGCTTCAGATTTGTTAACACCATAGTACTCACGGAAGTAGTTTGTGTAGAGTTGAAGCATGTCTGCATCGACATTATCTACCGCGTCGACACGGATACCATCGAAGTTAGCATCCTTGTCACCCATAACGATTGAACCCCAGTTCATAAGGTAGTGGATTTGGTTCAATTGTTCCGCTTGAACAACTGGGTTTGACAAATCTACGTCATTAGCTAGCAAGAAGTCGAAACCGCCCATGTGGTTTGGATCTGACTGCTCATCAAGAACTGACTTATCAATTGTACCCTTTTGATTAGTAGCCGTATGGTTCAAAAGACGATAGTTAGAGTTAGCCCATGGTGTACGTGAATCATTTACATAGAGAAGGGCACCACCTTGAAGGTGATCTTCGCCGCCACCTTTAGAGTAGTTTTCAGTTTCTTTGTTCCATTGTGGTTGTGTCTTAACAAAGGCAGAGATAGTTTCACGCAACCATTGTGTTGATTTTTCAGCCTGAATCTTTTGCTCAATCTTGATTTGAATGTCCTTAGCAGCAACTTTCAAAGTTTCTTGCTTATCTGTACTTGAATATTTAGCATCCAAGTTAAATACTTTAGACATGTAGTTCAAGTAGTTAACTTGTGTATCTACATTTGGCCACCAAGCCATCAAAAGTGGACGGAAATCTTCTGCAGTTGATGCTTGCCAAGTTACACCATCTTTGATGATAGAAGCTGGACGGTACCAGCTATCTGCAGTCAAATAACCATCAATCAATTCAAAGCTAGCTTCAGATGAATCGTAGGCACGGTTATTTATTGAGAAACCATCAACAATATTTGTTGTTCCTGGTGTGAAAGAGTATGTTGATGAACTTGTAAGAGCACCATCTTTACCGAAGTAAAGCAATTGACCATTTACAGTAATGGCAAAGTTTTCTTTGTGTGAACCATCTTCATTAACATAGTAATATTTACCATCAATGTTTTTGATGTTTTTCAAGGAAAGCGCAGCTTCTACTTCTGAATCTTTCAAAGCAGCTTCTGGCGCCTTAACTTCTGTATTAACAACTTCAGCCTTCACTGTTGCTGGTTGTTCTTCTGCTTTTTCAGTTGTAACAGCTGGTGCATCTGTTGTCACAACTGCTTCTTTATTTGGAACAGCTGCCACCGCTACATCAGAAGTTGTTGCTGTTGTAGCTGCTTCAGCTGTTGCTTGTGTGTTCGTTGTAGTTGCTGTTTCGACGGCATTTGTTTCTTTAGCAGGTGTTAAAACATCTGCTTCTTTTGTATTTGTACGTTTATCGGCTTCTTTGGTTGCTTCAGGAGAAGTAACTAAAGAAGCTGTTGTACCTGAATTTGATTGAGTTACTGTCTTATCTTGAGTTTCATCCGCTGAAACTGAAGATGTTGTTACAGACAATCCTCCCAAGACAGTAGCAAGTGCTACAGAAGCAACTGCAATTGTAACCCATTGCTTCTTAACTTTATGAAGCTTATAGTGTACCTTTTTTTCCATTATAATTTTCCCCGTGATTTTATTTGTCAAAATCAGACTGAAATCTATCCGATTTCAAACAATTACATTATATCATTATTTTCTAACTATTTCTCAAATTAATTGTTTTTTTATAAAATATATTTATAACTTACAAATAAGTTATAAATGATACAAATGATTCATGTGTTTAGGAATAGTGAGTGAGGAGGAATTTGAGGACGAGACTATGACTATGACTGATGACTATTCGAAGCCTTGGAGCTAGAAATTGTGTGGACAAGGGCAAGGGACGAGCCTGACGGGAAGTCAGGCGAAGTCCTGCAGGCTGCCGTCCAGACAATTTCTAGCCAAGCAAAAGCTGGCTATTCTAACAGCCAGCAAAAAGGTACACTTAGGGCAACGCCCAAAGAACGACGGAACGAGCAAACGTTGATTTGACGGTGTTTCTGAGGCCTAAAAAATCTAAAAGAAGGGGGGACAATTTTGGTGGTTTCTATACAAGATTTAAGAAGCATTCAAGAACGATGTGATGTAGGAGAATTAGTACAGCGGTTAGATGTCAGTATTGATAGATTAACGGTTATCTGGGATACAGACACTGGTTCCCTAAGACGAATTTTCAAAAATCTGAAACAGGCAATAAGTACAAGAGTTGATTCATTTGAAATACATGATAACGTTCGAGATGATGTCTTTACTTTAGCTAAAGATTTTAATGAGTATGATTCAATCAATATTATATTTTTTCAATTATCCACTTATGGAGGTGAACAATTGATTCGGATTGATTTCAATCCTAACACTTTAAAAGAATTTGATGGAATGAAAGTATGGAGGCAATTAATGTACTTTGCCAGATTGAATTCATTGACGGTACGTTTGTCTCGTTTTGATTTGGCATTTGACATTTTCAACAGGCCTGAGATCGTTAATTTGCAACATATTAAAGGTGGTGTTACCCATAAGGTCTTCTATGGTCGAGGGGGCGAATTAGAGACGAAATATTGGGGTTCTAGCGGTAGTAATGTACAAGTTAGGTTATATGATAAGAATAAAGAAATCATTGCTCACAAGCGCGAAGAGAAGCTAGATTTGGCTGTAAATCCGTTTTGGTGGAGACTGGAGTTCCAACTCAGAACCAAAGCGATTGGTGAGGAGATGGTCCAAGATATTATGAATCGACTTGATAATTTCGGATTTTATAAGCTAGAACATATTCGAGTGGAGCAAAGAGCATTTACAATTATCTTTCTCAACAATCCTGAACTGTTATCATTGGCTTTTCCAAATTTAAAATCAGACAGCATCAAAAAGAAAAAAACAAGAGTCCGCAAACTATTGAGAGAAGAAACGAACCAATTTGCGGAAGAATTAAAAGAAGTATTAATACAGAATCTCCCTAAATTAAATGCAGAATTACAACTACTTGTAGGTGAGTTTCTGAATTTAGAAAATAAATAAGGAGGATAACTATGGATAATAATTTAATTAGTAACAAAGAATTAATTGAAATGGGCTATCGCCCTCATACAGCGAATGATATCATTCATCAGGCAAGAGAATTACTTGTATCACGAGGCTATACATTCTATAATCGCAAACGTTTGATGGTTGTTCCAAAAAGTGTTGTAAATGAGATTCTAGGAACAGAGGTGGCGTAATATGGCGAGTGTTCGTTATCGAAAGCGAGGAGATAGTAATTTATGGACCTATGAAATTCGTAGCGAAGGAAAAACTATTGCTCATAATAGCGGTTTTAAAACAAAAAAACTTGCAGAGTCAGAAGCTGAACCGATTCTGCAAGAACTTCGTTTAGGAAAAAGAATTTCTAGAGATATTTCTCTTGTAGATCTATATCAAGAATGGCTTGAACTAAAAATTCTACCGAGTAGTAGGTCGGAAGAGACAAAGAAAAAATATCTTCTCCGTAAAAACACAATTGAAAGATTATTTGGAAATAAAAAAGTCACTCAAATTCGTGCGAGTGAATACCAAAGAATTATGAATAAGTATGGGCAAACAGTTGGTAGAAATTTTCTTGGTAGATTGAATACTGGGATTCATCAGAGCATCCAAATGGCAATTGCCGACAAAGTTCTAATTGATGATTTTACACAACATGTCGAGTTATTTTCATCCAAAGAACAACAGATGACAGAAGAGAAATATTTACATACAGAAAAGGACTATCTGGATTTACTTTTAGCAGTAAAGAAAAAATTTGATTACCAACGTTCAATTGTTCCTTATATCGTCTATTTTCTATTAAAAACAGGCATGAGGTTTGGAGAGTTAATAGCGTTAACTTGGAATGAAGTTGATTTTGACAGAGGACTGCTAAAAACATATAGGAGGTTTAATACCCTTTCTCATAAATTTGTCCCTCCAAAAAACAAAACGTCTATTCGGATGGTACCGATAGACGAAGAATGTATTAAGATATTACAAGACCTAAAAATTGAACAGGAGAAGGCTAATAAAGAGCTAGGAATCAAGAATAGGTATAAAATGATTTTTCAGCATTATGGATATATTCACTTGGTACCAGATATTGCAAGTGTCAATAAAGCTTTGAGTGTTCTTTTAAATGAATTAGATATTTATCCAATTATCACGACAAAAGGAGCACGTCATACCTATGGAAGCTACCTCTGGCACAAAGGATTTGACCTTGGAGTTATTGCAAAAATTCTAGGGCATAAAGATATTTCAATGTTAGTAGAAGTATATGGACACACTTTAGAAGAGAAAATTTTTGAAGAATTTAATCAAATTAGAGATGTCTGGAAAGATTGCTCATAAAAAAATGTGGGGCAAATGATGGGGCAAATCAGTTATAGACAAGCAAAAAAGCCTTGTAACTCAAGGCTTTTTCCTGTTGATTTAGATGCCCCCTACAGGGCTCGAACCTGTGACCCATGGATTAAGAGTCCACTGCTCTACCAACTGAGCTAAGGAGGCT
>OOCP01003175.1_pt1 | contig 12482 bp, 6 predicted proteins | sample 1671511 | NCBI WGS metagenome assembly OOCP01 (sample SAMN06348164, study PRJEB24527) | human gut metagenome | biome: human gut; feature: ankylosing spondylitis patient; material: feces | host: Homo sapiens | place: China | collected 2015-10 | reverse complement strand
ATCTGCGCTTTTGGCTTAGCAGCTGCCGCACCTCGCTCGCCGTATCGGCACTTAGAATTATGCGGTATTGCCTTTACAATTAAAAAGATCTATACTATAATAAGACAACAGTAAGTTGTATAAGACAAACTAAAGTTGTAAATAAACGACCAACAGCAGGGGAGGTCCGCTATGCCGGAGCAACAGGAAAATCAAACCGAGGTGTTCCACCTCAAAGCACCGTTCAAACCGACTGGCGACCAGCCCCAGGCTATTGAAGCGCTGGTGCAGGGCCTGAAAGCAGGGGATAAAGGTCAAACTTTGCTGGGCGTTACCGGCTCCGGCAAAACCTTTACGATGGCCAATATCATTGCACGGTGCAACCGCCCCACACTGATTCTGGAACCAAACAAAACCCTGGCCAGTCAGATCTGCACCGAGATGCGCGGATTTTTCCCCGATGATGCGGTGGAATATTTTGTGAGCTATTACGACTATTACCAGCCGGAAGCCTACATCCCCTCCACCGATACCTATATTGAAAAAGACAGCGCCATCAATGATGAGATCGACCGCCTGCGCCATTCGGCCACGGCGGCACTGTCGGAGCGGCGCAATGTTATCATTGTGGCGTCGGTTTCCTGCATTTATTCCTTGGGCGACCCTATCGATTACCGCAGCATGGTCATCAGCCTGCGCCCCGGTATGCAGATGGAGCGGGACGAGCTCTGCCGCCGCCTGGTCAAGCTGCAATATGAACGCAACGATATGAACTTTATCCGCAATAAGTTCCGCGTTCACGGCGATATTGTGGATATCCACCTTGCTTATAATGATGAATACGCCATCCGCGTCGAATTCTTCGGCGATGAAATCGACCGCATTTCCGAGTTTGATCCCCTGACCGGCGAGCGCAAAAATATTGTGCGCCATGTGGCCATTTTCCCCGCCAGCCACTATATCGTCGGCCCTGAAAAAATGAAAGAAGGTCTCGCCAAGATCCAGACCGAGATGGAACAGCAGGTGCAGGCCTTTACTGCAGAGGGCAAACTGCTGGAAGCCCAGCGCATCCAGCAGCGCACCCAGTACGATATGGAGATGCTACAGGAAGTTGGCATGTGCAAGGGCATCGAGAACTACTCTGCCGTGCTGTCCGGCCGTGCCCCCGGCTCCACCCCCACCACGCTGCTGGACTACTTCCCCAAAGATTTTATCCTGATGGTGGATGAAAGCCATGTGATGCTGCCGCAGGTCCGCGGCATGTTCGGCGGGGACTACAGCCGCAAAAAAACGCTGGTGGAATATGGCTTCCGCCTGCCCTCGGCGTTTGACAACCGCCCGCTGAAATTTGAGGAATTTGAATCCAAGGTCGGCCAGACGATCTTTGTCAGCGCTACCCCTGGCCCCTATGAACGGGAACATTCCAGCCGCGTGGCCGAGCAGGTCATCCGCCCCACCGGTCTGCTGGACCCCGTCATCATGGTGCGCCCAGTGGAAGGCCAGATCGAGAATCTGCTGGGCGAAATTTTGCAGCGCATCGATCGCGGCGAGCGTGCCCTAGTTACCACCCTGACTGTCAAAATGGCCGAGGACCTGACCGACTACCTGGAAGAACACGGCATGCACACCAAGTATATGCACCACGAGGTGGATACCTTTGAGCGCATGGAGATCATCAAGGACCTGCGCACCGGTGCCATTGATGTGATTGTCGGCATCAACCTTCTGCGCGAGGGCCTGGACCTGCCGGAAGTTTCGCTGATCGCCATTCTGGATGCCGACAAAGAGGGCTTCCTGCGCAGCGAAACCAGCCTGATTCAGACCATTGGCCGCGCGGCCCGCAACGCAAACGGCGTGGTGCTGATGTACGCCGATGAAGTAACCCCCAGCATGGAGCGCGCCATCATGGAAACCGAGCGCCGCCGTGCCATCCAGGATGCCTACAACAAAGAACACGGCATTACACCAAAAACTATCGTGAAAGCCATCGGCGACGGGCTGGAAATCAGCATGAGCGAAGAAAACAAAAAGATGCGCCAGCACCGTATGAGCCGCGCTGAACGCGAACAGACCATTACCCGCCTGACCCGCGAGATGAAAGAAGCCGCCCGTCTGCTGCAGTTTGAGCACGCCGCATTCCTGCGTGATGAGATTGAAAAGCTGCAGCGCGGGGAGGACCCTACCGCCGATACCAGCACCCGCCGCGCCGCTGAAAAACAGCGCAAAACGGGCAAGGGGAGAAGGAGCTATAAAAAGTGAGCAACATTCAAATTGATGCCAACAACCGCATTACGATCAAGGGCGCGCGGGAGCATAACCTGAAAAACGTCAACCTGGTTCTGCCGCGCAACAAGCTGATTGTTATGACGGGCCTTTCCGGCTCCGGCAAGTCTAGCCTGGCCTTTGATACCATCTTTGCGGACGGCCAGCGCCGCTATATGGAAAGCCTTTCCAGCTATGCCCGCATGTTCCTGGGCCAGATGGAAAAGCCCGATGTGGACGAAATCACTGGCCTTTCCCCGGCGGTTTCCATTGACCAGAAAACCACCAGCCACAACCCGCGTTCCACCGTGGGCACCGTGACGGAAATTTATGATTATCTCCGTTTGATGTATGCCCGCATCGGCGTTCCGCACTGCCCGGTCTGCGGACGCGTCATCAGCCAGCAAACGGTGGACGAGATGGTAGACGAGGTGCTTAAACTGCCGGAACGCACCCGCTTCCAGGTGCTGGCCCCTGTTGTGCGGGGCCGCAAAGGCACCCAGGCCAAGGAGCTGGACGCTGCCCGCCGCGGCGGTTACGCCCGCGTGCGCATTGACGGCAACATGTATGATCTGGACGAAGAGATCAAGCTGGAAAAGAATATCAAGCATACCGTTGAAATCGTCGTGGACCGCCTGTCCATCAATGATACGGTGCGCGGCCGCCTGGCCGATTCTATTGAGACTGCCGTTGCCCTGACCGGCGGCCTTGTCATCATTGATGTTATCGGCGGCGAACCGATGGAGTTCAGCCAGAACTATGCCTGCCCGGAGCACGGTGTTTCCATTGACGAACTTTCCCCCCGCATGTTCAGCTTTAACAATCCCTTTGGCGCCTGTGAAACCTGCACCGGCCTGGGCACCTTTATGAAGGTGGACCCGGCCCGCGTGATTCCGGATCCGCACAAGTCCATCCGCGAAAGTGCCATCAAGGCCAGCGGCTGGTATTATGCGGAGGGATCCATCTCTGAAATGTATTACAAAGCGCTGGGCAAGCGCTATGGCTTTACGCTGGATACCCCCATCCAGGAGATGAGCAAAGAAGCCGTGCACGCCATCCTGTATGGCACCGGAACTGAAAAAATCGAGATGCAGCGCGAGAATATGTTTGGCTCCGGCACCTATATGAACACGTTTGAGGGCATTATCCCCAACCTGGAGCGCCGCTTCCGTGAAACAGGCAGCGAGTGGGTCAAGGAGGAAATCGCCCTTGTCATGTCCAGCGAGGAGTGCCCCACCTGCCACGGCCAACGCCTGAAGCCCACCAGCCTCGCCGTCACGGTGGGCGGCATCAACATTGCCCAGTTCTGCGATATGAGCGTGAACGAGGAGCTGGAATTTATTCAGACGGCAAAAGTGTCCGAGCGGGATGAAGTCATCGCTGCCTCCATCTTCAAAGAGGTCAAAGAGCGTCTGGGCTTTTTGAAGAGCGTGGGTCTGGGGTACTTGACCCTGTCTCGCGGCGCATCGTCCCTTTCCGGCGGCGAAAGCCAACGCATCCGCCTGGCGACCCAGATCGGCAGCGCACTGACCGGCGTGCTGTATGTGCTGGATGAACCCAGCATCGGCCTGCACCAGCGCGATAACGATAAGCTGATTGCCACCATGAAGCGCCTGCGCGACCTGGGCAACACCCTGATTGTAGTAGAGCACGACGAGGACACCATGCGCCAGGCGGACTATATTGTGGATGTCGGCCCCGGTGCCGGTGTGCATGGCGGCGAGATCGTGGCCGCCGGCAGTGTGGAGGACATCTGCAATGCCCCGCGCAGTGTGACCGGCGAGTACCTTTCCGGCCGCAAATTTGTGGAAGTTCCCACCGCCCACCGCTCCGGTAACGGTAAAATGCTCACGGTGGTCAAAGCGCGGGAAAACAACCTGCAAAACATTACCGTGGATTTTCCCCTTGGCAAAGTGATCTGCGTGACTGGTGTTTCCGGTTCCGGCAAGTCCACGCTGGTCAATGAAATTTTGTATAAGTCGCTGGCTGCAGCGCTCAACGGCGCCCGCAGCCGCCCCGGCCAGTGTGACGAAGTTCAGGGTATGGAATGGATCGATAAGGTCATCGGCATTGACCAGTCGCCCATTGGCCGCACCCCGCGCTCCAACCCGGCTACCTACACCGGTGTGTTCGGCGATATCCGCACCCTCTTCTCCAACACCCAGGATGCCAAACAGCGCGGTTACGGCCCCGGCCGGTTCAGCTTCAACGTCAAGGGCGGCCGCTGCGAAGCCTGCGAGGGCGGCGGCATTGTGCAGATCGAAATGCACTTTCTGCCGGATATTTACGTCCCCTGCGATGTCTGCAAGGGCAAGCGCTATAACCGCGAAACGCTGGAAGTAAAATATAAAGACAAAAACATCTCCGATGTGCTGGATATGACGGTGGAGGAAGCCTGCAATTTCTTTGCCAACCAGCCCAAAATTGCGCGCAAACTGCAAACCCTGCAGGAAGTCGGCCTTGGCTATGTGCAGCTGGGCCAGTCGGCCACCACACTTTCCGGCGGCGAAGCCCAGCGTGTCAAGCTGGCCAACGAGCTTGCCCGCCGCGATACCGGCAAAACCGTCTATATTCTGGACGAGCCTACCACCGGCCTGCACATTGCCGATGTGCACCGCCTGGTCAAGGTGCTGGATAAGCTGGCCGATGCGGGCAACACCGTGATCGTGATCGAGCATAACCTGGATGTGATCAAGCGTGCCGACTATATCATCGACCTGGGGCCGGAGGGCGGCAGCGGCGGCGGTACCATTGTGGCAACCGGTACGCCGGAACAGGTGGCCCAGAACCCGAACTCCTTCACCGGCCAGTACCTGAAACCCGTGCTGGAGCGCGCCTGGAAACTGCAGGGCACAGCTCCGGCCCCCGTGCCGGAAGAGCCGGGACGCCCGGCGCCCGCAGAGGAAAAAGCCTCCGCCCAGCCGCCGCGCAAACGCAAAAAAGCAGACAAAAAATAACCACAACAGGGAACTTTGTGCAGCAAAAACGCAAAATTGGATTTGACAATTCCTGTCAACCTGTGGTTTAATTATCTTTACGCGCCTGAAAAAGCAAAATTCTGCGCGCACAGGGGTACGCAGCAGCGTGATTCCCTGCATCCAAAACGGGAGGGAACTGCCGAATGGCAAAAAAGAAGGAAGAATACGGCAACGAAAGCATCAAGAGCTTAAAAGGTGCAGACCGTGTGCGCAAGCGCCCGGCCGTTATCTTTGGCTCTGACGGTGTGGAAGGCTGTGCCCATTCCATTTTTGAGATCGTATCCAACTCCATCGACGAAGCGCGTGACGGCCACGGCAACAAAATCAACGTTACCCTTTACCCGGATCACTCTGTGGAAGTAGAGGACTTTGGCCGCGGTATCCCCGTCGATTACAATAAAGCTGAAGAACGCTGGAACTGGGATCTTGTGTTCTGCGAACTGTACGCGGGAGGCAAATATGGCGAGGGCAGCGGCAACTATGACTTCTCCCTTGGCCTGAACGGCCTTGGCCTTTGCGCCACCCAGTATTCCAGCGAATGGATGACTGCGGATATTTACCGCGATGGCATGCACTATCACCTGGATTTCAAAAAAGGTGAGAATGTCGGCGGGCTGAAAAAAGAGCCGTTCACCGGCCGCCGCACCGGCTCCGTCATCCGCTGGAAACCGGACACCGATGTGTTTACCGATATCAATGTTCCGGCGGATACCTTCAAGGATATGCTGCGCCGCCAGGCCGTTGTCAATGACGGTGTGACTCTCGTGTTCAACGACCGCACGGGCGAACGTGCCGAAAAAATCGAATATTTCTATGAGCATGGCATTCAGGACTATGCCAATGAGATCGCCGGTGAGGGAACCCTGACCCCGGTGTATTTCTGCTCCGGTTCCGCAATCGGCCGCGACCGTGATGATCAGCCGGAATATCAGGTCAAAATGAACGTGGCGTTCTGCTTTTCCAACGCGGTGCAAACGCTGGAATACTATCACAACTCTTCGTGGCTGGAGCACGGCGGCAGCCCGGACCGCGCTGTCCGCCTGGCCTTTGTCAACCAGATCAACAACTGGCTGAAAAATAAGGGTCTGTACAAGAAAAACGAAAGCTCCATCACCTTCAACGATGTGCAGGACTGCCTGATTCTGGTTTCCTCCAGCTTCTCCACCCGCACCAGCTACGAGAACCAGACCAAAAAGGCCATCACCAACAAGTTTGTGGCCCAGGCCATGACGGAGTTCCTCAAGCACCAGCTGGAAGTCTACTTTGTGGAGCACCCGGACGAAGCCGAAAAAGCCTGCAAGCAGGTGCTAATCAATAAGCAAAGCCGCGAGCACGCCGAAAAAGCGCGTGTGTCCATCAAAAAAACAATGACCCAGCAGATGGACCTGGCCAACCGCGTGCAGAAATTTGTGGACTGCCGCACCAAGGATGCCACCCGCCGCGAACTGTACATCGTGGAGGGCGATTCCGCTATGGGCGCGGTCAAACAGAGCCGCGATTCGGAGTTCCAGGCTATCATGCCCATTCGCGGCAAGATCCTGAACTGCCTGAAGGCCGATTACGCCCGCATTTTCAAGTCTGACATTATCACAGACTTGATCCGCGTGATGGGCTGCGGCGTGGAGCTGGGCGGCAGCCACAATAAGGACCTGGCTACCTTTAATCTGGACAACCTGCGCTTTAACAAGATCGTCATCTGTACCGATGCTGATGTGGACGGTTATCAGATCCGCACCTTGGTGCTGACGATGCTCTACCGCCTGACCCCCACCCTCATCAATCAGGGGTATGTGTATATCGCGGAATCCCCGCTGTATGAGATCAACACCAAAAATAAGACCTACTTTGCCTATACCGAGCCGGAAAAGGCCGATATCATGAAGCGGATCGACGGCCAGAAGTTTACGATCCAGCGATCCAAAGGTCTGGGCGAAAACGACCCCGAAATGATGTGGCTGACCACCATGAGCCCCGAAAGCCGCCGCTTAATTAAAGTTCTGCCCACCGATGTTCAGCGCACGGCGGAGGTGTTTGACCTGCTCCTGGGCGATAATCTGCAGGGCCGTAAGGAGCACATTGCGGAGCACGGTGCTGAATATCTGGACGATCTGGATGTATCTTAATCAGGGGAGGAGAGAGCAAAATGGCAAAAAAAGCAACCAAAAAGAAAGCCGCCCCTGCCCGCCCGCAGCTGGGCGATAACGTCGAGATTCTCTCTGCCGGTGAGGTCATCGAAAGCCCCATTACCGATACGCTGGAAACAAACTACATGCCTTACGCCATGAGCGTTATTGTTTCCCGCGCGCTGCCGGAAATTGACGGCTTCAAGCCCGCCCACCGCAAACTGCTGTATACCATGTACGGCATGGGCCTGCTGAAAGGCGCCCGCACCAAAAGCGCCAACATCGTGGGCAGCACCATGCACCTGAACCCCCACGGCGATGCCGCCATTTACGACACCATGGTGCGTATGGGCCGTTCCAACGAAAGCCTGCTGGTGCCCTTTGTGGACTCCAAGGGTAACTTTGGCAAGGCGTACAGCCGCGATATGGCTTACGCCGCCGCTCGTTACACCGAGGCAAAGCTGGAACCCGTGTGTGAAGAGCTGTTCCGCGATATCGACAAGGATACCGTGGATTTTGTGCCCAACTATGACGGCACCACCACCGAACCGACGATGCTGCCGGTCACCTTCCCGACCATTCTGGCCAACAACACACTGGGCATTGCGGTCGGTATGGCGTCCAACATCTGTTCCTTCAACCTAGTGGAGCTCTGCAATGCAACCATCGCCCTGATGAAAGACGACCAGGCGGACCTGGCCCAGCTGATGCCCGCGCCGGATTTTGTCGGCGGCGGTTCCATCCTGTATGATGCCGCCGAGATGCAGAATGTGCTGGAAAAAGGCCGCGGTAGCATCCGCGTGCGCGCCCAGTGGGCTTACGATAAAGAGAACAATTGCATTGACATCACCCGCATTCCGCCGACCACAACGGTGGAAGCCATCATGGATAAGATCACCGAGCTGGTCAAACTGGGCAAGATCCGTGAGATCAGCGATATGCGTGATGAAACCGACCTGAACGGCTTGAAGCTGACCATCGACCTCAAGCGCGGCCAGGACCCGGACAAGCTGATGGCGCGTCTGTTCAAGGCAACCCCGCTGGAGGACAGTTTTGCCTGCAACTTCAATGTGCTGATCGGCGGCCAGCCCCGCGTGTTGGGCGTGCGCCAGATTTTGTTGGAGTGGATCGCATTCCGCTCCGAATGCGTGCGCCGCCGCACCTACTATGATCTGCAGGGCAAGCAAAAGCGTCTGCACCTGCTGCGCGGCCTGGAAGCTATCCTGCTGGATATTGATAAGGCAATTGAAATTGTGCGCAACACTGCGGAAGAATCCGAGGTTGTGCCCAACTTGATGATCGGTTTTGGCATTGACGAAGTGCAGGCTGAGTATGTGGCGGAAATCAAGCTGCGCCACCTCAACCGTGAGTATATCCTCAAACGCACCGAGGAAATTGAGGAACTGGAAAAGGCGATCGCAGACTTGGAAGATGTTCTCAAACGCCCCGCCCGCATCCGCAAGATCATTATGAACGAGCTGGGCGATGTTGCCAAAAAGTATGGCAGCCCCCGCAAAACGGAAATTCTGTACGACCTGCCGGACGATTCTGCTGCCGATGAGCAGAACGAGATCCCGGATTACCCGGTCACGGTGTTCTTTACGCGGGAAGGCTACTTCAAAAAAATTACCCCGCAGAGCCTGCGCATGTCTGGCGAGCAGAAGCTGAAAGACGGCGACGAGGTGGTTTATACCAAAGAGACCACCAACAGCGCCGAGCTGCTCTTCTTTACCAACCATGCCCAGGTGTACAAATCCCGCGCATCGGAATTTGCCGATACCAAGGCCAGCGTGCTGGGTGATTATGTCGCTTCCAAGCTGGAAATGGAAGAGGGCGAAGTGCCGCTGTTCATGACGGTCACAGTCGATTACCGTGGTTGCATGCTGTTCTTCTACCAGAACGGCAAGTGTGCAAAGATCCCGCTGGCCAGCTATATGACCAAGCAGAACCGCCGCAAGCTGCTGAAAGCCTATAGCGATAAGGAAGAACTTGCCGCAATGCTGCACATTGAGGAAGAAACCGAGCTGGCCGTCTTCACCAGCGGTGGCACCGGTGGCCCACGCTTGATCCTGGTCGGCAGTGCGCTGATTCCCGAAAAGGCTACCCGCGATACCGCCGGTATCAACATGGTAACGCTGAAAAAGAACGCCCGAATCGCCAAAGTGCGCCCGGCGGCGGGGCTGGAACTGAAAGACCCGCACCGCTACCGCGTGCGCACCCTGCCCGCAGCCGGCGCGCTGCTCCGCCAGGAGGACACGACCGAGCAGATGAGTCTGTAAGGAGCCAAAAAAGGCAATGCAATCTTTTTCTGCACAAGGCAGGGTAAAGTTCTTGCATTTTGCTTTTTGGTATGTTATATTATAACCTGTATGAGAGTTAGGGCAGGCCGAAACATCCGTTTTGGCTGTGGCCTGAAAAGGAGTTGCTGTTAATCCATGACCGCTTATGAAATCGCGTTCGGCGTTGTGCTGATCATTGTTTCGGTTCTGATCGTTGTGTTCACTTTGTCCCAGACCCAGAAAGGGCAGGGCCTGTCTGCTGCCATTATGGGTGATAGCAGCTTTATGGCTGCCGGCCGCGAGCGTGGCCTGGATGCCAAGCTGGCCAAAGTGACCAAAATCTGCGGCGCTGTTTTCTTTGTAGCTACGCTGCTGGTTGGTGTGCTGAGCGCCCGCTTGTAATTGAATGAAAGGAGAACGGTCTGGCCAATTTTGTTGGTGTTCCGCTTTCCCTTATTCAGGAACCGTCAACGACCCGCCCAATACCGCGGGTCGTTTTTTATGGGAAAAATAAAAAGGTCACAATGGTGCAGGTGCTGCCGCGAAACCAAAGGCCACGCCTGCTATGGAAGGACCCTGCCGGGTGGCAGGGTGACGTAAACGAGGAGTAAAAACAAAGGCATGGGCCGCTGCCTGTGCCCAACCCAAAGGAGAAAACATGACACCATTACAGAAAAATATTCTTGCGGCGTGCAAGCACCGCCCCCAGACCCTGCGTGAACTGCAGAATGCTTTGCAGGTGGATAATTCCCGCCTGCGCAACACCGTAACCGGCATGGTAGCTACCGGTATGCTGTCCGCCCGCAACGGTACCTATGTTCCGGGCTTTGCCGTGATGGAAAATACCGATGCCCCCGCTGGCATTCCCTGCACACTGGTCAAGCTGGCGGCCCGCTTCGGCTTTGCGTCCCGCGATGACGGCACCGGCGATATCTTTATTCCCGGCCGCGCCCTGCATGGTGCTATGCCGCAGGATAAAATCATCATCAAACTGTTCGACCACCCCCGTGTGGAGGGCAGCGCCGAGGGTGAAGTGGTGGAGGTGACCACCCCGCACAACACCTTTGCCGGTACCATTGTGCTGACTGAGGACGGCCGCCTTGCCGTGGAGCCGGACGGCTGCCGTGATGTGCGCATTGTGCTGGATAAAAAAGGCGCCAACGGCGCACAGCTGGGGGATAAGGTCGGTGCTATCCTGACCAACCGCGGCCAGCGCCATATGGACCACCGCTGCGCTGTTGCCGAGCGCTTCGGCACTTCCGACCGCGCAGCAGAGTGCGCCAAGGCTGTGCTGTATGGCCGTGATGTCCGCCAGGAATTCCCGGAGGAGGTATTGGCCGAAGCTCACGCATATGATAACGCTCTCATCGACCCCGCCGAAGCTGCCCACCGCGCCGACCTGCGCGGTCTGCCGATCTTTACCATCGACTCTGCCGAGACCAAGGATATCGACGACGCCATCAGCCTGATGAAGACCCAGAACGGCGGCTATGAGCTGGGCGTTCATATTGCGGATGTCAGCCACTATGTCCGCCCGGACACCGCGCTGGATAAGGAAGCTTATGAGCGCGCAACTTCCATCTATTACGCGGATAAAGTCATCCCCATGCTGCCCACCCAGCTTTCCAACGGCATCTGCAGCCTCAATGAAGGGGAGGAGCGCCTGGCGTTCTCCTGCCTGATGCAGCTGGATGAAAGCGGCAATATCCATAGCTATCAGTTCGTCAAGAGCGTCATCCGCAGCCGTGTCAAGGGCGTTTATAAAGAAATTAACGCTCTGTTGGACGGCTCCAATGACCCGGCTCTGGTGACGAAATATAAAGACGTTATGGCTCAGCTGCCCGCGATGACCGAGCTGTACGAAAAGCGCCTGGCTCTGCGCAAAGCACGCGGCGCGATGGAAATCGAATCCGACGAAGCCAAGTTGGTCATGGACGAGGAAGGCCGCTGCGTGGATATCGTCAAGCGCACCCGCGGTGTGTCGGAGTGCATGATCGAAGAGTTCATGCTGCTGGCCAACCAGTGCGCTGCCAATGCGGGCCGCACCCATCATGTGCCGTTTGTGTACCGTATCCATGAAGCCCCCGATGCCGAGCGCATGGAAAAGCTGAGCAACACCCTGAAAGCCTGCGGCCTGAACGTCCACTTTGCCGGGGAAGTGCCCACCCAGCTGGAGCTTTCTGCCATTCTGGACGAAACCCGCGGCCAGCCCATCCAGATCCCGGTCCACACCGGTATCCTGCGCAGCATGCAGAAAGCTCGCTACTCTCCGGAGCCGAAAGGCCATTACGGCCTGGTGCTGGCAGACTATGCCCACTTTACCAGCCCCATTCGCCGTTACCCGGACCTTGCCATCCATCGCATCCTGACGGATATGCTGGTGGGCAAGCCGGAGCAGGAGCTCATCAAGGATTATACCGGTTTTGCCACCCACGCCAGCGAGCAGTCCAGCCGCCAGGAAGTTTCCGCCGTGCGCATTGAGCGCGATGTGGAGGACCTGTACAAGGCCGAGTATATGCACAACCACCTGGGCGAAGTCTACACCGGCACCGTGGCAGGTGTAACACCGCGTGGTATTTTTGTGGCGCTGGAAAACACCGTAGAGGGCTTTGTGCCTGCCGCACAGCTCTGCAAGGGCGAAGCCACTGTGGTGGAGGGCGTCAGCATTCTGGACCCGCTGACCGGAAAACGCTGGATGCTGGGCGACCCCGTCAAAGTGCAGGTAGCCGGTGCCAACGTTGCCCTTGGCCGCATTGATTTTGACTATATGCCGCTGTAATCATAGGCAACACCGCATAATTCCCGCCTTACGGCTTAAGCACCGCTCCGGCGGCTGCGGCACGGCATCTGCGTTGCCAAAA
>OOCP01003169.1_pt1 | contig 12502 bp, 4 predicted proteins | sample 1671511 | NCBI WGS metagenome assembly OOCP01 (sample SAMN06348164, study PRJEB24527) | human gut metagenome | biome: human gut; feature: ankylosing spondylitis patient; material: feces | host: Homo sapiens | place: China | collected 2015-10 | reverse complement strand
AAACTCGGATGCATCGGAGCGAGCGTGACGCTAAACGGGCAGCACGGGTTGAGCGAGTCAAGCAACGCCAAAGCAAATGCGCTGTTCACGAAGCCACAGAGGAAACCTTCGTTGCAACAGATGTAATGCTTGAGTAAGGTTTGCCAAGTCGAGGGCGGAGATCCGCCAGCTTTTCCTTATGGGCAGAAGGGGCTTAGCCAGCCCCTTCCGCCCAACCTCTTAACGAAAGCACCTTTCGCCTTGGACAGATCGGAACGCGACACCAATTATAATAGGGTGTCGCGCCCCTATATAACCTTGTTATTTTCTTATTGGATGCGAAAATGTGCTCGCAGCTAAGGTAATAATGCCGGCAGGCCTTATTATAAAAAAATTCTGAGAGGAGATTGGAAATGCAAAAGACAGCGAAAAAGTTCCTTTCAATGCTGCTTGCGCTCATGATGGTTCTATCCATCCTTCCCACGGCAGTCTTTGCAACGGAACAAGGCACAGTAGCTGCGCCGCTGGATAGTATTGTTCCCTATGGTGCGAATGATCAGACCACAGGAACGGCAACTATCAGTGTGCAGAACTCTGTGACCTTTACCGGCTACTCTGCTTTCGAGAATGTGCCCTACTACTTGGTCACCGTTCCCGCAGGCACGACCTATGTAAAGGCCACATACAAAGACGCTGCCATACTGACCAATGCCACAAGCGGTGTTGCATCCGGCTACTACGCCGATGTGCCGCAGTGGACTGGCGGCGGTGTAGAAATGGCCTATACGGAGAGCAATGGGGATATCACAATTACAATTCCCTTGAACTACTCCCGTACCGCCGAGGATGGGACTACGGTCCAAAAGAGCTTTGTGCTGGGTGCAGATGGTAGCGGAACTGCCTATGCGCCGGAGTATGACGGCAGCGCCAGCTATGCGCCTGTCCATTTCCTCGCCTTCACCTATGAAGGCAAGTCGGCACCTACGGTCGCTCCCGGTGCAATTGCCACAGCTAATGTAACACTCGGTAATGCCTGGACGCTGGATGTGGCTGAAATGTTTACGGATGCCGATGGCGATGCGCTGACCTATACGGCAACCGTCAACGGCGCTACGCAAACGCTGAACGGCTCTACCTTGAGCTATACCCCTACTGCGGCTGGTGAGTATACGATCGTGCTTACCGCTACCGACGACAGCGGCACGGCCACCCACACCATTGTTCTGACCGCTGCGGAGGGCACACAGGTCCCGCGGCTGAAGAGCGGCGTCCCGGTCACCGCAAGTGCAACCGTTTCGGTAGGATACGCCTATAACCTGTCCGATCTGCAGGCTGGCAACATCTTCGAGAATCCGGACGGTTCTTCCTTGAGCTACACCGACTACTATTATTATAGAACAGCCGGGACTGGCGAAAGGAAGGGGCCTTACTACTTCTCCACGGCTCTGTTCGGTGCTACCACGATCCAAATCACGGAGAACACCGCCGATACATATGTCTATGAGTTCCATGCCATGAACTCTGCCGGTCTGTCCACGGACACCTGGACGCTGACACTGACCGTAAGTGACTCGATCGAGCAGCACTATACTTTCCATGTTGGTCAGGATATGAACTATTCCACCAATGGCAGCCAGTATCCGCTGATCAAGCTCTACAAGACGGCTGGTCTTGACGATAAGGGCGCTGACTACCTGGCTTCCTATGAAGTTGATGGCAAGACCCAGTACATCTATGAGGACCATGACCAGTCCATCGCCGTGGTTAACGGCAAATACATAATCACTGTCAAGGGGCAGGATTATGAGCTGAAAGGTTACAGCCCTCTGACCTTTAAGGCCAGTGATTTTACCACGGCTGACCCCAATTCCACCGGCACGCTGGCAGATAACTACAACAATTTCTATGCCAGCCTGGCCGCCGGCAGATATTCCTTCCGCGCCTATGGCTACAAAGCTTCGGAAACCAGCGCAAATGTTTACCTGGGCGGCCACAGCTTGACCCTGCCCACTGAGACCAATGTGGACGGCGGCACCGGCGGCGGCACGGATATTTATCTGCGCCTGCACTCCATCTATACCACGAGCAAAAAGAACAGCAGCGACTATTTTACTGCTGATGACTATACGGCTCGTGTGGTCATGCCCAGCATGGGCGGCGATGTGCAGCATGGTACGCCCTATCCTTCCGGCAATTATACTTACTACCCCTTCATGCTGTACTCTGCCGGAAACGCAGCCCTTTGGAATGCCTATGTGGAACCCATCGGCACCTGTGCCGAGGACTACATCTTCACTCAGGCGATCAACAACACGACTGCCGCCGGATACACGGTTGTTACAAAGAGCCTGGCGCTTTCCCAGGCCATCAACCTGACGGTGACGGTTCCTGCCTATGCGGACTTCAACCTGTTTTTCCAGCATAATAATTTCAACACACAGATTATTGAGCCGAAGACGGGCAGCACCAGTGGCGATGCAAGCGCATCCGCTGACGCTACCAGAACGCTGACCTACAAAATCAGCAAGAGCAATTCCAACTACACCTGGCGCTTGAAGGACATCCGCAGCGGCACCACTTATGTGACCAAGGCCGGATGGCTCCAGAGCAGCACCACCAGTTTTGCGAAGGAATTCACCTTCAATGCTGGAGACTCCACGGATCAGTATTCCCACAGCTTCTCTAATCTTGGCACGATAGCCAAGACCCGTGACGAAGCGGAGATTCAGACCTTCTTGTCCCCCAGCGGCTACAAGTACACGAGCGGGACAGAGCGTATCCGTTCTTACCGCCTGTGGCAGATCATCAACTCTGACGCGGCAAATATCATGATCGAGCCCGAGTTCAAGGTCAAAGTGCTGAGCGGCGACGAAAACGCTGTCACAGCAGTGACCGGCGGCAACGCCAAGGGCAACTGGCTGGATGTCACACCCAATGGCACAACGATCGTTGCCGTGAACTATAAGGCACTGGATGTCTACACGACCGCTGACGAGCACGGCACCCACGGCGGCCTCTACCCGGCCACCAATCCCGAGCGCACCAGCGTGTTCGTGCTTACCAACGACAAGGATGAACACGGCAACGCGAAAGCCAATATCGCCTATAATTCCAATGGTCTGACATCTTCCCGTCCGTCGGCCTGGGATTATAACTACGACAACTGGTTCTATCTGAGTAACGACACCGCTCCCACTCTGGACTTCTCGGTGTCCAGCAGCGGCACAACGACGGTCCAGTACGCCATCGTCACCACCGATGCAAGTGACCTGGATACCCATCTTTCCGGCTGGACCACCTTGACGGCGGACTCCAGCGGCAAGTATCACGCAAGCCTCCTGGGCTTCCGCGAAGCTGGGCTGGCTGGCGGTACTGTGATCATCAAGATGCATGATAGCACCGGCACCTCCTACAGTCTGGCTCGTGTGGCCGAAGTGACCGCCACGGTCACCAACGCCTCCAATCCCCAGGAGACGGAGATCATGCCCGGCGATAAGGTGTCTCTCACCTTCGAGGGCAGCTACCGTGGCATCTACAAGTACAGTGGTATCTTCAACCCCACTACCTACAACCTGTTCTATTCCATCGGCGATACGGCCTATAAGACCAATGTCGCCCAGTATCAGCAGATGGATCAGGCCAAGCTGGAGCTGACAATCCCGACGAATGTGGACTTTGGCTCCGGCAGCACCGCCAATGTTCAGCTCACCAACGGTTATACCTACGGCTCCATGTACTCGGCGGCGAACCCGTTTGCCACCCTGTATAACATGTCGAATACCGGCGTGGGCACGAACTTCAATGCGGTCACGGTGAACTTCTGCTTGAACCGTTTCCCCAATGTGAATGTGGAGGTCACTCCGCGCTATAACTTCAAGCTGAAGCTGAATATTACCAATCCCACCACCGCCACGCCCACTGTGACGCTGACGGATGCCGCAGGCAATGTTCATACCGCCAACAGCAATGGCGAGTATGAGAACCTGCCTTACGGCACTTACACCTATGCGGTGCTCTGCGCCGGCTGCGACTATGTCTACGGCAGCTTCTACTTGGGCAGTGCAGACAAGGCCAATGTGTCCGGCGGTGTGCTGACCAAGACCATTCCGCTGACGGCCTCTGCTGCCGGCGCATGGGACGGCACCACCAAGACGCAGCCCACTCTGACCGACGGCGTGTATCAGATCGGTACCGCAGCGGAGCTGGCTTGGTTTGCGGCGCAAGTCAACGGCGGGAGCTATGCCATCAACGGTGCGCTGACAGGTGATATTGATCTGGCCGGCTATAACTGGACGCCCATCGGCGGCACTACCGCCAGCACGGCCTTCAAGGGCAGCTTTAACGGTAATAATCACACCGTGAAGAACATGGGCATCTACTATAGTGCCACCACTACCTCGGCTCCGTATAAGGGACTGTTCGGCTATGTGAACGGCACCAGCAGCAGCTACGCCACCATTCAGAATCTGAAGGTGACCGGCAAGATGTACCTGACCTCCACGGGCAGCGTTGCCAACGCCTATTCCGGCGGCGTGGTGGCCTACGCCAACTATACCAACATCTCCGGCGTTGTCTCCGATGTTGACATCACCGTTACCCGTGTGAATGGCAACTGGAGCAGCGTGGGCGGCGTTGCAGGCCGTCTGGTGAATTCCAACGCCACCAACTGCGGCAACGAAGGCACCATCCGTGCCTACCAGTATGTGGGCGGCATCACCGGCTACGCTACCGGTACCATCACCGGCTGCTACAACGGCGGTGCGATCACCGGCAACGGCTATGTGGCCGGCATCGTGGGTCAGACCACCAAGGGCGTCACCGCTTGCTACAACACCGGCAGCATCACCGGTGCCGGCAACTATGTGGCGGGTATCGTGGCCTTTGCCTCCGGCGCGTCCGCTTCTGTCAAGAACTGCTACAACCGAGCCTATGTGGAGAGCACCGGCAGCAATGTGGGCGCTGTGGTCGGCATGACCAACAACGCCTCCGCTGCGATGTCCAACCTGTATTATCTGGACTTCACCTGCAGTCAGGGCATTGGCAGTGCCAAGAGCACCGCTCAGACGGCCACTGCTAAGACCAGAGCAGAAATGACAAAGAGCAGTTTTGTCAGGGCAATGAATACCGGCTTGACTACTGCCGCATTTGTTTCCAGCCGGTATAGCCCCGCCCTAAGTTGGCAGACGAATCTGAAGGGGTTGAAAACGCCAAAGGTTGGCAATGTCGATATGGATCCTTTCGGATATGTGGACAGCAAAGATGTAGAACTGCTACGGAAATATTTGGCGAACACAATTACACTGAACGATGACCAACTGGCGCAGGCAAATGTGAATGGCGACACTGTAGTAAATCAGGCGGATCTTGATCTCTTGGAGCAGTATGTTGCAGGCACAATTACCGTATTTCCTGTTGGCTGATGAGAGGTTAATCTATGAAAAGAATACTGGCATTATTTATGGCAGTGGTTCTTGTAATAGGGCTTCTCCCCTCCGCCGCTTTTGCGGCGGAGGGCGACAGCCCTATTGTTGTATCCACAGCCGACAAGACAAATGTGAAACCTGGAGAAAAACTCACTATAACATATACACTTGCGCATGATTTGGATTACATGACAGCGCTTGATATTGTTCTAAGGTATGATGCTACTCTCTTTCAATTCGTAAGTACGGATATAGATGGTAGCGTTTGGTTTGATAACCCCACTCAAAATGGCGCATATGGAGCCGACAGTCAAGCCCTTGTTAGAATAAGACAGTACAATGATGACAATGAAGAAACTATTGTTGCGGGTAAAATCTGTTCCGTTACCTTTGCTGCTTTAGATAATATTAGTGGTGCCCAAACGGCATCTTTTTTCAACGGTACGACAGGAGTATCGCGTTCAAGCATTGAGGTGGATGAAGAAACACTTTATGTCAAAGATGGTGCGTTTAACCATGGCGAGAGCGACCCGATTAAGGTGACTATTACACCTGATGGGGCTGGCCCTATCCCCACAGCTACCGGCTATACTGTTTCCATGGGTGCTGACCAGCAGGTTGCTGCGGGCCAGCAAGTGCGTATCCCTGTGACCGTCGCCTCCGGGGAAAAGGGCATCACCGGCTTCAACGCCTATGACATGACCTTTACCTATGACCCGGCAGCCTTGACCCTGAACACCAAGACCGGTGACGCCGCCAATCTGACGGTGGAGGACAATAACGGCACCGTTCGGGTCCGCCGCTACGGCGATGCCGTGCCCTTGGGCGAGGCACTGGCTCTGGACTTCACCGCCAACAAGGCCGCCTCCAGCACCGTGACGCTGACCAACGCCAAATTTGATCTGGATGCCAACTCCATCAACTTCGACGCCCCGGATGCCGCCATTTCCGACGCCGACACCGTGGTCAACGCCAATAACTTCACCGTGACCCTGCCGGATGCGTTCACCTCTGACGAGACCCGCCTGGTCCCCAACGGCGGCAGCTTCACCTTCAAGCCCGTGGACAGCCACTATACCTACACCTTCACCGTGAAGATGGGCGACACCGTCACCGAGGGCTTGACCTTCGGCGCAAATGACACCTACACCATCGAGAAGATCTCCGGCAATGTGGAGGTCACCTGCACCGGCAAGACCCCCAAGCAGTACGATGTGAAATACAAGATTGACGAAGATGTGGAGCAGGATGTGACCAAGGGCCCGGAGACAGTCACCTATCTGAATGACTACTCCTTCGTCGTCACCCCGAGGGCCGGCTACTCCTACCGTGTAATTTACAGTGTAGACAACGGGGATCCCTTTGTCCATACAGTCATAGCGGTCCCCACTGCCAATGACGATGGCACCCTCACCTACACGATCCCTGGAAAAGAAATCGTTGGAGGTGTGGAAATATGGATCGACGCCAACACAGAATCTGGTATTCCGGTCGTGTTCACCGGCAACGGCGTTGAGGACGCAGCCTCCGGGAATGCAAGCTCTATGGGCAAGAATATGCCCTACTACTTCACGCTGAACCAGCGCGAGAGCTGCGACTACACCGTCACGGCTTACTATCAGCCCCTCGCCTCTTCCACAGCTTCTAAGAGGCCCGCCACCGTGCGCAGCCTTGGCAATGGGAAATATGTGGTCGAGGCCGTGAATTATAACGACTATCTGTATGTATACGCCCACAGCTGGAACCTGGTCGTGAAGGTGGAAAAGGTCTCCCACAGCGCGGAGGAAGTGACCGTGTCCAAATATCTGGAGCTGAACGACAAGACCATGATGCTGGTCACGGTCAAGGGCACCCCCGAGGGCGGCAGTGCCTTCACCTATGACGGCAACACCATGTATAAGGTCGAGGGCTACGGCACGGACCGGTATGCATGGCTGGTGATCGTGGACAAGGGTCAAACTCTGACCCAGGAGGAGGCCGCCGCCAAGGTCGCCATCTCTGCCGCAGACAATGTGGTTACCATCACCCCGAGCTTCGATGTGAATAGGACCGGGAAGGTGGATGTCAACGATGCGCAGTTGGTCTACGATATGTATAACGGCACATACAGTAACTTCACCCAGGTTTCCGTGGAGAAGTTCCTGCGGGCCGATGTAAACGCCACTAAGGTGGTGGATCACACCGACGCTGTGGCCATCGTGAATCAGTTTAAGTAAGGTCCTGCCAGCCTCCCTTCCCCGGCGGGAGGGGAGGCTATCCCCCGTTGGGGGCTTCGCACCGGCCAGGCCGGGCAAAAAACGGCCCAACCGGTCGGAGAGAGAAGGAGAACAGCATGAGAAAACGCATTTTTACACTATTGGCAGCCCTGTGTCTGCTGCTGTGCCTGCTGCCCACCGCAGCCTTTGCCTCGCAGACGGGCGGCAAAACGGACGAGAGCCGCAGCTACAATTTTGACCTGTCCGTAGGCGGTGCATACGAGGTGCGGGCCACCACCGGCGAGACCATCACCGTGACCCTGGTGCTCAAGCGCACCGATGCCCAGGAAAGCGCCGATATGTACGGTATGCAGACCGAGATTGAGTACGACGACACCTTCCTCCAGCTGGTGGACGGCAGCGTCATGACCGCCCCCGGCATCCGCTGGAGCGACTTAGGCCGCCGCACCGGCGGGCGGGCCTTCTATCTGAACTTCGTGTCCTTTAAGGGCGGCGAGGCTTGGGAGCCGGAGGTGGTAGTCGGCAGCTTTCAGATGAAGGTCATCGGCACGAAGGGTGTGTCGCAGCTTATCCCCACCAACACCCTGGTTTCCACCCAGGACGGCATGGCCGGATACACCGTGAAGGATAATAGCGTGTCCGTCATCGTCACCACGGACTGCACCGTTACCTTTGAAAGCAACGGCGGCACGGAGGTCCCCTCCCAGACCGTCCAGTACGGTGAAAAGGTGAAAAAGCCCGAGGACCCCATCCGGGAGGGCTACCACCTGGAGGGGTGGTACAGAGACCTGGACCGCACCCAAAAGTGGGACTTCCACAAGGACACCGTTAAGGGCAACATGACCCTCTACGCCAACTGGGCCGAGGGTGCCGCCGCAGGAAGCGTCACCTGGTGGATCATCGGTGGCGTGGGCCTGCTGGCCCTGCTGCTGATTCTGCTGGCTCTGCTGGGCAAGAAGAAGGTTCGCTTTGAGACCAGCGGCGGCACAGAGCTGGAGGCCGTTTCCGTGAAGCGGGGCAGCGTCATTGGCGAAGTCATGACGCCCACGAAGCCCGGCGCAGTGTTCGGCGGCTGGTATGCAGATCAGGCGCTCACCAAGCCCTGGGATACACAGAAAGACCCGGTGCGCAGCAACATGACGCTCTACGCACGCTGGATGTAATCTACGCATAGATGAGGTAAACAAATATGAGAAAACGCATACTATCTCTGCTGCTGGCACTGACTTTGGCTCTGTCGGCAGGCGTATTCGGCGTCATACCGGCGCTGGCTGCGGATTCCTGCGTTTCCGTGAAGGCGGATGCCGTCACCACCGGCGAGGTTGTGGCCGGCAGCTTGCTGGAGATCAAGCTTTCAGATGTCTTTGAAGATACGGACGGCCATACGCTGACCTACACGCTGACCAACGCAGCGCAGTTCAGCGTCCAAACCAAGGTCAAGGACGGCTCACTCTATGTATCAGAGAAAGACCCCGGCACCTATGAGCCAAAGGTCAAGGCGACCTGCTCGGACGGCAAAGAGCTTACAGCGACCTTTACCATCACGGTCAAGGAAGCTCCCCACGGATTGGACGCACAGTATAACTACGATGAGACCCCCGCCAAGGAGGTCACGGTGTATGTGACCATCTCCAACGACGGCGTACCCATCAGGGGCCGCGACGGCACGGTGCTGTGCCACAAGGCCATCACCGTCCCCTACTTTGACTTGGGCCGGTACAACTTGGACGAATACTACCGCTATCACACGGAAAACGGAGAAGGCAAATACATCGACGAGAACATCGTGGAGCGGCCCACCGGCCTGCACCTGTATCTCTATCTGCTGGAGCGCTACTTCATCGGCCTGCCGGAGGAGCAATGCTGCAAGGGTGCCTATCCTCGTGACGCGCTGGCGAGCTTTAAGCTGGGTGAAGATGTTTGTTACATGGATGAAACACCGGCCTATACGGCAGACAGCTTTGCCGCTCTGACTATCACCGGCTCGCCCACCAGCCTGTATATGGCCAACTTCTGGGGTCATGATGAGAACCTGATGTACTACCGCAACCACTGCTTTCCCTACATGAGTCCCGGCTGGGGCTCCACCTCCGACTACATCGTGCTGTCGGACGGCGATACGTGGGATGTGGCCATGTTTACCAACTGGAGCTTCTGGTCCAGCGGCGGTGCATTTACCTGCTTTGACAAGGACGCGTACAATGCCCGCCCCGGCATGGAGATGACGATCTCCTCTCAGGCTTACGGCACGACCTTTGAGGGCAGCGACTTCTATCCCTTCTCGAACCTGGATGTGTTCCTGTATAACGACAAGTGGGAGCAAATCGAGCAGTACAAGGAAGCGGCTGACGGAAAGAGCACTTTCTCCTTCACCGCCCCCACAGAGGAGGGCACCTACTACCTCGTGGGCATGGACCCCAACCGGACGATCCCCAAGGACGACAGCGGCGGCACGAACTATGCCAAGATCGCACCGGCCACAGCCATCTTGAATGTGGCGGCGGACGCCGAGCTGGAGCGCCCCTTCCAGTCCATCTCTGTCAACGGCACGAAGCTGAATGCAAAGAACATTTCCTATGAGGGCATCGTTACCCTGGGCAGCGAGGACAACGAGGAGTTCAAAAATGTCTACGAGGAGATTCCCAAGTACCATGTGATCGTTCCGGAAGGAACAGAGAGCGTTGACATTACCTACAACGAGGGCGTGGATATTTACCACGCAGACGCTACTGCATACGGCTACGAGACGGACCTTGCTGTAGATGTGGTGTCCTCGGCAACTATCCGCTCTGTTACCTTGAAAAACAGCTACAAGGCCAACAGTGACGGCACCCAGACTGTCACCACCCCCGTCACCCGTTATATCCGCAATGCGGACGGAACAGCGATGGCGGTCACACTGGAATCCAGCAGCACTAATAATTTTAGGCCCGTCGCCCTGTTCACCTTTGAGTATGCAAAGGCAGACACGAAGCCGGATGTGATATATGGGGATGTGAACGGAGATGGCATCATAAATTCCACGGATGCAGCAATCGTCTATCGCTCGGTTAATGGAAGATACACACTGACAGATTCTCAGAAGTTGTCGGCAGATGTTAACGGCGATGGTGCTGTAAACTCCACAGATGCTGCGTTGATCTATCGTTATACAAACGGGAAAATGAGTAAATTCCCCGCAGAATCCTAAATACCATAAGGAGGTTAAACACAAAATGAAAAGAACTCTTTCCATTCTGTTGACAATCGCCATGATTATCAGCCTTATCCCTGCTGTATTTGCTGCTGATGTTCCGACGATGTCAACAACAGTTGATAAGACAGAGGTTCAGCCGGGTGATACGATTACGCTTACACTGTCGATCGACAAGACCATTACGAACCTGAATAACTGGGAGTGGGCAATTTATTTTGACAAGACTGCTTATGTCAAAACCAGCGGCGAGCTTGAACCTGGATGTATGTCGGGCACGGGCACTACTGGCGCAGTGGGAGATAATGTTGATATCCTTGGTAAAAATGCCATCCGGGTATCCGGCCTAAGCACTACAGGCGACCCTGTCACTCTTAACGCCGGCAAGATTGCCACTGTTACCTTTACGGCAACGGAGAACATCACGGCAGAAAACGCTCGCATTGAGGTCAAAACCGAAGCGCTGCCTGACTATGATACGCTTAAAGACAACGATGTCAAATTAACCGGCAACATCATTGATGTCACAGTGAAGTCCAGTGAAGCCAAGGGCTACACCGTGTCCATGGGTGCGGACAAGCAGGTAGCCTCCGGTCAAATCGTGGAGATCCCTGTGACCATCGGCAACAACGACGGCAAGAACGCCTACAACGCCTACGACATGACCTTCTCTTTTGACCCCACCATTCTGACGCTGAACATGGAAGCCACCAGCATCGAGGGTTATCGCGTGATTCCCGGCAGCGGCACCGTGCGAATCGTGCGTTACGGTAAAGCCGCCGAGCTGGGCGACGCGCTCACTCTGAATTTCACCGCAGCCGGTCAGGGCCAGTCTGCGGTCAAGGTCACGGCGGCGTATGTGGATACCAATACCAATGCCATCGAACTTGATGCCCCCGCCGCCATCGTGCTGAACGGTACGACCACCATCACCGTCAACGGCTACACCGTGACTCTGCCGGACGACTTCACTCGTACCGATGCAACAGGCTCCGTGATCGAAGCGGGCGGCAATCTGACCTTCGTTCCCAAGGACCCCAACTATGACTACACCGTGACCGTCACCGTCGGCGGCGGCGAGACAACGACAGTTAGCCCGGACGAGAATGGCATCTACACTGTGGCGAATGTCAACGGCAATGTGGAGGTCACCAGCACTAAGACCCCCAAGACCTTCACTGTCACCCAGGGCAATGATACCACCGGTGCTGCGACTGCTACTTACCAGACTGACTACACCTTCAAGCTGACCCCTGTGGATGGCTATGTCTACAAGATGGCTGTGACCATCGGCGGCAAGGCATACACCGGCTTTACGGCCCAGGTAAATGACGACGGCACCACCACCTACACCATCCCCGGTGCGGATATCACCGGCGAAATCGTCATCAACAGCAATAAGCAGGTCAAGCTGCCGGAAACCTACAAGGTCACCTTTGCAGGCACCGGCGCAGGTGATGCTACCGGCGAGAGCACCGTTCAGGAAAAGGCTAACTACACCTTCACCGTGGCCAAGCAGAAGAACTTTGAGTACACCATCACTGCCACTATGGGCGGCAAGGATGTGACTATCACCGAGGGAGCCGACAACACCTACACTATCGCCAATGTCACCGGCGATCTGGTCATCACCATCGAGAAGAAATCCACTCTGACCATGGAGGTAGCTGTTTCCGAGTATGTGCAGATGG
>OOCP01003139.1_pt1 | contig 12636 bp, 6 predicted proteins | sample 1671511 | NCBI WGS metagenome assembly OOCP01 (sample SAMN06348164, study PRJEB24527) | human gut metagenome | biome: human gut; feature: ankylosing spondylitis patient; material: feces | host: Homo sapiens | place: China | collected 2015-10 | reverse complement strand
ATTGTCACAATAAAATGATGCCGGGTAGTATAATAACTATAGCGTTGACAGAGCCAAAATTAAAAGATGCTTTCAGGCGAAAAGGAAAATATGAACATAAAAAAGGGTTTAATCAATAAATAACTGAAAGAGAGGAAATGCCTATGAACAAAACAAAAAAAACACAAAGAAAGATACTTGTGGTCGTATTAAGCTTAAGTATGATGCTTTCTATGACTGCTATTTCTCCTAAAAAAGCAGATGCTTTTATGAAAGCAGATGTAACGGAAATCAAATCATCTGATATGTCTGAACTGTTGAGTCATTATTGGGATTACAAGCTTGAGGAAAATAAGCTTACTATTAATCTGACTGACACAGAGGCTGAGAAAAATGTCAAAGCAGCGATTGCCGACGGTGCAACTAAAGCATATTATCAAGCGGATTTGGATTTATACATAGATAATGTAGCAACAGGAACATCCACCGCAAAACCATTAACTTCCAGAAATTTTGATGGAAATACTTGTAACATATCGCAAGATGTTTCAAGTATTGCTCAAACTATAAACACTCTTACTGTCAGTGTAAGTTTGGTGACGACGACTAAAGTAGGTTTAAAAACAACTAAAAAAACAACTCTTTGCTATAATTTTCCTATATATCTTGAAAAGGAAAACGGAAAAATCTCAATCTATTCTCCATACGGTGCAGCCGCAGTTAAGGCTTTGGAGGACTTTAATGCAAATTATAAACCTGAGAATTATCTTAAGACAAGAACATTCACAAATATTGCCTGCAAGTCATTTGAGAAGATTGTTGAAAAAGCAAAAGAACTTACTAAGGATTGTAAAAATGATGGCGAGAAAATTAAGATTATCCATGACTGGATATGTACGAATGTAGCGTACAATTATCCTGCTATTCAAGGCACAAAAAGTGGAAATACTACTGATATTGATACATCCTATAAGTATGGGGAAAAATATGGAATTGACAGAGCATTTGAAGATGGACTTGCAGTATGTTCAGGATATGCCTCACTTGGCGAGCTTATGTTCCGTGCAGCAGGTATCCCAAGTATGTGTATCGAGGGAACAGGAGGTGCATTAGATGATGGCACTGAAAATAAGTCGAAGTTTGATTGCAATCATGAATGGAATGTTGTATATTACAATAATTCATGGCATTTTATGGACCTGACATGGGATAGTCCGAATGTTTATTATGGTAAAGGCGATAGTAGAAATATTTCCGGAAAAGCACCGTATTATACATATTTTGGGATACAGGCAGAATTGTTCGGAGTTTCTCATTACCAAAGACAGATATTTGATGACGCAGAAGAGGTAACCGGTATAAAAGTTGTCAATCCGAGGACACAGTATTTTGTGGGTCAAAATCTTGAAAAGAACAGCGAAATAGAACTTACAGTTGAAAATAATAAAAAGACCTGGTATGGAGTTAAAGAGAATGCGGCATATAGCGGATATGACTTGAGTAAACCGGGTAAACAGACTGTTACGGTCAGATATATGGGGCTTGAAACAACATATGATATTGAAGTGCTCGAAATGGATCATATCAAGGTTGTGCCAAGCGAAAATACAACATATCTTATAGGAAGTAAATTAAAAACTGATTTTAAATTATATGTTGTAGCAAAAGACGGTAAAGAAGTTCTTATAAAAGATACAAACGCTGAAAATACATATGTTACCTGCAGCGGTTATGATATGAACAAGGAGGGTAAGCAGACCGTTACGGTTTCTTATAAGGATTTAACGGCACAGTATGATATTAATGTAGTAGATGCAAAAGAAATCAGTGTTGAGACTGACGAGACACCGGTTTATCCATATGGGACTCAGTTCAAACCAAACTTTAAATTATATGTTACTAAGTCGGACGGAACTAAGCAGTTAGTTGAAAACGGAACTTCGCTTGCCACTTGTACAGGATATGACCTTAGCAACTTAAATAAAGTGGGTGAACAGGAAGTAACGGTTAAATATCTTGGATTGACTGCAAAATACAAGATAAAGGTGGTATTAGCAGTTGGACTTGGCTGTGTTGCAGCAAATAAGTCTTTTGAACAGGGACAGGAACTCGACACTACCGGAAATAAAGTATATTATGTATTGAAAAACGGTGAAGAGCTGATGGTAAATAATGCGGATGTTACTTACAGTGGTTATGATAAGGAAAAGACCGGCATACAGAAAATTACGGTAACTTGCAATGGACTTACTACTTCATATTATGTTACTGTAAAAGCTAAGAGTGAGCCAACGGCAACTCCTACAGTAAAGCCAACGAAAAAACCGACGGCTACACCAAAAGCAACAGCAACAGTAAAACCGACGAGAACACCATCTGTTACAGCTAGTGCAAAACCAACGACAGCACCGGATGATGATGCGGCTGCGACAAAGAAACCGACAAAGAAACCGACAAAAACATCGTCTAAAAATCCTAAAGGAACAAAAATAGCAAAGGTAAAAGCGGGTTCTAAGAAACTTGTTGTAAAGGTAAAAGCACAGAAAGTTAAAACAAACGGTTATCAGATAAGATATTCTTTGAAGAAGAACATGAAAGGTTCAAAGACGATAACATTGACAAGAAATACCAGAACATCTGCAACTATAAAAAAATTAAAGGGCCGCAAAACATATTATATACAGGTTAGAACATATCGTAAGATTGGCAAAAAGAAATATTACAGTACATGGTCTAAGGCAGTTGCTAAAAAGACATTGAGGTAGGGAGTAATAAACTTCTTTCATAACGCATATATATTTAGTAATAAGATTTAATTTATGGGGGTTGCTATGTCGAAAACAAAAATTGTGGTTTTGCGTATGAAAGAAGTTGTATATACGGCTGTGTTTGTTGGAATAGGTATTTTGCTGCTGATAGTTTTGTTTTTTATGTTTGGCAGACAGAATTCGACTAAAAGTGAGAGTACACAGAGTACCATAAACAACGAAGGCTGTACATATAAAAATGATGCAATATATAGAGCGGGAATTTATGAGAGCCAGTTTGTAATAGGGGAAAAAACAATAAATCTCGAAGTTGCCCTTGATGAAGAACAGGTTAAATCTGTTAAAGTTAAAAATTTGGATGAGTCTGTTGAGACTATGTATCCGCTGATGAAATCGGCGGTTAAGGATGTGTCAAAACAGCTTTCGGCTGGGGTGTCGATTGATGAAGTTGTTTTATCAAAAAATTCCATGTACACGGAAAAGCTTATTTTGGATGCGGTAAAAGCGGTACTTGATGAGCAGAGATTGTAGGGAATTTGAAAATATTTGGGGACGGAATTTGTGAAACTTATAGTATTGTAAGAAATGTGCGGATAGAATAATAATTTCTATATCCGCACATTTTGTTTGTTTTTATGAGAGTATCGCAAATTCCTGTTATAGCAGACATACAATTTTTTTATTATTTACTGAACTGATATAGTTTTTTGTAAATGTAAGTCTGTTGACTTGTATTTTATGTTATACTTAGATATAAGATTTTTTATTTGGTTTGGATAATTTATTTAATGACTATTCAAAAATCCAGATGTGTAGTATAGTTACATTTTCTTATTTATGTTATATCTTATTTGTAAATTTAGTGCAAGAGTGCGATTTCTCTTATCTTGCGAATTTATGATATATTGATGTTTATACAGGAGAAAGGATAACGGGATGGCAGTTCAGTTTATTTTTGGCGGTTCGGGCAGAGGTAAGACTTATTTTTTGCAGCACAAGATTATGGAGGAGGCTGTGAACAATCCTAAAAAGGATTATATTATGATAGTGCCTGAGCAGTTTACCATGCAGACACAGAAAGATATGATAAAGATAAGTCCGGGGCACGGCATTATGAATATTGATGTGCAGAGTTTTGTAAGGCTTGCATTCAGAGTGTTTTCGGAGACAGGTGCGGGAAATTTGCCGGTGCTTGATGATCTTGGTAAGATTATGATATTGAAAAAAGTGCTTGGACAGAATAAGGACGAGCTTAAATATTTTGGAAGAAATATAAATAAGGACGGCTATATTTCGGAAATCAAATCGTTTATGTCTGAACTTATACAGTACGGTGCTGATGAGGACGAGATAGAACGGATGATTAAGGCTTCTGAAAAGAAACCGGTTCTTAAATATAAATTGCAGGATATGTCTGTGGCTTTTAAGTCATTTAAGAAATATATTGAAAAGAACTATATTACTTCTGAGGAACTTCTGAGTGTCTTTGCCGATGTTGTCTCACAGTCAGAACTTCTCAAGGGGGCTGTTATATGTCTTGACGGCTTTACAGGTTTTACACCACTTCAGTACAGGCTTTTGCGTGAGCTTATCAAGACGGCTGAAATGGTCTATGTGACGGTGACGGCTGATGACAGGGAGTCGGTTATAAATAAAGGAAAAAATTATCAGTTATTTTTTATGAGCAGAAAGACTGTTCATAATATAAGGCAGATTGCGAGTGAGACAGGTGTTGAGGTTTTGGATGACATATGGACGGGAAAAGAGATAAGTCAGACAAGATTTGGTGAGTCAGAGGAACTTGAATGGCTTGAACGCAATCTGTTCAGGTATCCGTACAAGAGATACAATAAGAAAAATGAGGTTTCTGATATAAGCTGCCATGTGCTTAAATATGCCGAGGATGAGGTTGATTTTGTAGTTCAGAAAATAAAAGGACTGCTTGTCGGTGGCTGTCGTTACAGGGATATTGCCATTGTTGCAGGAAGTCTTGAAACATACGGAAGCATTATCGAACACTCAATGAAAAAGGCTGGGATTGCCTGCTTTGTCGACCAGAAAAGAGGTGTTCAGTCGAGTGTGCCGGTGCGTGCCATAGATGCACTTTTGCAGATAATAATAAAAGATTTTGCTTATGAGGATGTGATGGATTATTTGAAAAGCTGTCTTTCGTGGACGAGTGACAGTCAGAATGATATTCTTGATAATTATCTTCTGGCTACGGGAATCAGAGGTTTTAAATCGTGGAACAGGGAATGGAACACGGCATATGCCTACAGAAGGATGACTGACGAGTCAAAAGATTTTGCAAACGGAGTTGTCGAGAATGTCAGGCGTGGTGTTCTGGAAAATCTGTCAGAGCTTTATGAAAAAACGGCAAAAGGAAAGCATACGGTCAGAGAATATGCGGCATCATTGTTTGAGTTTTTTGAGAGACAGCATTTTTATGAGAAGCTGATGGAATTTGCTGACGAATACGAAGAAAATGAAAATTTTGATATGGCGAGTGAGTACAGACAGCTTTACGGCATGGTGATAGAAGTATTTGAAAAACTTGTCTCGCTGATGGGTGATGAGGAAATGTCGCTAAAGGAATTTAAGGATATTCTTGATGTTGGTTTTTCGGAGGCAAGGATAGGAGTAATTCCGCCGGGGATAGACCAGGTTATGGCTGGTGATATGTCGAGAACAAGGATTTCAAATATAAAATACTTGTTTCTTGTGGGTGCTAACTCTTCAAATATTCCAAAGGGTAATGGAAGCGGCGGTATTATTTCGGAGTCGGAGAGAAATTTTCTTGCGGAAAATGAATTTGAACTTGCACCGACGGCAAGGCAGCAGGTATATACGGAGCAGTTTTATCTTTATTTAAACCTGACAAAGCCATCAAAACACCTATATATAACATATTGCGACAGCGAGAGGGACGGAAGTGTAAACGAGCCGTCGTATATTATTTCGAGGATAAATAAGATTTTTCCGTCAGTAAGTGTCAAATTTGAGGAGCGAAAACAGAGCGAAGAAAATGCTTGGTCTGATGATGAGGGAAAGAAATATCTTATCGCAGGTCTTAGAAATGGAGATTTTTCTGATAAAAAATGGCAGGAGATATATAATTGTTATTTTGACTCAGAGGAGAATAAAAAAACGCTTGATAACATATTGACAGCGGCTTTCTTTAAGGAAAACAAGAGCAGTATTTCAAAAAAAATCGCAAAGAGCCTTTATCCTGAAAATCTCAGAGGAAGCACATCACAGCTTGAAAGGTATGCGGCTTGTGCATTTTCATATTTTATGCAATATGGACTTAAGCTGCAGGAGAGACAGGAACACACCATTGAAGCCTATGATATAGGAAATATCGTTCATGATGCACTTGATATGTACACTAAGATACTTCTTGCAGGAAACAGGAGATGGCAGGATGTTGATAAAAAAGAGCAGGAAAAGATAGCAGGCGAATGTGTGGAGAAAGCGGTAAGTCTCTGTAAAGACGGTATTATGAGAGATACGAGCAGAAATCAGTATATGATAAAGCGTATTCACAATGTTGTTAATAAGACGATATGGGCGATTTCAAAACAGATGGGTCAGGGAAGTTTTGACACTATTGAGAGTGAGCTGATTTTTGAGACTGTAGGAAAAGCCAAAGAAACAGATGAGGAACTTATAAAACTTGTGGGAAAGATTGACAGACTCGACGGATTTTCGGACGGTTCAAAGGACTATGTGAGGGTTGTCGATTATAAGACAGGAAACAAGGAATTGTCGCTCAGTGAACTTTATTACGGACTTCAGATGCAGCTTGTCATTTATCTTAAGGCGAGCATTGATAAGAAATCTAAGGCTGAAAAGATAGTTGTGCCTGCGGGTATGCTCTATTACAGGATAAAAGACCCTATCTTAAATGAAAAGGTTACACCTGAGAATTTTGAGCAGAAAACTTTGGAGTCACTTGCAATGAACGGACTTGTAAACGGAGATTTTCCTATGCTTGAGGGAAGTGACAGAAATCTTGAGCAGAACAACGGCGTGTACCAGCCTGATTATGTGTCTTCCGTAAGCAATATTGAAACCGGGAAAAAAGGTCAGCTTAAGAAAAGCTCTGGTGTCACAAATACAGATTGTCTTAATGAGCTTATTAAATTTACGGAGAAAAAAGTTGTGGATATGTCAGAGGAGATACTTGACGGAAAAACACTTGTAAATCCGTATAAGACAAATGAGTCACAGCCAAAATCAGCCTGTATGTATTGTGCGTTCAGGAGCGTGTGCAGATTTGACAGCAGGCTTTATGGCAATGATTACAGGGTGTTTGAAAAATTGTCGGATGATGATGTTATGAGAATTATTCATGGGGAACTGTCGGAGGAGGAATGATATGGGCGATACAAGATGGACGGATGACCAGCAGAGAGTTATTGATGCGAGAAATTGCAATCTTTTAGTTTCAGCGGCGGCTGGTTCGGGCAAGACTGCGGTGTTAGTTGAGCGAATTATAAAAATGATAACTGATGAAAAAAATAATGTGGATATTGACAGACTGCTGGTGGTTACCTTTACAAATGCGGCGGCAGCAGAGATGAAAACAAGAGTGGGTGAGGCTATAGAGAGCAGGCTTCTTGAAGAACCTGACAATGAACATCTCCAAAGACAGGCTTCGCTTCTTCATAATGCACAGATTACGACAATGCACAGTTTTTGTCAGTATGTCATAAGAAATTATTTTCATGTGATAGATATTGACCCTGCTTTTAAGGTTGCAAATGAGAATGATATGAAGATTGCTCAGAGTGAAATTCTTGCTGAGCTTATCGAACAGCGTTATGAAACGGAAAAAGATAATGAAAATTCAGCGTTTCATCTATTTTCAGAAATGTTTGCTCATGGCCGTGATGACAGTAAGATTGAGTCGATTGTGCTTGAATTATATGGAAAAGCCATGAGTTACCCGTGGCCTGAAAAGTGGCTCAATTCGATTACGGACATATATAAATGTGAGAATGTGCAGTCACTCGAAAAGACTAAATGGATAGGCGAGCTTGTAAGTTATGTTAAGGAGCTTGTAAATTCATACAAATTACTTGCCGAAAAAGCAATAAAAATATGTGATGAACCTGACGGTCCGGCAAAATACAGAGCAGCTTTTGAGGATGACATAAGGCAGTTTGATGATATATGCAAGGCGGAGAATTTTGAAGAATTGTCGGCGGCATTTGGAAAAGTTTCAAGGATGGATAAGGGCAGAATTACAAAGAAAGACAATGTCGATGCAGAGAAAAAGGACATGGCAAGTGCGTTCAGGGACGCTTATTTTTCAAGTCAGGGAGGAATGATAAAACTTCAGGAGAAATTTTTCAATAAAACTTTGGAGCAGCAGATACAGGAATTAAATGAGATGGCACCTGCCGTGAAGGAACTTGTTAAGCTGACGATTGATTTTATCCATGCGTTTGCAAAGCGAAAAAGAGAGGACGGGGTTATTGATTTTAATGATATGGAGCATTTTGCCCTTGCAATACTGACGAGTGAAAATAAGGAAGGTGAGGTAGTTCCGAGCAAGGTGGCAGAAGAACTCAGGGAGTATTATCAGGAGATAATGACGGATGAGTATCAGGACAGCAATTATGTTCAGGAGCTTATACTTACCAGCATTTCGGGAGAGCCTGCAACAGCTCCTTATATGTTTATGGTAGGTGATGTAAAGCAGAGTATTTACGGTTTCAGGCTGGCAAGACCGGAATTGTTTATGAACAAATATAACAGCTACAGTCTTGAGGGTGGAACAAAGGAGCATAGAATTGATTTAAAGCAGAATTTCAGAAGCAGGGCTTGTGTGCTTGAAAGTTCAAATGCTGTCTTTGAGAAGATAATGAAGCCGTGTCTTGGCGGTGTTGAGTATGACGAAGCGGCAAGACTTGTGCCGGGGCGGGTTTACGAGGAGACAGACAAAAAAACGGCAGAAAAAGCGTCAATTATTCTTATTGACAAAAAAGCAGATAATGACGATGGAATGATGGACAAAGAGCTTGAGGCCGCAGCAATCGGAAATAAGATAATTGAGATGGTGCAGGGTGAAAATCCTCTTTATGTATGGGGAAAACAGGGTTATCACAGGGTTACATACAGCGATATTGTAATACTTTTAAGGAGCGTTCAGGGTTGGACAGAGCCGTTTCTTGAAACATTGTCTGATATGGGAATACCAGTGTCGGCAGGCACGAAAGCAGGATTTTATGAGTCGATAGAAATTCTCACAATGACAAATCTGCTCAGGATAATAGACAATCCGAGACAGGATATACCGCTTGTGTCAGTGCTTCGCTCGGTCTTTGTGGGACTTAGTGATGATGAACTTGCGGCGATAGCCGTAATGCCGAGGACTCTTGATTATTGGGATGCAATGAGCCTTTTTGTAAAGACAGTGAGAAAAGAAGACGGCACAGAAAAGTATATGACAAATATAGTTCTTGATGAAAAAGAAGCAGATGAGCTGGCAGACAGACTGGAAGATTTTATGGATAAATTAAATTATTATCGTGAATTGGCAAAAGAACTTCCGGTCGATAAGATAATACAGACAATTTATGATGAAACTGATTTTTATGATATTATGTCGGCAATGCCGGCGGGCGAAAAGAGGGCGGCAAATCTCGATATTTTACTGGGACAGGCGAGGGATTATGCAGCAAACGGGCATCATGGAATATTTAAGTTTACACATTTTGTCGAGAATATAAAAAAGGCGGCGCTTGATATTGGAGAAGCATCGGTAAACAATGAGAGCATGAACGCAGTAAGGATAATGACAATGCACAAAAGCAAGGGACTTCAGTTTCCGGTTGTATTTGTGTCAGGACTTGGAAAAAGTGTAAATCTCATGGAGGCAAACGACAAGGTTATAATAAATTCGGACTATGGTGTCGGAACTGATTATGTAAATCTTAAACTTATGTACACCGAAAAAAGTCTGTTCAACAATTTCCTCAGAAGCAGGATAAAAGTTAATGCACTTGCCGAGGAAGTAAGAATGCTTTATGTTGCGATGACAAGAGCCGAAGAAAAACTGTTTTTAACCGGAGTGTCTGCAAATATTCTGCAGGGAAACATGGGAGCAAGAGGAGAGGGAAAAAAGAAGATAACGACATGGAAAGAAAAAGGGCAAAACCTTGAATTTTCGGGACTTTTGTCACTTACAAAGCACATAGACATGATAATGGCTGCGATAGCTGACAGACCTGTTTTTAAGGAGTGCATAGAAGAGCTGGAATCTGAAAAAGTGTATGGAACAAATGATGAACTTTTTGACCTTGAGGTGGTATCAGTCAATAATATTGTAAGCGTATCAAAGGAAAACCGTGAGATAGCAAAACAAAAAGAAAAAGAACTTATAAACTGGGATGCGTCAAAAGTTTATGATAAAGAAATGAAAGATTATATAGCACAGAACTTGGAATTTTCGTATAAATATGAAAATGAACTTGGAATACCTGTTAAAGTGTCTGTATCTGAACTTAAAAGAATAGCGATGGAAAAACTTGACGAGTTTAATGCTGGAGATGTTGAGGAAAATCCGGTAAGAGAGGAGGAAATTTCGCTTTTTGACGGCTTGCATGAGGAGTGTTCATTAGACGATAAAAATAATGAGAATGTAGCAGAAAGCAAATATGCAGATATACCACGGCCTGACTTTATGAAAAAAGAGGAAGTAAAGACGGGTGCCGCAAGAGGAACACTTTATCATCTTGTTATGGAACATATTCCGTATGAAAGACTTGACAAAGATTTTGACTTTGCACTGTTTATTGAAGAACTTGTGCAGGGCGGTTATATGACCGAAGAAGATGCAAAAGCGTTGAATGTAAAGAAATTTGAGTGGTTTGCAAAGAGCAGATTATGCGGCAGGATGAGGGCGGCAGCAGAAACAGGGGAACTTAAAAGAGAGCAGCCGTTTATGATAGGAATACCCGCAAATGAAGTATATCCTGACAATAGTGACAGTGATGAGCTTATAATGATTCAGGGAATTATTGATGCCTTTTTTTATGAGGGCGAGGATATAATACTTGTTGATTACAAGACGGATTTTGTCATGAAAGGACAGGAAGAAAAACTGGTAGAAAGGTATAAAACGCAGCTTGATTACTATGCGAGAGCGATAGAGAGTGTGACCGGAAAGAAAGTCAGAGAAAAGATTATTTATTCATTTTCAATTGGTAGAGAAATAATGGTAGCGTAGATATATATGCATAATATAAGCTCCGGTCAAAAGCCGGAGCTTTAAAATTTTAAGAATATTGCCAAAATTTTCATACGCTACTCCTTGACAGTCGTAGCATGAGGCTAACTTTTCTGGTTCTTCGTCTGATGGACTGTTACCTGTGTCAAAATAACTAATGGTTTTTACCACTAATGAGTATTTCCATCATAGTTTTTATATAAGGACTTCCTTTTTGGATAAGGCTGTTTATAAGTCCATTTGAACTTGAATCTGCCCAATATGTTGTAAATTTCTTGAATTTAAGATAATTTATTATGGACCATGGATTATAAATATCTTTTTTATCACCAAAAGTAAATCCGTCATACCATGCTTTTATATTATCTTTTTTATCTGAAAGCCCAAACTCATCAAGTGAATCAAATACTTCCTGTTCAATAAAACCAAATGCTGTTTCATACAGATTTGATGTTGTTGTAATTATGACAAGGTTGTTTAGGTCGCTGAAAATACTTTCACGGGAAACTCTTGCCATACGCACCCTCCGTTCGATTTTATACCGTTTATCATAAATCTGTAAATAGATTTTAACATTTGGATATATTAAAGTAAAAGCAACTTGTCGGACTGTTGCAAAAATACCCATTCGTTGCATTGTGCCGTAATATATCAAATATTTCTGTTAATATAAAGTTAATCAAAGATTGCAATGTTTGAAATTGATTTTTGAAATCAATGTAAGTGTATAGTAAATGTTGATTAAAAAGATATTTTTATAATAAAAGTATTTGACAAAAAGAGTGTGATTTGATATTATTTTGACTTAGGACGAGGTGAAGGAATGGATTTCTGTAGGAGAGCAGAATACAGAGAAAAAATGTCATGCAAGTGCAACATGAAGTAATGTACAATAATAATTAGGATAATTCATACATATATAGCAGAAAATAGGGTGGGATGTATGAATTATCTGTTTTAGGAGAAAAAATGTTTAGGTTGAATTTAAAAAGATTTATTAAAAATAAAATTATGGTTTCTGTCGTGATAGTTATTTTTTTCTTGGTTACAATTTACATTTATAAAGATGATGAAATAAAATGGACAAGCAGACCATATCTTCCGATACAGGATAGTTTAAAAATAATGCCGGTATTATTTTTTTTATTTATGATATTATCATATGAAATTTTTTATCAGATAAAAAAGAACAGTTTGCAGGAAACAATATATGCAGGAAGATATGGGAAACAAAAACAGTTTTTTTATGATTTTTTTATCGTATTTTTTCTTGATATTATGACAACTTTATATATTTTTGCAGGATATCTGAGATATTATCATATAAAGAATATTACAAATCAGACATATATTTGGTATTCGGTTCGAGTGTTAGTGATTTATGTGTTTTTGGCTTTGTTGGTTGCAGTATTTTTTGGAATTTTTGCAGCACAGTTTTATAAACGAATTGCAGGAATAAGTATTTTGCTATTTCTTTATTTTCTTCTAAGAAATAAGATAATTTTTCATATACGATACTATCTACAATATTTCTAGCTTCTGGTGTTCCTAATTTTGATTTTGTTTGCCCTTCAAATTGTAAATAATGTTCAGGAACTTTAATGGGAATAATCGCTGAAAGCCCTTCTCGTACATCATTTCCTTCTAAAT
>OOCP01003137.1_pt1 | contig 12646 bp, 17 predicted proteins | sample 1671511 | NCBI WGS metagenome assembly OOCP01 (sample SAMN06348164, study PRJEB24527) | human gut metagenome | biome: human gut; feature: ankylosing spondylitis patient; material: feces | host: Homo sapiens | place: China | collected 2015-10 | reverse complement strand
CTCAATTGGGTCATCTCCTAATTGAGATTTTTTGGTAAAAATTTACTAAAAATAACTCTAAATAGCAAGGGAGGAATAAAAGTTATAATCGGATGAAAAGCCTCTATTATCGCAATTTTTGATCCAATATAAAAAATTAATAAAAGTTTACTAAAACTAGTTGAAATTTTACTTCTAATCAGATATAATACAAGTATAAAAACGTTTACAAAACTAAAGGAGTTTCTCATGACGACAACAATCACATCTCAAGATTTACAAGCAAAATTCCAGGCTGTCTTTGGGGAAAAGGCTGACCACACTTTCTTTTCACCAGGACGGATTAATCTGATCGGTGAACACACGGACTATAATGGTGGGCATGTCTTCCCAGCAGCCATTACACTTGGTACCTACGGGGCTGCAAGAAAGCGTGAGGATAAGGTCTTGCGTTTCTTCTCAGGAAACTTTGAAGACAAGGGGATCATTGAAGTTCCACTTGAAAACCTCCATTTTGAAAAAGAGCACAACTGGACCAACTATCCAAAAGGTGTGCTCCACTTCTTGCAAGAAGCAGGTCACGTCATTGATAGCGGAATGGACGTCTATGTCTACGGCAATATTCCAAATGGATCTGGTCTTTCTTCTTCAGCTTCCCTTGAGCTCTTGATTGGCGTCATTGCTGAGAAACTATATGATCTTCACTTAGATCGTCTAGATCTGGTCAAGATCGGCAAACAAACCGAAAATCACTTCATCGGAGTCAACTCTGGGATCATGGACCAATTTGCCATCGGTATGGGAGCTGACCAACGAGCTATTTATCTTGATACCAACACCCTAGAGTATGATTTGGTACCGCTGGACCTCAAAGACAATGTCGTAGTCATCATGAATACCAATAAACGCCGGGAATTAGCGGATTCAAAATACAATGAACGTCGTTCAGAATGCGAAACCGCCGTTTCTGAACTCCAAGAAAAATTGGATATCCAAACCTTAGGAGAATTGGATCTCTGGTCTTTTGATGCCTACAGCTACTTGATCAAGGATGAAAATCGCATCAAACGGGCTCGTCATGCTGTACTTGAAAACCAACGGACTCTCCAAGCTCGTAAGGCACTTGAAGCAGGTGATTTGGAAGGTTTTGGTCGTCTCATGAATGCTTCCCACGTATCCTTGGAGCATGACTACGAAGTGACAGGTCTAGAATTGGATACCTTGGTGCATACAGCCTGGGAACAAGAAGGCGTCTTGGGCGCTCGTATGACAGGAGCAGGCTTTGGTGGTTGCGCCATCGCCCTTGTAAACAAAGATAAAGTTGAAGCCTTTAAAGAAGCTGTTGGCAAACGCTATGAAGAAGTCGTTGGCTATGCGCCTAGCTTTTATATTGCAGAAGTTGCGGCAGGAACACGGGTAATCGATTAAAAAGGAGATAGGATGACAGAACAGGTATTAGACGCATTTGTCACAGCCGTCATTGCGGCGAGTGACTACGAAGAGATGGATCGGATTTATCTAAAAAATCGCATCATGAGTCGCGTTGGAGAAGAAGGGCTAGACGCCCCAGCTCAAAAAGAAGAGTTGATCGCACTTAAAGATCAGCTGGTAGAGATCGCTGTTGCAAATAGTAAAATCCAAGACAGCATGGCCGCAAAAGACAGCCTGGGTGCGGAGTTGATGGATTGGATTACCCCTAGTCCTAGTCAAGTCAACCATCGCTTTTGGGAGACCTACCGTCAGTCCAAGGAAGACGCGATTGCTGATTTCTATGCCCTCTCTAAGCGCAATGATTACATCAAAGTCAAAGCGATTGCACAAAACATTGCCTTTGAGGCAGAAACTCCCTACGGTTCTCTTGAAATCACCATTAATCTGTCAAAACCTGAAAAAGATCCTAAAGACATTGCAGCGGCCAAACTTGCCAAAGCCAGTCATTATCCAGCCTGCCAATTGTGCTTTGAAAATGAAGGTTATCAAGGTCGCCTAGACCATCCAGCCCGGGCTAATCACAGGATTATTCGCTTTGATATGAACGGTCATGACTGGGGCTTTCAGTATTCCCCTTATGCCTACTTCAATGAACACTGCATTTTCCTTGATAGCCAGCATGTTCCCATGGCCATTAGTCGTAAGACCTTTGAGCGACTCTTGACCATTGTCGAGACTTTTCCAGGCTATTTTGCGGGCTCCAATGCAGACCTGCCCATTGTAGGGGGGTCCATCCTGACTCATGACCATTACCAAGGCGGACGGCACACCTTCCCTATGGAGCTAGCTCCTGTTGAGGAAATCTTTACCATTGAGGGCTTTGAGGCTGTATCGGTAGGAATTGTTAATTGGCCCATGTCAGTTCTTCGTTTGCAATCGGACGACAAGGCGCAATTGATTGCCCTGGCAGACCATATCCTCACAGCCTGGCGAGGCTACTCGGATCCAGCCGTTCAAGTTTTAGCGGTATCCGATGGTCAGCCCCACCATACCATTACCCCCATTGCACGGATTCGTGATGGGCATTATGAATTGGACTTAGTGCTCCGTGATAACCAAACCTCACCAGAGCATCCCGATGGCATTTATCACCCACATGCGGATGTGCAACACATCAAAAAAGAAAATATTGGCTTGATCGAAGTCATGGGCTTGGCCATATTGCCACCTCGACTCAAGGAAGAGCTCAAGCAGGTTCAAGACTATCTGCTTGGACGTGAAAGCACTGTGGCGACCTACCACCAGCCTTGGGCGGATGACTTGAAAGCCACTCACCCATCCATCACAGACGAAGCAGAGGCAGAAGCTATTGTTCGTGAATCAGTCGGTCAGATCTTTGCGCGCGTGCTCGAAGATGCCGGTGTCTACAAGAGAACAGCAGAAGGACAAGCTGCCTTTAGACGCTTTGTTGCGACACTTTAAGTGTGGAGAAGCGGTAGAAATTTGGTACAATAATAGAGAAGACAAGAAGCGAAAGGAAAACAAATGGCAATACTCGTACTCGGAGGAGCTGGCTATATCGGTTCCCACATGGTCGACCGCTTGGTCAATGAAGGACAGGAAAAAGTCGTCGTGGTCGATAGCCTGGTCACAGGCCACCGTGCAGCGGTGCATCCAGATGCCGTCTTTTACCAAGGAGACCTGGCGGATCAAGACTTTATGCGCACTGTGTTTAAAGAACACGCAGATATCGATGCGGTCATCCACTTTGCGGCCTACTCACTGGTCGCGGAGTCCATGGCAGATCCTTTGAAATATTTTGACAACAATACAGCTGGCATGGTCAAACTCTTGGAAGTCATGCATGAATGTGGGGTACACTACATCGTCTTTTCTTCAACGGCTGCCACCTACGGCATTCCAGAAGAAATTCCGATTCTTGAAACCACTCCACAAAAACCAATCAACCCTTATGGCGAAAGCAAGCTCATGATGGAAACTATCATGCGCTGGGCTGATCAAGCATACGGCATCAAGTATGTGCCCCTTCGTTACTTTAATGTAGCGGGTGCTAAACCAGATGGATCGATTGGCGAAGACCACGGACCAGAGACCCACCTCTTGCCGATCGTCTTACAAGTAGCCCAAGGCAAACGCGAGAAGATCTCTATTTTTGGGGATGACTACAAGACACCAGATGGGACCAATGTCCGGGACTATGTCCATCCATTTGACTTGGCAGATGCCCATCTTTTAGCCGTGGAGTATCTCCGAAATGGCAACCCATCGACTGCCTTTAATCTGGGCTCATCGACCGGATTCTCTAATCTTCAAATCGTTGAAGCAGCCCGCAAGGTGACAGGACATCCGATCCCACTTGAGATTGCTGATCGCAGACCAGGAGATCCAGATACCCTGATCGCATCCTCTGAGAAGGCGCGTGATATCCTTGGTTGGCAACCAAAATTTGACAATATCGAAACCATCATCCAAACAGCCTGGGCTTGGCATTCCAGCCACCCAAATGGCTACAATGATCGATAAGGAGGGACTGTGAACATCATTTTTGAGGCTTTTCTAATAACATTTAAAACGACAGTTGATCTTGCTAAATGACTCGTTTCAGACGTCAGTCATTTCCCTAACCATCATAAAAAAGTGAGGTATTCAAAATGAATAAAACCACAAAAATGTTAGCCGTCTTCTTGACAGCGGGTCTTCTTTTAGCTGGTTGCGCACAAAAAGAGACTACAAAATCTACTAGTCAATCGTCCACTAAGGCGACAAGTAAAGCAACAAGCAAATCATCTGCTAAAGAAAAGAAAAAAGAGTCATCAACTGATGAAAGCAAAAAAGAGGATGCACTAGCAGGTGCACAAAAAACCGTTCTTGAAACGAGTGATGAAGCAGGTAAGACCACTGTAACCTTATATTACAAGGGAGATACCTTGTTATTACAAGAAAAAGTTGATGATTACGACGTCTCAAAAGTTCCTGGTGAGAACCCTCTTGAAACCATGAAAGAAGCCGTCGCAAAAAGCCAAGAAAAATTCAAAGATCTGATGGGCCATGGATTTGAACTGACATCAGAATACAAAGACGGAATCTTTTATATCCGCAATACCATTGATTACACAAAAATCGATTTTAATAAATTAAAAGAAATCGTCCCAGGCTTTAATCCGCTAGATGACAAAACAGTTAGTTATTCAGTAACGAAAGACAGTCTTATCAAGGGCGGTATGGTAGAAAAATAAACAAAATAGAGAGCAGCTACGTTCGTTGCTCTCTTTTTGTTTTAGATGTTGCGGAGAAATTAATGATTATTGTGGAAAAAAGAATGGATAGATGAAGATGTTAAAGCAGTGGAGATTACTTTATCATATAACCAATACGAGTTTGTATGTTTTTCAGACGAGCATTATAGAAGATTTGTGGGGCAGATAACTTCTCTTCTCGAGCTATTTCACTTACCCCCCTAGGCTTGGTAAGGCCACCAACCAGATGATTACAATGATCCATAAGAAGGAACTCAAGTGAGTCGGCTTGAGTTTTTTTGCGTGAGCGAATGTGCTGGGAATACCACTAACTAGGCTTTTTTATAGCTGTGAAAGATGTTGTAATATGAAAAAATTTAAAGGAGAAATGAATGGGAGATAAATACACCGTAAAAAGTGATCTTTCGGTGGCTGCTAAGCATGCTACTGCAATAGGATCTGCCAATAATCATTCAGCTATTACAGTTCAAAGAGATGAACAAACGACAGTTGCTGGTAATAATAGTGCAAAAAATGGTATTAGTCAATTTGAGAATCTTCAGACTCAGCTATCGAATCATATTGTGAATATGATTCAAAATATCCATAGCTTAGCCGACCAATTTGAAGATAAGGATGCCATGATTCGTCAAAATTTAAATATTTTGAATACTATTCAGTCTAAGCCGTCATTCTCAAATGAAGCGAAATCAAAATACTTAGATGTATTAGAGGATTAGATATGAGTGCAGAAGATACATGGAATAAGCTCCATGAGAAAGAACGACAACTTTCAGAGAAGGAGTGGGACTTATATCAGCGGATAGAAAAATTAGATTTTAAAAAAATGGAAGTAATGGATCAGCTGTTGAATGATTCACATTGGTTAAATGATCTAAATTTTCTTTTTGAAGGTAGTAGATATCAAAGTCAAATGATGGATGACCGGTTAGAATTTCAGCATCAAGTGAGAATAATGGAATACAGTTTGGATGAAGAATTAGAAAAACTTCGGAAAGAACATAAATCTATTGAAATGAAGTTAGATTCAATTCACCAAGAAAAAAGACGATTAGTGACGGAGGAAATCACATGAGTATAGATATGTATCTAGAATCCGCCAGAAGTCAGGCAACTAGTTTATCTAGTATATCCACCCAGTGCGTGCAACAGAATATGGAATTGATTAAAGTTCTTGAAAATTTTGTCGCTGAAGAAAAGTTAAAAGGGCATGCTTACGACTCAGCAAAGGCGCATATTACAAGTATTGTTATTCCTTTAATTCAAGGAATTGTCTTATACTAAGAATCTCTGGCGGAGGAGTGTCAAAAATTTGTCAGTCAATATACCTCTGACGTAGATAGTAAAAGTTGGCGTCAAGTGGATTTAGAAGAAAAAATTAGGGAAGCAGATCAAAAGATTTCTAGTCTACGACAATTAATGGAAACAAAATCGGATAATAAGATTTCAGCTTTTCTAAATCTTTCGGTATCCATAGCCGTATTTGAGGGACTAAAACAAAAATTACAGAAAATATTAATTAGCCTGCTTACTTTTAATGCAGTCTCTCCAACTATCTTTTTAAATTCAGAGCGGTATTTATTGGCTGTTCAAAATGGTTTTGCCCAAGCTGCACAATCATGGGATGCTGCTAGTGGAACCTACTTGCCTCCAAGTAGTGGAGTGGATCTATCGTGGAAGCAAACAGTCTCTTTAGGGTGGCAAAAACGTCAAGCAAACCTAAACAAAGTGAAGAATCCGAAGGTTGAAACATTAGAAGACAAACTCTCAAAAATGTCACGTGCAGAACTGGAGGAAGAGTATGGAGACGTGATTCAAGCCTATAAAAGATTTACGACTATGGGGCAGGGTGATGTGGTTCTCTCCAAGTGGGATATGAATGATCTCAAATTGTTATGGAAGAGATATAATGAAGTTAAGAATGATCATTTAGGATTATTACCTTCAGAATTAGCCAAGGTGGACCCAAAATTTAAGAAACGTATCGATGCAATGGATCAAGAAGCGTTAGAAGAGGCCTACCCAGAACTTAAAACATTGATCTCCATGGCTCATGTGAATCCATATGCACAACTATTTAAATCTGAAACAGAGCGAGCTAATTATGATTACCTACTAGACCGTTATTTCTTTTTGGATAGTCAAAAAATGCTCAGTTGGCGAGATCCTGCTTTTCAAACTAAATATGATTATTATATAATTGAAGAAGGTATTGATCCTTTTACAGGTAAACCTGCTACACAGGAAGAAATCAATCGTGCAAAAAATATCAAGAAGGTGAGAGGTTTTACTGATAGCCTCCAACTAGCAAGTACCTTGTATACCTCTTATGTTGGATATAATCAGTACTACAATAAACCCTACACAACTTTCTCGGATGTATATAGTAAGGTAAAAGGGAAGATTCCTGTCTTCAATAGGAAACCAGTAATTCCTGTTTTTTCAAATAGATATTCAAAAATAGATTTTACTCAAACTGACTTTGATGTTGAGTTAATAAGAGGTAGATTGAAAACTGATCCAGATACGGCTTTTTTCTGGTCAGGACGAACAGATGGCATTGGAGGAATGGATGTTGCGAAAAAAATAGCAAAAAATAAAGGAGGAGTTACATTAGAATCTACGATTGATGATACGAACATTGTAATGCCTGAATGGGATTTTAATACTCCTTCAAGTGTAACAGCTTGGGAGGAAGCTTCGAATGTTTACGCAGAGCAAGTATCTGGTGAAATAAGAGCTGTAGTTGGTAGCGAACTACGACCAGGAAATATTTGGGAAAACATCGAACTACCAAGATTGAAGGCCAATCCAAATGTTACTAAGGTTACAACAATAGATCCTAAAACAGGGGTAGAAAAAATTATATTCGAGAGGTAGAAATGAAAATTACAGGAACAAGATCAACAATTACTTTTGATTTAGAGAATGGTTTCCTCATAAAAGCACAAGGAGAATTGCTGATCAATAAAAAATTTGTTGTTTATAAAGATAGTATGACACAATGGGAGCCTCCTCATGAGAATCTTCCGATAACTCAAAGAGAAATAGAAAATATTATTAATACAGCTAAAAAAATGGAGAGCAATCAAACTATTCAATTAGACTTTGTATAATTATATTGTATTCTAAGAGAAATAAATCTCTATACAAGTGGTCAGGTTGTCTATCATGGGACCAACCTCCTAGGTGGAAGTGAAGAAGATGCTCAAACTGCAAACTTTATCGGGAACATCGTAGGAGGTTATGTGGCCTCCTCAGCAACCAGCAAGTTTAGTTTGAATCAACCTTTTTTTTCAAATCGATATTCAAAAATAGATTTTACTCAAAACAGAAGACCATTATAAAACATTTTAAAAAAATAGAATAGAGGTTTGAAATCCTGAAAAATAGAATTCATTACATTACGAAACTTGAAATGCAAGATCGATTGCCTTTCAGTGGCTTTGTAGCAAATTTTGATGGGAAGCAGATCCAAAACAAAGAAGAACTATTTCGTTTTCTTGAAAAAAATGTCGGACTTCCTGATGCCAATAATTGGTCATCTATTACAGATTGGCTGACAGACTTATCATGGATAAAAGCTGAAGAATACAACTTTATTCTTGAAAATTATGATAGCTTCTTAAAAGATGACTTATCATCTAAAGACTTATTTTTAGAAATTTTGGAAGAAGATATTCTTCCTTGGTGGGAATGCGATGTTGAAAAGCATGTTGTTGGCAGTAAGGTCAAGAGTTTTCAAGTTTACATAGTAGAAAATTAAAAATAGGACAAAGTTTTAAGGAGCTACCTTAAGGTAACCACTTATGTTGGATATAATCAGTACTACAATAAACCCTATACAACGTTCTTGGATGTATATAGTAAGGTAAAAGGGAAGATTCCATTCTTCAATAGGAATCCAGTAATTCCTGAGGTTAACCTTAAGGTAGATATCAATGGTAAAACTATAACAGAAACCACAAAACCTTATGATCGCGAACATATTTTACGAAATATAGAAGAAAGCAGGCTTGCGAGGGAGAATTCAGGGTTTAAAGACTTTTCAACCACGAGGCTTCAGCCGGTAGTCAAGCCTCAGCCTGCACCTAAGAATTTAGATGTTGAGGGACCAGTAGTAAATAATATTCAATCTAAATATCCCGATTTGCAAACTTATGAATATAATTCATATACAAATCCTGGTCCACTAAATGATTTAAGAGGTCAGCCTAATGTTAATTTTTATGGGGGACGGTATGATGTTGAAGTTTTGAAGTCTCCCAAAATATTATATCGAGCTGGCGACCAAAGCAATCCGCTAGGGCAATGGTTTACAGAATCAGCCCCACATTCTGAGATAGAAGTTAGAATAAATACGGCAGTAAAACCAATTTGGACAGATCGTTCAGGAAACTACACTGGCAGCTCTCCTTTAAATACAGTTTACGAAATAAAAATACCAGCTGGCACAACAATATACAGAGGACCTGTTGCGAGTCAAGGAGGCATCTATCAAGGTGGTTTGGAATATGAACAAATTTTTATTGAAACTCCGTGGAAAATAGAAGGTGTAGAGGTTATTAGCTCAAAACCATTAAATTAGTGAGGAAAGAAATGAAACGAAAAGAATTATTAGATAATATCAAATTAATATTACCACTATTAAATCAATACAATGATGGGACAATTCATGTACAAATTTCATTTTTACAAGGATTAGAATGTGCATTGGAAAATGGTGACTCACTCCCTACAATAAGAGAAATTAAAGATATCCTTTATCCTCCAAGAGGAGGTCTATCAGACTTTTTTGTTTGGAAGAATGATTATTTGGAACGACTAAAAATTAATGAAGAAATTGAAGCCTACAATAATAGATTATGGGAGCTTTTAAATCAAATAGAAAACTTGGAATCATAGTAAATGCATCAAATTTTAAAATTAGAAGCATTTCATCAATCTCATACAAGAATTCCAAGCGAAAATGAAGCATCTGCTTTTGAAGATTTTTGGAAACCAGGAGGACAAACCTTCCCAGGAAATATGCCAGAAGGCATCATGAAAGATATTAGTACCCAAAGAGGAGAACATACATGAAATATAGTAAACTAGGCTGGGAAGAAGTTAGTAAGTTTGAGGAAATAAAAGGTTATGGACAACATATTTGGCGACATCATGAGAAATATTTTTTTGTTACTGATGAAGGAGGAATAGCTGAACAGAGGGTAGTCTATGAATTACCATTAGAACTATTTCAATCACCCTACCAAGTTTTTCTGAGTTACTTGAAAAGTCTAACTTAATTTGACAAATTAGGTAACAAAAAAATGAACTTAATTCATTACGTTTCTTTAATTGTTATCATTTAATTTATCTAACAGAGCCTCTGCTACTTTTTCTGGAATGCCAAGGGCATGGATATCCTCAACAGTAGCTTTTTGGATAGCTGTCATAGACTTGAAGTGTTTGAGGAGTTTTTGTTTGCGCTTAGGTCCTAACCCCTCCACGCCATCAAGTTTAGAACTGAAACTATTCTTACTACGGACTTGACGATGGAAGGTGATGGCAAAGCGGTGTACTTCATCCTGAATACGGTGAAGGAGGAAAAATTCCTCGGATTGACGTGGCAAATCAATGACTCGCAAAGGATCCCCAAAGAGCAATTCATTGGTTTGGTGCTTGTCATTTTTCTGAAGACCTGCAACTGGAATAGAAAGATTGAGTTCCTTGCGAAGCACATCCTTGGCGACATTGACCTGACCTTGACCACCATCCATGATAATGAGGTCTGGTGGCGTTAGACCATCACGTTTGACACGACTATAGCGACGACGAATGACCTCACGCATACTGGCATAATCGTCAGGGCCTTCAACAGTCTTAATCTTATATTTGCGGTACTCTTTTTTATTAGGTTTACCATTTTCAAAGACAACCATGGCAGAGACAGGGCTAGTTCCCATGATGTTAGAGTTATCGAAAGATTCGATACGGATTGGTGTCGGAATCCCCATGAGTTTGCCTAGATTTTCAATAGCTCCTTGGGTCTTAGCCAAGTCTTTTTCGAGGAGATCAAATTTTTGGGTCAAACTGACACGAGCATTTTTCGCCGCCAGATTAACCAACTGCTTCTTCTCTCCCCGTTGAGGTTTGAAAACCTTGACCTCATCTCCGACCAGAGCTTCGACAGACTCTTGATCAATGTCGCCAGGAATAAAAATTTCCCTAGGCTTGAGATGACGACTATCCAGATAAAACTGACCCATATAGGTTAGAAAATCTTCCTCAGCATCATTATAATAAGGGAACATATTGACATCACGCTGAATGAGTTTCCCTTGGCGAACAAAGAAAACCTGAACACACATCCAGCCCTTGTCCACGTAGTAACCGAAGATATCACGGTCCTGCATGTCCTGACGGATAACCCTTTGCTTGGTCCTAAGCGTCGACACCGCCTCAATCAAATCGCGATACTCCGCAGCACGCTCAAACTCCATCTGGTCAGACATATCCTTCATCTTGGCCTTAAGCTGATTAACGATTTTATCATCATGACCGTTTAGGAAATTCTTGACATCCTCAACCAAACCTTGCCAATAGTCCTCAGTGGTGTGACAGATGGTGTGGGCATTACATTGTCCGATATGGTAATAGAAACAGACCTTATTGGCCGGATTTTTACATTTCTTAAAGGGGAAAATACGGTCCAAAAGCTTCTTGATTTCATTGGCTGCACCAGAGTCTGGGTAAGGACCAAAATAGAGACCGCCATCCTTCTTAACCTGGCGAGTAATCAAGAGCCTTGGATAGAGCTCCTTAGTAATCTTGATAAATGGATAAGACTTGTCATCCTTGAGGCGGATGTTGAATTTAGGCATATTCTCTTGGATAAGATTAATTTCCAAAAGCAAGGCCTCAATATTGGACTCGGTTACGATAAATTCAAAATCTGCAATCTCAGATACCAAAAGCTCTGTCTTGGTATCATGACTTCCACGAAAATAGCTACGCACACGATTTTTTAGATTTTTAGCCTTACCGACATAGATAATATTGCCGAATTTGTCCTTGTGGAGATAGCACCCCGGGTTGTTTGGGAGCAATTCCAACTTATGTTTAATCAGATCATTCATGCTTTCATTGTAGCAAAAAAAGAGCTGAAAAGCTCTTAATAGTCATAGGTAAATACAATTTGAAAAGAGGTCTATTTGCTCAAAATCGTCAAAATTTCTTGGTAGTTTTTGACTTGATAGGTTGGAACAGCTGGAGTCTCATTAACCAAACCTTTTGGATTAAACCAAATGCTGTCAATTCCTGCATTATTACCACCTTGGATATCAGCAGTTAGACTATCACCAATCATGAGGGCCGAATCGGGATGAAAGTCATTTACCTGATCCGAAATTTTTTCAAAAAAGTCAGTAGACGGTTTGTGGGCACCCACCTCATCTGAGATGAAAATATCATCGAAGAATGGCAAGATGCTTGAGGCTTGCAGACGACCACGTTGGATGTAGCTAACACCATTAGTTGCTGCATAAATCTTGTGGCCGCGGTCTTTAACGTTTGATAAGAAAGCATGGGCCTGAGGCAACTCCTGCCCCTGTTGGCTCAAGAAATGCTGGTAACGGCCAGCTAAGTGACTGCCATCAACCTCCTGTCCAAAATGCTCAAAAAGACGAGAAAAGCGCGTGCGAAGCAATTCCGGCTTAGTGATTAAACCATGATTGAGATCTTCCCACATGGAACGATTCATGGGGATATAGTGATCCTTGTAAACTTTAAGATCTCGTGAAGCCACCCCAGCCTCTTCAAGAAGGTAGGTCAAAGCCAAATCTTCAGCACGGTCAAAATCTAGGAGGGTGTGGTCAAGGTCGAAAAGTAAATGCGTGTAGATCATGGCGTATCCTCTCTAACTGGAAAATCTTTAGGCTCTATTTTACCACAATCTAGCTATATATAAATAAAGA
>OOCP01003130.1_pt1 | contig 12664 bp, 8 predicted proteins | sample 1671511 | NCBI WGS metagenome assembly OOCP01 (sample SAMN06348164, study PRJEB24527) | human gut metagenome | biome: human gut; feature: ankylosing spondylitis patient; material: feces | host: Homo sapiens | place: China | collected 2015-10 | reverse complement strand
CACGCCGTTCCCCACCCGCCGCAGCTCCTCCAGAATGGCCTGCTTGTCCCCCGTGCGCATGGGCAGGTTCTGGGCGATGTAGTCGGCGATGTAGCCCGGGTCCTCACTGGAGAGCACCGAGAGGAGCACATCGGGAGTCATCTTGGGGGCCAGCTCAATAAACCGCTCGAAGAGCTCGTAGGTCTGGCGGATAAGGGCCTCCGTCCGGGCGGAGCGGCGGACCGGCTGTTCCGCCGGAAGCTCCTCCACCAGGGCGTTCAGGTAGGGCGTGGTCTTGGGCAGAAGGCACAGCCGCCCGCGGCTGACCCCCTCCACCATCACCCGCACGTTGTCTCCGGGCAGGCGCAGAATCTGGCGCACATTGCAGATGGTCCCAATGCTGTAAAGGTCCTTTTCCTGCGGGCTTTCAACGGCCAGCTCCCGCTGGGCCACCAGGAAAATCGGCTGGCCTGAGGCCATGGACTCGTCCAGTGCCTGAATGGACGCCTGCCGTCCCACATCGAAGTGGAGCAGCATCTGCGGAAAGACGGTCAGCCCCCGCAGGGCCAGAGCAGGCATAGTCTGCTGCCGGTTCAGTTCTTCCATCACACATTCACTTCCTTCCAGGACAGGGATTTGATGCAGAATGGGGCGAGGGATGCTCCCCCGCCCCACCGGTTCAGTTGCTGTTTAAGAGACATTTCCCTTGGGGGATACGCCCCCCTGCTCCGCATGGAGGGCGGCACCGCCAAGGCGGGGCCGCTGGGTGCGGTCGGGATCGTGCTCAACGGCGGGGGAAACGTGTTCTTTCACGCTCTCAGCCGTAATCGTCACCCGGGTGATCGTTGGATCAGAGGGCACCTCGTACATCAGAGGGGTCATTACCTCCTCCAGCACGGCCCGCAGGCCGCGGGCGCCGATGCCGCGCTCGATGGCCCGGTCGGCGGCAGCCTCCAGCGCCTGGGTATCGAAGTCCAGCTCCACCATGTCGTACTCCAACAGCTTCTGGTACTGCTTAAGAATCGCATTCTTCGGCTCTTTCAGGATCTTCACCAACATATCCTTTGACAATCCCTGTAAAGTACAAATGATCGGCAGACGACCGATAAATTCCGGAATCATACCAAACTTGCGGATATCCTCCACAGTCACCTTGGATAAAATATCGGTATCTTTATCGTATTTATCCTTCAGTTCCGAGTTGAAACCGATGGATGCGGTCTTGGTCAGGCGCTCCTTGATGATCTCGTCCAGATCCGGGAACGCACCACCGCAGATAAACAGGATATTGCGGGTGTTCACCGTTGCCAGAGGTACCATGGCATTTTTGCTGTTGGCACCTACCGGCACCTCCACTTCCGCACCTTCCAGAAGCTTCAACATACCCTGCTGTACACTCTCTCCGCTGACATCCCGGGAGTTGGTGTTTTTCTTCTTGGCGATCTTGTCGATCTCATCGATGAAGATGATACCTTTTTCCGCCTTTTCTACGTCATTGCCCGCCGCTGCCAGCAATTTGGATACCACGCTCTCGATATCATCACCGATATAACCGGCCTCAGTCAGAGAGGTGGCATCAGCAATAGCCAGAGGCACATCCAGAAGTTTTGCCAGTGTCTTTACCAGATAGGTCTTACCGGAACCGGTGGGGCCGATCATGAGGATGTTGGACTTTTCGATCTCAATCTCATCCATAGTGTCAGTGGCCACTCTCTTGTAATGGTTGTATACTGCTACGGAGATGACCTTCTTGGCTTTTTCCTGTCCTACCACGTATTCATCCAGACTGGCCTTGATCTTATGAGGTGCCGGAATGTCCTTGATATTGAATACCGGTTTGGGACCTTCCGCCTTCTTTTTCTTCTTGAGTTTCTGCTTGTTGGGAATACCGCCGTCTCCCTGAAGATCCGCCAGATTCACAAAACTGATGTTGGGGAATCCGTTCTGTCCGTTAAACTGGTTGAAATCATTGGGATTGTTCAACATTCCCTGATAATCGAACTGGCTCACAGTCTCCATGGTCTTGTGCATGCAATCATCGCAGATGCAGATATGGTTGGGCAGCTTGAACATTCTGCCGGCTTTGCTCTCCGGTCTGCGGCAGATAAAGCAGACATCTTCGTATTCGCTGCTGTCCTTTTTGTCCTCTGACTTTTTTTCGGTGGAATTTTCTTTTGCAGTATCCGCCACCTGTGTGTTTCCATTATTTTTTTCGTTATCCTGAGTTTCACTCACATTGGTCTCTGTTTTTTCCTCCTCAGGGATCACTTCTCTATAATCATCATTATAATTATCTGTCATGTTATTCTCCTCTTTGTTTCCTACCACTATTCCGCAGTGTATCTCGGTAACACTTCGTGTTCCCTCGATATCCGGGCTTCGCCCTATCATCCCCGGCTCCAAAGCATCTTCGCAGTGTATCTCGGCAACACTTCGTGTTCCCTCGATATCCGGGCTTCGCCCTATCATCCCCGGCCATTACGCAATAATGCCTGCAAGCAGTCATATTGCATAATACCCGTGTCTGACACTTCTCATTGCCTACGCTTATTATACTCAATGAAGTAGCGGGGCACAAGTTAAGTTTTTCTAAACCATTTATAACTATTCATATTTTGGTAAATATTACAAGACCCGGGCAAAACCATATGTCTCGCCCGGGTCTCTTTCCATTTCCTTTTATTTACCTGTTATTTCTTTATTTCTGGCTTGCAGGTCTGCTGCCCAGTGTCAGATTCAGCTCGATGGATACATATTCACCGTTCTGAGGTCTCTGTACCGTTACGGTTACGGAATCACCGACCGCATAATACTGTAACGTTTTCTGCAGATCAGAGTAAGAAGAGATACTGCTGCCGTCAAATTTGGTAATGATATCACCTTTCATGATACCGGCATTGGCTGCTGCGCTGCCTTCCTCTACAGATACTACATAGATACCTTCCGGCATGTTGTACATCTGGGAGATCTGGGAAGTTACTTCCTGCAGGGAGATGCCGATGTAACCGACTTCATCCTCAGCTACCTTGGTTCTGGTCTGACGCTCCATCAGATCTGCAATGATAGGACTTGCCGAAGTAATAGGGATAGCATATCCCATACCTTCTACGGTAGTACCACCGATCTTGTTGGAGTTGATACCGATAACCTCACCATTCATGTTCAGCAGTGCACCGCCGGAGTTACCGGGGTTGATGGCTGCGTTGGTCTGGATGAAAGTACCGGTAGAGCCGTTCTCCAGAGTGATCTCACGATTCAGGGCACTTACAATACCGTTGGTAACAGACTGACCATAGCCAAGGGCATTACCGATAGCGATGACCGGCTCACCAAGCTTCAGATCATCACTGCTGCCAAGTGTTGCTACTGTAATGGCATTCTTGGTATCATCACTCAGATCATTTAAAGATACTGCGATCACTGCCAGATCCATATCGGAATCCAGTCCTTTGACCTGTGCCTGTGCTTCACTGCCATCGATAAAAGTAACGGTCAGAGTATCTGCACTCTCTACTACATGATTATTGGATACGATCAGCAGTTCATCATCGGTCTTACCTACAATGATACCGGAACCGCTGGCTGCTTCTTCCTGTGTATACTGCTGTCCGAAGACATTGGCTGTCTCGGTAAAGTTATTTACGATGGATACCATGGCAGGCATTACTTTTTCTACCACATTGGATACATCGGATTCTACATAAGTAACATTGGTAGCCAGCTGTGCACTCTGGGTACTTTCTGTCGTTGCCTCAGAAGCGATCTTATCTACCACTGCGGTATCTGTGCTGGTAGTAAACATCCCGGTTCCCTGCTGTACTGCATAGAAACCGATTCCTGCGAACAGTCCAAAGAACAATCCCAGGCTGACACTTACCATTGCCTTCCGGAAGTAACCGCCATGTTTTTGGGTTTTCTTAGGCTCCGTATTGTTGCTGCCTGTGGTTCCGCCCATCTGATATGTGGTGTAACCATTCGTGCTTCCTGCTGCACTCTGGGTAGTACTATGATTTTCATAGCCATAACTGTTTTCTGTTCTTGTCTCATTCAGATCTGCTCCACTGAATGTACCGGTTGTATTTTCATTGCCGGTTCCGTAACCGGAAAAATTATCATTCTCGTACATATTGCTTCCTCCTATCCTGTTGCAAGTGAGAAACTCTTTTTACCATTATCTGTTTCATTTCTTCCTCTCACCTTATGAACACAGTATATCCGTCAATTGTGTCCGAATTGTGATAACTTTCTGAAGCAATTATGAATCCTGAAAAAACAGAGAGTCTGTTCTGCCTGCAAGCAGTCCTCAGTCTCTCTATGGGTAAGTTATTACACTCTACTCAACAGTAACGGATTTTGCCAGGTTTCTGGGTTTATCCACGTCACAGCCGCGTCCCACTGCCACATAGTAGGAGAACAACTGCAAAGGAATGATTGCCAGAGAATTGGTAAAGTACGGATTGGTCTCGGGGATGTATATTACATAATCCGCCGCTTTCTCAATGGCCTTGTTGCCTTCAATGGTGACTGCCATAACAAAGGCTCCTCTTGCTTTTACTTCTACCATATTACTGATGGTCTTCTGGAACAGATCCGGCTGGGTTGCCAAAGCCACTACCAGCGTACCATCTTCGATCAGAGAAATCGTACCATGTTTCAGTTCTCCGGCTGCATAAGCCTCAGAATGAATATAGGAAATCTCTTTCAGTTTCAGGGATCCTTCCAGCGAGATTGCATAGTCAATACCGCGTCCGATGAAGAAGATATCTCTTGCTCCCACGTAACGATTGGCAAAATGCTGGATCTTCTCCTTCTGTCCCAGAAGCAGTTCAATCTGATCCGGCAGGCATCTTAAATCTGTCAGCATACCGGCGAACTTCTCCTGATCAATAGTACCACGTACCCTGGCGAATTTCATAGCCAGCATGTAAAGTGCAGTTAGCTGTGCACTGTAAGCCTTGGTGGTAGCCACTGCGATCTCGGGACCTGCCCAGGTATACATAACACTGTCTGCCTCTCTGGCAATGGAGCTTCCCACCACATTGACAATGCCCAGTACCTTGAAGCCCCTTTCCCTGGACTCTCTCAGTGCTGCCAGAGTATCTGCCGTCTCACCGGACTGGCTGATGACAATGACCATATTACCCTTCTGAAGAATCGGATCACGATAACGGAATTCACTGGCCACATCCACTTCTACCGGGATTCTTGCCAGACCCTCGATCACATATTTTGCGGTAACTCCGGTATGATATGCGGAGCCGCAGGCCACAATATGGATCTTCGTGATCTCTTTGATCTCTTCATCACTCATGTTCAGCTCTTCGATCACAATATCATTATCCTTGATTCTCGGAGAGATGGTATCGTTGATGGTCTTCGGCTGCTCATAGATCTCTTTCAGCATGAAGTGCTCATATCCAGCCTTTTCTGCCGCATTGGCATCCCAGTCAATGGTCACCGGCTGCTTCTCGATCTCTTCCTCATCCACGGAGAAGAAACGCAGACTACCCTGCTGTAATTCCACAACTTCCTGATTGTCTACATAATATACGGTTCTGGTATATTTCAATATCGCAGGAACATCGGAAGCGATAAAGCTGCCGTTGTCGCTCTTTCCTACGATCAGCGGGCTGTCCTTGCGGGCTGCAAAAATCTTATCCGGCTGATCTGCAAACATGATTCCCAGCGCATAAGAGCCTTCCACACGATGAAGCACCTTCGTGATGGCTTCCAGAGGATTTCCCTTGTAATAATAGTCTAACAGATGTGCCAATACCTCGGTATCAGTCTCGGATACGAACTGATACCCCTTATCCTGCATCTTTTTCTTCAGGGGAATATAGTTCTCGATAATGCCGTTGTGTACCACGGCAATGGTTCCCGCATTGTTCATATGCGGATGGGAATTGATATCGCTGGGAGCTCCGTGAGTTGCCCAACGGGTATGTCCGATACCGGAGGTTCCTTTCATATTCTCTCCGCCGTGGGTCAGGTTCTCCAGAACCTTAAGTCTTCCCACTGCTTTTCTGGTGTTGATCTTCTCACCGTCAAAAATCGCCATACCTGCGGAATCATATCCACGGTATTCCAACTTGGACAGACCGTCCAGAATGATCGGTGCTGCCTGTTCTGTTCCAATATAACCTACAATACCACACATAGTCATACATCCTTTCTGTTCTGTTTCCAGTATTCCTTGTTGGAAGTAAAAGCAAGTACCCATTTTTTCGGGAGCCTGCGATAGTTCTTTCCCAGTAAATAACCTGCATATTTACAGGCGCATTGCATATAAAAATGGGGCAATCCGGCAGACATATGGTTGCTGCGCAAATATACCGTCACATCTTTCACCATTCGTTTTCCCTCGGACTCCGAAGGATATGCTGCAAAAATCTCGGGATGCTCTGCCTGCGATACTCCCAGGTCAAAGTTTCTGTGGAACTGCTGCCCGTTGGTATAATTATGAGAATGCACCACCTGCGCATCCGCCGCATAAGCCACAGAGTATCCTGCTTCCACCGCCTTTGCCGCATAGATCATATCTTCATTAAATATCGTATGTCTGACGAACCCGCCCAGTTCCTCATAGATCTCCCGGCGATAGGCTGCACAGACATTGGAGCAGAAAAAAGTCTTGATCCCCAGGCTGTCCAGGTCTGCTGCCGATTTGATCCGGGACTTTGCCGGATAGTTAAATTCTCTGGTATAGCTCTCCACCGGTGTCGAATCCTCTCTGGGCAGCTGTCTCGCATAGGCCACCGCCACTTCCCCCTGCAGGGGTTCCACCAGTTTTTCGATCAGCCTGTCATCTTTCGGCATGGCATCCTGTGTCATCATCACGAAGACATCCGCAGAAGACTTTTTTACTCCCATCCGTCTCGTACCGCCATGATCGAACTCTCTTTTGGATACATGGTATACCTTGACATTCTGATAGGTTTCCAGAAATCTGATTCCGTAGATCAGCTGTTCAAAATATTTTTCTTCCGTATTCAGAAGAATCACCTGATGTACCGGTACGCTCTGACTGCCCAGTTTATCCAATAATGTAAATAATTCTTTTCCCGGCTTATACAGGGGAATGATCACATCTATCTCCATGTCAGAGCGCTCCTCACTTTTCCAATCTCTGGTTCATTATACTTTAACTCTTATTGCGGCACAAGCCTTTTCCTACTGTCCAAGAGGATTATAACCTTCTGGGTAATGCACAAGGGAGCCCCGGCAGATTCCGGAAGACTCCCTTGTATTCCTGTTGCTTTACTCTATACACTGTTTCTTACTTATTCATATAAGGTGATGTGTCAGATTCAATCTTATTGCTGTATTCCTTCACGTTACTGGTTACGGAATAGTTGGCATCATCAAACAGGAACTGATGCAGCCATACTACATTGCTTTCGAGATTTACCGGAATAACACAGCTTCCCTTTGCACCGATATTGCCGGTGTCACGCATGGTCTCTTCGGGGAAACCTCCTTCGTCCACTATGCGATAATTTGAAATATTGCTCAGCAGATCCAGGATGTCCTTGGAATCCAGACTGGTGTAAATGTCGTCGATGGCACTGTTGAATACCTTGGACAATGTTGCATAATCTGCTTTCTTTGCCTGATCTTCGATTGCCTGAATGACTTCACGCTGACGGGCAGCACGCTTAAAGTCGTTACCAGCGGTATAACGGATACGGCAGTAAGCAGTAGCCTGCAGACCATTCAACAGCTGCATACCGGTCTCAGTTACCGGTGTATAATCGCATTTCAAAACTTCTGCAATACCGATCTGATAGTTGTTGATATGCTTGATCTCCTCAGAGTCCACATCAATATAGATACCGCCCAGACCGTCGATCACTTCGCTCAGTCCTTTATAGCCTACGGTCACAAAGTTCGTAATATCCATATCCAGATTCATGTTCAGCATCTTAACCGCCTGCTCTGCTCCGCCATAGGAATAAGCGGCATTGCATTTCTGGTAGGAATCCGTACCGATATTCAGGTACGTATCACGATATACGCTGACCAGTTTGATATCACCGGTATCCATGTTGATGCTGGCGATCATGATACTATCGCTTCGGCTGCCCTTGTACAACAGGCTTTCCTTGGTGGCATCCACACCGAACAGGGCAATGTTCATATAGCCCTTCATAGTTTCATCCTGCTGCACCTCTTCGGGAATCTGAAGTTCTTCTGTCTCCAGAACGGTTACCTTGGGGCCCTCATTGCTGGTATGAGTCATTACCAGATACAATAATGCTACCATGAACAGGATCACTACGATCTCTATGCCAAAGATGATAACCTTTTTTCTCTTCTTGGCTGCACGCTGTTTGGCAGACATTCTCTTCTGTCCGTTCGCAGCTCCGGTTCTCTGTCCACTGCCGGCAGGTCTCTGACCGCTTCCGGCGGGTCTCTGTCCTGTAGGTCTCTGTGCGCTTCCGGAAGGTTTTCTTCCGCTTCCGGCAGGTCTCTGACCATTGCCGCCATTGTTGTTAGAATTTGTTGCCATCTTGTCTTCTCCTTGTACTAATAAGCATTTTTATTAATAAATCCTGTAAAGAACGTCATAAGAATGATCTTGATATCAAATCCAATGGTCCAGTTCTCAATATAGTAAATATCGTATTCGATTCTCTTCTTGATGGAGGAATCACCGCGCAGGCCATTCACCTGTGCCCATCCGGTCAGTCCCGGCCGTACCTGATGTTTTACCATGTAACGGGGAATCTCTTCCTTGAACTTTTCCACAAACTGCGGTCTTTCCGGTCTGGGACCGACCAGACTCATATCTCCTTTTAAGATATTGAACAGCTGGGGAAGTTCATCGATACTGGTACGTCTGAGAATCTTACCGATACCGGTGACTCTGGGGTCATTGCGTACCGTCCAGCCCTTTTTCTCTTCCGCCGCCGTCTGCATTGCCATGCTGCGGAATTTGTACATATAAAACGGCTTATTATGAAGTCCTACCCGTTCCTGCTTAAAGATCACCGGTCCCGGGCTGGACAGCTTTACCAGAATTGCTGATATGAGCATGATCGGTGAGGTAATAATGATACCGAAAATGGAACCAACGATATCCATTGCCCGCTTGATCACCATATTGCCTGTGTTCGTCAGCGGTACATACCGGATATTGATCACCGGTAATCCCATCAGATCCTCCGTATAGGGTCTGCTGGGGATCAGACTGCTGTAATCCGGAATGAATTTGGTGTGCACCCCGGATTTCTCACAGATATCCACCACACCTTCCAGATAATCATAATCCTTCAGGGAAAGTGTGATTGCGATTTCATCCAGCTTGTTCTCCGGAAGGATGTATTCCAGATTACCAAGCGTTCCCAGTACTTTCACTCCCTTATAGGTCGTGCCGCCCGGGATGTGCTCATCCAGAATACCACACACTACATATCCCCATTGGGGATTGCTGAGGATTCTGTCGATATATTCCTCCGCCGCCCGGGAATAACCTACCAGCAAAATATGCTTCAGATTGTAACCTTTTTTCCGTATGGAACGCAATGCCTTGCGCATGATGATACGGAATACGGAAGTCAGAAAAACATTCAGGACATAAAAAATTGCCATGACGGATCGTGAAAAATTGATCTCACGGATGATCATATACAAAATAATGATCAAAGCCGCCAGGCCAATGGTATTCGCCTGCAGGATACTGTATATCTCATGTCTGCGGCGAACCGTACGCTTCGGGGAATACACACTGCACCGGTAATACAGGAACATATAACCGGGTACAATAAAGGGAAGCAGCATATAATAATCCTGCACCGGCAGGACACCGATCCCCGGACCGTCATTTAAGATATAAAATTTGATATAATAGGCAAGGACAAAAGATACTGCCGTGATCAGCGCATCTATTATCACAAGAAGCCTGTTAAAGACTTTCTGGTTGTCTTTTATCATACGGGTCACCCAATCTTTAAGTCCGAAAAGCTTCTTTTCAACGATTTCATTCTACAATAACGGTGGTTTTTTCTCAACTTAAGAATTTATGAAGCAATTTCTTAAGATTTCATAAGAATTCGAAAAACATTCAGGTATAATTGCCACTGAATCTTCACATAATTCCATAGATGGCTCCATTGAAAGTGCACCTTTGCCTGCTTTCCCACAGGACCCACGGTACGTTTCCACCCTTCGGCCAATCCCTTTAAATATAGTTTTCCCATTCTCTTCTTACAAAAAAACAGAAATTTTATGCCAAATCCAAGCAAAAAGAACGGCAGATTCAGGATCCACTGTAGTAGCGGCATATTTTTGCCGATGACATAGATATTATTGGAAGAAGAAAGTTCCGTTTTCCGGGAATTGTAGCGGGATCCCGTAGAAGCACTGCCGTAATGCAGAACGGATGCCGTCGGCTCGTACCGGTTCTCATAGCCGTAGATCCGGGCACGGTAACCGATATCCAGATCTTCCAGATAAGCAAAATGCGCTTCGTCAAAATAGCCGATCTCCTCAAATACCTGACGTCTGTAAATTGCCGCTCCGCCACAGGCTGAGAATATGCTGACATTCTTGTCATAATCCACAGCAGGCCGGCCTTTTCCCCGGGAATATGCCCATCCCAGAACGCAGTAGCGGTCTCCCGCATCATCCAGCAGCTCTGGCTTATCCCACATAAGCATTTTGGCGCTGACGGAAAAGATCTTTTCATCCTTCCGAATGGCATCATACAGTCCTTTCACAAATCCAGCTTCTACTCTGGTATCGTTGTTCAACAGGATCACATAGGAGCTTCGTGCCTCCCGGATTCCCAGATTCACCGCATGACAGAAGCCGGTGTTCTCCGGCAGGGCGATCAGACGCACCTGCGGTTTTCCCCCCTCTTCTGCCGGTGCCTCTTTTTTGCGACACCATTCGCTGTCCAGATATTCCACGCTCCCGTCAGCAGAACCATTGTCTATGATCAGCACTTCATATTCCGGTGCATTTTCCTGTCCCTGACACAGGGAAGCCATGCATTCCGGTAAATATTTCATTCCGTTGTAATTGGGTATAACGACGGTTACTTCCTTCATAGTCTCTCCCATTTCTCCGGATACTCCGGCAGATACAGCAGTCTTCCCCGTTTTCGTAATGCTTCCGATAATTGCAGACTTAAAAGCCGGATATCTGCCCCGGCAGGCAGTGTGGAGCTGTCAAATACCGGCTGTTGTTCCGGACCTCTTACTACTTCCGTATAAGGCACTCCCACGATTTTTTCAAACAATTCCCTGTCAGCTGACCGGATCCTGATGCAGCGAAGGTCTAACGCTTCTGCATCCTGGGACAGCTCCGCCCGATGAAGATAACCGCCAAAGTCCTTCGGCAGTCCCTCGTAGAACACCTTTCCGTCCGCAGTCATTCTGCCGCCGGCGATCCTGCCGCGGTTTTTCCCAGACAGCACTCTGCCACCTACGGCAGCCACATCCGGTCTCTCCTGTAATACCTCTGTATATTGTAACCGATAAAATCCTACATGTCTGGTCTCCTCTGCCTTTGCCGGGATCCCACGTTCTGCCGCATGATCCTGCAGTGCACGCAGCCCCGCTTCGTAAGCATATTTCTTGCTGTGGGGATTGGCTGCTGTAGATGCTTCATGGCATCTCCAGTGATACAGCACTCTGGGAATATGAAGAATTCTCTCCTCCCCGGAGCGGCCATCTGCAGCCAGCACCTCTGACACTGCCCGCAGCACCAGATCATAGTCCTGGGCACCGTCGCATTCTGGCCGGAAGGCAAGTTTCTTCATCAGATCTGCATCCATCACCAGAAAATGGCAGATATAGTTATTACTCAGGATTAAATCGTAATTAAAGTCTTCTTTATGGTTGGGATCGTAATATTTTGTCTCATCCCCGTTGCATTTGTCTTCATCCGAATAAGCGAATGCGACTCTGACACCTCTGTCATTTGCTTTGGTAATAGCATCTGCCATCTCATACAGAGCATCCGGTGTCAATACATCATCATGATCCAACAGGCCGATATATTCTCCCCTTGCATAGGGTAATGCCTGATTGGTATTCGCCGCAATTCCGGCATTTTCCGTAAGGTGTATATAGTGGATCCTTGCATCCGCTGCAATAGTTTCCGCATTTTCCAGGAGCCGTTCTGTCAGGAATCCCTGATTTGTCAACGTCTCCTCCACACTGTGATCCTCTGTGGCATCCGCCAGAATCAGTTCCCAGTGAGGATAGCTCTGTTGCATAACGCTTGTTATCATTCTGTTCAGATAGATTTCCGGGGTACGGTACAACGGCACCACAATGCTGAGTGTAACCGGATTATCCCATTTTCTGCAACTTTGCCTTTCCAGTTCCTCTTCCGGACAGGGCACATAAAAATAGCGGTCTGTCTCTGTCAGGCGTTCCCTTACAGAGATCCAGGTTTCCCTCAGGCCGTTGCGTTGCAAATAATATAGAGTTTTCTTAAGGTTTGCTATGTTCAGCTTTGCCACGGATACCTCCACTTTTATAAAAGAGCAAATCGCCCTTCCCGGGCGATTCGCTCTTAAAAATAACATTAACTATTCAGAACCCAATTCGCAAAATCGCTCTTCCAGAGCTTTCCTGAATAACATACTTGCATGCTATGATGCCAGGGTCAAAAGGTCTAAGCCCACATGAGCTTGCTCATAGGTGGGTGAAAGACCTTAGGACCCGCCCCG
>OOCP01003125.1_pt1 | contig 12683 bp, 8 predicted proteins | sample 1671511 | NCBI WGS metagenome assembly OOCP01 (sample SAMN06348164, study PRJEB24527) | human gut metagenome | biome: human gut; feature: ankylosing spondylitis patient; material: feces | host: Homo sapiens | place: China | collected 2015-10 | reverse complement strand
TAAGAATTGTATCATAATTACCTTCCGGCCGTGCATGGCTGCACTGACACCACGTCCCAGTGCCATCGCTGTTTTTCCCATCCCGGTGCCGAAGATGATATGAACTTTCCCCTTTTTCATTTCCCTCTCCTCTTTCTGTGCCTCCCGCTGCGCTGGCGCACAGACTGTCTTTCCTGATGTCTTTTTACACACAGGCCTGTGTGTTTTATTTCTATCCATCCAATAATCGTTTTACGAATTCTGTAAACTGCCTTATTCTAGCATATTTTATCTGTTTTGGCAAGCTATGGCAAAACCAGCCATTTATCATGTCCTATCGATTGCATAACCGGCTTCAAAATTTGCTGTAACATCCTAAACCTATCCTATTCTTCCACGCACTCCAGCTTGCTGACCGACACCTCGTATGCCACACGTTTCTCGCACTCTGTCTCGCTCAGCTTCTTCGTATATTCACGGCTCTGCACGCGCCCCCACACGCACACGTGGCTTCCCACGCCAAATCCGGACGCATAGCGGGCATTTCTGCCCCACGCAATACACGGTATGTAATCGGATTTTCCATACGGACGGTTGACCGCCAGCAGCATATCGGCAAAGTGGCTGTAATCCTCCAGCGTCGAAACAAGCCCCGCGCCGCCGGATTCAAAGGCAGGTTCGCGGTCGTAAACGCCGACGGCAAGGTGTGTGCTTGTCCACGGCACAAGTCCGTTTTCCGTGCGCTTGTAGGCGGTCACAAGGCGATTCCGCTTGCTTTCGGGAACGTAGAAGCCGGTGTCCACCATGTCCAGCGGCTCAAAGAACTCCTTGCGGAGGAACTCGCCGAAGCGCATTCCGCTGACGACCTCCACCACCGCACCGAGGATGTCCGCGCAGGTGGAGTAGCGCCAGTGCGTGCCCGGCTGGAAGGAAAGCGGCTGCTGCCCCAAGCGGTTGCAGAACTCCACCGTCGGCACGCCGCCGCCCGCAAGGATTTCCTGCGTTGCTTCGTCGAACACCTTTGCGGCGTACTGCCCCGCCGGGTCGCTGTCGGGGTAGCAGACGCCCGCCGTCATGCCGAGCAGCTCCATCAGCCACGGCGCGCGGGTCGCGGGGCGAATCGTGCCCTGCTTATCGACGACGCGCGCATTCCGGAAGCCCGGCAGATAGCGATCTACGCCGTCCATCAGGTCAATCTGCCCGCGCTCCGCCAGCAGCATCACGGCGGCGGCCGTAATCGGCTTGGACTGGCTGTACAGGCGGAAGATGCTGTCGCGGTGGATCAGCCGCCCCGACGCAATGTCGGACATGCCCGCCTGCGTATAGAGCATTTCCTCCCCGCAGCGCCGTACCAGTACGCTGATGCCCGCGCACTCCTGCGCTTCGACAGCGGAAGCGAGAATATCGGTGACTTGTTCGTGAAGGGTCATGAGAATAACCTCCTTGCATGTTCTTCAGCAATCATTCGTCGATTTCGATGAAATCCGGCAGCTGATGCAGCGTCACAAAGCTGCTATCCCGATAAATCGCCCGCAGCGACTCCGGCGTGTTCCCCTTGCTGCTGTCCGTCAGCCAGCTGGTGTGCCACACCATGAAGTACGCCCACGGGGCATTCGCCGCGTCCATTTCCGCGCGGGTCGGAATCTGTCCGCACTCGTGGAACACAATCGGCATCCCTGTCGGGGCAAGCGCGGCACAGCGCCGGTATAAATCCCCCTGCGCACCGCCCTTGTAGCTGTCGCCGCCGAGAATATCCACCACGTCGTCCCCCGGATACCACGGGCGCAAATCCTCCGTCGCGTCAGAGAAGCCAAGCAACCAAATTAGATTCCGCAGGCCGTAAACATGCGTGTAGCGGTCGTACATCAGCCGCCACAGGCGCACGAAATTCTCCGCGCCGCCGCGACCCCACCAGAACCAGCCGCCGTCCATCTCGTGGAAAGGCCGCCAGAGAACGGGAACGCCGTCTGACTGCAAGCGCTTGAGGTAGGGGACAGCGTGGTCAAGCCCATCCAGCAGACGGCGGTTCGCTTCCGTGCCGTCCACAAAAGCGGAAGCCCAGTCCAGTTCGCTTTCGCGGCATTCGGGGTAACCGGAGAAGAAATCCGCGCCCGTGTGCCAGCAGATGGTGGGAATGCCGCCGCGCGCCCACCAGTCCTTCGCGCGCTGCGTCACGCCCAGATAGTCGTTATCCATGAAATCCAGCCCTCGAATGGCAGGCTGACGACCGGTGACATCGGTCAGATAGCTGATTTCATGCTCAGTCGAGCGGCACCATTGGCTTTCCATCTGCCCGGTCAGGCACTTGCCGGAAAGCGATTGCAGGTATTCATAGACGCGCCGAGCGGCGGGCAGCGGATTTTCCGCGCAGAGGGGACGGAACATAATGCTTCTCCTTTGCTTTGCAGGAATCTGCTTGCAGTATAGCAGGAAATGCCCGCCTTTGCAACGGGGTGAAAGAAATTCGTCTTGTTCCGGACGGCTGTTTGTGCTATACTTATTATGGGTGTTTATTGGAATACCCATGAGCCAGCGGGCATCCCCCGCTATGGGAGTTAATAAATGAAGCTGAAAAAATTGGAGCTGTATGGCTTCAAATCCTTTGCCCAGCGGACGGAAATCGTCTTTGATGAGGGCATAACGGGCATCGTCGGGCCGAACGGGTCGGGCAAGAGCAACATCGGCGACGCGGTGCGCTGGGTGCTGGGCGAGCAGAGCGCGAAAACCCTGCGCGGCGCGAGCATGTCCGACGTGATTTTCAACGGCACGCAGAAGCGCAAGCCGCTGTCGTACTGCGAAGTATCGCTGGTGTTTGACAACGATGACCATGCGCTGGCGATGGAAGCTGCCGAGGTCATGGTCACGCGCCGCGTCTACCGAAACGGCGAATCCGAATATTACTTAAACCGCACCGCCTGCCGCTTGAAGGACGTGGTTGACCTCTTCCGCGATACGGGCATCGGCAAAGAGGGATACTCCATCATCGGACAGGGGCGCATTGACGAAATCCTCTCCCGCAAGAGCGAGGATCGCCGGCAGGTGTTCGAGGAAGCAGCGGGCATCGTCAAGTTCAAGGCGCGCAAGGAAGAAGCGGACAAGAAATTGCAGCGGACGCTGGAAAATCTGGAGCGCGTCGATGATATTCTGGATGAGCTGACGAAGCGCCTGAAGCCGCTGGAAGAACAGAGCCGCAACGCCCGCGTGTATCTGGAGCTGTCCACCGAATTGAAGGATTTGGACTTGAACCTTTTCCTGATTCGCTCCGACCGGGCGCGGGCGCGCTTGTCCGAACTGGAAAGCGAACTGCTGACCGTCCAGACGATTTTGGCGGACACGGAAAGCAACCTGACCGACAAGACCACCCGCCGCGACGAGACGCAGAACCGCATCGATCAGCTGGAAGAAGCCATCACGAAGGCGCGCACCGAACTGATGGAATGCGCCGAGCATGTGCACGAATCGCAGAAGAAGCTCTCCGCCCTGCAAAGCCGCCGCGAGACGCGCAGCGAGAACCGCCAGCGCATCGTCCGCGAGCAGGAGGAAGCACAGGAGCGGCTGGCGGAAATCGAGAAGGATCATGCACGGATTCAGGCGGACGTGGAGAAGCAGCACAGCCTGATTGCCGACGCGGAGCAAATCCTCCGGGCGACGCAGGAAGCCGCCGAAAAGGCGCAGGCGAAGGAAAAGGAAGCGGACGCAGCGCTGGAAGCGCAGAAAGCCGCTGTCATTGACCAAATGAATCGCCTGTCCGATGTGCGCAACGACAAGACGCGCCTGAACACGATGCAGGCGCAGATGGAAACGCGCTTGACGGAAATTGAGGAATCCAGCGGGGCACTGCAGGAGCAGGAAGCTGCCCTGCGGGAAGCCTTGACTGCCGTCGAAAAGCAGCTGGAAACAGAAAATCAGCATCAGCAGCAGTGTCAGGAGAAGCTGGCGCAGGCGCGGCAAGCGTCGGATGAGGCGGATGCCGCGTATGCCAATTTGCGCGCGGATGTCGAAAAGCAATCCGCCGATATGCAGGCGGCGGCGAGCCGTCATAACGTCCTGACCGAAATGACGCGCGACATGGAAGGCTACAACATGGCGGTTCGCCGCGCGATGACCTACGCCAAGCAGCGCGGCTTGACGGGCGTCAAGGGCGTACTGGCGCAGCTGATGACCGTTCCGCAGACGTACGAAACGGCGATTGATATGGCGCTGGGCGCGGCACAGCAGAACATCGTCACCGACACCGAAGAGACGGCGAAGGAGCTGATTAACTACCTGCGCCAGAATCGGCTGGGGCGCGCGACGTTCCTGCCGATGAGCGCCATCCGCGGCAAAACGCTCTATGGCAATGAGCGCAATGCGTTGAAGCTGCCGGGCTGCCTCGGCGTGGCGAGCGAACTGGTGCAGTGCGCGCCGGAATATCGCGGCATTGTGGAAAATCTGCTGGGGCGCACGGTGATTGCCGACAACCTCGACCACGGCATTCCGATTATGCGCGCGGGCAATCACGCGTTTCGCTTGGTGACGCTGGAAGGCGACGTGATGCACTCCGGCGGCTCGATGACGGGCGGTTCGGCGCAGTCGAAGGTGTCCAACCTGCTCAGCCGCGAGCGCGAACTGAAAGAATTGACCGCGAAGCTGCAAACCGGGCGCGCGGAACTGGACAAGTGCCGTCAGGAACTGACGCAGCGTCAGCAGACGGCGCAGGAGAAGCGGCAGAAGGTCAGCGACGCGGTGAACGCATTGCATCAGCAGGAGATTGCCGTCGCCCGCGAACAGGCGCGCCGCGAAAGCGTATCCGCCGACCTGAACACCCATTTACAGCGGATGCAGGAGACCGAGCAGGCGCGCGTGCAGCTGCATCAGTCGCTGGAGGACATTCGCCAGCAGCTGGAGACCATTGAACATCAGCGCACGGGCGCGCAGGGCGACCAGAGTGCGATGGAGCAAAAGACCATTGAAATGCAGAATGCGCTGGTCAAGGCGCGCGCGGAAGCCAGCGCGGAAAACGACCGCCTGATGGTGCGCACGCTGCAATTGTCCGACCTGCGCCACGGCTTAAGCGACTTGGAGCGCGACGAAGCCCACGCGCAGCAGGATCAGGCGCAAATCCTCCGCGAACAGGAGCGCCGCGAACAGCTGCTGCACGAGATGGACGAACTGGACGCCATCGACGAGAACGACATGAAGCGCGAGGAAGCCGAATCCGCCCGCCGCCAGAAGGAACAGCTGCGGCAGGAGAGCGCCGCGCAGGCCATCGAGCAGCGACGTTCACAGGCGCAAAGTGACCTGCGTGACATCCTCAGCGACATGGAGAACCTGCACGAAGCCTACAACCGTGATAGCGAGAAGCTGCACAAGACCGAGCTGGCGAAGGCGCGCATCGAGGGCGACCAGAAGAATCTGCAAAACCGCATCTGGGACACCTACAAGCTGACCTACGCCGGGGCAGAGGAGTTCCGCCGCACGCCCTTCGACGAGAAGGAAAGCGACCGCCGCGCCGCCGAGCTGCAAGGGCAGATTCGCGCGCTGGGAACGGTCAACGTCGGGGCGGTGGAGGAATACGCCGAAACCAAGGCGCGTGTGGACGACCTGACCGCCCAGCAGCAGGATTTGAAGCGCGCGGAAATGGACTTGCGCGAACTCATCGAGCGGCTGCTGATTCAGATGCGTTCTACATTCGTCGAGAACTTCTCGAAGATGCAGGGGTACTTCGCCGAGACGTTCACGCGGCTGTTCGGCGGCGGTCACGCGGAACTGAAGCTGATGGATCCGGACGACCCGCTGAACTGCGGCATCGAGGTCAACGCCCAGCCGCCGGGAAAGAAATTGCAGCTCTTGTCGCTGCTCTCCGGCGGCGAACGCGCGCTGACGGCCATTGCGATTCTGTTCGCGATGCTGAAATTGAAGCCCACGCCGTTCTGCATTCTGGACGAGATTGAAGCCGCGCTGGATGACGCGAATATCGGGTATTACGCGGATTATTTGAAGGAATACTCGAAGGGTACGCAGTTTATCGTCGTCACGCACCGCAAGGGGACGATGGAGCGCTGCAACAGCCTGTTCGGGGTGGCGATGGAGGAACAGGGCGTGAGCCGGATGGTGTCGGTGTCGCTGCAGGACTATCAGGAATAAGGGAAAACTGAAAGGGGTATCACGGCGGACAAATCCGCCTGATGAAAAAGGAGGCTTTTCGCATGAGTGAGAACGAAAACAATCAGTATCGACTGCTGTCGCCGTGGGCGTATGTGGGCTATGGCCTCCTGTTCACGCTTCCGGTCATTGGCTGGATTCTCGCCATCGTCTTTGCGCTGAATGACGACAACCTGAATCGCCGCAACTTTGCGCGCGGTTGCTGGTGCGGCGTGCTGGTGGCGGTCATTGTGGCGGTCATCCTGTCGATTGCTGGAATGGTGATGGGCGTGTCGATCATGGATGGGTTCAGCAGCTATCAGTATAACTACCGATATTGATGAGGGGCTTATCAGAAGCGAGGCTGCCTGCCGAGTGCGGGCAGTCTTTTTTGCTGCCCGGATGGCGCAAGCAGCGGAATCCTCTTGTGAGGTTCCACAACAATTTGGGATGCTTTTGTTAGGAATGCCAAAATTATATTATTCAAAAAGAGAGCGCTTGAGTTTTTTTGAGGGGAGGGGAGAATGAAAGTAAGGAATCACGAGGAAAGGAAATGACGTGGAAATTCAAAGAAGAGGGCTGAGTCGGGCATTTATCGTGCTGGCGGTGGTGCTTCGGCTGCTGGGCTTGATTCACGGGGCTCTTCGGTGTTGACCGCTTCTACCTCGGCTACAAACTGCTCACCGCGGGCGGCTTTGGCATTTGGGCGCTGATTGACTTCATCCGAATCGGCGTTGATTCGCTCCGCCCGGCGGATGGTTCGCCGTGGATGGAGGAAACGCGCGACGAGAACATCCGCAGCATCGCCGCCAACATGCAGGCAATCGCCGAAAAGCTGGAGAAGCTGCAAGCGCAGAATGTTCCGGCAGAAGCACCCAAGCCGGAAGCGGACGGCGAAAATCAGGAGACACACAAGGTGTCGCTGAAAAAATAACTTCCTAATGGCAATAAACGCAGGGCTGTCAGGCGCAGGACGCTTGGCAGCCTTTCGCGTGGGGAAAAATCCGCTTGCAAACTGCGCGAAAAACCAGTACAATAGAATCGTATCCCTGAATATCAGCATGAACGAGGTGCTTTTGATGCCTTTGTGGAAACGAACGCTGGCGGCGCTCCTGCTGGCGGTGATGATGATACTGCCCTTCGCGTCGGCGGAGGACGCGGGGGAGGCCGTGCCGGATGACAGCGTGGAGTGGACGGAGGGCGCGGCGAACATCACGCGCGATTTGACCCTGAATGATGAGGGCGACGACGTGTCCGCCCTGCAAACTGCGCTGACGGATTTGTGCTATTACAGCGGCGACGTAACCGGGCGCTATGGCGAGGCGACCAAAACCGCGGTGGAGGATTTCCAGCGAGATTTTGCCCTTGCGGTGACGGGCATGGCGGACAAAGCGACGCAGGAAGCCATCTATGCGGCGGATTATCGCCCGCTGCGGCTGGGATGCGTCGGCGAGGACGTGCGGCAGGCGCAGATTCGCCTGATGGCGCTGGGCTACTACACGGGCAAGATTTCCGGGCGCTATCTGCCCGCGACACAGGAAGCCATCCGCCTGTTCCAGACGGCGAACGCCCTGCCGATTACGGGCGAAGCGGATGTGCAGACGCTGGAACGCCTGTTCAGCGGCGATGCCATCAGCCGGGATTCGTCCGCCGCGGCGACGCCCACCCCTTCGCCCACGCCCGGAATGCACCTCTCGGATGAAACCACCACCCCGACGCCAGCGCCGACGGTGGCGTTCGTCAAGAAACTGCAATACAACAAGTCCAAGGGCGAAGAAGTCAAGCTCGTGCAGACCCGCCTGACGGAACTGGGGTACTATTCCGGCAACATCAGCGGCAATTTTCTGGGGCACACGCGCAACGCGGTGAAGGCATTCCAGCGGCAGAACGCGCTGAGCGTGGATGGCATCGTGGGCGAAAACACATGGAACGCGCTGTTCAACGACCCGGATGTGCGTGCCGCGACCGATGATCCGAAGCCTACGCCCGAACCGACGCCTGTGCCGTTTGCCATCACGGTGGACGTCAACAATCAGGTGACGACCGTCTACGGGCGCGACGAAAACGGCGATTACACCGTTGTTGTGCGGCAGATGCTCTGCTCCACCGGCACACGCAAGAATCCGTCGGATATCGGCACATTCACACTCAACGGGCGCACGGCGCGCTGGTGCTACTTCCCGGAGTGGGGCAGCCACGCGCAGTACTGGACGCGCATCAACTCGTCCATTGCGTTTCATTCCGTCATTTACAACACGGTCAATAGCATGGATTTGGCGGTTAAGTCCTACAAGAACCTCGGCAAGCGCGCGTCGCACGGGTGCATTCGCCTGACCGTTGCGGACGCGAAGTGGATTTACAACAACTGCGGGGCAGGGACGGTCGTTACGATTCGCGCCGATATGCCCGCTGACCCGGAACTCCGCGCCGCGCTGAAGCTGCCCTCGCTGAATACGAAGAACATGCTGCCCTACGTCACGCCGCAGCCGACCGCAGAGCCGGATTATCGCGCCGGGACGATGCCGCCGCAGCCCTTCCGGACGCTGAAAGTGAACAGCTCCGGCGAGGATGTGTACTGGATGCAGCGGAAGCTGACGGATCTTGGCTACTATTCCGGCAAATGCTCCGGCACGTTCCTGGCAGGCACGCAGAACGCGGTGAAGGCGTTCCAGAAGGCGAACAGTTTGTCTGCAACGGGGACGGCGGATGTCAAGACGCTGAATCTGCTGTATGCGGAGGAACTGTCGGCGACGCCCACGCCGGAGGTCACGGCGGATGACCGCACGCCGGAGCCGCTGCCGACGCCGGCGGCGGGGCAGTGAGATTCCCTGCGGGCGCGAATTTGAAAATAGTATAAAAATAGAACGCGCTCGTCAGCGGAAAGGCTGGCGGGCGCGTTGCATTTGCGCACAATGGACGATGCTTGAAAATTGTGCTATATTCCCCGGCGTGGCGCAGAAATCGGCCGTTTTCTTGCCGTCGCGAACACCGGGGGATGGCTGTCATTTTGCGTATGGCTGACCGCAGTATGTGCAGCGTGGCGCGCTGCCGCGTCGGCCGCTGTTCTTCGCGCCGCAGCCGAGGCAGATCCACTGCACGAATGTGCCCTCCGGCGTGTACAGCGCAACCGTGCGCGTCGCAGCGTTAATCTGCAGGTTTTGCAGGTATCCCGTGCCGATGAGCGATCTGAGCTGCTTAAGGGCTTTGCTGGAGGAGAGAACCGCCCCCAGCTGGTCAAAGGTCAGGCTTTCTTCAGTCAGCGGGAGGAGCGCGCCTGCGATACGGTGCGCGCAGGCTCTGCGGTATGCATGGCGAAGAATGCGAAAGACAGGCGTTATGAGCGCAGCGAATAGGAAAATACCCATCACGCCGGACAGCGTTTTCCCCTGCGAAAACATCTTTATCGTCGCGGAGACGGTCGCCGCCGCAAAAATGGCACAGACCAGCACAACGGGAATATCCGTTTTTTTCTTGGCGACAGCCTTTGCGCTCAAGTATGGATTGGTGATGTTTGTCATTGCGCGTCTACCGCCGCCTGACAGGTTTCAAATGCTTCGTAGGGATCGCCGCCGCTTAGTACCGCCACGATGCCGTCGCCGTAATCTTCCATATAGCTGTGCGGCATGGCGAACAGGTAGAACAGCTCGTTCTCACCGGGGAGAACGTCCTCCACCAGGTTGCAGGAGCGGCAGGAGATATAGAATTCGTCTCCATCCAGATCGAGGCGGAACTGCGCATAGTAGATCTCGTTGTTGACCAGCGTGGTGAACACGGCCATCTTTTCAAAGACCTCCCGGGTTCCGTGAATCGGCGCGTCCACGGACACGGACAGCATATCATCGTAGATATAAACGGTTATAAAGGCGTACTCCATCGAGGTATCGACGGAAAAGGGGACGGTGAAGGTATAGTCGTCATATTCATAGGGAAATTCATTTTCTTCCAGAAAATTCTTCACCAGACTGGCCATTTGATCCTCTTTGCTCGTCGGAACAGAATCGGCGAAGGCCACGGAAAACATCAGCAGTGCGGTCAACAGGAAAACGATTATTTTCTTCATGGGGGAAAATCCTCCTCTTTTTGTTTGATCAATGAAAAAGAAATGACGGTCGCTCGTTCCGCGTAGCACAGCGCAGTGCTTCATTCGGAAACGGCACTATTTTGCGGATTCTTCCGGCGCAAAATGGATCAGCATAGAGCCGAAATAGTCCATATCGCAGCCTTTTTCCGTGGGCACGATGTACAGCGCCTGTGTGTAATAGTTGATGACAATGCCGTCGACCTCACCCGCTTCCGTGGGCGCTTTGCCAAAGACCCATGTGAGACCGGGAATATCCGCGCCTGCGATGACCAATTTGACGGTGCCGTCCTCATGGAAGAGAAGGGAATACTCATAATTGCCCAGCTGCGCGGCGGTCATGTTGTAGCCGCTTACATCCGCGTCGGTCATGACGTACTTCTTTTCCAGCATGATTTCGGCGGCGGCGGGTTCGGGCGTGACGGCGGGATTGAATTCCGCAGTTGGTTCGGCGGCCGCTTCGGGGGCATCGCCAGTACGCTCGTACCACAGTGTGAGGTCGCTCATTTCAAGGCTGAGCGTTCCATCCTCGCGCAGCGTGACGGCAGTCTCGCCGTTCAGGATGGAGATGAGCAGCGTGAAATTGTCCATGCGGCAGGAAAGACCGTCCAGCGTCGTACCATGCAGAGTCAGGTCGCAGGTAGTGCCGTAAATAACCAGCGTATCCCCCGCCATTTCAGCGGCTTCAGCGGGCAGTGTGATGCCGTCCGCTGTGACGCGCGCAAGCGTCCAGAAGCCCCTGAAATCGTTGATAATGGCGCTTTCGTTGATGCTCGGGACGGCCGCGCTTGAGGCTTCCGGCTTCTCGCGGCTGAACGTCATGGTCACGCCGTCCATGGAAACCGTGAGGAGCGCGTCCTGCAGCGTGAACGATATGCCGTCCGCCATGAGCACGCCGTCCTGCATGACGCAATGGATGCTGTCCACGTCGCCGTTCGTGTTCATTTCAGCCGCGCCGTCCGCGCCGATGGTGAAGGTCACATCCAGCCCCATGTCAGCCAGCGGATAGGGTGTGCCCCCTATCACCATGCGCACGCCGTACCACACGCCCAGATATTCATCGGGAATGCCAGCGCTCTGCGCGACAGGTTCGGGAATGGGGGTGGGTTCAGGCGCAATTTCGGGTTCAGCCGCGCCTAACGTGCCGGACTGCGCGGGCGCGGCGGTTTCCACGCTTGCATCCAGCTTCAGGGAGGGGAGCAGCGCAGGCAAATCGGGCAGCGTGGGCTTCGCGTGGGCGCATGGCTCGGTGATTACGGTAACCTCGCTGCGGTTTTCGCTCCAGCTCTGGCAATTCTGAGCGTGCCTGAGGTTTTCTTCGCTCATGCCTTCAGGTACGCGCACGGTCAGCTTGGGCGCGACGTTCATCATCAGTCCCATGGGGGACGCGGTCAAATCGCAGCCGTCGAAGCAGATTTCGGCAAGGTTCGGGCAGTTGACGATGCAGTTTTCGCCGAAGTCCTTCATCTTGCTGGTGAAGTGCAGGCTGGTCAGGTTCTTGCATTCAGTAAACGCGCCGTATTCCACACGCTCCGCATCGGCGACGAAGGAACTGAGACCGGCAAAATTGAACGCCTGCTGGCCGATCCTTATGAGATGCTCGCCAAAGTACAGGTTGCCCAGCGGTCCCGCGCTGTCGAAGGCGTAGTTGTCGATTTCGCGCACGCCGTTGACGAAGATTACGTTGTTCAGGCTCCGGCAGAGCATAAACTGATTGCCGCCGGTGCTCTCCAGGGGCGCGTAGCAGACGAAGGTCTCCAGCTGCTGGCAGTAGGCGAGCATCATGTCCGGCAGCTCTTTGATTGTTTCGGGCAGCACCAGCGTGCGCAGGCGCACCCACTCGGTACGGTCACTCGTCACAGAGGAATCTGTATAGTCATGGCACGCGTCAAAGGCGTTGTAGTTTTTGAAGCCTACCACGGTTACGCCGTTGATTTCGCGCGGCACGACCACATCCACGTCAGTTCCGATGTAGGCGGTAATCAGACCGGTATCCGGATCAAACTCAAAGTTCTCGGCGGGAGTCGGCTCGAAGGGCATCTTTACGAATTTGCTTACTTCGCCTTCGCGCAGCATGGGGTCGTACCACGGGCGCTGGAGCGTCTCGTTCCACGCGGCAAGCTGCTCATCGGTCGCGTCGGCGGGCAGACGCAGCTCGGCGCTCGTGCCCTCGACGGCGGAAAGCGGGAAACTGCCGGCGGTGGGGATGACCATCTTCGTCAGCTTTGTGTTCGCGAAGGCTCTCTCGCCCACGGAAGCGGCAGCGTTCAGGCGCACGCGCTCCAGCGCGGAGCCTTCAAACGCGCCCGCGCCGATGGCGGTCACGTTCTGCATTTCGGCACTTGTCAGCGCTGTATTGGCAAACGCGCCCGCGCCAATGGCGGTCACGTTCTGCATTTCGGCACTTGTCAGCGCGGTATTGGCAAACGCGCTGTCGCCGATGTCGGTCACGCCCGCGCCCAGCGTGAGCACGGTCACGCCGCTGCCTTCACACATATGCGCC
>OOCP01003123.1_pt1 | contig 12688 bp, 9 predicted proteins | sample 1671511 | NCBI WGS metagenome assembly OOCP01 (sample SAMN06348164, study PRJEB24527) | human gut metagenome | biome: human gut; feature: ankylosing spondylitis patient; material: feces | host: Homo sapiens | place: China | collected 2015-10 | reverse complement strand
ACCCGTACCCCGCACAACGCCCCTCAGCGCGGCCTTTTCAAAACAGGCGATCCAGCCCTCCAAGCCTTTGACGGCCCCGTCCATTGAACTCTCCGCGCTGTCCGCCGCCGTTGCCAGCAGATAAATGTCCCTGAACGCATAGTCCGACGGGAACAAAGGATTGGAGCGATCGAGCAGGGTCTTCATCTGGCCGCACATCTCATAAAAATAGATGGGGGTGGCGAATGCGATTACCTCGGCGTCCTTCATTTTTCGGACGATGGCGTCGGCATCGTCATGGATGACGCATCGCTGCGTTTTCTGGCAGGCCAGACAGCCTTTGCAAAAGCCGATGGTTTTGTCGTGCAGGCTGAGCAGTTCCACGTTATGTCCGGCTTCCTCCGCGCCTCTGGCAAATTCACGGGCCAGCATTTCGGAGTTGCCGTTCTTGCGGGGGCTGGTCGAAAGGATCAGGATGTTTTTCTTCATGGAAATCGTTCTCCTTCTATATTCTATTGTGGACGGTTGGGGCGTTCCGCCCTCCATATGGAGGTGACACGGATTGCGGCCACCGAAATGGGCTCAGGCCTTGTGCCCCGTGTCTCTGGCGAAGAGGGAAAAACTGACCGCGATCAGCAGGGCCGCCATGACGCTGATGCCCGCCGCCGCCAGAAAGATGCCATTGATGCCGAGGTTGTCATAGGTGAACCCGCCCACGGCGGCGGCAAGGCCAATGGCGAATTGCGTCGCCGCGACGGTGAGCCCTCCGGCAAGCTCCGCCTTGTCGGAGAGGGTGCGGGCGATCCATGTGGACCAGCCTACCGGGGTAAAGCCGAACGCGAATCCCCAGAAAACAGCCAGCGCGATGCCGATGTCCGCGTGCCCTTGGGAGAGAAGCAAGGCGAGCGCGGCGGCTGTGAAGGCCAGATGGACCAGAATCATGGTTGACCGGAAGTGATTCCCGAGGAGCGCGCCCGCAATGAAGGTGCCGAGGACGTTCGCCACTCCGAAGAACAGCAGGATCACGGAAAGCGTATTGGCTCCCAAGGCGAGATCCAGCTCCAGAAAGGGCCGCAGGTATGTGAAGAAAATATGGTATCCGCCGAAACTCAGGATGTTCCCGCCGATACCCGCCAGAATCCATGTGCGCCGGAGCAGGGCGGACATGTCCCGAAAACCGCTGCCCGCGCGGGCCGGGAGGGAGGGCAGGGCGCGGTATTGCCAGACGAACCCGAAAGCGGCCATGAGCGCGCCGAGGAAAAAGACATTTCGCCAGCCGATCAGATGGCCGATCCAGCTCGCCACGGGCAGGGCTATGATCGTCGCTACGGAAACCCCGGCGTAGACGATGCTCAGGGCGCGGGGGACGTCCTTCGTGGGGACGAGCTGCAGGGTGACGGCGGAGGCCAGCGACCAGAAGCCGCCCACGCAGATGCCGAGTATCGCACGCCCGATGAGCATGATCGAATAGGTCGGAGCCATGCCGATCAGCATGTAGGACGCGACAAGCATGGCGGAAAAAGCCAGCAGGATGCGCCGCCTGTCGGTGTTTCCCGTCAGCGGGGCCAGCAGGAGGCTGGTCAGCACGGCGAGCACGCCTACGGCGGTGACCGTCTGCCCGGCCATGCCCTCGGAGACGGCAAGATCTCGGGCAATGGGCGTCAGCAGGCTTACGGGGATGAATTCGGCTGCAATCAGGGCCATGACGCCCATAAATAAGGAAAAGACCGCCGACCAGCGGGGATTGCCGGTCTGAAAGACACCGTTCCGCATACTATGCCCTTTGGGATGAGGGCGGTGCCCTCAACTGAGGCCCCGCCCTTCCCGGAATGTTACTTCAGGTTTTTCGTAAAGAAGTCGGTGAGTTTGCCGAAGGGGATAAGGCTTGCCCTGTCATACAGATCCACATGCCCGGCTCCGGGGACGATATACAGTTCCTTCGGTTCCGCCGCGAGCCTGTACGCGTCTTCGCTGAACTCGATGGAGTGCGCCTTTTCGCCCGCGATGAACAGCATGGGGCGCGGGGAAATCGTCTCGATGTCCGAGAACGGGTAGAAGTTCATGAACTTGACGTTGCTGGTGAACGTCGGGTGCGTGGTGAGCTGCGGGGAGGAACCTTCCGGAGTGAACTCCCCTCTCGGCGTCCGGTAGAATGCGTAGAATTCCCGTTCGATGGGCGTGGATGTTTCCGTCAGTTCATGGACGGTGCCGCTGGTGTACCGGGTTTCGCCGCCCGTGAATTCCGCATAGCGCTGTTCCGCCGCTTCCCTGAGGATCTGCTTTCGCTGCTCCAAGGTCATGCCATGCCGGAGTCCGTTCCGGTTGGCCGCGCCCATGTCGTACATGCTGATTGTCGCTATGGCCTTCAGGCGGGGATCGATCTTGGCGGCGCTGATGGCGAAACTGCCGCTGCCGCAGATGCCGATGACCCCGATCCGTTCACGGTCCACAAGAGGGTTCGTGCCGAGGAAGTCCGCGGCGGCGCTGAAGGTTTCGGCATACAGGTCCGGTGAAACGGCATTGCGCGGCTGGCCTTCGCTTCCGCCCCAGAACGCCAGATCCACGGAAAGGGTGACGAATCCCTGTTCCGCCATTTTGACGGCGTACAGGTTTGCGCTCTGTTCCTTCACCGCGCCCATGGGATGCCCGACGATGATCGCGGCGTGTTTCGTCTTCTGATCCAGATTCTTGGGCAGGAAGAGGTTCCCGGCGATGTTCATGTTGTACTGGTTCGGAAATGTGACCTGCCGCACGGTTACGCTTTCGCTCTTGTAGAAATTGCTGGCGTCGGCGGGGATTTCCTGAGCCAGAACCGGGGCGGCGGACATTGTGCCGATAATGGCGGCGGTCATACCGAGCTGTTTCATTGCGCGCATCATGTTGTCTCCTTTGAGGTTTGAGTATTCTTGATCGGACTGGGGATTGAAAGGAACGCGGCAGGACTGTTTCAGCATCCTTTTTTCAGTTGAAAAAGAAGGTAATCAAGGCAATCCAGCTTGTTCTGATCCTTATGGAGGTCTTCAAGAAGCAGATTCCGCTGTTTTACAAGAATATGTATTTGGCAAAACATGTTCCCTTTCTTTCTGCTCTGCATGAATTGCTCGATGATCTGTTGTGAGCATCCGGCATCATGCAGGTTTTGAATCAGCGGATCGTCTTGTTTGGGGTTCCCTTTCATAGTTGCTTTCTCCTGTGACATGCATATAAGAGCGGGGGCATTGAATAGCAAATACTTATATTGAATCCTTTACCATGCCTAATAAGCATGGTATGAATCGCCATATCAAAGAGTTTTCTCAGGCTGGCAAGGACGTCATCACGTGTCACCCGGATTCGGGGAAGACATGCGGGCGAACGGCGCGCGGCGGTCTGTAATAAGCGGAGATGAGCTATGGAACTGAGGGTGCTTCGCTATTTCCTTGCCGTGGCAAGGGAGGAAAGCATATCCGGGGCGGCGGAAGCCCTGCACGTCACCCAGCCCACGCTGTCGCGGCAGATGATGGAGCTTGAGGAGGAACTGGGGAAAACGTTGTTCCTGCGCGGGAAAAGGAAGATTTCCCTGACGGAGGAAGGCATGTTCCTCCGCAAGAGGGCGCAGGAGATCGTCACGTTGGTGGAAAAGACGGAATCCGAGTTCAGCGCGGCGGAAGAAACCATCAGCGGTGATGTCCATATCGGAGGCGGCGAGACCGACGCCATGCGGCTGATTGCCCGCGCGGCGCACAGGCTCCAGTCGGCGTACCCCCACATTGCGTACCACCTGTTCAGCGGCAATGCGGATGACGTCACGGAACGGCTGGACAGGGGGCTTGTGGATTTCGGCGTCTTCATCGAACCGGCGGATCTGTCGAAGTACGACTTCATCAAGCTGCCGATGACGGACATTTGGGGCGTGCTGATGCGAAAAGACTGCCCTCTCGCGGCAAGGCCAACGATAAGGCCGCAGGATCTGCTGGGCCTTCCGCTCCTCGCTTCCAACCAGCATCTGGTGAAAAACGAATTTTCAGGATGGTTCGGAGAAGGTTATGAGAAGCTGAACATCACCACGACATACAATCTGCTGTACAACGCCTCGATCATGGTGGAGGAAGGCATGGGATACGCCCTGTGTCTGGACAAGATCGTCAGGACATCCGGCGGCAGCCCGCTGTGCTTCAGGCCGCTGGAGCCGAAGCTGGAAGTGGGGTTGCATATCGCCTGGAAAAAGTACCAGTTTTTCTCGAAGGCCGCTGAAAAATTTCTGGAATGCCTGCAACGCGAGATCGCGGATCGGCGGGAGGCGGATAGCCCAGCGTACCAATAGAGCCACAGGCAAGCGGACGCAAAAGGGGAAGAGGGGCTTTTCCAGAAAAGCCCCTCTTCCCCTCTGGTCTATTCTTCTTTTGCCTACAGATTACATCCGATCCGGCGTCCGTCTTCAATGGCGTTCACGATGAGGCTGCCGACCTGCGCGCCGTTGACCGAGCCCGCGCAGAGCACCTCCTTGACCGAGCCCTTGAGCGCTTCGAGCAGGCTGGTGTCGGGTTCCTGCGAAAGGAGCACCATCACCGTGTCGGCTTCGATGAGTTTGCGCTGATTGCCCTTTGTGGTGATCACCACGCCCTGATCTGTGATCTGATCGCAGGTCACGCCGCCGAGCAATTGGACGTCCTTCTTGGCGAGCCACGGCTTGAGCCGATCAAGATAGCGGGGCGGGATGCCTTTGCCGAACGTCTCGGAAGGTTCCAGTACCGTCACCTCACGGCCGCGCTTGCGGAGGAAGACCGCGCCTTGCAGCCCTTCGATCTGACCGCCGATGATCGCCACGCGCTTGCCGATGGGCAGGAACAGTTTGGTCAGCTTGTTCAAAAGCTCGGGCCCGAAAACAAGCAACGGCAGCTTGACCTGTTTCGACAGGCTGTTGACGCCCGCGACATTGCGGTTTTCGACGCCCTTGAGCGAGGGCAGTCTGTACAGGCCCCCTGTGGCGATGACCACGGCGTCCGGCTTTTCGGCAAGGATCTTGGATACGGTGGCTTCCTCGCCAAGCCTGACCTTGATGTTCAACTTGCCGACCTGCGTGGTCAGATAGCTGATGACGGGGCGCACGTCCTCGACTTCCACGCCCTTGATCATTGCCGCGAGGGGCAACTTCCCGCCGAGCCGCGAGCTTTTTTCAAACAGCGTCACGTCATGCCCGCGCAGGGCGGCGACGCGGGCCGTCTCCATTCCGGCGGGGCCGCCGCCGATGACCACAACCTTCTTTTTCTTTTCGGCGGGCCGGATGGCGAAAAGGCTTTCCCGGCCCATGGCGGGGTTGACCCGGCAGCGGCGCGGGCGGCCCACCGGCGGATCTTCGCAGGTTCCGCAGCGCGTGCAGCGCACGATATCCTCAATGCGGCCTTCCGCGACCTTGCGGGGGAATTCCGGGTCGGCCCAGAGAACACGCCCGAAGGCCACGAGATCCGCCTTGCCTTCTTCAAGGATCTTTTCGGCCTTGGCCTCGTCAAGACGGCCGACGGCGATGACCGGAATGTTCACAGCCTGCTTGATGGCGGCAGCGGCGGGGATGAGCAGGCCGTCGCCCATGAAATCCTTCAAGTAGGGCTTCATGTGTTCTTCCGGCTCGGGATAGGGCCAGTAGTCGGGCAGATAGCGGAACGGCAGCGGCCCGAAGCCGTAGCCGGACACGCTGATGTACCGCACGCCCGCGCCCTCGAAAATCTTGGCGATGGCCACGGTTTCCGCGATGGTCAGCCCCTTGTCGGCACCCCACTCCTGACCGTTCATGCGCAGGCCGAGGGGATAGTCCGCGCCGAGACGCTCGCGCAGCCCGGCGATGATTTCGAGAGGCAGGCGGGTACGGTTTTCGAGGCTCTGGGGGCCATATTGGTCGTCGCGGCGGTTCCAGACCCGGCTCACGAAGCTTTCCAGATAGTAGCCGTGCGCGCAGTGGACTTCGATGCCGTCAAACCCGGCGGCTTTGGCGCGTTCGGCGGCCTTGAAATAGAGTTCCTTGTCCTCCGCGATTTCTTCGGCGGTGAGGCCTCGCGTGGGCTTGCCCACCGGCGGGGGACAGGGGATTTCATCCGGCCCGAGATCGGAGGGGCCGATGGGCAGGCCGCCGCCGTGTCCGGTCATGGCCGAGGCCCCGGAGTGGTGGAGCTGGCAGAACACGGGGCAGCCGTGCGCGTGGCAGCGTTCCACGAGGCGCTTCATGCCGGGGAGGAACCGGTCGTCGTGGAGCGCGCCGTAAGCCCCGGCGGGATGGTCGGAACGCCATGTGATGGCGGATACGATCACAAGCCCGACCCCGCCGGCGGCGATGGCTTCGTAAAAGTCAATGACCCTGTCCCCGGCCGAGCCGTCGTCCTCAAAAAACCAGCTTGACTGGGGGGCCTTGATCATCCTGTTTTTCAGGGTGAGGCCGCTTCCGAGCGAAAGCGGTGACAGGAGCTTATGGAATTGTCCGGTGCTCATGCCGTCTCCTTGCGTGTGTAGAATGTATGGTTGACCCGCGTTGGGCGGGATTTCGGGCAAAGTGAGGGCTCCGGCGGAGGAAGGGCCGCCGGAGCCGTGGGAATGACGGGAATCCGCTAGAAAGAGTAGAGAACGCAGACCGCGCCCTTGAAGTTGTTCTTCTTGGATTCGTAGTCTTTCCAGACGTTGGAATCGAGATCCATACGGATGTAGCCGAGTTCGAGGAACAGGCTGAGGTTTTTGTAAATCTTGTATTCCGAATCGACGTTCACTTCCCACGCCTTGTCGGCGGTGGTCATGTAGTACATGGAGGAAACCGTTTCGGAGGGCTTCGTGATCATCTTCTGGCGGACATTTTCGGTATTGTTGGTACCCCGATAGAAGGCCACGCGAAGGGTGTGGCTGAGGTCTTCAAAGAAAGAAATGTCCTTCAAGTGGCCCACGATGCCGAACGTGCCGTCGACGCTGGTGCCGAGGACCTGCTGGGCGCGGCAGAAGTTTGTGCCGTCGAAGCCGTAGGAAGTCACCTTCACGTCGGGGTTGATGGTGGGCAGGCGCTCGGAACCGTTGTTGACGTTGGCGTCGTCGCCGGAGGAATACCATGCCGTGAGGCCGGGCGTGACGGATTCCATCTTGTATTCGGCAAGGGCGGACACGATCCAGCCTTCGCGTTTGACGTCGATCTTCTTGCCTTTGGTGCTGAGGCCTTCGCCGAGATCGACACGGCCATAGGTGGCGTCGAGGGCGAAGCGGAAGGGATCAAGCACCTTCAGTTCTGTCGTGAACCCGGCCCACCACGCGTCGCCGTGGCGATCGGTCAGGCTGTTGCCCGTCAGGGTCTTGTTGCTCACGCCGAGAGGCAGCAGGCCCTGCAACAGTTTCTTCTGGTCACCGGAGGCCCCGGCGTTTTCAAAGCTGTCGCGGCCCACAAAACCATACATGGCCCACGGGGTCACCTTCACGCCGTCGAACTTGAGGGGCAGGGTGATGCCCGTGAAGTCCATGGCGTCGCTGTAGTGGTATTGCTTGCCATAGTCGGTGGCGCTGTCGGTGTTGTCGTTTTCGGCGCGCAGCCAGAAGAGGGTGGCTCCGATGTTCTTGGTGAACTGGGTGGACAGGGTGATGCCCGCGCCGTCCGCGCCGCCGCCGAGGATGACGTTCGGAAGGGCGAATCCGGGCAGGCTGAAGTTCTGGAGGCCCATACGGACCTTGGCGTCCGTCTGGGGGATGACCCAGTCAACGTAGTTGTAGCGGACCTTGACCACCTTGCCGTCAGTGCCGAGGGACGCGCCGTCCGCGCCCTTGCCCCAGTTCTGGGGCCCGATTTCAAAATAGACGACCCCCTTGAGGCTTTCCGACGCGATGACGTCGATCTGCGTACGGATACGGGTGGCATTCTGCATCTTGTCGGAGCCGTTGTGTTTTTCAAAATTACGGTCCGCGAAGGACATGGCATTGTGCCATAGGCCCTTGGCTTTGATGTCCACGGCGTTGGCGGCGGATGCGGCGCCGATGACCAGACCGGCGGCAAGCAGCAGGGTAATCACTTTCTTCATGGGATTCTCCTCAGTTTCTCCTCAAGCGTTTTGGATTGGTGCAACCGTTTGTGTCTTTTCGCTCAATCGGAGGGGCCGCTGCCCGCCACGCGGACTGTCCCACGACGCAACCACAGCGAAAGATTGAAAAGAATCTGATCCCCCACGGAAAGCCGTTTCTCTCCAGGATGGGGACCGGATTGCCCCTGTAACGGTATCCTGCCTATGAGAACAGCAAAGAGTGGGCCAATATCAGCATGTTACACGGATGTACGGAAAAGAAGAATCATTTTGCAACATTAGAAAGGCATATCGTGAAAAGTGTCTTCAATGCTGTTCATATTGAAACCATGTGTATATGAACATGTCTTTTTTATGGACACAGCTTGAGGAGGCCATTCATGGGAGAAATGGCCGCAAGGGACGACCTGGAAGGTCAGGGGGAAGGGATTATGGATGAAGAACGCGATACCGGCATGGCCGCCATGAGCCGGAAGGATCGCAGAGAGCATACTTCCGGTCACATCCGGAGGCGTCAGGCGTTATGGTTAGCGGTATTCGTCGGGGTTGAGGCCGAGTTTTTTGAGCTTCACGTAGAAGCCGCCGCGTGAGATGCCGAGGAGTTTGGCGGCTTCGCGGACATTGCCCGCCGTCCGTTCGAGCGCGGCGAGCAGGCGTTTCGCTTCGTGGCCGGGCAGCGGTTTTCCTGTGGGTGCGGAAACCTCGGCCGCGGAGATCCGGGCGTGAAGATCGGAAAGCCCGATGACGTCGCCTTCGGCAAGGGCCACGGCCCGCTCCAGAACGGTTTCCAGCTCCCGGACATTGCCGGGCCACGAATACCTGAGCAGAGCCTCCATAGCTTCGGGGGCGATGGGCTTCGGCTGTTTGCCGAGGGCCTGCGCGAACCGGGAAGCGCAACGGGCGGCAAGAGCCTCAATGTCCGAACGCCTTTCACGCAGCGGTGGAACCGTTATGGTATATTCCCGTAAAAGTTCATGCAGTTCTTTAAGAAAAAGCCCTTCGCGCACGGCTTCGGAAAGCCCCGGGCCTGCCCCGGCGATAAGGCGGACGTTCACTGTGCGGCCTTGCCCTCCGCCGACGCGGGCGGTTTCTCCGCCGCGCAGCAGGCGCACGATCCCCATCTGTGCCGTCAGGGGGAGGGCTTCCACGCCGTCGAGGAACAGCGTGCCGCCATCCGCCAGCTCGCATTTGCCGGGCCTGCCGCCTTCCCCATCGAATCCAAACAGTTCGCTGCGCATAAGGCTGCGCGGGATGCCTCCGCAGTGCACGGCGACGAAGGGGGCCTCCCGGCGGCGTCCCGCGTTGTGGATGGCCTGAGCGAAGCCGTGCCGCTCCGTCCCTTCCTCACCCGTGAGCAGGACCGGAGCGTCATGCCGCGCGGCGCGGCGGAGCGCCTCCCGTGCCTGGGCAATGGCGGGGGAATCGCCCGGAATATCGTCAAGCGCGTAGACCGCCCCGGCCCCGATGGTGCGGGCCGCGAACCCGCACAGGCGGCGCGATTCGCGCAGGGCCAACACGCCGCCCTTGCCCATACCGAGCGGCGCGAAGGAGAGCACGCACGGGAGCGTGCCGTTCGCGGTATGCAGCAGGGCTTCCCGATCCTGAAAGGCATTGTGTTCGTCAAGGATGTCGCGGCGCACTGCCTCGGAAAGCACCGCGTCCCGCAAGTGGAGATGGGGCGGCAGCGCCTCCAGCCCGAGCATGGATAGCCCGCGCCCATTGGCGGAATGGATTTCACCCGAGGCGCCGACCTCAAGGATGCCCTCGTCCAGCACTTCCATGATCGCACGCTGCCTGCCGAGAGCGGCCCGCAGGTGGAGCTGTTCCGCGATGGCGTGGGCCGAAGCCTCCACCATGCCCCGCGTATGCAGATGATAGGATTCCCGGGCGATGGAAACATTGAGGACGCCTGCAAGCGTGCCGTCTTCGTAGCGGATGGGGGATGCGGTGCAGCTCCAGACATGATGCCGGGCGCAATAGTGCTGTGCGCCGATGATGGTCACGGTCTCCCGTTCGACAAGGCAAGTCCCGATGCCGTTGGTGCCGGATACGGCTTCCGTGGCGATCTGGCCGGGAAGCACGTCGGGCCCGTCGCCCTCACTCCGCAGAGTGTGCAGTACGAGCCCTGAGCCGTCTGTCAGCGAAATGCTGCACCGCGTGGCGCGCACCACGGAAAACAGTTTGTCCATGATGGAACGGGCGCTGCACAGCAGATCGCTGTTGAGGCGCTGGGCCTGCTCAAGGAGCTGCGCGTCCACGCGTACAATGCTGTTGGCTTCCGTGGTAATGCCGGATTCCCGGCAGCGCTCCCAAGAGGCGAGGATGAACGGGGGGATATATTCGGGATCCACGGGGGCGGTCCCGTCGCGGAATTTTTGCCATTCCGCATACAAGGCTGCGTGCAGGGCTGGGGACGCCTGATCCGGCGCCTGAATCATGAGTGCGGGCATGGAGTGACCATCCGGAGAAAAACCTACTAGCCTGAACACTGCGAAAAAAACAGATTATCGCCTTTTACATACTAGAAAGTGATACCGGAAAAGCCTCCGCCGGGCAAACGGAAAATGCGCGAGTCCCGCAGGGGATCCGTTTCGTGCTTTACTGGGAGGCTTTGCCCCCTGACCCTGCAAGAGGTTCCCCCGTCAGTGCGGGCGCGCCGGAGTCGGCACAAGTGGGAGCGGGTGAATTCCCGCTGGCACGCGGGTTGTGCTTTGAGCTTATGCGTATTTCCCTCGGCGGCATTGCCGCTCAACGGAAAACGGAGGTGGGGTAAATGGAAGGCATCGTGGGCGGCATTTCGCCTATGGGAAAAAGCATGGGGAAAGGCATTCCGCGCAAACCTGAATGAATTCCCCGCGCGCCGTTTTCCCATCAGCGAAGCCTAGTAGGGAAGTGGAGGGGCCGGAGGAGGCATACCCCGTGTGGGCTCTCACATTAAAGGGGTTCCTCCCTCCGGTGCCGTCCAAGGTGGCTGAAACTCAGGCGCTCTTGGTTTCGCCTTCGCCCATTGGGGAAAAGACATCCGTCACATTGCCCCGGCTCTTGCCGAGGCCGAGCAGGGTTGCGGAAAAGGCGGTCACGAACATGGCCATGAACAGGATGAACATGGAGGCGTATTGTCCGATGCCGTAGGCGGCCTGACCGGGGGCCTGCGCTTCCATGATCCACCCGCTGGCGAGCTGAAGCAGGGCCGTCCCGATATAGGAGTAGATGTTGATCATCCCGGTGGCCGTGCCCACGATTTCGGGTGGGAAGTCCTCTTGTACCTTGGTGAGGGCGATGCCGCCGAACCCGCCGCAGAAGATGCCGAAGGCGAGGCTCCAGACCGGGAGCAGGGAGGTGGGGAGCACGGGATGATCCGCAAGCAGCGGCGCGGCGAGCAGGATGGTGACGCCGCTGGCGGCGAGGAGCAAGACACCCTTGGACCACCGGACCCACGTCACGACGACCCCCACCAGCGACGGGCCGACCACCGCGCCGAGGGCCATGCAGAAAAGGATGCCGCCCGCCGTGCCCTTGTCGAGGCCGTAGCCTTGAATGAAATACGGCCCGGCCCAGAGCCCGGTCATGGCGTAGAACGACCCGTACATGCAGAAGAACCACGTGGATACGCTCCAATAGGTGCGGCTGCGGACGATGCGGAGCATGGTTTCACGCAAGGGCGGGGCGGGGTGTTTGCGGGGAGCGATGGAAACCCATGCCGGGGCGTACCCGGCCTCTTCGGGGCGGTTGCGTACCCACAGCCATGTGGCGCCGGCCACAAGCACGGTCGCCGCCGTAGCTGCGAACATACTGCCGCGCCAGCCCACGGCCTGCGAGAGCAGCATGAGCGGATAGGTGGCGAGGAGCATACCGCCCGTGCCGAGGGAAAGGATCAAGCCCGTGCCGAGGGCGTGCCGTGCCGGAGGGAACCAGTACAGGATCACCCGCAAGGCGGGCACGAAGACCATGCCCATGCCGACGCCGATGAGCACGCGGCCGGCCGTCGCCGCCGTTACAGAGCCGGAAAGGGCGAACAGGAGCGACCCCGCCGCCCCGATGAGGAGGAACGAGGCGATGGTGTTGCGCGAACCCCAGCGGTCCGAAAGGATGCCCGCCGGGATCTGCATGAACCCGTACGGGTAAAAATAGGCGGAGCTCATGACCGACATGAGCCCGCCGCCGACGGCGAATTCGCGCATGATGTCCACGGCGAGGGTGCTCGTGGATGTCCGAAAGAAACTGACGAGCGCATAGCAGATGGTCAAAATGGAAAAAATAAACCATGCATGTCGGGTCATGGCTTTGGATGAATGGGGGGACATAGGGCCTCCGTGAAAGCCGCGACCGCCGGACGGGAGGGCGCAGCAAAGCCTTCCGGCGGAAATGCTTTCCGTCGTCGGCTTTTTCGGGAATAAGGGGGGGCGTGCGTCCGGCGGGACGCCCTCAACAGGGGCTGAAAGCGTCCCGCCGGGGGATTATTCCCCGCACGGGATATCGAGCTTGAGCGCCTTGATCGCGTTGCGGTACAGCAGGTTGGGCAAGACTTCAGGCTTGAAGGGCAGAGCCTTGAACTGCTCCACGCCTTCGCGGAAGCCGATGAACGGATAGGCCGTGCCGAACAGGAAACGCTCGGAGAGGAAGGTATTGGCGGCCATGACGTAATCGCTCACGCCGGGCATATTGTACATGTACATGTCAAGGCAGAGGTACAG
>OOCP01003106.1_pt1 | contig 12757 bp, 11 predicted proteins | sample 1671511 | NCBI WGS metagenome assembly OOCP01 (sample SAMN06348164, study PRJEB24527) | human gut metagenome | biome: human gut; feature: ankylosing spondylitis patient; material: feces | host: Homo sapiens | place: China | collected 2015-10 | reverse complement strand
CGAAACTTCGCCCGGAGGTCGAGTCCTTATCAAATTGACAGCAAGCCCAAAAAGCATTATACTGTTTATATCATTTAGCAAAAAAGCTCCCCGCTGAGCTTCATATTTTTATTTATCGCGCCTAAAACACGGCCTTCCGGGGCCTCCGGGACGAATGGCGCACAAGGAGGACCCTCTTCATGGAAGGCACCAAGCCCCGCACTGTAAGCAGCCTTGGCATGTTCGACCTGCTGAAAGGCATCGGAATGCTGGCCATCGTCTTTGCCCACACGGCAGAGCTTTACCCCCTCGGCACCAACGACGTCATCCCTTTCGCGTTCGCGCTGTTCGCTTACCGCGAAGCGCTGATGGCCGCCTTTTTTATTGCCAGCGGCTACGGCTTCCGCAAGCGCTCCATCCACAAATGCATCGAGCAGCAGCTCAAGACCCTGCTCAAGCCTTACCTTTATACTGCACTGGCCACCACGGTGCTCCACGCTTTCGTTCACCGCGCAGCTTTCGGCTCGTGGGATGCCGCCCTCTCAGAATCGGCCAAGGTCTTAGGCGGCTTCCTGTTAGGCCTGCCCCACACGGCCACTTACTTCGGGCAGCAGTTTTTCTCCTGCGGCCCCATGTGGTACTTAGTGGCCCTGATGCTGGCGTGGGTGCTGCTGGACGTGCTGCTCGAGATCTTCCCCGAGCGGTACATAACCCCCGCAGTCGTCGGCGTCACCCTGCTTGGCTGGGGCGTCACGCTGGTGTGGGAGGCTCCCTTCTGCATCGCGCAGGGCATGGTGTCGCTGCCCTACCTTTACATCGGCTATCTGGCCAAGAAGCGCCGCTTTTTCGAAACTCCCCTTTCCGGCAGAGCCAAAGCCGGGCTTATCGTGTCCGCGCTGGGCGTCGTCGCTGGCGTTTTGCTGACCCAGAGCACCGACTGCGTTTCGCTGGGCGAGTGGACGATGGGGCCGCTGAGCATCCTGCTGGATGGCGCTGTGGGCTACGGCATCATCCGGCTCTTTTTGGAATGGCAGCGCCGGGTGGACGGCCCCATCTCCCATGCCATCGAGTGGGTGGGCCGGCGCTCGCTCTTCATCTTCTGCATCCACACTGTGGAGCTGACGGCCATCCCGTGGTATCTGATGGCTGCAAAGTATGCTGACCATCCGGTGCAGGGGATGCTGCTGCAGTTCGTGTTCTCGCTTGTGTCCATCTTCGCCGTCACCGAACTTCTGATGCGCCGCAAAGAGCTTGGCCGGAAGCTTCGGGGCGGCAAGCCTGCGGACAAGCCCCGGCAGCGGAGCAAGACCCGCCGCTATGCGGCAAAACACTGAAATTCCTGCGCTTTGGTATCCAGCCATTTTGAGGGCAGACTATAGTTACTTTTGATGCATGGGCTTGCAGCGCGGGTTGTACGCCTTGCGATAAATCGGAGGAGGACCCGGTAATGATGAACGAAACTCCTGAGGCGGCTCTGCGCAGCCGCATTGCAGACCTTGAACAACAGCTCAAACTTGCAGACGAAGGCACTTCGCGGCTGGCCCAGCGCTGCCTCGAGCTGGAAAAACAGCTGCAGACCTTCTATGCTGCCCACCCCCAGAAAGAGAGGCAGACCGACTCGCCTGCTCTGGTGCAGCCGCTGCTTTACTATGATGCCGGGTTCGGCTTTTCCCAGAAAGACACCGTCAAAGCCCCGGACTACGAATACGACGAGCTGAACGGCATGGTGACAGCGACCTTCGAGCTGCCGGAGACCGCGTTCAATCTCCGTCTCGACCCCGGCGAACTGCCCTGCTGCATCACTGATTTCGTCTTCTCGGATGACCGCATCCTCTGCCGCCCGGTGAACGGTGTGCCGCTCCACGGCGACGGCATCCTGTTCCTCAACGACGACCCGAATTTCATGCTGGAGGGTCTGAACCGTTTCCCCGCCGGGATGAAGCTGGGCGTGAGCTACTGCTACTTCCCGCTGGAGCCGCTGGCGGACGACCCATTGTTCGCCGCCGTTCTCGAGGGCGTACAGTATTTCCAGAAGACCCGCGTCTGCGAGCAGATGCACCTCGACCAGCTGGAAAAGACTACGGCTGACCAGAAGCAGACCATCGAGGCCCTGCAGAAGAATCTCTCCGAGCTGCATCAGGCCAACGCCGAGCTGTGCGCCCGGAGCAAAGCCTACGAGAGCTCGCTGGAAAACATCCTCTCTTCCAGCAGCTGGAAACTCACGCAGCCCCTGCGCCGCCTGCTGGGGCTGTTCCATCGCAGCCGTTGAGCCTGCCTGCGGAGAGGAGGATACGATGTACAGCAGTTATACCACTCTGCAGCGGGCTCAGCTCGCCAAACAGGAATATCTCGACACCCAGGAGGTTTTTCTCGGCGTCTATGCGCCGGGGCGGAACGCCGCCCTGAAAGCTTCCCTGCAGGACCAGCTCCACCGCAAATTTTTATGGACGGACAGCCTCCGCCCCGAAGCCCTCGGCAGCGCCGTCGGTGTGCTTCTGGTCAGGGAAGACCTTTTCCTGATGCCCACGGCCCTTTCCTGCTTTGCAGACGCACTGCGCAGCGGCGCAGACTACGTCACCAGCGACGCCGTCTTCGGCTACTCAGGCGTCACCACCCTCTACCACAGTCAGGGTTTTGCAGCCTGCCCGGGCTGCGCCCTCGTCTCCCGGGAGCTGCTGCGCCGCTGTCAGGCGGAAGCCCGCGACCCGGAAAATCCTGTCGAGCTGCTGACGCTGGCGGCGAAGCTCCGCCGCAGCCATGTCTGCCTCCCGCTGGCGCTGGCCCACTATGAGCGGGACATCTGCGCCGAAGACGTCTGGTCTGTAAAGGGGAAGCGCGTCTTTATCATGAGCCACCTGCTGGACATGACCGGTGCGCCCATCGTGCTGGTGAGCGCCGTGCCGGTGCTGCGCAGCATGGGCTACGAAGTGGTCGTCCTCGGCCCTGAGGACGGCGGCTCCATGCCGCTCTTCCTCGAGGCGGGAGCTACCGTCATCACCCGCAAGGGCTGTGTCCAGTCGCCCCTGCTCTGGGGGCTGGCCCTCTGCGCCGACCTTGTTCTGGCCAACACCGTCGTGGAGGCCCGGGCCGTCCGCGCCCTGAGCGGTGCGCGGGTGCCGGTGCTCTGGTGGCTCCACGATGCCTTTGCGGGCTACCCCCACATCGCCCACCAGATCCCCAGAGAGCTGGGCGAAAACATCCGGCTCTACTCCGTCGGCAGCCACGCCGCCAACGCCATGCACTCGGTGCGGCCGGAGTTCAACATCCGGCCCCTCATCTACGGCCTGCCGGACTACGCCGCCGAGAAGTTCTCCCACTACGATCTGAGCTATGCGGGCGGGCGGCCTCTGTTCGCCACCGTGGGCTCCTTCGAGAACCGGAAAGGCCAGGACATCTTCTGCAAGGCCATCCGGCTGCTGCCGCCTGAGACCATGAAGAAGGCATCCTTCCTCTTCGTGGGCAAGGCCGCAGAGGCTGAGATGATGGACGCCGTGCGGAGCCTGACCGCTGACTGCCCCGACAACGTCTTTTATGTCAAGCGGCTCACCCGCGACGAGATCAAGAGCCTGATGGCCCAGTGTACCTGCCTCGTCTGCGCCTCCCGCGACGACCCCATGCCTACTTTCGTCACCGAGGGCCTCATCTTCGGCAAGCCCGCCATCGTGTCGGAGCACACCGGCACCGCCGGGCTCATCACCGAGGGCGTGGACGGTTTCGTCTACGAGGACGACGACCCCGAAAAGCTGGCCGAGCGGCTGGCCTGGGCCATCGAGCACCCGGAAAAGCTTGCCGCCATGCGTCCCGCCTGCCGTGAGCTTTACGAGAGCCATTACTCCAAGCAGGCGTTTTCCGACAGTTTACAACAGGCCGTAAAGGAGCTCACCGGCGAATAAGTTCCCCGTTCTTTATCACTCTGCCGAAACTGAGGCAAAAAATTTGGCGGTTGTTCACAAACACACCTCCGGACTGTGATATACTCTCCTAAGAGTCTATCCCAGTCCGTTTTTTGTTATAATTTGAAAGGAGTCCCCGCATGAGTTCGTCCGCCTCCCCCGCCCCTTCGCGCCGAAAGACCCTGCTCTCGCTGGGCGTTCTGGCCCTGCTGACCGGCATCGTGGTGTTCATCTTCCGGGAGCACTGGGCCGAGATCTCCGAGGCGCTGAGCCGGCTCACCCTCGGGCAGGGGCTTCTGGCACTGGCCGTGGGCCTGAGCTACCCGCTTCTCGAGGGCGTATCCAGCTGGCTCATCGTCCGCAGCCGCCTGTCCCATTTCCCGCTGCGGCAGGGCATCGACAACGCATGGATGGGGACCTTCGGCAATGTGGTGGGCCTCGGCGCAGGGTCGATGCCGTTTCAGACGTGGTATCTCCACCGGCGCGGGCTGGACGTCGGCCCCGGCGTGGGGCTGATGACCCTGCAATACGTCTTCCACAAGACAGCCGTCCTGCTTTACGCCACCGTGCTGCTTCTGGCGGGCCGCCCCTGGATGGCGGCCCACTCCGACGGCGTGCTGCGGTATCTGCCCGGGGCCTACGCTGTCGTGGCGGGCGTCATCGTGGGGCTCATCGCCCTCTGCGCCCTGCCGGTGGTGCAGCGTCTGGCCCGGTGGCTGCTGCATTTTCTGCCCGACACGGGCCGCTGGGCCGAGCGCCGGGAAAGCTGGCTCAAGCAGCTGGACGCCCTGAGCGCCGAGAGCCGCCATCTGCTGGCGGACAAGCCCCGCTGTGCCGCCATTCTGGGCGTGCATCTCGTAAAGCTGTTCCTGCTCTTCTGCCTGCCCTGGATGGGGCTGCGGTTCATGGGGCTGGATACCGGACTGGCCTTCTGGCAGGTGCAGCTCCTGACGTCGCTGACCTTCTTTGTCTCCAACGCCCTGCCCAACGTGGCGGGCATGGGCTCGGTGGAGACGGCCTTCCTGCTGGTGTACAGCAGCTTCCTCCCCGATGCTTCGTCCATGAGCCTGCTGATGTTCTACCGGCTGGCCAGCTATTACGCCGTCTTTGCGGCAAGCGCCGTCGGCTTTGCGCTGGCGCAGCGGCGGCTGAACCGCGGATGACTTTGTGAATGTTTTATTTCATTTTGGTAACAGTTCTTACTTCATTGTGCATTCTGCGCGGAATCTCTTGATTTTTTAGGCAAAGCAATGTATAATAATTTCTGATAGCCGCCCATCACTGACAGTCTGATTCAAAAATCAAGGAGTACATTTTTATGAAACTGAACAAGATCTGTGCCGCCTCTGCCGTTCTGGCACTGGCTGTTGCTCTGACCGCCTGCGGCGGCTCTGCTTCCACTGCTGCTTCCAGCACTGCCTCTTCTGCGGCCGCTTCCTCCGTTGCTGCATCTTCCGAGGCAGCATCTTCTGAGGTTGCTGAGAGCGCAGAGTACACCGTTTACAACACCACCGGTTCTACCGTCTCCGAGCTGTACCTGTACGAGGCAGGCTCTGAGGACAAGGGCGAGAACCTGGCTGGCGAGGCCGGTCTGGCCGACGGCGAGAATGTCGTCATCACCCGCGATGTCGAGGCCGACAAGCAGGACGACATGACCTATGTTCTCGAGTTCACCACCGAGGACGGCAGCACCCAGAGCTTCGAGACCCTGCACTACGAGATCACTCCCATCTCTCTGAAGAGCGTGGACGCAGCTGCTGGCGCTACCCCCATCGCATTCGCCGCTCCTGAGCAGTAAAAATCGGCTCATAACGAAGAAAACGGCAGGTTCATTGAACCTGCCGTTTTCTTATTCTATCAAATTCAGCCCTTCATGGGGACAAAGCCCACGAGGTCCTTCACCACCTCGCCGCCGATGATGAGGCCCACGACCGACGGGACAAAGGCGTTCGAGCCGGGGACGGAGCGGCGGATGGTACACTTGCGCTGGGTACCCGGAGGGCAGATGCAGTGGTATTTGCAGCTGATGGAGTCATCCTCGATGGGAGTCATGACAGGCTCCCTGGAGTAAACGACTTTCAGGTGCCTGATGCGGCGCTTGCGGCACTCGGTGCGCATGACCTTGGCCAGCGGGCAGACGGAAGTCTTATAAATATCCGTGACCTCGAAGCGGGTAGGGTCCATCTTGTTGCCTGCACCCATGGAGCAGATGATGGGGACGCCCGCCTCCTTGCACTTCATGACCAGCGCAATTTTACCGGTGACAGTGTCGATGGCGTCCACCACGTAGTCGAACTGGCTGAAATCGAAGCTGTCCTGCGTCTCAGGGCCAAAGAAGGTCTTGTAGGTGGTGACCTTGATGTTGGGGTCGATGTCGTGGACGCGCTCTTCGGCCACATCCACCTTGAACCTGCCCACCGTCTTGCGGGTGGCGATGATCTGGCGGTTCAGGTTGGTGAGGCAGACTTTGTCGTCGTCGATCAGGTCGAGAGCCCCCACGCCGCTGCGGGCCAGCGCCTCGACGGTGTAGCCGCCCACGCCGCCCACGCCGAACACGGCTACGCGGGAATCGTGCAGTTTGGTCATTGCTTCCGCGCCCAGCAGCAGCTGGGTGCGGGAATACTGGTCTTGCATATCATTTCTCCTTTAGGTTCTGCTTTTTACAGTCACGGGCTTGCCCTCTCAGTCACCTTTGGCGACAGCTCTCCCAAAGGGAGAGTCAGAATGCAGCGGTCAGGCAATAGGCTCTGGCGCGAAGCGCCTGAGAGGGCCGGGCCGCTCCCCCTTATCCCTTCGCCACCTGTGTAATGGTTCCACCGCCGAGGACGACATCGCCCTGATACAGCACGACGGCCTGCCCCGGGGTGGGGGCGCGCTGAGGCTGGTCAAATTCCAGACGGAAGCTGTCCGGCCCTGCCGGGTAGACGGTGGCAGGCTGTTCGGTCTGATGATAACGGGTGCGGGCCGTCACCCGCAGGGGGCCTTTCAGCTCCGGGATGGCGATCCAGTTCACTTCGTTCGCATAGACGATGGTATCGAACAGCTCCGACTCCGGGCCGACCGTGACGGTGTTGGCCTGCATATCCTTGGCGCAGACGTAGACCGGTGCGCCCATGGCGAGGCCCAGGCCCTTCCGCTGGCCGATGGTGTACCGCACAGCGCCGCTGTGGGTGCCTACCTTTCTGCCGCCGACGTCGAGGAAATCGCCCGCCGGGTAGTGCCTGCCGGTGAAATCCTCCATAAAGCGGGCGTAGTCGCCGTCCGGCACGAAGCAGATGTCCTGACTGTCGTGCTTGCGGGCGTTCACGAAGTGCTGCTGCTCGGCGATGGCGCGCACTTCGCTCTTGTGCAGACCACCCAGCGGCAGGCGGACATGAGCCAGCTGCTCCTGCGTGAGGTTGTAGAGCACATAGCTCTGGTCTTTGCTCTCGTCCAGACCCTTTTTGAGCAGCCAGCGGCCCGTGGCCTCGTCCTGCTCCACCCGGGCATAATGGCCTGTGACCACATGCTCCAGTCCGTGTGCTTCCGCCCAGCGAAGCAGGTGATCGAACTTCATATATCTGTTGCAGTCGATGCAGGGATTGGGCGTACCGCCGGCCTCGTAGACCCGGATGAATTTGTCGATGATCTTTTCCTGAAAGTCTGCCGTAAAATCCAGCACCTCGTAGGGAATATCCATCGCATAGGCCACCTCGGCGGCGTCCTCAATGTCCCGCTCCGAGCAGCAGGTGTGCAGGCCCTCGGTGTTCACAGCCTCGTTGCGGGTGAGGCGCATGGTGACGCCGGTGCAGTCGAAACCGTCCCTCTGCATGAGCCATGCCGCCACCGAGCTGTCCACACCGCCGCTCATGGCGATGAGCGCCCCGGGGCGGCGGGAAGTGTTCTGTGTTTCTGTCATTCTGTTCCTCTTCCGTTATAACATACTAAAACAGTAGTATAATACTACCGCAGCTTCTTTCTCTTGTCAAGCCGCAGAAAATTTGGCCGCAAAGGCCAGAAGTTCCGCTTTTTCGTTGGGCAACCGCCCGGTGATGACCTCTTCCAGCAGCGCTTCCAGCGCGCGGCGCAGGCCCGGCCCGGGCGCGACGCCCGCCGCCATCAGATCGCGGCCATTCACGGCCAGCTGGGAGACGCGGCAGCAGGCGCTTTGGGCGGTCAGCGTCTCGGCCTCTTTTTGCAGGGCGGTAAATCCATCTTTTCTTTCCGGTTGAAGAGCGCTCCAAAGGGCAGTCAGCTGCTGCACGGTGTGGAGGTCGTATTTGCCAAGAAGTCGTTTGGCTTGAAGCGACAGCGCAGGAGTGCGGGGAGCTTTCTCCTTCACCAGCGTTGCCACTCCATCTATCACAGCATTGGAGCATTTCAAGCGTTTCAGCGCCTTCCGTGTTCCATCCTCCCCCAGCGGCAGAAGCAGCGCCGCCCAACGGGTGGTCACTTCCTCTCCTCCTGCCGGAAGGGCATCTATGATCTCACGGGCTTCCGACAGATCGTCGGGCGGCAGTTCCGGCAGGACGAAGGCCAGCACCTCCGGCTCCAGATACGCCCCCGGCTTCGGGGCAGACAGGAGCTTGTCCAGCTCTTCTTCGATGCGCTCCACCGACACGCAGTCGAGGTGGGCGGCCAGCTGCTTCGCCGCCGCTTCGGTGGCCTCGTCGATCACAAAACCGAACCGGGCCGCAAAGCGGTAGAGACGTAGGATGCGCAGAGCGTCTTCTTCAAAGCGGCGCAGCGGCTCACCGACGGCCCGCACCACGCCCCGGGCCAGATCTTCCTGCCCGCCAAAGGGGTCGCACAAGCCCTCTTCGGCGCTGTAGGCCATGGCATTGATGGTGAAGTCCCGCCGGGCCAGGTCCTCCCGGACGTCGGGTACAAAGGCCACGCTGTCGGGGTGGCGGCCATCGGAATAACTGCCCTCGGTGCGGAAGGTGGTGATCTCGTAGAGCCTGCCGTCCCGCTTTACAGTCACGGTGCCATGCTGCAATCCGGTGGGGATGCACTGCTTTTCTCCGAACAGCTCCATCACCTGCTCCGGGCGGGCGGCGGTGCAGAGGTCCCAGTCGTGGGGCGCCAGGCCCAGCAGACTGTCCCGGACACAGCCGCCCACGGCGTAGGCCGCAAAACCTGCCCGGTGTAGCGCGTCCAGCAGGGCGGCGGCGCCGGGTTCTATGGTGATGTTCATTCTTCGGCCTCCTCGTATTGCAGGGTGATGCTCTTGCCGTCATAGCCGCACTCTGCCGCCGGGAAGAGGCTCTGCGCCTGGGCCAGCTCTTCTTCCGGGTCGGTGATCATGGGCGAATAGTGGACGAGCCAGAGCCGCTTCGCGCCCGCTTTGGCGGCGAGGGCCGCGCTCTGCCCGAAGGTGCTGTGTCCGTACTGTTTGGCCTGCGCGGCCTGCTCCGGCAGAGCATAGGTGGAGTCGCAGAGCAGAAGGTCAGCACCCGCCGCGGCCTTTTCCAGCGCCGGACAGGGGGCGGTGTCGCCCGAGAAGACAAAGCTCAGCCCCTGCCGGGCCGGGCCGAGGACGGCTTCCGGCCGGATGACACGTCCACCGTCCAGCGTGATGCTCTCGCCGTGCTGGAGCGTCTTCCACTGCTTTACCGGTACGCCCAACGCCCGCGCCTGTTCGGGTGAGAACCGCCCGGCCCGGGGCAGATCGAGCCGATAGCCCTGACTGACGACCCGGTGGCGGGTCGGCACCGGCGTGAGCTTCGCGCTCTGGGGCCAGCCGCCGAATGTTTCGCAGAGCGCTGCCGGGGCGTCCAGCACCTCAGCATAAACCGGATACGGCAGAGGCCCCGTCAGCACCCGCAGTGCCGCCCAGACTTCGCCGAGCCCCTTCGGCCCGTACAGCGCCAGCGGGCGGGTGCGGCCCTGACAGCCCAGCGTCTGCAGCAGCCCCGGCAGGCCGAAGATGTGGTCGCCGTGGTAATGGGTCAGGCAGACGGCGTCCATCTTCATCAGGTTGACTCCGGCCCGGCGGGCGGCGGTCTGGGTCCCCTCGCCGCAGTCGAACAGGAGGCTGTGTCCTCCGCATTCGGCCACCGCCGCCGTGAGGGCGCGGTCGGGCAGGGGCATGGTGGCCGCTGTACCCAGCAGTGTAATGGTCAGCATAAAGTTTCTCCGTATCACAAAAAATCTCGATGGCTATAGTGTACCACACTCTTCGGCCCGGCACAATCGCACAGCCGCACCCTGACAGGCATAAGATGGCCCAAACCACAAAAGGAGGGGTCTTGTATGCGGCGTCAGCGGCCCGGGCATCGCATTTGGTCGTTCCACCCCCGGGGGCTGCTGCTTCTGGCGGCGGCAGTGGCGGTGATGCTCTTTTTTCTCTACGGCTGCATGGCAGGGGCGGTGTACAGCCCCCGGGGGCGGCTGGTGTTCATCCCTCTCGCACAGGTTTCGGGCAGTCGTACGACTCCGCTTTTTCCGCTTTTATCTGGAAGAATCGAAGCTGTCCACCGCATGGTACAATGTGCGGGCCGATATGAAAAACAAGCCCGCTCCCCTGCTGAACCCCGGCACCCTCAAGCCCATGACGGCCAAGGAGCTGGACGACACCACGGCCTACATCCTCAGCCAGCTCTACCACGACGGCCTGATGGAAGCCACCAGCGTGGAGCAGACCAGCGTCTTTGAGGCGGCAGAGCACCGAGCCAGACGGTCATTCCGCAAACAGCAAGCCAGCCGCCCTGCAAGGTAACAGGGCGGCTGGCTGCTTCTATCGCAATTTTCAAAAATAGTGCCTATCAAACCGGCATATTTGCGATATGCAGTTTGCGGATGTTGCTTGGGCATTAAAAACGCAAACTGCTATATTATGCAATTCAGGAGAATGGAGAAGAGAATATCGTTTTTATGCTTCCGGGGGACGGAAGTGCCGGAGAATCACTCGCCGCGGACGGCTGCGAAGCCTGCCTCGAGGTCGGCGATGATGTCGTCGATGTGCTCGGTGCCGATGGACAGGCGGATGGTGTTCTGGTAGATCTGCTGCTCGGCCAGCTCCGCATCGGTCAGCTGGCTGTGGGTGGTGGAAGCCGGATGGATGACCAGACTCTTGACGTCGGCCACGTTTGCCAGCAGAGAGAAGACCTTCAGGTTGTCGATGAACTTGAATGCTTCCTCACGGCCGCCCTTGATGTTGAAGGTAAAGATGGAAGCGCCGCCGTTGGGGAAGTACTTCTCATACAGGGCGTGGTCGGGGTGATCCGGCAGAGAGGGATGGTTGACCTTCTCGACCTGAGGATGGTTGGCCAGGAACTCGACGACCTTCTTGGTGTTCTCCACATGGCGCTCAATGCGCAGGCTCAGGGTCTCGGTACCCTGCAGCAGCAGGAAGGCGTTGAACGGAGAGATGGTCGCGCCGGTATCACGCAGCAGGATGGCGCGGATGTAGGTGACGAAAGCGGCGGGGCCGGCTGCGTCAGCGAAGGACACGCCGTGGTAGCTGGGGTTGGGAGCGGCGATGTTGCCGTACTTGCCGCTGGCCTTCCAGTCGAACTTGCCGCTGTCCACGATGATGCCGCCCAGTGTGGTGCCGTGGCCGCCGATGAACTTGGTAGCGGAGTGGACGACGATGTCAGCGCCATGCTCGATGGGACGGATCAGGTACGGGGTGCCGAAGGTGTTATCAATGACCAGCGGCAGGCCATGCTTGTGAGCGATGGCTGCGATGGCATCAATATCAGGAATATCACTGTTGGGGTTGCCCAGAGTCTCGAGGTAGACAGCCTTGGTGTTGGGCTGGATCGCGTTCTCGACCTCTTCCAGATCGTGAGCGTCCACGAAGGTGGTGGTGACGCCGAACTGGGTCAAAGTGTGCTCCAGCAGGTTGTAGCTGCCGCCGTAGATGGTCTTCTGCGCCACGATGTGGTCGCCGGCCTGAGCCAGTGCCTCGATGGTGTAGGTGATGGCAGCTGCGCCGGAAGCAGTAGCCAGAGCAGCCACGCCGCCTTCCAGCGCGGCAATGCGCTTCTCGAACACATCCTGGGTGGAGTTGGTCAGACGGCCATAGATGTTGCCGGCGTCGGCCAGACCAAAGCGGTCAGCGGCGTGCTGGCTGTTGCGGAAGACATAGGAAGTGGTCTGGTAGATAGGCACAGCACGGGAATCGGTAGCGGGATCGGCCTGCTCCTGGCCAACGTGAAGCTGCAGGGTCTCAAATTTATAGTTAGACATAGTATTTTTCCTCTCTATCTGTACTCAAAGTATTATTTTTGCTCATAAAAATGCCCGGCAGCGTGGGGAGTTTCACCTTTCGTCTGCCGGGCAAAGAAATCGTTCTCAGCTCAGAGCCTTTTGTCCGTCTCGGGCGTCACATTCGCTCGCACATTCGCGGCATAGAGGGCACCGTACAGCTATGGCTCAGAGTTTGTTTCTCGGCCCGGGCGCTGTACATTCGCCCACAGCGGAAGTTGGCGTGCAGAAGACTTTTCCAGACCAGCGTCATTTGAGTACCCTCCTTTCCGAGATTCCCACTTACCTACAAGGCGTGTGGTTTTGTTGTCTGCATTATATTCCCTCATACCCATATTGTCAATAGGTTTAATTGAATTTCTTCCAAAAAAGGTTTTAAGAGTCATTCTTTTGAGAAAAACGCAAAAAGATTGCATTTTGGTCTTGCATTTCACGCAGAATCCGTGTATACTCTTCCCTGCGCCTAAATTGCAATCAGGTTGCAGTTTAGGCAACTAAAGCACTTTTCGTCCCTCCGTTTATTTTGGGTAGAGACGTAAAATGGTGTGGCAGCTGCGCGCGCCGGTGGCGCGGGGTGGGTTTTTCTTTTGGTCAAGTGGCTTGCGCTCCGCGCGGGCCAGAGGTAGGGCTGGTTTTTTCTTTAAGCTGGTTCTCGCGCTGGTGGCGCGGGGCGGAAAGCTGGTTCTCGCGCC
>OOCP01003104.1_pt1 | contig 12762 bp, 16 predicted proteins | sample 1671511 | NCBI WGS metagenome assembly OOCP01 (sample SAMN06348164, study PRJEB24527) | human gut metagenome | biome: human gut; feature: ankylosing spondylitis patient; material: feces | host: Homo sapiens | place: China | collected 2015-10 | reverse complement strand
CTTATTTTATTTAAACAAAAGGAGCCGAAAGATGTTTAGTATCATCGTGCCTTCTTATAATCGGAAAGAAGAAATTCCTGCGTTATTGGAAAGTTTAACCAAGCAAACCACTTATAATTTTGATGTGGTGATTGTGGACGACTGCTCGAAAGAACCTGTTGAAGTGACACAATCTTATCCATTTGCAGTTAAAGTCATTCGTAACGAAACTAATCAAGGTGCCGCAGAAAGTCGTAATATCGGGGCAAGAAATGCGGATAATGAGTGGTTGTTATTCCTCGATGATGACGATCGTTTTGCTAACGACAAATGTCAAAAATTGGCGGATATTATTGCCGATCATGCCGATGTTAACTTTGTTTATCATCCAGCAAAATGTGAAATGGTGAATGAAGGTTTTAGCTATGTGACCAACCCGATTGAGCCACAAGAGATTAGCGTAGAGCGAATTTTACTGGCGAATAAAATCGGTGGTATGCCGATGATTGGGGTGAAAAAAGAGCTGTTTTTAAAAATTGGCGGATTATCGACCGCACTTCGTTCACTGGAAGACTATGATTTCTTGCTGAAACTTGTGCAAGATCCAACGTTTAAAGCGTGCAAAGTAGCAGAACCATTAACTTATTGTACCTTCCATACCAAGCGTTCTAGCGTATCAACGGATACGACTAATACGCAAAAAGCGATTGATTATATCCGTGAAAATTATGTGAAAACGGCAGAGCAAGAAAAGAATTTTGCTATCAACGCACAATATATGTTGGCTTACCCACATATTATGAATTTATCCCGTAAAGCCGCTTTTTACTATTTTGAAATTTTTAAATTAACGAAAAGTATTAAGCAGCTAATTATTGCCTTTGTGGTTTTAATTTCACCTAAATTGGCAATTAATTTGAAACGGTTTATGTAGTTCGAATGAGAAAGAATATATTAGTCATCTCTATATTGATGCTTTTCTTTGTAGTAACGTTAATTCATTCTTGTAGCCCTAATGCTCAAAAACAAGATTTTAGAGAAAAGGCAGGGATTCGATTACTTTCAGCAATCTATAAAGAAAAGCTATCATCAAAGATAATAAAAATGGAGAGTTTTAAATATTATAAGATAGATATATTACTTTCTGGCGATAAAGAACAATATACTGAACTTGTGAAGAAGAATGGGTATGTAGCTATTAGTAATGGCTATTTTTGTAAAGATAGAAATTTAATAAAAATCTATGATAGTAATGAAGGCGTATGGTTAAAGTACAATTATTCAGATGATCATTGCCTTAATGTTAATTAATTTGTAATAGCTGTAGAGAGAAGTATGAAATTTTCAGTTTTAATGTCCTTATATATTAAGGAAAACCCACAATATTTAAGAGAATGTTTTGACAGTTTAGTGGCTCAAACGCATCCAGCCGATGAGATTGTGTTGGTGTTTGATGGTGCTGTTACACCTGAATTGGAAGCGGTGGTTTCTGAATTTGAAACCAAATTACCCTTAAACTTAGTGAAGTTGCCAAAAAATTTAGGCTTAGGCAAAGCGCTTAATGAAGGTTTGAAACATTGTTCACACGATTGGGTATTCCGTATGGATACCGATGATATTTGTGTGCCAGAACGTTTTGCAAAACAAGTGGCGTTTATTGAGCAACATCCGGATACGATTATTTTCGGTGGGCAGATTGCTGAGTTTGGCGAAAATATTCAAGACATCGTGGCATATCGTAACGTGCCGACTGATGCACAAGACATTGTTAAATTTACGCAAAAACGTTGTCCGTTCAACCACATGACGGTAGCGTATCAAAAAAGTGCGGTCATTAATTGTGGTGGATATGAGGATTTACAGGAAGATTATTACCTGTGGATTAAGCTTGTGGCTCAAGGACAAAAAGTGGCAAACTTGCCGGACATTTTAGTTTATGCCCGCGTGGGTAATGGCATGGTAGGGCGTCGTCGTGGTTTAAACCAAGCGAAAGCAGAATGGCGTTTATTTAAATTGAAACATCGCTTAGGTATTCAAGGCTTATTTTCAGGCTTATTCACCTTTGCCTTGCGTTCAGGTTCTCGCTTATTACCAACCTCATTATTGAAAGCTGTTTATAACCAATTTTTACGCAAATAATGCGATATTTTGATAATTAAAAAAGGAAAAGAAATGAATTTAATCTCAACGTTAAAAATGACTGCATTATCGACCGCACTTTTATTAGTCGGTTGTTCGAGCAGTACAACAACGTCATCAACCAAAAGTATTCCATCGGTAAGTAGCAACGCTGTTTACAGCAAGCCAAGAACCTTAGATAACTTTAATGATTACGTGCAGTTCTTAAAAGGTAAAGCGGCAGCTGAAGGCGTGTCTGCTTCTGTATTGAATGCACAAAATAATATTCAATATATGCAAAAGGCTGTGGATTTGGATCGTGCTCAAGCGGGTAGAAGCAAGCGTAATTCGGCTCAACCACAGTTACCGAATCCAAACGGCACAACCAATTATCTGAATAAAGTACTGACTCAAAACAAAGTGGATATTGCCGAAGAGCGTTATTGGGAAGTACAAGCGCCATTACAACAAGCAAGCCAACGTTATGGCGTTCAGCAAGAATATATTCTTGCTTTATGGGGCATGGAAAGTAGCTTTGGTTATTATCAAGGTAGCTATGATGTACTATCAGCTTTAGCCACATTAGCCTTTGATGGCAGACGTGAAGCCTTATTTAGCAAAGAATTTGTGAATGCGATGAAGATGTTAGAACGTGATCATATTCAACGCAATAAAATGTTAGGCTCTTGGGCAGGTGCAATGGGGCAAACTCAATTTATGCCAAGCGCATTCTTAAACTATGCGGCAGATGGTAATAATGATGGCGTGAAGGATATTTGGACGAACCAATTTGATGCGTTTGCTTCAATTGCAAATTATCTCCACACTGTAGGTTGGGATAACAAATTGCCTTGGGGTGTAGAAGTAACATTAAATCAACCATTAGATTTATCGCTTTCTGGTATTGAGAAGAACAAAGCGCGTTCACTCAGCGACTGGCAGTCTAAAGGCGTTACTTTAGCGAGCTTTAGCCAACAAGAACAAGATAAACTTGCCGCGCTTTCTCAAGCTGATCTTTGGCTAGTCCGCCCTGATAAAGAAGTTGGTCGCGCATTCTTGGTTTCCAATAACTACCGCACGATTTTAGATTGGAACAAATCAAATTACTTCGGCGTGAGCATCGGTATGTTTGCTGATCGCATTAAGATGGCCACCGGCTTGTAGAAAATTATTTTCCTTTTATAATCCAACAAAGCTTTGTTGGATTATTTTTTATCTATAATTTGAATATTTGGAGAACACGATGCAAAAAAAATGGCTTTCTATTTTATTGTTTGCCCCCCTGATGCAAAGTAATTATGTATTGGCTGATCAAGCAGCGAAAAAAGAATTGGATTATAAAGCACTCGGTGAAGTGTTGTTTTTTGATAAATCGATTTCTTTTAATAAAACACAAAGCTGTTCAACCTGTCATAGTCCAGATACCGCTTTTGTGGATCAACGTAAAAACTCTGCAAACCAAATGGTCTCAGAAGGGGATAATCCTCATCTTCATGGTAATCGCAATGCTAATACTGCGCTTTATGCGATGTTCTCACCAGATTTTCATTTTGATAAAAAAATTCAAGATTATGTAGGTGGACAGTTCTGGGATGGTCGTGCGAAAGATTTAGCCGAGCAAGCAGGCGGACCACCAGTAAACCCAGTAGAAATGGGCATGCCAGATAAGAAAGCTATTGTTGAACGTTTAAAAGCGGATCCGACTTATTACAAACCTATTACAGATCTTTATGGCGAAAGCATTTGGGCAGATACCGACAAGATTTATGCCATCATGGAAAAAGCCATTGGCGAGTTTGAAAAACAAGAATTATTTGCGCCATTCTCTTCGAAATATGATCGCGCTTTAAAAGGTGAAGCCGAATTGACCGCGCTTGAAGCTGAAGGTAAGGCATTATTTTTCGATAAAACACGCACAAATTGTAGTAACTGCCACCAATCAAGTGAAGCGAATTCAGCAAAAGAAACCTTTACGAATTACCGCTATTTCAATATCGGCGTACCAAGTAACCAAGAATTAATTAAGCATAACAAATTAGCTGCCGATTTTGTGGATAATGGACTATTGGATAATCCGATGGTGAAAGGTGATGAAAAGCAAAAAGGCAAATTTAAAGTGCCAACTTTGCGTAATATTGGTGTTACTGCACCTTATATGCATAACGGTGTTTTCCGCGATTTAAAAACCGTTTTACTATTTAAAGACAGTTTCAATAATCCTAATCGTAAAATCAATCCTGAAACAGGAAAAGCTTGGGAGAAAGCCGAATATGATCAAACTATTAATCCTAATGTTTTAAAAGCAAAACCGCTTACAGATGAAGAGATTAACGCATTAGAAGCATTCTTAAAAACATTAACTGACGAAGCTTACGAAGAATAAGTAATCGCCTGAGTTGAATTTAGCAATCGTTTTCGGTATCATTCGAACCGATAATTATTATCATTTATTTTTTTTAATTTTACTCAGGAGATTTTTCTTATGAAAAAACGTTTTTCAACTTTAGCGATTGCGACCATTCTTGGTTTAACTGCTGGTTTTGCCAATGCTGACCCCGTGAAAGTAAAAGATATACTTGATCGTGAAGTCACTGTTGATTTACCGGCAAAACGCGTGGTACTAGGTTTCTATTATCAAGATTATATGGCAGTTGGTGGTGACAAAGCGTTAGATAACGTTGTCGGTTTTTCTAAGAAAGTATGGTCTTCTTGGGCACCAGCAAGCTGGGAGTTATTCAGCAAAGCGGTGCCAAAATTGAATCAATTAGATGATGTGGGCGAAGTAGAAGAAGGCACATTCTCTGTGGAAAAAGTGCTTTCATTAAAACCTGATCTTTTGGTCTTAGCAGATTGGCAGTACGAAATGCTAGGATCTGATTTAGACGCCATTAATGAAGCGGGCATTCCAATTGTGGTATTAGATTACAATGCTCAAACCTTAGATAAGCACATTAAATCTACTGAAATTATTGGCGAATTAACAGGTCAGAAAGATCGCGCAGCAAAAATTGCGAAAGAATACAAAGACATTGTTGAACATATCCAGACTACGGTTAAAAATGCAAAATTAGCAAAACAACCAAAAGTGTATGTGGAGTTTGGTCGTGGTGGCCCAGCTGAACAAGGGATGACGTTCTTCTCTAGCATGTGGGGCTCAATGATTAGCCTTGTTGGTGCAGAAAACGTGGCGCCTGCAGAAATTGGCAAATGGGGCACATTAGCTGCTGAAAAAGTATTAGCCGCGAAACCGGATGCAATTATTATTACCGGTCGTGAAACTGAATTGAAGAAAAATCAAGACGGTATGGTAATGGGCTTTGGTATTGAAAAAGCCGAAGCAGAACGTCGTTTAAACGCATTCAAACATCGTGCGGGTTGGGCTGAATTACCAGCAGTGAAAAACAACCGTGTTTATGCAGCCTATCATGCGAACTCTCGTACTTTATCAGACAGTGCTTCTGTTCAGTTTGTGGCTAAAGCCGCTTATCCTGATCTGTTTAAAGATTTAGATCCTCAACAAACTTACTTAAACTTCTATAAAAACTACTTACCGGTTACCCCGGAAGGTACGATTTATCTTTTCCCTGAAAGCAAATAAGGAAAACGTTAATTCATGAAAAACAATTCTGTTGTAGCAGATATTGTGGCTAACCAGCGTAAGCTTGAACGCAAACGCTGGTTTGTTATTTTATCTTTTCTTGCTATTGGCGTGGTCAGTCTTATCCTTGATGTGATGACAGGCCCTGCGATGCTATCGGTATCGGAAGTCGTGAATGCCTTATTCGGCATCGGTGAAGTCGATAAAATGACGAACAATATTGTGCATAATTTACGTTTACCTATGGCATTAATGGCGCTTGTAGTTGGGGCAACACTGGCTGTAGGTGGGGCAGAGATCCAAACCTTATTAAATAACCCCATGGCAAGTCCTTATACATTGGGTCTCGCTGCCGCGGCAGGTTTTGGGGCTTCTGTTGTGATTGCTTTCGGAAGTTTTGGTTTACCCGTACAAGTTGCCGTGCCAATTGGTGCATTTGTCATGACTATGCTCGCCTCTGGAATTCTTTTCTTGTTTGCCTCTAAACGTCGTTTTAATTCTGAAATGCTCGTGTTGGTAGGGATTGCATTGCTCTTTATTTTCCAATCCTTACTTTCATTAGTACAATTTATTTCAGCGCCGGAAGTATCGCAACAAATTCTATTCTGGCTATTTGGTAGCTTAAATAAAGCGACATGGCAAAGTTTAATCATCATTATTGTCGTCACCACAATTTGTGTCGCATTACTTTCAAAAGAGCTTTGGAAATTGACCGCACTTCGTTTAGGCGAAGATCGTGCGGCGAGTCTTGGCATCAATTTGCAAGTATTACGCATTAAGGTTTTAGTTCTTGTCGCCATGATGACGGCGACAGCAATCAGTTTCGTGGGCGTGATTGGCTTTATCGGCTTAGTTGCACCACATGTTGCTCGAATGTTACTTGGTGAAGATCAACGTTTCTTCTTACCGGGAGCCATGCTGGTTGGTGCGGCATTCTTATCCCTTTCTTCGGTATTATCCAAAGTCATTATCCCTGGTGCATTGTTCCCAGTAGGGATTGTCACCTCGTTTATTGGGGTGCCTTTCTTCTTTTGGATTATTTTAAATAACAAGAGGGGACAATAATGTTAGAATTAAAGAATCTTACGGTAAAACGAGGTGATCTCACCGTTGCTGATCACATTAATGTCCGTTTTGAAGAAGGTAAAGTTTACACGGTGCTTGGGCCAAACGGCACAGGGAAATCGTCCATGCTGAAAACCATTTTTGGTGAATTACCACATGAAGGAATGATTACCTATCAAGGCAAACAGCTAGAACGGACAAAGTTAGCAGATTGGCGTAAACCAATTGGTTATATGCCTCAAGATAGCCGAGTAGACGCAAGCTTGACCGCACTTGAAGTGGTTCTTTTGGGACGAATGGATAGTCTAACGATGCGAGTAAGCGATGAACTTCTTACTGAAGCAGCAAGCATTATGGCTCAATTAGGTATTGGTCATTTAGCCCATCGTGATATTCTGAATCTCAGTGGTGGTCAGCGTCAAATGGTGATGTTTGCCCAGGTTTTATTACGTGAGCCACAGATTTTAATGTTGGACGAGCCGGTGAGTGCGTTAGATATGCATCATCAGCTTAATCTATTAGAAGAAGTTTACACCTATACGAAACAGAAAAATCTGATTACTATAATGGTATTACATGATTTAAGTCTTGCTGCTCAATTTTCAGATGAGTTGATTTTACTTGGTGAAGGTAAAGTGCAAGGCGTGGGCGATGCTCATCATGTTTTACAAGTAGAAACCATTAATCGTTTATATCGTGTAAACGTTGAATTATTACAATGTAGCGCAGGTTTGCCAGTGGTTCGTCCACAGCGTAAATCAGCACATTCTTAAGAAGGAAATGAAAATGAAAAAAATTGCACTTGCAGCATTATTAGGATTAAGTTTTGCTGCTCAAGCCGCACATTATGATATCAAAATGTTGAATTCAAACAGTGAAGGCTCAATGGTTTTTGAACCGGGTTATTTAAAAGTACAACCAGGTGATACGGTGACATTCCGTCCTGAAAATAAAAGCCATTTTGTGCATAGCAAAGCGATTCCTGAAGGTGCTCAAAAATTCCAATCTGAAGAAGATCAGGAACTCACAATCACTTTAGATAAAGAAGGTGTTTATGTTTATACCTGCCCTGTACATCGTTCAATGAATATGAATGGTGTGATTCAAGTGGGTGATAATCTACCAAACAAAGAACAAGCGGAGAAAGTGGTGAAAGATCTTGAGAAGAAATCCATGACGAATAAAGGTCGTCTTGAAAAATATTTTGCTCAAGTAAAATAATCATTGAAATTGATGCGCCAGTTTGATGATTGGCGCATCTTCTTTATGCTTCAAACCTGTTATTATTTACTATGCTTACAATTACCACTTGCAAAACGTATCCTTCAGCCCCTCAAAATCTTATCCCTGTACAAACACAACTTTCTAATCAAGGTATTCCTACTCAATTTTTACCTTGGCAAGAAACATCACAGAGTCATTTTATTCTGCCTTTAGCGGCATGGGATTACGCAAATTTCTACAATGAATTTACTCAATGGATTAAACAACATAAGAATGCGTTCATCAATCCTGCGGAATTAATGTTGTGGAATAGCCATAAAGGCTATCTATGCGATTTGCAGAATTGGGATGTCAATGTCATCCCAACCCTTATTTGCTCAACAAAAACATCTGAAATTTTGACCGCACTTGAAGGCCAAGATTGGTCAGAATTTGTCATCAAACCTGCTGTAGGGCAGAGTGGTAATTTGGTGACAAAACTTAAACAAGGTGAAACGTTACCTGATCTTTCTGCGTATGGTGAGCAAGTTGTGTTACAGCCGTTTATTCCTGAAGTGGCGACAAATGGTGAAACTAGTTTGATTTTTTTCAATGGTGTATTTAGTCATGCTATTCGCCGACAGCCACCTCAAAATGAATGGCGTGCAAATTCACAATATAAAGTTGAAATTATTCCTGTTGAGGTTGATGATCATATTATTGAAACAGCATGCCATGTTTTACACAGATTGCCTGAAATGCCCGTCTATGCACGAGTAGATGGAACGATTATTTACAATAATTTTTTATTGAATGAATTGGAGTTGATTGAGCCTGCGTTATATTTAGATCGTTGGAAAGGGGTAACAAAACGATTTGTGGATGTGTTAAGAGATTTTATACATCTAACTTCTAGTAGGTATGAGGAGAAATTTAAGTGAGTAAAATATTGAAATTTTCATTTCTATCTTGTTTCTTTATTTTCCTCTTATATACCTTAAGTAATGGTTATGTACATAAGGAACAGAATGATAAAAAAAAGCAAGATATTTATAGTCTTGTGTTGGATAAGTATAAAGAGAGGATTGTTGATATATCTGATAGTAACAGAATATATGCATCAGTAACATTCTCTATAAAAGAGACTAATTATAATGAGTTAAATGATTTTATATTATCTCTAGGGTTTATTAAGGTAGGTGATAGAGATTATTGTAAGGATAAGCAATATATGGGCATGAATTTTTATGATGGGGTATTTTATTTAAAATATTTTTATCCTGATACAGACACATGCATTATTAAATAAATCTAGGTATATTTTAAAGGTATAGCATTAAATTAGCTTTATAAAAAACCTTACTTTTTACAGTAAGGTTTTTTCATCTTTAACGCTTAATTACTTCGCAGCTGGAGCAGCTGGTGCTGCAGGTGCAAATTTTTGTGCTAAATCAGCACCGTCTTTTTGTAATTTAGCTACTGCAGCTTGTAGTTTTTCAACTTTAGCTTGGTAAGCTTTAGTTTGTTCTTCAGTTGGCGCTTTAGTTGCTAAGTTTAATTGATCAACTAATAATTCGCTTGATAATGCAAGCACTTCTTTATTTTGATCTTTAATGTTTTTCACTGAAGGCGCAGTAATATCTAATTTATCTAAGCTTGCAATAGTATCTTCAACAGTTTTGTTGAAAGTTTTGATTGCTTCTTCAATTTTCTTCTCATCTTTTGCTTGAACCGCAGCAGTTAAATCAGATTGAAGTGTTTGTTGTGCAGCCATTTGAGCTTGCGCTTGGCTTGCGTTCCATTCAAGTAATTTGTTGTAGTCAGCTTGTTCTTGAGCAGGAGTTGCTTCAGCCGGTTTTGCTGCTTCTTGTTTAGCTTCTGGCGCAGGCTGAGTTGTTTCAGGTTTTGCTGGAGCTGGTTTATCAGCTGGTTTATCACAAGCAGTTAAGAATAATGCAAATAATGCAGTTGCACTGATTTTAGTAAATTTGTTCATAAACAATCCTTTATTGATATATAAAAAATTTCTTAGCTTATAAAAGCTAAGCCCTTTCTAAGACCTTACATTTTAAAATTAGTTTAAAAAAATTTCAAAAACTATTTTAGTGTTTGAATATATTCACTTAAATTATGAATATCTTGCTCACTTAAACGTTGTTTTGCCGGGCTTCCTGCGCTAGGAATATTTCCTGCTTTTCGTTCTGAAAGTGCGGTTGAAATTTCTTCTGGTTTTAGCTGATTAATAATTTTTGATTCACCCATTGCTGGTTTTTCGCCTTGTTTTCCATGACAAGTTGCACAAGAGCGTTTATATACCTTTTCAGCTTTCACTAAATCAGCTTCGGCAGAAAAAGCAGGAGCCGCAAATAAAAAGCCTAAAACGGGTAAAAGTGTAGAGAGTAAGTAAATTCGTTTTTTCATTTTGGCTAGCCTTTAAATAATTTATCTAAATCCTCTGCGGGAATCGCGCCTTCATATTTAGCCTGAATATTACCTTCAGGTGTGATCACAAAGCTTGTTGGCGTGCCGATAAGCTGATAGCGTTCAGCAGTAATTTTTAATTGGTCTTTGATAACAGGCAATGTAAGCTGACGTTTGGCGACCACGGCTTTGGTATCGACTTTATCTCCATCCACATTAATGGCGATAAGCTGAACTTTATCTGGATTAGCTTCGGCTAATTTTTCGAACTCTTTTAATTCTGCGACACATCGTCCACAGGTTTCAGACCAGAATGTCAGTAAGCGAGTGCCTTTCCAATCATCAAGTTTCACTTCTTTACCTTGTAAATCATAGGCAGCGATATCTGGCGCTTTTTGACCAATAGCTGCGACCTCGTCTTTACAAGAAACGCCGCCAAAAATGACCGCACTTATCGCGAGTAGTTTTACGAATTTATTTTTCATGAATTTCCTCTTTTACAAATTTTCCGTGGTGGAGATAAATAACACGATCGGTCAACTCACCCAATTCTGGATTGTGTGTTACCATCACAATAGTTCTACCTTGGCGATTTAACTCTTGTAGTAAATCCAGTACGAGCGCTTCATTTTTTTCGTCGAGGTTACCTGTAGGCTCATCGGCAAAAATGACTGGCGGTTGGTTCACCAATGCACGAGCAATACATACCCGTTGTTGTTCGCCTCCAGAAAGTTGGCTTGGACGGTGATCAATACGATGACCTAATCCCACTTGTTCAAGTACTGCTTTAGCTGCCGCTTCATCAATCACACTGTGATAGTGTTGAGCAAGCATCACATTTTCAAGTGCGGTCAGATAAGGGATCAAATGGAATTGTTGGAAGACTAAACCAATTTTTTCCGCTCGGAAACGTTGACGACCGATTTCATCCAGTTGTGCGGCATCGACACCATCTAAAATGACTTTACCTTCACTGGCGGTATCTAAACCGGTTAGAATATTCATGAGCGTGGTTTTACCCGAACCCGATGCCCCCATGATGGCAATAAACTCACCTTGGCGAATTTGAATATTAATATCTTCTAAAGCCGTGACTTGCCCGAATCGTTTATATAAATGTTGCGTTTCAATTACAAATTCACTCATTTTATTCCCCTTTTAATACATTTGCGGTTTGAATATTTAAAGCTCGTTTGGTTGGTACAATCACCGCAATAAAGGCAACCAATAACGATAAGACGATAGTAATTGGAATAACCGGCAGACGCATATCAATATAAGATTTGAATACGGTTAATCCAAGTAATTGTGCCAAAATGTAGCCGAGAATCAGTCCCGCAACAATTGCACAAAGTGCAATGATGAGGATCTCAGTACTAATCTGTTTAATGATGTCACTTTGTTTGGCGCCTAAGGCTTTTTGTAGTGCAAATTCTTTTGCTCGCTCACCAACAATCGCAATCAATGTGGTGTTCACACAAAGGGTGGCGAGAATCAAAATGACCAATGAGATTAACCCCATTAAGCCTTTGATTTTATCTAAAATCTGCCCTTCAGAAGCAGAGACTTTTCGAATCGGGCGGGCAGTCAGATCAGGTTGATGTTGCATAATGTCTTGTGCAAACTGTGCGACGTTACCTTGTTCATTTTTGACATTGAGCAAGGCGTTGTTTGCCAAGCCTTCTTTATCTAACCAACTTTGCGCAAATTCTAAGCTAACGATTAACATGTTGTCTGTGGCATCGCCTGCCTCAACAATACCTTTTATCGTGAATTCATGTTTTTCAACTGCATTTTTAGACAGAGTTAATTTACTTCCAACGTTTAAATTGAGTCGTTCAGCTAAGGTTTTCCCAATCATGGCATTGCGATCATCAAAATTCACATTAATGGCTGAGCCGGTAATTTGCCAATAAGGTGCCAGAACATGCATATCTTCAAACCACACGCCCATAATGACGATTTTTTCTAAATCACTTCGTGCAACACCATATAAATAAGGGCTGGCGGCTGTGATGAAATTATCTGGGGCGTTGTGTAGGATTTGCTTTAATTGGCGTTCTTTCATCAATCCACCATTGGCTGCACCAATATAAAAGTTTGCCCCGAAAGTACGGAGCTCTTGACTCATTTTGGTATTAATATCGAAATATACTGCTGCCATTGCGGTTACAATAGACGCACCGACAGTCAGCGCAGAGAAGATAATAAATACTCGTTGTAAACGTAGGCGTAATGCTTGGAAGATTAAACGCCAAAACATACTTTTATTGGCGGCCATACAGCACCTCCACAGGGTAAAGTTTGGCAATACGATGGGCTGGGAACCAAGTGCCCACCACAGCAATTAAAATAGACAGCATCAATACGCAAGGGAT
>OOCP01003095.1_pt1 | contig 12790 bp, 10 predicted proteins | sample 1671511 | NCBI WGS metagenome assembly OOCP01 (sample SAMN06348164, study PRJEB24527) | human gut metagenome | biome: human gut; feature: ankylosing spondylitis patient; material: feces | host: Homo sapiens | place: China | collected 2015-10 | reverse complement strand
TCGAGCCCGGCGGAAACGGAATGCGAAGGGTCGATCTGTCCGTCTTTGGTCTGGAGGAGCATGGTCATCTGGCCGTGCAGGACGCCGGGCGTGCCGAGGTTGATTGGCGCGGAATTGTAGCATCCCGGCTCACCGGTACCGGCCGCCTCAACGCCGATGATGCGTACGGATGCGTCATCCACGAACGGGTGGAACATGCCGATGGCATTGGAGCCGCCGCCCACCGCCGCGACGACCACATCGGGAAGCCGCCCGGTTTTCTCCAGCATCTGGGCACGGGTTTCGCGCCCGATGACGCTCTGAAGATTCCGGACCAGCGTGGGGAAGGGGTGCGGGCCCGCCGCCGTACCGAAACAATAGTGTGTGGTCTCCTGCGCGGCGATCCAGTAACGCAGAGCCTCGTTGATGGCGTCCTTGAGCGTCCGTGTGCCGCTCTGGACGGGCCGGACTTCAGCGCCGAGCAGCTTCATGCGCCGTACGTTGGAGGACTGGCGTTCCACGTCCTCGGCACCCATGAAAACGATGCATTCAAGCCCCAGACGGGCGGCGGCAGCGGCTGTCGCCACGCCGTGCTGGCCCGCGCCGGTTTCCGCGACCAGCGCCGTTTTGCCCATATGCTTGGCGAGCAGCGCCTGCCCGAGCGTGTTGTTGACCTTGTGCGCGCCGGTGTGCAGCAGATCCTCGCGTTTCAGCCACAAAGAGAAGCCGAGTCGTTTGGACAGAGTAGGGCAGTAGGTTAGGGGCGTTTCCCGTCCCGCGAAGTTGCGGAGCAGGTCGTCCAGCTCCTCCTTGAAGGTGGGGGAGGGCATGATGTCCCGCATGGCCTCTTCCAGTTCCTGGAGCGGAGGCATGAGCAGTTCAGGAACGAAACACCCGCCGAATTCTCCGAAATAACCTTTTTTCATGACTATCCTCTCAGAGCCGTTAATGCGGCCCGCATACGTGAAGGGTCCTTGCGTCCGGGTCCGGATTCGAGACCGGAATTGAAATCCACTCCGTCAGGGACACAGGCCGCGACGGTTTCTTTGACATTTTCAGGAGTGAGCCCGCCGGCCAGTAGCCAGGGGCGGGGAGCGTTCAGGCCGCGCAGCCGTTCGGAGCCGATCCGTTTTCCGCTGCCGCCTCCGGACATCCCCGCGTCAAGCAGGAACATTCCGGTTGATGCCGCGTGCCGGTTCATGGTTTCTTCCAGTGCCGCCAGATCGGGATAACGCTCGGGCCACAGTACCCTGATGAGACGTTCGGCCCCGAGCGTGCGGCTCAGGCGATCCGCGCAGGTCATCGACTGATCTCCGTGCAGCTGGATGCGATCCAGCCGAGCGGCGCGGGCGGTTTCCTCGATGAAACGCATGTCGTCGGTCACGAACACGCCCACGCGGAGCATATCCCCGCTGTCCAGCGCGGCGGCCTGTTCCGGCGTCACCGCGCGGGGGCTTTGCGGGGCGAAGATGAACCCGCAGAGGTCCACTCCGAGCGCGGCGGCGCAGTCCAGATCCGCCTGTTCGCGCATCCCGCAGATTTTGATGATCAAGTCGTTCACTGTGGCTCCACTGGAAAATATTGGTGAAAACGGGACGGAAGAACCCAATTCTCTCTATCCTGCCCGCCAATCCCTCTTGAAAGCTCAGATAATCCGTACTCCCTCAAACAGGGATTCGATAAATACAAAAGTCTTTGGAAGAGGAGGGAAGGGGGGCTGGGGGAAGGGAGGAGAAAGCTTTTCTCCAGAAAAGTTTCTCCTCCCTTCCCCCGGCGGTTCCACCCCGCACCCCGCTCCCGCCGCACAGCCTGTGATCCGCGCCGTGAGCCTGACCAAGAAGTTCGGAACATTCGTCGCGGCGCACGACATCACGTTCGAGGTGCAGCCGGGGCGTATCTTCGGGCTGCTTGGCCCCAACGGGGCGGGGAAGTCCACGACGTTCAGGATGCTGTGCGGCCTGTCCCGCCCCACCGAGGGCGAATGCTTCGTCGCGGGCATGAACCTGCTCACCGCTGGCGGGGCCGCACGGGCCAAACTCGGCTACATGGCGCAGAAATTTTCCCTCTACGGCGAACTGACCGTGCAGCAGAACATGCGGCTCATGGCGGATCTGTACGGGCTGGAACGGGGCAGGGTGAAGCCGCGTATCGAACAGCTTGTCGAGGCGCTGGATCTGGAAACGTTCCGGGACGTCCGGGCGTTCAATCTGCCGCTCGGGCAGAAGCAGCGGCTTGCCATGGCCTGCGCCACGCTGCACGAGCCGCCCGTGCTGTTCCTCGACGAACCGACATCGGGCGTCGACCCCCGGACGCGCCGGGAATTCTGGAAGCACATCAACGCCATGACCCAGAACGGCGTGGCGGTGCTCGTCACGACCCACTTTATGGAAGAGGCCGAATATTGCGACGAAATCGCGCTGGTGTTTCAGGGCGGCATCATTGCGCGGGGCACGCCCGACGAGCTCAAGGGCAAAGCGCCCGGAGCGGCGAAAAACGGCGGTGCGGCGGACATGACGCTCGAAGAGGCGTTCATCGCGTATATTGAGGAAGTGCAGCGCAAGGGAGGTCACGCATGAGCAATGCCGATCCGGGCCGGGCACGGCCCGTGTTCCAGTGGCTCGCGCAGCTTTTCGCGCTCATGGGCAAGGAGAGCAAGCAGATCCTCCGTGATCCGTCCTCTTATCTGGTCGCGGCAATCCTGCCCATGATCTTCCTGCTGCTGTTCGGTTACGGCATTACGCTGGACGCCGGGGTCATGGACATCGTGATCCTCGACGAAAGCAACAGCCAGTCCGGGCTGCAATTACAGGAAAATTTCGCCCACTCCCCGAACTTCCGGGTCCATCAGGCCCGGTCGCGTTCCGAAGCCGGGCGTATGATGCGCGACAGCGTGATTTCGGGCTTCATCGTCATTCCCTACAACTTTGAGGCGCTGCTCGTTGGCGGGCAGGGCAAGGCGGCCGTCGCCCCCATTCAGGTGATCGTGTCGGGAGGCGAGCCCAACACGGCGAACTTCATACGCGGCTACAGCCAAGGCGTCATCGCCAACTGGCAGCAGACCCGCACGCCCGGCGGGACCATCCGGAAGCAGCCCGTCGACGTGGCCCCGCGCTACTGGTTCAACCCGGCGGCGAAGAGCCGCTGGTATCTGGTGCCCGGCTCCATCACCATCGTCATGACGCTCATCGGGACCATGCTCACGGCCTTGGTCATTGCCCGCGAGTACGAGCGGGGAACGATGGAATCCCTTTTCGCCACGCCCGTGACTCGGATGCAGATCCTGCTCGGAAAGCTTATCCCGTATTACTTCCTCGGCATGTTTTCCATGACCATCTGCGCGCTGGCCGGGGTGTTCCTGTTTGAGGTTCCCCTGCGCGGATCGGTGTTTGCCCTGTTTGTCTTGTCGAGCACCTTCCTCATGCCCGCGCTTGGGCAGGGGCTGCTCATTTCCATTCTCACCAAGCAGCAGCTTCTTGCCGCCCAGACCGGGCTGATCACCGGCTTTCTGCCCGCCGTCATCCTGTCCGGGTTCATTTTTGACATCAACAGTATGCCCGACGCGCTGCAATACCTTACGCTGGCCATCCCCGCGCGGCATTTCAACACGGCGCTTCAGACGGTCTTCCTTGCCGGGGACATCTGGCCCGTGTTCCTTCCGCGCATGGCCTTTATGCTCGGGCTTGGCGCCGCCTTTTTGGTCATCACGTACAGGAAGCTGGTGAAGCGGTTGGATGTGTGAACCTTGGGAGAGGGTTTCCGGAAAAAGGGAGCCCCTCCAGCTTCTTGCCTTTCTCCAATGAAGGGGCAATGGGCGCCGCCTGTTACCGGAGGTCTATTTTATGATGCGAACGCTTCGCCGTATCCTTGCGATTGCGCGGAAAGAGCTGCTGGTGCTCATGGGCACGCGGCAGAGCCGGTTCATGGTGCTGATCCCGCCGGTCATCCAGATATTCATCTTTGCGTGGGCGGCCACGATGGAAGTGAAGAACGTGGACGTGGTGGTGATCAACGAAGACTCGGGGTACTGGAGCCAGGAGGTCATCAGCCGGCTGCGCGGTTCGCCGACCTTCAGGCACATCACGTTCGAGGACGATTTCAAGAAGGCCGAAGAAGCCATCAACCGTCAGGACATGCTGGTGGTGATGCACTTCCAGAACGACTTTTCCGCCAAAGTGGAGCGGGGCGTGCCCGCCGAAGTGCAATTGTTGCTGGACGGGCGGCGATCCAACACCGCCCAGATTTTGACGCAGTATGTCCAGCAGATCGTACAGGGGCTGGCAACGGCGACGCCCGCTTTCGTGCAGGCCAAGCCTTCCCGCGTCGAGGTCGAGGAGCTGAACTGGTTCAACCCGAACCTCGATTTCCGCTGGTTCATCCTGCCGAACCTGATCGGCACGATCAACTTCTTGATGGGGATGATCATTACCGGCCTGACCGTGGCGCGGGAACGGGAGCTCGGCACGTTCGACCAGATGCTCGTCTCGCCCGCGAGCCCGGTGGAGATCGCCTGCGGAAAGCTGATCCCCGGCTGCGTGGTCGGCCTTGTGCACGGGACCATTTTCTTTTTCTCCATAATCGGGTTCTTCAAGGTGCCGTTTGTGGGGTCTGTGGCGGTGCTGTACGTGACCATGCTGCTGTTCTCGCTTTCGGTGAGCAGCATCGGGCTTATGGTGTCCTCGTTCGCCTCCACGCAGCAGCAGGCTTTCTTGGGGTGCTTCACCGTGGGCGTGCCGTGCATCCTGCTCTCGGGATTCATGACGCCCGTGAACAACATGCCGATGTTCTTACAGGATCTGAGCCAGCTTAACCCCTTGCGGCATTTTATCGTGATTCTTCAGGGGCTGTTCCTCAAGGATATCACCATGAGTGCGGCACTGGACAGCAGCGCGCGGATCGCCGCGATCACGGCGGTATCCATGCTGTGCGCGATCTGGATGTTTACGCGCAAGGCATAGGGCCCGACACGTTGCGTATCGATTCAGGAATGGCTATAAAGAAAAGAGCATGTCGCGCAAGGCGTTGCCGGGGCCCCGCGAAGGGCGTCCGGGAGGCGCGCCGCCGGTAGCAAAGACGCATGGAATAGTGTACGTGACATCCACTCAGGGATCAGGCGCAGCCCCTGCCCGGCAGGAACGCCGTCGTCCCTCCACCTTTACCTGAGGAGATACGCTTGGACCGAAGTACGGACAAAAGTTTGTGGGATCGGGTTTGCAACCTGTTCGGAGGCCGCTCGGGCGACTCGATCGAGCAGGCCGTCATGGAAGCCCGCGACGAAGGGGAACTGGACCTCGCCGAAGGCTCCATGATCCTGAGCATCCTGCGCCTTGACGATGTACAGGTGCAGGACATCATGACCCCGCGAACTGATTTCGACTGTATGCCTACGGGCGCACCCGTGAGCGAGGTGGCGCAGTGCATTCTGGAAACCGGACATTCCAGGTTGCCCATCTACAAGGATACGCGCGACAACATCATCGGGATCGCCTACGCCAAGGATCTCATCAGCCTCCTCGTCGATCCGGCCAAGCACCATACTGCGGTGGACGAAATCATGCGTTCGCCCTTTTTTGTACCCGAGACCAAGATCGTGAGCGAGCTGCTTCAGGAGTTCCGGTCCCGCAAGAACCATATCGCCATTGCCGTGGACGAATATGGCGGAACGTCCGGCCTCGCCACTATCGAGGACATCCTTGAGGAGATCGTGGGCGACATCGAAGACGAGCACGACGCGCCCAAGGAAGAGGATATCCATCCTCTCGGGGATTCGCGCTATGCGCTGTCCGGTCGCGCCTACCTTGAGGATCTGGAAGAACTCGGCATCAATCTGGAGGCTGACGAGGTGGATACCATCGGCGGCTACCTGTGCCTTGAAGCCGGGCATGTTCCCGAGAAGGGAGAAATTTTCGAGTGCGGCGGCTGGCGGTTCATCGTGGACGAAGCCGACGCCAAGCAAATCCGCCGTGTGATCGTGGAACCCGCCACGCAGGAAGAGAGCGGCGCCGAATAGACGGATGAGAAGGCTCCCCCGCAAGGGGAGCCTTCGATGCAGGAAAAGGCCGGAACCCAGCGTTGGGTTCCGGCCTTTTCCTTTTCATCTTGCGGACGGTTACCGGCGTCCTCTGCCCGGTGTTGGAGGTTGCCGCCGGGCAGTTCTGGAACAGTTTTCCTCTGAAAATTTCGAAGGGGTGAATTGAGGAATGGCATTCCGCCGCTCCTCTCCAACAGAAAAAGATATAAAGGAAGCAAAGAGCGGCTCGTTCTTTTCTTTCCACACAACGGAACTTCTGCCGCGCTGCCTCCCCACCAGTCGAAGTTTTTGCGGGTGGGGGCTAGGGGGGAGGGCGCTTTTTTCAAAAAGCGCCCTCTCCCGATATATTCACTTCATTTAAAACGCGATTTCATACAGCTGCTGGACAGCGGCGTCGGTCATCTTGCGGGGGTTGGTGAGCCCGCAGGCGTCCTTCTGGGCGTTGGCGACCATCGTCGGGATATCGCTGCGGCTGACTTCCTTGCCGTACCGCTTGGCAAGCTCGGTGATGCTGGCCGGGATGCCCACATCCTGCGACAGGCGGCGGATGGCGGAGATGGCCAGTTCGGCGGCATCGCGTTTGGAAAGGCCGTCTATGTTTTCATCCATCATCCTGGCGATGTTGATGAATTTGTCCAAATGGGCGAGCAGGTTGTACTCTTCCACGATGGGCAGGAGGATGGCGTTGCATTCGCCGTGGGGCAGGTTGTAGAAGCCGCCGAGCTGGTGGGCCATGGCGTGCACGTGCCCGAGGCTGGCGTTGTTGAAGGCCATACCGGCAAGGTACTGGGCGTAGCACATGCCTTCACGGGCGTGGATGTCGCTGCCGTTGGCGACGGCGCGGCGCAGGTTTTCGGAAACCAGCTTGATGGCCTTTTCGGCACAGGCGTCGGTCAGCGGGGTAGCGCCGGTGGAGACGTACGCTTCAACCGCGTGGGTGAGCGCGTCCATACCGGTGGCGGCGGTCAGGGCCGGGGGCATACCCACCATCAGGATGGGGTCGTTGATGGCGACGCTCGGGGTGATGCGCCAGTCGACGATGGCCATTTTCACTTTGCGGGCGCTGTCGGTGATGATGCAGAAACGGGTGATTTCGGAGGCCGTACCCGCGGTGGTGTTCACGGCGAGGTAGGGGGGCATGGCTTTGGTGGACTTGTCCACGCCTTCGTAATCGTGGATCTTGCCGCCGTTGGAAACGACGAGGCCGATGCCCTTACAGCAGTCATGGGAAGAACCGCCGCCGATGGAGATGAGGCTGTCGCATTCTTCTTTCTTGTACAGTTCGACGCCGGCGGCGACATTGAGGTCGGTGGGGTTCGGAACCGTCTCATCATAGATGGCGTATTCCATCGCCGCTTCGTCGAGGATATCCGTAATCTGTTTCAGGATGCCGGTGTGGACGATACCTTTGTCCGTGACAAGCAGCGGCTTCGTGGCATTCAAATAAACGATACGCTCGGGGATAGCTTTTGCGGCGCCTACACCAATAAGCGTAACGTTGGGAATAAAGAAGCCGTCAACTTTTTCAACAATAGCCATTGTGGTATCCTCCACTGTTTATAGATGGGCATAAACAAGGCAAGAAGAAAAGTAGAAACAGAGAAAATATAGAGACCTTCTTATCTCTTTTTTGGTAACGTATGATGTTTCAAAAAACAGGTCAATAGCCTTTTGTAAAATACACTACATGTGAAAAAAGATTTTTTTTGCATGTAAAAGGTGCTTTTTCTCACGAAAGATAAAATATTTTTTCACATAAAAATAGATTGTGCATTCATTCAATTTGTTGATTGAACAAACATGTTCAGAAATGATTTGTGATCGGCAATGAAATAAAGCGAATTGCTCAAAGGGATAGTCATGACGCCTATCCGGTGCCGGAGAGAGGGAAGCCGGGGGACGGGCTTTTCCGCCCCGAGAGGGGCTGGAAGGGCCCCGCCGATTTGCAAATGGGCTTGACAACAAAAAATATCCATTGTAGGAGTGACTCCTTTCGGAACATTTACCCACTCCTATGGAGGAAAACAGATGCCAACTATCAACCAGCTTATCCGCGTCGCGCGGAAGAAGGTTGTGAAGCACAAAAAGACCCCGGCCCTGCAGGCTTGCCCCCAGCGCCGCGGCGTGTGCACCCGCGTGTACACGACGACCCCGAAGAAGCCGAACTCGGCTCTGCGTAAGGTCGCCCGTGTGCGTCTCACCAACGGCCTCGAAGTCACCGCGTACATCCCCGGTGAAGGCCACAACCTTCAGGAACACTCCGTCGTCATGATTCGCGGCGGCCGTGTAAAAGACCTTCCCGGTGTCCGTTACCACATCGTCCGTGGTACTCTGGATACCTCCGGTGTGCAGGATCGCCGCCAGCGTCGTTCCAAGTACGGCGCCAAGCGTCCGAAGTCCTAAGCCGCAAAGCTTTCCCGGCAAGAGGTCTGACGGCACATCCGCCGTCTTTGCGAATTTTCGCATCACAGTGTCATGCCATGGGTGCGCGTCCATGCCCCCCCGCAACGGGAGGGGCGCAGTGGGAACACACCAAGGCAGCCCGGGCGGCCCCCGCCTCGGGAAACCGCATAGCACTGCAACCCCTGACGTAACGCGTCCGCGTTACCCGGAGAATTTTCATGCCCCGTAAAGGTCCTATCCCCAGAAGGGAAGTTCTGCCTGATCCGATTTATGGCAGCCGCTTGGCCGCCCGTTTCGTGAACCGTCTCATGTACGACGGCAAGAAGGGCGCTGCCGAAAAGATTTTCTATGGCGCTCTTGAAGTCCTCGCCGAAAAGACCGGCGAAGAAGCGCTGCGCGCCTTCGAAAAGGCTCTCGAAAACGTGAAGCCCCACCTCGAAGTCAAGGCCCGCCGCGTGGGCGGCGCCACCTATCAGGTGCCCATGGAAGTGCGTCCTGACCGCCAGGTCTCCCTTTCCATCCGTTGGTTGATCACCTACGCCCGTTCCCGTGGTGAAAAAGGCATGTCCAACAAGCTCGCCGCCGAGCTTCTGGATGCCTTCAACAGCCGCGGCGGCGCCGTGAAGAAAAAGGAAGACACCCACCGCATGGCCGAAGCCAACAAGGCTTTCGCGCATTACCGCTGGTAGTCGGGGAGAAACATGTCTCGTTTAGCACCTATCGAAAAAATGCGGAACATCGGCATCATGGCTCACATCGATGCCGGTAAGACCACGACGACCGAACGTATCCTGTACTACACCGGCGAAAACCACAAAATCGGCGAAACCCACGAGGGCGGCGCTACGATGGACTGGATGGCGCAGGAGCAGGAACGCGGTATCACCATCACTTCCGCCGCGACGACTTGTTTCTGGCTTGATCACCAGATCAACATCATCGACACCCCCGGTCACGTTGACTTCACCATCGAAGTGGAACGTTCCCTGCGCGTGCTCGACGGTGCCGTGGCCGTGTTCGACGCCGTCGCCGGCGTGGAACCCCAGTCCGAAACCGTGTGGCGCCAGGCCAACCGTTACGGCGTGCCCCGTATCTGCTTCATCAACAAGATGGACCGCATCGGCGCCAACTTCTTCCGCAGCGTGGACATGATCCGCGACCGCCTGAAGGCGAAGCCCGTCTGCCTCCAGATCCCGATCGGTTCTGAAGACAAGTTCGACGGCGTTGTCGACCTCATCAATGGCCGCTCCGTCCGCTTCGAAAAAGAATCCAAGGGCCTTCAGATCACCTATGGTGAAGTCCCTGAGGATCTCAAGGATCTCTACGAAGAAAAGCGCCTTGAGCTGCTGGACACCGTGGCGGAAGAAGATGAAGAATTGATGGAAAAGTACCTCGAAGGCCATGAACTGACCGTCGAGGAAATCAATTCCTGCATCCGCAAGGGTACCATCCGTCAGAGCATCGTGCCCGTCCTGTGCGGCACCGCGTTCCGTAACATCGGCGTGCAGCCGCTGCTCGACGCCGTTGTGAACTACCTGCCTTCTCCTCTCGATATCGATCAGATGGTGGGCCACAACCCCGACAAGCCGGAAGAAGAAATCGTCTGCCCCAGCTCGGACAAGGAACCGCTCGCCGGTCTCGTGTTCAAGCTGGCTTCCGACCCCTTCGTGGGCCACTTGGCCTTCTTCCGTATCTACTCGGGCGTGATCGAAGCCGGCTCCACGTTGTACAACGCCAACACCGGCAAGAAGGAACGCCTTGGCCGCCTGCTCCGTATGCACGCCAACAAGCGTGAGGACATCAAGTCCGCCGGCGCCGGCGACATCGTGGCCCTCGTGGGCATGAAGCTTGCCTCCACCGGCGACACGATCTGCGACGAAAAGCGCCCCGTGGTGCTCGAATCCCTCGATATTCCGGAACCGGTCATCGAAGTCGCCATCGAACCCAAGACGAAGACCGACCGTGACGCTCTCTCCGCCGCGCTCAACAAGCTGGCGAAGGAAGACCCGTCCTTCCGCGTGAAGGGCAACGAAGAAACCGGCCAGACCCTCATCGCGGGCATGGGCGAACTGCATCTGGACATCATCGTTGACCGTCTGGTCCGCGAGTTCAACGTGAACGCCAACGTCGGCAAGCCTCAGGTTGCCTACCGCGAAACGATCACGAAGCCCAGCAAGTCCGACCTGAAGTACGCCAAGCAGTCCGGTGGCCGCGGCCAGTACGGTCACTGCGTGATCGAAGTCGAGCCCAACCCGGAAAAGGGTTACGAGTTCGTCAACGCGATCACCGGCGGCGTGATTCCGAAGGAATACATTCCTTCCATCGACAAGGGTATTCAGGACGCCCTGAAGTCCGGTGTGCTCGCCGGCTTCCCGGTTGTGGACGTGAAGGTCACTCTGGTCTTCGGTTCCTACCACGAAGTCGACTCCTCCGAACAGGCCTTCTATGTGGCCGGTTCGATGGCCATCAAGGACGCCATGAACAAGGCGACCCCCGCTCTCCTTGAACCCTACATGGACGTGGAAGTGGTGACCCCCGATGATTACCTTGGCGACGTGATGGGCGACCTCAACGGTCGTCGTGGTCGCGTGCAGTCCATGGAAGCCCGCGCCGGCGCTCAGGTTGTCCGCGCTCAGGTTCCGCTGTCCGAAATGTTCGGCTACGCCACGGACCTGCGTTCCCGTACGCAGGGCCGCGCGACCTTCACGATGCAGTTCCACCACTACGAAAAGGTGCCTGCGGCTATCGCTGAAGAAGTCAGCAAGAAGGCTGCGAACTAGGTTTAACGATACGATAAGATGCGCCTCCGGCGGCAAGGGGCCACCACGAGCCCCTTGCCACCCTCGGCGAGGGCTTCGAAAACGAACAGACTGGAGGGCTTCCGTCCGGGGTGTTTGTTTTCAAAGACCGCTTTTCACTCGGCAGCCGTTCCCTTTTCAGAGGCAACGGCCGCACTTGTTTTTTGTCCATCTCCGAATCTCTACCGCTTCTTCTTGCGGGCCGCGTTCTTTTCCGGCGTGGCGGGATGTGATGTGATTTGGGGATTGTCCTCGGGTTCAGGAGGAAGCGGTGGAGGGTTGGGGGTTCCGAGGTATTTGAGGAAGAAGGCGGCGGATTCGGCGGCCATTTTTGCCTGTACGGCCTTCCGGCGCGAAGGGGAGACGGCAAGGCACATTTCAGGAAGCGTCTGATCCAGATTGTCGCCGCAGGATGACATCAGGCTGGCTGTATCCGCATCGGGCAATACGCCGAGCTGCGGAGGCTGGGGCATGGCGCTCAGGAGGCGTTCCGCGTGCTGAAGGGTATAGAGAGGCGTCCTCTCGGCACGAAGCAGCAGAAAGGGAATCCGGATGCGGGACAGGCTGGCGGGAGTGAACATCATGGCATAGGAAGGGGAAACGGCGGCTGCGGCGCGGACACGCCTGTCGCGGTAGGGTGCGGAAAGGTTGGGAGTGGTGGAAAAAGCCCCCATGCGCTGCCGTGCCCACGGCGTGCAGTAGGGATCGGCGTTTTCTTCCTTTCCGGCGCAGTAGATGGGCCAACCCGTCGCGTCCAGCCGCGCTCCGGCGATGAGCATGGCTGCCGTGCCTCCGGGGCCGACGCCAAGGACGCCGATGCGATCGGGATCGATGAGCGGTGCCGTCTCGGGATCGGCTAGGGCGATGTCCAGTGCCTGTGTGAGCTGCTTGGCCCGGTCGGTCACCTGCACGGGCATGAAAAGGGCTCCCATGTCGTCCACATTATCGCCGGGATGCGTGAAGGCCAGGACGACAAAGCCGTTGCGGGCGAGTTCCGATGCCAGTTCATGCAGGGAAAAGCGTGATCCCGCGCTGTCATGGGAGAGCAGGATGAGAGGGTGTTTTCCTTCCACGGGAGGCCTGCCGCGTGCGGCGGAGAAGTTCCAGTCTCCGTAATTGACCTGAAAGGGCGCGGAACGGCTGGGGTACCAGACGGCGAAGTCCAGACGCACGTTTTTTGCCTTATCCCAGATGCCGAGGGTTTTAAAGCCCGGTTGAAGAGGCGCTGCATACGCCGTGCAGGTCAGTATGAGGAACGCGAGCAGGAAAAAGAGAAAACGGCGCGTCACGATGGCTCCGGTATCTGCTGAGGAAAGGGAACGCGGTTCCCTTTGAGGTTTGTCGGGAAGGGCGGGGCGAAAGTCCCCCGTTGCGTTTTGGCACCCTACCGTGAATGATGAGAAAAGGGAATTGCGGAGAAGGTGGCAGGGGGAACGGGCGGCTCGCCTTTTCATCAGTACGGGTCGGCCCGGTCCAGAGTATTCCATCTTTGACCTGTATGCTGCTTCAAACGGTAATCCGCCTTGGGGAACGCTGGAAACAGGGATTCGATAAACACGAAAGTCTTTGAAGTGGAGGGGGT
>OOCP01003092.1_pt1 | contig 12796 bp, 10 predicted proteins | sample 1671511 | NCBI WGS metagenome assembly OOCP01 (sample SAMN06348164, study PRJEB24527) | human gut metagenome | biome: human gut; feature: ankylosing spondylitis patient; material: feces | host: Homo sapiens | place: China | collected 2015-10 | reverse complement strand
AATGATGTGAACTACTTTACAAAGCTTTTTAAAAAGCTTAAAAACATGACTCCTACGCAATACCGCGAAATGATACAACACAAATAAGCTATAAATCAAAAAAGGCTGACGTAATGATAATATATTACGTCAGTCATTTTTAATATAATAATACGAAAACATGCAGATATATGTGGAATTTCTTTCATCTACTTCAATTTTTTTCAAAATATTCTGGATATATTCCCTTAAGCTTATCAAGTTCATTAAATATTCTGCTTATATGTGCTTTTATAACACGAAGATACATTCTCTTATCTTTATTTTTTATTGCTTCTATAAGCATTTCATGTTCATCATTGGTCTTTACGCTTATGCTTTTATTTAATTCCGCAAGATACCTTATCCTGTTATAATGGCTCATCTGTGTCTGGATTATATTCATGGCAAGCTTTTCACCGGAACATTCGTATATCAACTTATGAAATTCATTATCTATCTCTATTCTTGGAATATTCTCCACTTCTTCTTTATAGTTAATAAGACGGTTATTAAGCTGTGTCATCTTATCAAGCATGTCATCGCTGGCATTTTCAAATATTGCATCCACCATTCCAATCTCAAGACTTTTTCTGACAAACCATTCCTGCTCCGAACGCTTACAGTTAATACAGGCTACATATGTCCCAGACTGTGGTATTATTTTTAAAAGTCCCTCTTTTTCAAGATTAACTATTGCCTCTCTTGCAGGTGTTCTTGATACATCATATCTTAAAGCAATCTTCTGGGCACTTATGGAATCTCCCGGAAGCAGCTTAAAATTCATTATATCGTATTTTAATTTTTCATATGTTTCTTCGTTTAATGATTTCTCCATAGCTGTACAACCTTTCTGTATATTGATATAACTGTTCCTTTTTCAGAAAATAATCCTTATGATGATATCTATAACCGCAGATATAGCCGTTTTTTACATCATATAACAAAATACCGCCCAGAGCTTGTATAACAGATAAGTTCCAAGCTCTGAACGGCAACGTATTTATATATTAAAGATACTTCTTAAGTGTTTCTCTTACTGCACCTTTTCCTGATATTTCTTCTACAAATATCTCTTCAACCTTATCACCGATTCCTGCTTCGTATAAATTTATACCAAATATATTAACATTTGACAACAAATTCTTCAACTGGCCTGTGTAAGATGATGGCTCACCCCATATAATACCTTTAATCTGTTCTTTTAATTCAACAGCCATAGGATCTGGTGACAACTCAAAAGCAGCACCATCATCATCTACTCCAAGAAGATATCTGCACCAGCCGGCAATAGCAAGCGGAATAGCCGTAAGTGACTTTGCACTTCCATCTTTAGCTACATATGCCTTGATTGTTTCTCCATATCTTATTCCGACCTTCTGTGATGTATCTGTCGCAATTCTTTGAGGAGTATCCGGCATAAATGGATTAGGTATACGGACATTAATAACCTCGTCCGCAAACTTTACAGGATCTATAATTCCCGGATTAGTAACAACTGGCATTCCCTCAACCAGACCTATCCTTCTTACAAGCTCTGAAAGCTCTTTATCTTTCATCTCATCAGCTATAAGGTCATAGCCTAATACACAGCCATATACTGCAAGTGCTGTGTGTAACGGATTAAGACATGTAGTAACCTTCATTCTTTCTACCTTGTTAACTGTATCCCTGTCTGTCATATAAACCCCCGCCTTTTCAAGCTGTGGTCTTCCATTAGGGAATCTATCCTCTATAACAAGATACTGTGGTCCCTCTGCATTAACAAAAGGAGCTATATAAGTTCTCTTAGATGTAATAACTGGTGCCATATCTTCAACGCCAGCATCCTCCAACGCCTTTGCAACTGAATCTGCTGGTCTTGGAGTAATCTTATCTATCATAGACCATGGGAATGATATCGTATTCTCATCGTTGACATATTTAACAAAATCTTCCCCAACAAAGCCTTTCTTTGCCCATTCACCTACCATTTCTGTCACTGAGTTTCTTAACTTTTCACCATTGTGTGAGCAGTTATCCATAGATACAACAGCTAAAGGTGCCTTGCATGTATTAAATCTTTCTAATAAAAGAGCAGCTACAACTGCCATAGCAGATGATGCCTTATCAGGTCCATTATCAATATCACTCTTGATGAATGGGAAAAACTCTCCCTTTGCATCATGAAGCGCATATCCCTTTTCTGTTATTGTAAATGAAACCATCTGAAGCTTAGGGCTTGCAAATATTGTCTTTAATCTTGACCAGTCTTCTTCTACTGCTGACTGTGCCTTAACAGCCTCTGTAAGAGAACCTAGCACCTTCTTATCTGTACTTCCATCTTCCTTTAATGTAACAGCCATAACAAGATTGTCAAATGGTGTGTATATCTTATCAACCACATCATAATCAAATGTTTCAACACAAGTGATTCCTTTATCTGATAATCCCTGCTCAAGCAGCGAATCTGCTATCCCACCTATAAAAATCCTGAAAATATTACCTATTCCAAAATGAACCCATACAGGTGCTTCCTTTGTTGCTGTGGCAACTTTCTCAACATCATATGATGGAAGCTTTATCCCTGCCTTTTCCCATTCTTTTTTATCTTTAATACCTTCTATTGAAAGTTTCATAATAATCCTCCATTCCTGCGTGTGAAAAATCTTATTTTTCACACTAATCTCCATTCCAGCCCCGCTTATGGGCATATATTAATCAACTGATATATAAGCTGCAGACAATATTATCTTTCTGACTTAACAATAGCCTCCCATAAACCATTAAGATATGTTGCGCCTAATGCTCTGTCATAAAGACCATATCCTGGCATAGCTACCTCATCCCATATCATTCTTCCGTGATCTGGTCTGATCACACCATCAAAACCTGTATCATGTAAGGTCTTCATGATCTTATACATATCCATAGAGCCATCTGTTGATAAATGTGCAGCCTCTTCAAAATCTCTTGGAGAATTATACTTAAGATTTCTTACATGTGCGAAAGGTATTCTTCCTCTGCAGGCTTTAATAATCTCACAGATGTCGTTATTCTGGTTAGAACCAAATGAGCCTGTACAAAGTGTGATGCCATTATAAGGCTTATCAACTGCATCAAGAAGCTTTGTAACAGAATCCTTACCTGTCATGATTCTTGGAAGTCCGAATATAGGCCATGCTGGATCATCCGGATGGATACCCATCTTTATATCATACTTCTCACATACAGGTCCGATAGCTTCAAGGAAATATACAAGATTATTAAAAAGCTTATCAGCATCCACATCCTTATACATCTCAAAAAGTTCTTTAAGATGATCAAGTCTTTCTGGCTCCCAGCCTGGCATAACGAAACCGTTAGACATCTTTGCCACTGATTCCTTCATGTGTTCTGGATCAATCATATCTACTGTATCCTGATTATAAGCAAGAACTGTTGAACCATCCTCTCTTACTCTTGCAAGCTCAGAACGTGTCCAGTCAAATACTGGCATGAAATTATAACATACCATATGAATATCTGCTTCACCAAGTGCCTGTAATGTCTTGATGTAATTATCAATATGCTCATCTCTCTTAGCTGTACCAATCTTAATGTCATCTGAAACATTAACTGACTCTATACCTGCTATTCCTAAGCCTTCCGCTTCAACCACTCTCTTAAGCTCTGCAATCTCTTCTGGCAGCCATAACTCCCCTGCCTGCTTGCCGAAAAGTGTTGTAATAACATTCTTAACCCCCGGAATCTGTCTTATCTGCTTAAGTGTTACACTGTCATATCCTGGTCCATACCATCTTAATGTCATATCCATAATAAAAAATCCTCCTTAAATATAAAATAGTCATCCACCTTTTATGTTACCCATTAACTGTGGCAGCCATAACAATTATATTATTACTGTTACAGCATTTCTTTATTGATAACATACTAACATGTTAGTTCTAACATGTCAATATATTTATTTGATTTATTTTATATTCCTATATGTTTTTAAAAAAGCAGGAGCTTTTGATGTTCTTATCAAAAGCCCCTGCTTTCATGCATGCGGATTATTCTTTTATTTATCTGTCGTTGTTCATTCTCCAGTCTATACATCTTTGCAGATATTCAACGTATTCAGGATTCTTACACATACCCTTGCCAGGGTTATCTGATATCTTAGCAACATCCATTCCGTTGCACTTTGTCGTTTTCATAACGATATTAAGTGCTGGAACCTTCGTATCATTACTGATATACGTTCCTATTCCAAATGCTACCTTTGCCCTGCCATTAAAATATCTATACAGCTTGTCAGCCCTGTCAAAATCAAGACTGTCACTAAATAACAGAGTTTTATTTCTTGCATCTATTCCAAGACTCTCATAATGCTTAAGCATTTTCTCACCCCATGCATAAGGATCGCCGCTGTCATGTCTTACGCCACCAAAAAGTGTTGCATATGTGAGCTGGAAATCCTTTAAGAAGCAGTCTGTTGTTATTGCATCTGTAAGTGCTATACCATTAAGTATGCCATATTCCCTTACCCATGCATCAAGTGCATACCAGTTAGAATATGCCGGATTGTGCTTGTGATTGCCCTGTCCAGTACACATAATCCACTCATGTGCCATAGTACCTACTGGTGTGAGATTATATTTCTTTGCAAGATAAACATTACTTGTTCCTACAAATAATGAATTGCCTTTATAATCAGCCTCTGACAAAGCCTTAACGGCAAGCTCCTGTGCCTCAGCTGATAATCGTCTTCTAAGTCCGAACTCGCTAAAGCTTCCTAATCTGTATACAGTTTCTTTTCCTTCTGTTTCAACAGCGGCATCTGCTTCAAGTGCTGCCACTTTAGCCGATAGTCTCTCCTTAAAGCTGTCAAGAAGTTCATCATAATCGTAAGCCATTCTGAAGTACACTTCATTTACGATAGCAAGTGTTGGTATCTCGTACATTGATGTGTTAAGCCATGTACCAAACGTTTCGATACTAAGTCCACATTCTGCATCCGTAGTTATCTTAAAATCTGCATATCTTGCCTGCCATAATCTTAAAAAGTCCACATAACTGCCCTTCATCCACTTTACATTTTCAAGGTAATCAAGCTCATCCTCTGTAAATCTCAAGGTACAAAAATGCTTTATCTGCTCTCTTATCTCTTCAACCATTTCCTCTGTGAAATGCACGTCCTTATTACGGCACTTGAATGTCCATGTTGTCTTATAATCCGAGAACTGATGATATATCGCCTGTCCCATACTGAACTTATACATATCTGTTTCTAATAAACTTGTTATTATTGGATGTAATCTCATAATTTTCCTCTTTTCTGCGCACATCCCTCTCTTACAATGTATGTGGTGCGCCTAATCCTTTTCATTTTAGTCAGGAACATACTCATACAACTCCGAAGCCTTGTTGCCAGTTATGGAAACGCCTTTTCTGTTTAGTGATTTTATTTTATTATCAACATTTCTTTTAAAATTCGTCTTATAAAGCTTTCTGCCAAGTATGATCTCATATACTCTCTGAAGGTCTGGAAGCGTGAATTCCTGTGGCATAAGATTAAATACTATGTCAGAATACTCTGTCTTATTTCTTAACCTCATAAGTCCTTCAAGAACAATCTGTGCATGGTCGAAAGCAAGTGATTCCTCACTGATAAGCTCAGGAATATAATTCTTAACCTTTAATCTTCCGTTATTAAATATCTTTTCCTTAAGTGAATAGGCTATGTTAATATTCTTCTCACTGTTACTGAAAGTAAGCAGCTTATTATCAAATGTTATATCAAACCATAATGCTTCACTGGCATCATCCCCTGCCTGCGGCTTCATTGTATCTACAGGTATAAGTGTCATATACGCAATATCTATAACCCTCATTCTTGGATCCCTGTCAGGCTGGCTCATAGTATATAACTGCTCCATATATATATCCTTAAGCCCGGTTTCTTCCTCTAACTCCCTGCATGCCGCTGTATATGCTGACTCCTTTATACCAACAAAACCTCCTGGAAGTGCATAGCAGCCGATATACGGATGATTGTTTCTCTTTATGAGAAGCAGCTTAAGTCCTTTAAGGTCACTGCTCATGCCAAAAAGCAGCATATCCACTGTAACACTTGGTCTTTCATAATGTCCCGGATTATACTGTGCCAGGAACTCTTTCTCCGTAAGACCGTCTTTATTCTTTCTTAATTCTCCCGGAATATACTTATTATCCGACATATTTTCACCGCCTTTGTAAAAGTAGCTTTTTGATACTTTTATATATACTACTTTTTACAATATATGTAAAGTATTTTTCACAAAAAACTTTCACAAAAAAACAGGAAGACACATCCTTAAATCTAAGACATGTCTTCCCACTTTTTATGATAACAAACTATAAAATAATGCGGATGACAGGAATCGAACCTGCACATCGTACGATACTAGAACCTAAATCTAGCGCGTCTGCCAGTTCCGCCACATCCGCATGTATATATCAGTATATCATATTATCATAGCCGCGTCAAACCCTATTTTATAAACATTTTCATCTTTTCAGAACTTTTTTCGTTAAGAACATATTTCGTGACATTTAATCATCTGCTTTACAATATTCCCCGATTCATAAGACTATATGTAACATTCTCCCATGTATGCTCCACCCTGCATAACTCATATGCATTGTCTGCAATACTCTGCAGAGCTGTGTCATCCATAAGCAATTCCCTGAGCCGTTTTATCATTGGTTCTATAACCTTATAATCGTATCCTGACATTTCATAATCTTTTAACATATTCAAATCATAAAACAATATATCTTTACCATCTGTAAATATTTCATCAAGATATGAAGATGAGTCTGTAAGACACACTGCACCATTAAGACAACTGTTAAATACCCTGTCATGTGCCCCTTTCTTAAACCAAGGCATAACATTTAATGAAATCTTAGCCTGGCTTATATTATCCAGGCACTGCTGGGAATTCGCACTTCCATGCTGTATGATATTTTCAGGGTGCTCACATACTATATAGTTATATCCTTCTCCATATGTGTTGACCTTAAGCCCAGAATCCACAAGTGCCCTTATGGCAAGCTCTCTGTAGTGGAACCGTACATTAAGGTCAGCATACATCATACCCGGCATACAATTGCACAGCTGCTCATCTGTCAGATCATTGAATTCTTCTCTTAAATGTTTCTCGGCAGCCTCATCTATCGTCATATCTGGATGATTTATAATATCTGATAACACTTTCTCATAGAAATCTATATAATCCTGTTCAAGATTATCTATCTGCTTTCTTAATATATGCTTTGGTGTATAATTTCCTGTAAATATAATGTCCATCGGTCTGTCTTTAACAGGTATATATACACCTTTTTCATATGCTTTTCTGTCTTTATTAACCTCTGTTCCCGCAGATGCCATAAACAGAGTTTTAACATCCGGATAGAACCTGTTCATATATTCCATATGAACTTTATCAATATCTATCTGCACATAATTCTGTGGCCTAGTTGCAAGATATTTGTGGTAATACAGCGGATGATCTACAACTATATTAACAACCTTTATTCCTGAATAATCCCAGAAATTCCAGTTAAGCTTCTGATACAGTCCAGTTTCTCCCTCAAGTCCTTCAAAATTAAATGTAAGTACAACAAACTCTTCATCTTTATGTGCATTATAAATTTCAAGCAAATGGACAAAACTGCTTTCAGACATAAAAAGGTCATACCAGAACACATCATATTCATCCTCTGGCAGATATCTGGATATCTCTACTGAAAAAAATTCAAGTGTTTCTACTCCACCTTTAAACATAATCACATGCTTCATATTAAGCCTCATTTCTGACTGCAATTTTACCAATATCTATGCTTTCTACTTACAATTCAGGCTGTTTTTTACTTTTCATCTAATGCAGACTGAATTACATGATCAACAGTTTTTAATAGCTTCAAACACACTGTCAAGTGCAGCTGTATCAAGTTCCTCTGCCCTGCCCGCATCAATGTGCTTAGCAACCTCTGGGTCTATAGGCATCTTTGCAACTGTCTTAATTCCAAGCTCCCTGGCAGTTTCATCTATATTGCTCTTACCATAAATATAGTGTATATTGCCGCAGTCAGGGCACTTGAAATATGACATATTTTCTACTATTCCAAGTACTGGGATATCCATCATCTTTGCCATATTAACTGCCTTTTCTACTATCATGGATACAAGATCCTGAGGCGATGTTACAACAATAATTCCATCTACAGGAAGTGTCTGGAATACTGTAAGTGGTACATCTCCTGTTCCTGGAGGACAGTCTATAAACATACAGTCTATATCCTCCCAATCAACATCTTCCCAGAACTGCTTTACAGCACTTGCTATAACTGGTCCTCTCCATATAACCGGATCTGTTTCATTATCAAGAAGATAATTAAGAGACATCGTCTTGATTCCTGTTTTAGTTTCTGGTGGATAGATTACTGTTCCTGTTTCATTGCAGGTAGCCTTACCTGAAAGTCCGAACGACTTAGGTATAGAAGGTCCTGTTATATCAGCATCAAGTACTGCTGTTTTAAGTCCCTCCCTGCGTGACTTAACTGCAAGTAAGGAAGTAACAAGTGACTTACCAACTCCACCTTTACCACTGACAACAGCTATAACCTTCTTTATATTTTTATTATTATCATTTCTTGTATTCTGTGGCACTGCTCTTTCTGCGCAATCTGAACCACAGCTTGAACAATCATGTGAACATGCTTCGCTCATCATATACCTCCCTGGTTTCTTATTTTATTCAATGATAAAATGATGTGACTATCGTTGTATATTTTACCATATATTTATTTTAAGTCAAAGTTATACGACATATTCGTCTGACTAATAATTTTATTTTTCATAAGTATGACTAATAATTTTATTTTCATCTTGACATTATAAATAATATGTAATATATTCAATGTACCAACTGTACTACTTAAAATAATACAGTTAGTACAATCAATGCATTTGATAAAACTACATAAGGAGGATTGATAGCACTATGTTCGTTATAGATGTCATGTCGCGAGTGCCTGTATATGAACAGCTTATTAATCAGGTTGAAGAACAGATCCTGACTGGTATTTTAAACAGCGGCGATAAGATGCCATCGGTAAGAAGTCTGTCGGTAAGTCTTTCCATCAACCCAAACACAATCCAGAAAGCCTATACAGAGCTTGACAGAAGGAAGCTTATCGTAACAGTACCTGGAAAAGGCTCTTTCGTATCTTCTCAAGCTCTTAATATTCTTGGAACCAGTTCAAGGGAAAAGATGCCGGAATTCAAGCAGGCTATCAAGGAACTGGCTCTTGCCGGAATAACTAAATCTGAGATTATGGAAGCTGTTGATGAAGTATTTAAGGACCTATAATTCCAAAACAAAATGAAAATATAATAATTAAGAGGAGGTTTTTCAATGATAAAAGCAGAAGGTATTCACAAAACATTTGAGGATTTTACCGCTCTCGATAACATAACCTGCAGCATAAGCGATGGATGCATATATGGCATGGTCGGCTCCAACGGTGCTGGTAAATCAACATTTTTAAGAGTATTGTCTGGCATATATAAACCAGATAAAGGATGTGCATACATTGATAATGCACCTATATATGAAAATCCAAAAGTAAAAGAAAACATTGTATTTGTTGCAGATGAATTATTTTTTCTGCCAGGTGCAACTATTAACAAAATGGCTAATCTATACAGTTCAATATACAACAGCTTTGACTGGGATCGATATCTAAAGCTAACTGAACTTTTTGAGCTTAATCCAAAGAAACCAATAGCCAATTTTTCCAAAGGTATGAAAAGGCAGGCAGCTATTATTCTTGCACTTTCAACAAGAGCTAAATATATGTTTTTTGATGAAACCTTTGATGGACTTGATCCAGTTATGCGTAACCTTGTTAAGAAGCTTATATGCAACGATGTAGCAGAATATAATGCCACTGTTATAGTGACCTCACACTCTCTTCGTGAACTTGAAGACATATGTGATCATCTTGCACTTCTTCACAAGGGCGGGCTTGTACTTGACAGCGATGTACTTGAGCTTAAAACATCACAATTCAAAGTACAGATTGCATTTAAGGACATATTCGGGAAGTCAAAGTTTGAAGGACTTAACATAACAAGATACCGTCAGCAGGGTTCGGTTGCAAACATGATTGTTAATGGTGACCGTGAAGAAACTATACATTACCTTCGTGGCATGAATCCTGTTATATTGGATGTACTACCACTCACTCTTGAAGAAGTATTCACATATGAGATGGAATCTCTTGGTTATGAATTCAATGATGCTCTTGAAGTAGAAATAAACAACAAATAAATAAAATCAATATCCAAGCTTATATTAATGTGATTTATATTACACATAGAAATGGAGGTTATAATGAATAACAAACTTAATAACAGAAATATATTCAGTGTCAAACTATTCTGGCAGTCATTCCTGCAGCTTAAAATAATAGGTATTATATCAACAGCTATTATGATCTGCATAACTGCCCTTCCTATAATCATGGATGGTATCTACATAAATAACATGATTAAGGCAAATAAAAATGCTGTGGCTTCAGGCGTAGCTATAGCAAATAACAGCTTTGACTACACATCTATCGTATCACCTGTATCATCGGCATCCTATCTGCTTATTGTCATTGCACTTATCACACCTATACTCTGCCTTTATGCATGGTTTTTTCTAAACAAAAGAAGTACAAGTGATTTCTACCATTCATTATCATATAAAAGGCAGAATCTTTTTCTTTCAAGATTCGCTGCTATAACAGCATGGCAGATTATAATAATGCTTTCAACATATGTAACTGGTTTTATATGTTATCACATATTCAGTAAATATTTTATTGTAGATTATTCTACAACCTTTCACGTATATGCAGCAGAATTCTTATGTGCACTTTTATGCTCTGCTGCTATTGCACTTGCCTGCTCTGTCACAGGAAATATATTCAGTAATATATGTCTGTCGGGAATTATTATATTCCTGCCAAGATTCATACTTATTCTTGTGAATTCAACAGTCAGCAACATATATGCAGCTGCATCATCAACTCATTTTATGCCTTTGCTTGACAACTCATATAACATGCTGACTGGACAGTTCCTGTCAATATTTGAGCCTGCGTATTTTTCATCAGACTACTTATCTAACATGTTGCTTTCTGGTGTATCAAACACATATACTCTTATACTTGCAATCATATATGCTGTCATAGCATGTGCATTATTTACTATAAGAAAAAGTGAAACTGCTGGAAAGCCTGCCCTTAGCTGGAAGCTACAGTTTGCCATACGATGTGTAATAGGCTTTACTATAAGTATTTTCGGAACATTTGTGTATGTGCAGATGTCAAAAGAAGATTACTCATATGGCACCTCACCTTATATGTATACAATAATCGCATTTATAATAGCTGCCATAGTCGTCATAGTATACGAACTCATATCAAGCAAAAAGCTTCATCGTGTATTAAACGCAGTCCCATCTATAATCGTTGCTTATGTGCTCGCTATTATATGTGGATTTCTATTAAATGCCGGAATCAACAACATGACTTCCTACCGTGCTAACGCAGATAACATAGATTACATCACATTATCTGTCGAAAACCGGTATTACAGGTCTGAATATCCGGATTATTTTGAAAATGTTATTAAAAACATAAAAATAAACGACAAAAACACTATAAAGCTTATAGCTGATATATACAACGATAACGCTGAACAGCTTGATAATTTTAATGAACTTCCTTATTATAAACGTTCTTCTGTGAACTATGTAACATATGAAGTATACTTTAAAGATGGAATTTTAGGCAGATACCGCAAGGTATTTTTAAAGGAAAGTGATGTTAATAAGCTTGCCAGTGCACTCACTAAAAACGAGGATTTCTGTTCAGAATATAAGAATCTTCCTTCATACGAGGATGCTAATATCACCTTTTCAGATTATATATCTGAAGATAAAACACGTGATATATATAATATAATGTTAAAAGAAATAAAAAGCATGCCATTTTCAGACTGGTACCAGCTAGTAAGCCAGACCTCTAACCATAGCGGTGGTGACGTATCATATGTCACAGCAGTATTTTCACGAAATGGAACAACGTATTCAGCAAGCTTCTACCTGTCAAGTCTCATGCCTGAATCTGTAAATGCATACTACAACGCTGCCAATAAGACATGTGCAGACAATAATCCACAAACCTTTAACCGGATGAAAAATGCACTCACAAATATAATAAATGATAGTAATGAAGCATCAAATGTATCTTCAAAAGCACATTTAAATACAGCTTCAAGCGCACTTTCAAATACATCTTCAAACGCATCTTATTCAATGTATGTAAGTGTATATTCTCTTGATTCTACAGAATATAATTCTTTAATTTATAATAATTTCAATAATAAAGAACTTGCTAAGGCTATACTTAAAGAGCTAGAGAATCCTTTTGAGAAGAATTTCGATTCAACTAAACCAGTTATTGAAATAAGATATTATGATGACGATAACAGTGGAAGCTATTCATACTATGTCCAGCCATCCGGATATGACCATATGTCAGACTATCCTGAGTATGAAGAAAACCTGCAATATTGATGTTTAATTAAATATTAGTTAACGAACGGACGACAAATATAAGCTACAGGCAGTCTGGCACACTATGTTCAATGCCAGAAGCTTCAATCGGCTGTCTCTAAGACTTTTCATATAGGTAGTTATAGGTGACGCTA
>OOCP01003087.1_pt1 | contig 12822 bp, 10 predicted proteins | sample 1671511 | NCBI WGS metagenome assembly OOCP01 (sample SAMN06348164, study PRJEB24527) | human gut metagenome | biome: human gut; feature: ankylosing spondylitis patient; material: feces | host: Homo sapiens | place: China | collected 2015-10 | reverse complement strand
GTGAATGGGCCGCTGACGCATGGTTTCCAGCAGGCCAAAACCCGAGGTATAGACATGGAAGACCGCCATCATCAGCGCCAGTATGGAGATCACTTTCGTGTACCAGCCGCTGCCCTTACGCATAACTTCCTCTTGGGAGTATTTTTCCAGCACCTCTTGACAAAGTTCTTCGTCAATTTTCTCCGTCACAGGTGGAGTCTCAATATTCTTTTTTTCGTTTTCTTTCATATCTTTCCTCTTGTAGGAGGGAGACATCCCAAGGTCGTCTCCCAGCGATTGTATACCGTTGTGATGCAATCATGCCAGGAATTGGATAGGCAATCACAGCAAACCAAGTTCCTGATAGTATTTCTCTGCGCCGGGATGCAGAGGGATCTTGATCGCGTCCAGAGATGCCTGAGGATCAATGTCAAATCCGGCATAGAGCCCCTTCAGGGTATCCACATTCTCATAGATGAGTTTGGTCATCTCATAGGCCGTTTCCTCGCTGATGCGCTCAGCATCCACACAGAGAACGGTCGGCAGTGCTACGGTCTTGATCTCTTGGGGCTGGTTATCATAGCTGTTGGCGGGAATGGTGTAGGGGAAGTAGACCGAATCATCACCGGTGGTCAGCTTCTCAACCTCCTCGTCGGTGAGGCCGATGATTTTGCCCTTGCCGGACATGGTGATCTCCGTGATAACCGACAGAGGCACGGACCCCACGTTGACGAAGCCGTCGATCTGGCCGTCCTTGAGCTGGTCGGTGGCTTCATTGACGCCAATATACTGAGGATCAATGCCCTCCACACCAAAGCCGCAGGCGCTGAACACACGCTTGGCATGGCCGTTATCACCAGAGCCGGTGCCGCCAATGCCGATCTTGCGGCCGGCCAGGTCGGTCATAGCCTGAATGCTGTCATCATTGGCCACCGCCATCTGGAAGCAACCGGAATAAAGAACGGCGATCGCCCGCAGATCGGTGTAAGGCTCGGAGAAGTTATCGGAGCTGGCGGTGTATGCCTCCATGCAGTTGGCGCCGTTGATGATCGCCACATCCAGTTCACCGGACTGCATCAGCAGACCGTTCTGTACACCGCCTGTGGTGGGCTGGGCGCTGTAGTTGCCCAGGCCGTTGTCGCTGAAGTACTGTGCCAGCACCGTAGAGATGGTGTGATAGCCGCCCCCGGAGGAACCGCCGCCGATTATATGGATGGTATTGTCCACGGCAGGCGTCCCCTGCTGCTGGTCATCAACAGTCTTACTGCCACAGCCGGCTAAAGCACTCAGCGCCATCAGGCTGGCAAGAGTCAGTGCTAAAATCTTCCCTGTCTTTTTCATGTCATTCTACTAATCAAAAATATGTTTCACTCGTTCAGTCATGTCTCTTGTTTTTTAAACTTGACTATACAAGTTGTCATTTTTATACATCATTTTTCCTATTATGTCAACAGCTAATATCGATTAACAAATTAAATTTGACATTTTTAACATTTTTTGATATGATAATTTATAAGTTATTTACACAAGTATTTTGTGGGAAAAACGCTGCCAAACAGCAAAATTCTATAGTAAGGTTAAAAGAGAGAGGTAATTGTACTGGAATGAGTGCAGATTTGAAATGTGCAACCAAGAGTTGCCGGATCGAAACGGAACTGCGGGAAAATATCGATACCGGTATTTGGCGAATCGGAGAAAAGCTCCCCTCTGAAGCCGAACTGATGCAGCACTTCAACGTCAGCCGGTCCTTGGTTCGTTCTGTTTTGGCCCGGCTGAACCAGGATGGGCTGATCAAAAGCGTTCAGGGGAAGGGCAGTTTTGTAATGAACCCCAAAATTCACGTCCGCCCCCCCCATCACCAGACGATCCGGGAGCAACTGGAACTGCGAGGCTACTCCGAAAAGGCAGAGCTTATTGATTTTTATGAAACCTGCGTCACCACGAAGGTGGCTAAGTTTCTCTCCATTCAGCAAGATCCTCAGGTGTTTGTGCTGCGGCAGCGCCGCTATGTGCAGGGGCATCCTTTCTGCATTTTGGAGCTGTATCTGCCCCGCTCCCTCTATCCCCAGATGGCGGGCCTTCAGCTCGGAGATTCCGCATTGAACTCTTTTATCGAAACCGAATCCTCCATTCAGGGGGAATCCTCCCGGGAATTTCTGGAGATGCTTTTCGCCTCGCCAGAGGTATCCGCTCTGCGGGAGGTCAACCCCGGCTACCCTCTTCTCCGGTTGGAGCAGGTAAATTATGACAGCAGGGACATTCCTCAAAGCTTTGTGCAGATTCTTTTCCGAGGGGATCGTACTCGCCTGCACTTTGACTATAATCGCCCGGAATCTCGGCCGGATGTTCAAATCTTTCAATAGTCTGTTTTCCCCTCCCATAATTTCAGAAAAAGGGCTGCACAAACCTTCTTCGGGTTTGTGCAGCCCTTTTTATTATTTCGGCACGGATACCTCGTCCAATGTGAAGCATTGGGCGGGGAGGAAATGCCGTTCCCTCCTATTACAATAAATTTGGACAGGAAAGCCGGGCAGCCAGTCCGGCTTTTTTTCCATCTCACGCCTAAGCTACAATGATCTGCCATCACTGCGGAGAATGTTACATGGTGTCAACTTGTGTCCCTGCGAACATTACCCAAACGGTTCTAGGGTTTTTTCGTCCCCCCATTTGAGGTTGCGAAAAAAAGATACCTAAAGCATCAGGTGAATATTTGGTATGACATGAACTAGCGCGCCCTTAATTTCGAGCCGGTTTTTCAAGATAATTTTGAAAAATCGGCTCTTTTTTCTAATTTGAAATTGTAAACTTTTTGTGAACGAAGAGGTTACGCCTACATTTTATCACAAACCACCCATTGTCGAAATACAGGAGGAATAATGGAGAAAGCAAATGAAGTGCAGAAAAAGTAGTGTTTGATATCTGAAGTTTCAGTTTCAAAAGAGCACGATTGCCCATCATACGTTCATCTGCCGGAGCGACCAAGTTCGCTCCGGCTTATTTTTTTACAGGAGGAAATTGATATGGACAAGCAAAACGATATGGCGCAGCTTCGCTACCTTGAAGAGGCTGCCATCAGTCTGAAGCGAGCAGGCTTTGACACCGGCCGGATTGAAGACCGCCACCTCCCCGTCAGTTGGATCGGCAGCTACCTGTGCCGCATCTCCGGCAAAGGCAGTGTCCTGTATCGTCAGCAGAATGTGGAAGCAAATGGCGCACAGGCGGAGCTGCAAAATCTAATCGACATCGCAAAAACGACTTCTGAGTACATGGCGATGATGGAACGTGCGCCGCAGCTCAAGGCAAGAGATCTGGAGGGCGACTACCGGGTCCTGGCAGATTTCAACGGCACTGTTCTGGCGGGGCATCCCACCAGCTATGGTGTCCGCTTCATTACCTGGGAATGGGATTGGAATCGTGAGGGCGTCCACACCGGGAACTATTTCTACGAGCATTACGAGGAGGCGAAGCGGGACTTCGCCACACGGAGCGGGCTGGTTCCTAAAGACGCCCTTTTTGCACCGGAGCAGCTCACCGAGATCTACCACGCCCTGTGTTTTACCAGGGAGCAGGACGAGTCTCTGTCCATTGGACAGGATCGGGAACTGAAGAATATCATGACGCAGGTTGAGCAGATGGTACCGGAGAATGACCTGCACCGCCGGGAATCCCCGGAGCAAAGCGGCATGACAATGAAGTAAGAGCAAATGGCCGAGTCGGGCAGAAATGTCCGGCTCCTTTTTCATTTTGGAGGAAATCACTTATGAAAGCTGGAGACAAGCTTCGATTTAACATCAGGCTTTCTCAAGTCCCGGAGTATCACCCGGAACCGGAGCCAAATCCCATATGCACCCATTCTCCGGACTGCCAGGGCTGTCCCTATCCCCGTCATGGCTTCCTCTGCTGGGGGTCTGACGGGAGCTGCTTACGGAGCAAAATGAACGAGATCATTGGCAAGGAGGGAACGAACTATGATGCAGGTAATTCTCAGTAATTCAAAGCACCCGGAGTACGGGCAGGCCACCATCCCACTTCCACTGGTACAGGACCAATACGAGGACTGCGTCGAACTGTTGGAGAAACTGGAGATTGGCAGTGCTACCAAGCAGGATTGCAAGGTCCTGGAGATCAGCAGCGCATTTCCTGTCTTGAAACGCATGGAAATGCTCACCGTCAACCTGGACGAACTGGGCTTTCTTGCCAAGCGATTGGCGAGCTTTGATGTTGGAGAGGCTGCGCAATTTCAGGCCATGGCACACAAGCTGGAACTATTTGAACTGAAGGACCTTATCAACCTGGCCTTCTGCTGCCAAAAGGCCACTGTCATCAACAACTTTTCTGATTTGGAAGCCATTGGCCGTGACCACTACATGAACATGCATGGCGGCTGCGCCAGCACACAGGAATCAGAGGACCTGGACGGTGCCGAAACCGCCCGATTACTCATCGATAGTGGCGCGGGAGAGGTCACGCCCTACGGTGTGGTCTACGACAACGGCTTAAAGTTGGAGCAGTATTACGATGGACAGCACTTCCCGGCATATCTCTATGAACCGTGTATGATCATGATGGGATTGACTTATCGTCTGGAGCCGGAGGAAACGAAGAATATCACATGGTTCTACCTTCCCGCAGCCAAGGGCCAAATTGAACGTGCCATGGCGCGTTCCGGCATTTCAGATCCGGCGGATATGCGCTTCCGATTTTCTGAAAGTATGTTCCCCGATGAGGTGGATGCTGCGCTGGACTTCCGATAGGAAAATATCTACGAACTCAACGACCTGGCATTGGCGGTAAGCAAGCTCTCTGTGGAGGCACAGAAAAAGTTGGGCGCTGTCGTGGAAATGGCCGAACCGGAATACACCTCCCAGATCCGCCGTCTGGCAGAGAATCTGGATCAGTTCGAGTTTGCTCCCGGTGCTCACACTCCCGCAGAGTACGGCAGATTCATGATCCAGGAGTCCGGCCACTTTGAATATGACGAGAATCTGAAAGGATTTTACGACTATGAAAAGTACGGCCTCCAGCGCATGGAACAGGAATCCGGCATGTTCACCGAAAGCGGTTATGTTTCTTACCACGGAACTATGAGCCTGGAGGAACTAATGATGGAGGACCCGGCAGAAACCTTTCGGGAGGAGCAGGGCCTCCAGATGGGAGGAATGGAATGATAACACTGTATTTGACGAGGAAGGTCGGCACAGAGCCGATTCCTCTCTCACTTCCTGCAACGCCTGCTGATATCGGAAACACCTTCGCGGAGCTGGACACCATCTGCCCAGACCCTTCCGCCACGGAGATATATAAGGTGGACAGCGAGGTTCGTAATTTGAACCGGTATATTTGCAAAGCAGATGTGGAGGACAGCGAAACCCTGCGGAAGCTCAACCAACTGGCAGAATTGCTTCAGAGCATGAGCCGGGAGGATCAGATGAAGATGGAAGGTGTGCTGGACAGTAATCCCATCAACGGCATGGATGATATCCTGAATGCGGCGAGCATGGTAAAAGAATATGTTCTGCTGGAGGAGGTGACCTCGAATCGCACCCTGGGGAATTACCTTGTTGAGCACGGTGTGATCGACTGCCCTGAAAACATCAAACCGTATCTGGACTATGTTGGCATTGGCGCGGAGTTTTACAGTGACCATGGCGGGGCATATACGCTGAACGGTTATGTGGTCAGGAAAACCGAACTACCGCCGCAGCTTCAGCCTCAAAAGCCATTCCGTGAGGAGAGCCGGGACGAGATGCTCCGCCTGACCCTCCGCACCGGCCATCATGCGGACTATCCCCTTATCCTTCCCGCGGATGAGGAGTACCTGTCTTCCGTGAAGAAATATCTTTGCATTGATGAATTTTCAGAGGCGCAGATTCGGGACGTGCGCTTCAAGACTCCCTATATCGGGCAGATGATCCACGCCATGGAGTGTCCTTCTGTGGAGGAATACAATGAGTTCGCCGAAGCGTTGGAGGCAATTTGGCAGACAGACGGCGCACTTTTGACCTACGCCGCCGTGCTGGATGCCGAGCAGCCGGACACCCTGCGTCGTGCCTATGAGCTTTTACAGGATCTGGACAATTACGAGCGCATCGTCGAGGGAACCTATGAGTACGGACAGCAGCGCCTACAGGAGCTGTTGGAATTGGATCACGATGATATCGCGGAGCTGGACGGTTATATGGACTTCGAACGGTATGGGCAGGACTACATGGATAACGACCATGTCGTCCAGACTGAGTTCGGCTTGCTGCGGCGCGTGGAGCAGCCCTTTCCGGAGCAGAGTGAGACCCAGCCGATGCAAGTGCTTTGAAAAACTTCTGGTAGCTATTATCGCAAGAGTGTGGTATCTGCTTCGATTTTACTACCCAGCGGAGAGTGGCCTGTCTGCTATCCCTTCACCTCCGACTTGTCTATCGGTGCTGTTGTGGGATCGACGTGCACAAGAACCTCATCGTGGCTTGTCTGAGAAAAGGCGGTAGACAGGAGCTGCGGGAGTTCGGCACAATGACCAGCGAGATCAAGGCGCTGGCTAACTGGCTGACGGAGGCAGGCTGCGAGATGGCAGCCATGGAGAGTACGGGGCCGTACTGGAAGCCCCTGTACAACCTGTTCGAATTGCTGGGCCTGGACACCATGATCGTTAACGCTGCCCACATGAAGGCGGTACCAGGACGCAAGACATATTCGAATGACGCGGAGTGGATCGCGGAGCTGCTCCAGCACGGCCTTTTGCGGGCAAGCTTCGTCCCCAGCCGGGAACAGCGGGAGCTGCGGGAACTGACCCGCTACCGTAAGAGCATCATCGAAAAGCGCAGCCGAGAGGTGAACCGTCTGCAAAAGGTGCTGGAGGGCACCAACATCAAGCTGGGCAGCGTGGTGGCGGACATCCACAGTAAGAGCGCCCAGCGCCTGCTGGAACGGCTTGCCGCGGGAGAGGCAATGGATGACAGTGGGGAGATCTCCAAGTTGCTCCACAAAAGTCTCTTGCCCAAGTTGGATGAAATCGTGGCGGCTCTGGATGGGATCGTCACACCGCTGCAACGGGCTCTGCTGGCGCAGATCCTCGACCACATCGATGACCTGGACAAACGCATTCAGGAGCTGGACCGGATGGCGGAAGCGTACATGGCGGAGTTCCAGTCGGCCATTGCGGAGGTTTGCCAAATGCCCGGGATTGCCCGGCGCAGTGCGGAGGTGATTCTGGCGGAGACAGGCATAGACATGAGCCGGTTCCCCTCCGCGGCGCATCTGTGCTCCTGGGCGGGAGTTTGCTCAGACAACAACCAGAGTGCCGGGAAGCGGTATCACGGCAAGACACGCAAGGGGAATAAGACGCTGAAGTCCATGCTGGTGCAGTGCGCCAAGGCGGCCAGCAGAGTGAAGGGCTCTTATTTTGCGGCCCAGTACCAGCGCATCGCAGCGAGACGCGGAAAGAACCGGGCGACCATGGCCGTGGCCCACTCCATGCTCATCGCTATCTACCATGTTCTGAAGGAGGGCGTTCCATTCCGTGATTTGGGAGCGGATTATTACGACGGCTTCCGCAGAGAACATAAAATTCGGAACTACCTGAAACGGCTGCAGGCCTTGGGCTGGGAGCCGGAGCTTTCCCCCACTACCGCCTGACATACGTGACGCTCCCTGCCCGGCACGGAAATCCGCGGCGGGCAGCTCTGCTGCGCCTTGATAGAGATAGGTTTTCATAATAAAGAAAAGCCTCTGGCATGGATGCTTTTTTCGATTTGCTCGCTTCTTTTACATCATTGGGGAATGAAAAAAACTAGTCCGGCAACTTTGCCGGACTAGTCTAATGATTTCAGGCGTATTGTCTATTGTCTAATCGCTCACCTTAATCGGGTGAGCGATTAAATTATATCTAAGAATGTAGCGGCAGCTTTTGAAATATAGCGGTTCCGTTTGTAATAGAAGCTAATTTGCCGGACCGAGTCTTGGTTGCCAAGTTTATAGAAAAGGAGATTTTCCGCCTCCGGAACGTTCTGTATAAGAGAATCGCCGACAAAAGCAATGCCCATGCCGTAACAGGCAAGATTGTAAGCTGTAATCTGCTGATCTAATTCGAGTCTTATTTTCGGTATAAAATTATTATCCTTACAAATATTCATGGCTCTCTCCCGCGTGTCGTTCCGTTCCCGCAGGAGCAGGAATGGGTCATCTCGGAAAATTCGCATGGGAACCGGGGATAAACTGGGGTCCAGATGATCTCCGGCTTGCACATTAGCTGCGGTAAACGCATATAGCCCTGCGTCTTTGTTAGACGGAAATTCCGCCGGTACGGCGATGAGCAGATGCTCTTCTCGAATCACTTTCCTGTCATAGATAGCTGGGTCTAAAACACTATTGTCCAGCAATAAATCCAAAATTCCAGTGTTCAGTTTTTCCGTAAGTTCGCTTGTAGATGCCTCTATGAGTTTAACGTGAATAGAGGGATAGCGCGCGGTGAAGCGGCTCAAAAGCGGCGGGAGCACATAGGATACGAAAAAATTTGTCCCACCGATGGACAAAGAGCCGTTCTTCAGCGTTACAAGGTCGCTTACATAGTTGGCAAAGCTGTTCTCCGCATCCATGATGCGTTCTACTGAACGAATATATTCCTGGCCAACTTCTGTGAGACGGACAGGATTGGTACTGCGATCAAAAATAGGGGCTCCAATTTTTTCCTCCTCTTTTTTCACAGCCGCACTGAGAGACGGCTGGCTAATAAATAGATTATTGGCAGCACGAGAAAAACTCATTTCCTTGTAAACCTCGTAGACGTAACGCATCGCTTGAAACATTTTCGCCCTCCTCATAGTCTTATACCTATATGAATGATAATTATATTGATATTTGAAAATATCATAGCACTACGCTATATTGTTGGCAAGCACAAAAGCCACGTAGCAAAATCATTCAGGAGGTTATTTAAATGGCAACCGACCAAAATTTTCGTTCTGAACACGACTCCATCGGTGACCGTGCCCTGCCCAAAGACGCATATTATGGGGTCCAATCTCTCCGCGCTGCGGAAGACTTTCACATCACGGGGCTGACTATGCATCCGGAAATCATCAACTCCATCGCCGAAATCAAAAGGGCATCCGCCATCACAAACGCAGAAATCGGACTGCTGGACAAGAAGATCGCGGACGCCATCGTTAAAGCCTGTGATGAAATTGTCGCCGGTGAGTTCCATGACGCATTCATTGTGGACCCCATTCAGGGCGGTGCCGGCACCAGTCTGAACATGAATGCCAATGAGGTCATCGCCAACCGGGCTATTGGACCTCGCGGCGGCGAAACAGGCCCACACAGTCTAGCCGACCCCAAGGGTCCCGTACGAGCCCGGCCGTCCAATAAAGAAGTCGACTACACTCTAGTCAATCCCAATGACCATGTAAACTGCGGGCAGTCCACTAACGATGTGTTCCCCTCTGCCGGCAAGCTTGCGGTGCTCAAGCTCCTCATCAAAGCCCAGATTCAATTGCGGAGACTTTACAAGGCACTCACCAATAAGGCCGAAGAGTTTGATGATGTACTGAAAATGGGGCGTACACAGCTCCAAGATGCCGTGCCCATTCGCCTGGGCCAGGAATTCAAAGCGTACAGCGAGGGAATCCGCCGCGACATCGCTCGTTTGGAGCGGGCTCAGGATGAGATGCGCTGTCTCAATATGGGCGGCACTGCCGTGGGTACCGGCATCAATGCCGATGAAATGTACCTTAAGCGTATCGTGCCGAATCTCTCCATGGTCTCCGGCCTGCGTCTGGTGCAGGCTTTTGATCTTGTCGACGCCACCCAGAATCTGGACGGTTTTGTGGCCGTATCCGGTGCGGTGAAAACCTGCGCGGCGAATCTTTCCAAGATGTGTAACGATTTACGTCTGCTGTCCTCCGGTCCCCGTTGCGGCTTTGGTGAGATCAATTTGCCGGCTAAACAGAATGGCTCTTCCATCATGCCTGGCAAGGTGAATCCGGTAATTCCGGAAGTCGTTAATCAAGTTGCCTTTAACATCATGGGAAATGATTTGACAATTACTATGGCAGCCGAGGGAGGCCAGTTGGAGCTTAATGCCTTTGAACCTATTATTTTCTGGAATCTGACCCATGAAGTAGAATTCCTTACTTATGCAGTGAATACGTTGACAGACAACTGTATTGTAGGGATCACTGCCAACCGGGAGCGCTGCCAGAGTCTCGTGGACAATTCCGTAGGCATCATTACTGCCCTGCCTCCTCACATCGGTTACCAACCCAAGGAGGCTATTAGAACAGGGGCCTCTGTCAAGGATCTGATTGTTCAGAAAAGCGTTTTGAATCAAGAGAATATGGAGAAAATTCTTGATCCTTATGCGATGACAACCCCGGGTATTTCCGCTAAAGAGCTTCTGGACCGCAAATAAGAGCACGGAGGACTTTAATATGGATTACGCAAAAGAATCTTTAAAATTACACTATCAACTTCAGGGTAAGATCGAGGTAACATCCCGGGCAGCTGTGAACAGCAAAGAGGCTTTGGCTTTGGCCTATACCCCAGGTGTGGCCCAGCCCTGCCTGGAAATTCAGAACGACATCAACAAGTCCTATGAGCTGACTCGCCGTTGGACTACCGTAGCGGTGGTCACCGATGGCACTGCTGTCCTGGGTCTGGGAGACATCGGTCCTGAAGCGGGTATGCCCGTCATGGAGGGAAAGTGTGTCCTTTTCAAGGAGTTCGGCGGTGTGGATGCGATTCCACTGTGTGTTCGCTCCAAAAATGTAGATGATATTGTGAGAACAGTCACCCTATTGGCTGGCTCTTTTGGTGGAGTGAATCTGGAGGACATTTCCGCTCCCCGGTGCTTTGAGATTGAGGAGAAATTGAAGAAGTCCTGTGATATCCCAATCTTCCATGATGACCAGCACGGCACAGCGGTCATTACCATGGCAGGTATGCTGAACGCATTGAAAGTGGTTGGCAAGAAGCTCGAAGATGTGAAGATTGTTACCTCGGGAGCTGGCGCCGCCGGTATCGCTATCATCAAGTTGATGATGTCCATGGGTCTGAAGAACGTGATTATGACCGATCGTAAGGGCGCTATTTATGAGGGTCGGGAGGACCTGAATTCTATCAAGGAAGAGATGTCCAAAATAACCAATCTGGACCATGAGAAAGGCACCCTGGCCGAGGTCATCAAGGGGGCTGATGTTTTTGTGGGTGTGTCCGCTCCCGGTACTCTTACTGCCGAGATGGTAAAAACCATGGCCAAGGACCCCATTATCTTTGCCTGTGCGAATCCTACCCCCGAAATATTCCCCGACGAGGCCAAGGCTGCCGGTGCCGCCGTGGTATCCACCGGCCGATCTGACTTCCCCAACCAGGTCAACAATGTTTTGTGCTTTCCTGGTATCTTCCGAGGTGCCTTGGATGTGCGGGCAAGCGCAATCACCGAGGCGATGAAGATCGCGGCCGCATACGCCATTGCCGGCTTAGTGAGTGACAAGGAACTCAGCGCTGACTATATCTTACCCAAGGCATTCGATCCCCGTGTGAGAAACGCAGTCGCACAAGCTGTGGCTGAGGCTGCCCGTAAAGACGGCGTGGCCCGCATTTAAGGGGGTAACTGTTATGGATTACCGCATCGAACACGACACCATGGGCGATGTGAAGGTTCCCGCAAATCACCACTGGGGTGCCCAGACACAACGGAGCTTCGAAAACTTCAAAATTGGCGGGCAACGCCAACCCAAAGAGATCATTACCGCCTTTGCCTACCTGAAGGAAGCCTGTGCACAGGCCAACGCAAAAGCTGGGCGTCTCACAACGGAGCAGGCTGCGGCCATCTCACATGTTTGCCGAGAGATCCGGGAAGGAAAATGGGATGCTGAGTTCCCTCTGGTAGTGTGGCAGACAGGCAGCGGAACCCAAAGCAATATGAACGTCAATGAAGTAATTGCTCACCTCGCTGCCGATCAGGGTGTGATGCTCCATCCCAACGATCATGCCAATCGGTCCCAGTCATCCAATGACACCTTTCCTTCCGCTCTCCACATCAGCGCAGTGCTGATGTTAGAGCGTGAGGTGCTTCCCACTGCGAAGCGGCTTGCCACAGCTTTCGGAACCTTGGAGGAGAAATACCCCGATTTAATTGAAATCGGTCGAACCCATCTCCAGGACGCTACACCCCTGAAGTTTTCTCAGGAGGTGTCCGGATGGCGGGAACTGGTCCTGGCCCCTTGCCGGATGATGGAGTCAGCTCTTTCTGAGTTGCGAAAGCTGGCTATTGGAGGCACCGCTGTAGGCACCGGGCTGAACGCTCCGGATAATTTCGACACCATGGTATGCGAGGAACTGACATCTCTAACTGGTACTGAATTCGTGCCGGATAACAACAAATTTCATGCTCTAACATCAAAGGATGCTCTGGTATTTGCCCATGGAGCTTTGAAAGCTCTGGCCTGCAATCTCATGAAAATCGCCAATGATATACGATGGAAGGCCAGCGGTCCCCGCTGTGGAATGGGAGAACTGAATATTCCAGAGAACGAACCGGGGTCCTCTATCATGCCGGGAAAAGTAAATCCTACCCAGTGCGAAGCGGTGACTATGGTCGCCGTTCAGGTGATGGGTGCCGATGTCACGCTGGGAGTAGCCGCCAGCCAGGGAAACTTCCAGCTTAATGTGTTCCTGCCGGTATGCGCCTATAACTTTGCCCTCTCAGCCAGACTATTGGCTGATGCAATGGACTCCTTCCGGGTTCACTGCGTGGACGGCATTACCGCCAATGAGGAAAGGATGCGAAAAAACCTGGATAATTCCCTCATGTTGGTGACATGCCTGACCCCGAAAATCGGCTATGAGATGGCT
>OOCP01003085.1_pt1 | contig 12825 bp, 9 predicted proteins | sample 1671511 | NCBI WGS metagenome assembly OOCP01 (sample SAMN06348164, study PRJEB24527) | human gut metagenome | biome: human gut; feature: ankylosing spondylitis patient; material: feces | host: Homo sapiens | place: China | collected 2015-10 | reverse complement strand
ACAGACTTTTCATGAGACATTTAACGGGTTGTATACAGAGTTTTTAGATACGCTGTTTGAGGAAATGTTAAGTAACCGGAAGGATTGAGAGGAGTTTTATGGCTACATTAGGGATTCCGCAGAATACGATTGCGGTTTTGCAGAAATATCATTTTAATTTTCAGAAAAAATTCGGGCAGAACTTTCTGATCGATCCGCATGTACTTGAGAAGATCGTCGAGGCCGCGGGAGTGACAAAGGATGATTTTGTTCTTGCGATCGGTCCGGGTATCGGTACGATGACACAGTATCTGTGTGAAAATGCCAGGGAAGTGACTGCGGTAGAGATCGATACCAATCTGATCCCGATCTTAGAGGATACATTAAGCGCTTATGACAATGTGACTGTGATCAACCAGGATATTTTAAAACTGGATATCGCAAAACTTGCGATGGAAAGAAATGGTGGAAAGCCGATCAAGGTCGTTGCAAATCTTCCTTATTATATTACCACACCGATCATCATGGGACTTTTTGAGAGCCATGTTCCGATCGACAGCATTACGGTCATGGTGCAGAAGGAAGTTGCAGACCGCATGCAGGTAGGACCGGGAACGAAAGATTACGGTGCACTGTCGTTAGCGGTGCAGTTTTATGCAAAACCCCAGATCGTTGCCAATGTTCCGCCAAACTGCTTTATGCCGCGCCCGAATGTCGGCAGTGCAGTGATCCGGCTGACCAGACACGAGGAGGTGCCGGTACAGGTGGATGATGAAAAACTGATGTTTCACATTATCCGGGCATCGTTTAACCAGAGAAGAAAAACACTGGCGAACGGATTGTCGAATGCGCCGCAGGTACATCTTTCCAAGGAAGAGATACAGGAGTGTATCGCAGAACTTGGAGAACCGCTTACCATCCGGGGGGAGGCGCTCACGTTAGAGCAGTTTGCAGCTCTTTCCAATATTATTGGGAACAGACAGAAAAAATAAAGCAAAATTAAGGAGGAGATTATGGACGAAAATCAGAACATGAACAATGGACAACAGACTTACGGGGATCAGCAGTATAACAACGGACAGCAGACCTATGGCAATCAGCAGTATAACAATGGACAGCAGACTTACGGGGATCAGCAGTATAATGGAGGACAGCAGACCTATGGCAATCCGCAGTACAGCCAGAATAACTGGACACCACAGGAGCAGCATGGTCCGGTTTCAGATATTTTCTGCTATCTGTTACTGATCGTAATGCCGCTGCGTGAGATCATCAGCATGGTTGCGACATCATCTGTATTTCAGGCAATGACTTATGACAGCATTATGGATGGCAGCTATATGAATGTGATGTACAATGGAAGTTATGTGATATTTTCTCTGCTTAATTATGCATTGCTTGCGGCATTCATTATTTTTGTTGTCATCGACATTGTAAAGATCAACAAGCAGAATTATAAAATACTTGGACTGATCCTGTTTGCAATCTTTTTAAAGCCTGGTTATTATGTATGGCGGGCACATCTTTTAAAACGCAAAATGGCGTTTCCAATCGTGTATACCGTACTTTATGCACTGCTGATCATGGCAGAGATCGGATTTGTAATGATGCAGGCATTTAGTCTGGTAATGAATGTGATGTAAAAAATCTGAATGAGAAGTCTCTCTGTTTCATATATTAAATGGACAGGGAGATTTTTTTATGGGAAAAAGACGAAGAAAACGTGCAGGTTTTTGGCTGAAAGGAATATGTCTGATATTACTGGTGCCGGTTTTTATCACAACACTGATGCAGCGAATGCGCCTGGAAAACCTCATTTATGGAAAGGAAGGGGCGCAGGAAGTACTGAACACAATAGACAGTGTAGAGGGTATGGAGAGGGAAGTCCGGGAGCATCAGGAAAATAAAAAAGATATCTTATCAGGACAGGCAGAGACACAAAGTGGAGACAGTAAGGATGAGGGTGAAGAAACTGAGATGAAGGTCTTGCAGGTCGTGGCGCAGGAGATCGGGATTGATAAATCAGCGGAAACGATCAAAGCACAATGTGTGATCGCCAGAACGAATCTGTATGATGCCATGCAGGCGGGGACGAAGGAACCGGAGAGCATGCCGCCGGATCAGCAGCAGGAGCTTTGGGGAGAAAATTTTGATAAAAATTATCAGAAACTGAAATCCTGTGTGGAAGCGACGGCGGGGGAGACACTCTTATATAACAGAACTTACATATATGCGGCATATCATGCGATCAGCAGTGGGCGGACACGCAGCATGTCAGAGTTATATGAAGATGCAGACATGCCATATCTTGTTACGGCAGAATGTCATGCGGACACCACGGCGGAAGGTTATCTTTCCGTGTTTTATTATGAAAAAGAGGAGTTCCTGGAAAAATGCCGTGCGGCATATCCTGATGCAGGGCTGACGGAACTGACACAGATTGAGATCGTAAGCCGCGATGCGGCAGAGTATGTGACAAAAATCAAAGTTGCGGGGGAAACATACGATGGAGAGCAGTTCCGCCATGCATTAGAGCTTCCATCTGCCTGCTTTACGATCACGGAAATAGACGATCATGTGCGTATCGTGGCAAGGGGCATGGGACATGGTTTTGGATTAAGCCAGAATACAGCAGAGAAACTTGCAAAAGAGGGATATGGTTATCGGGAGATTCTTGCTTATTTTTATAAGGGAGCAGTGATCGGGCAGGCTGGTAATTTATAGGAAAGAAATAAAAAAATAATCGTATAAACCATCCGGGATGTGGAAACACTATGGTTAAAAATAAATAATGGATGGTGAGAAATAATGAAAAAGAAAGGTTTTTTGGGGTACAGACAATATGTGATTGCGGGGCTGCTGATCGCTTTAGCGGCAGTTGGAACGACTGCGTTATACAGCAGCCGACAGGAAAAGGAACGGGAGCAGATGGAAGCCGAACTTGCAGAAGAAATGCAGAAACAGGCAGATGATATTGCAGCAGAGGAGAGTTCGGAGCAGTCTGCCGAGGCATCTGCACTGGTTCCTCCAAAACAGTCTTTAAATGAAATGGAGAATGAACTGGATGATCCTGCCGTAACGGCGGAACTTGCAGAAGAAAATAATGCAGCGGAAACGGAAGAAACAGAAGCAGCACAGAGCATTCAGACGACAGGCAAAGCACAGACACTTCATTTTTCGGAGGAGCTGCTCTGGCCGATGGAGGGAAACGTGATCATCAATTACAGCATGGATTCCACGGTTTATTTCCCGACGCTTGACCAGTATAAATATAATCCGGCAGTGATCATTGCAGGTGAGGTCAATGATAAAGTCTATGCAGTTGCCAAAGGCCAGATTAAGAGTATTGAAAATGATGAGGTGACAGGCTGTACAGTTACGGTCGATCTGGGTGATGGCTATGAGGCAGTTTACGGACAGTTAAAGGAGCTGAATTTTGCAAAGGGAGATTATGTGGAGGCCGGACATGTATTAGGATATGTTGGAGAGCCGACGAAATACTTCACGGTAGAGGGAAGCAATCTGTATTTTGAACTTGATAAAGATGGCACACCCGTGGATCCGGTAGCATATTTCGAATAAAAGAAAAAGCATTCTTCCTTGAATAAGACACAGTTCTATTTTATAATAAAATGGCATTCTTTTTAGAGAGAAAACGTGAAAAGAAATGTCTGTTGTGGAATGAGAGGAGGCAGTGCACATGGAATACGACGGATATGATGAAATTGTCCGCGCATGGATACAGGGAGTGTACGACAGCCGGGGAAACGATGCAAAACGGACATTGAAGTTGTGTTATGATATTGAACAGTATGCAATGAAAAAAAATGATCCAAAGCTGCTTGGATTTGCATACTATTACAGTGCAGAGACTTATTATCTGTTAAATGAAAGTGAAAAGTTTTTTTTCTGCATCAGCAAAGGCGTATCTTATCTGAATGAATCAAATCAGTGGGAACTTGTGGCGCGTGCATATAATCTGATGGCAATTACGGCGATCAATCGGGGAAATGAGCCAATCGCACTTGACTATTATCTGACTGGATTGAATTTCTGTACGAAATATCAGTTAAAACAGGAAGAAACCATGATAGATATAAATCTTGGAAATTTATATTTATCCTGTGGACAATATTTAGAGGCACAGAGATATTTTGAAAATTGTGGACAGCATGTAAAGGATTTTGTGAAAGATGATAAAAATTACCGCCTGATCACCTGTGTTTATATAGGAATGGGAACCGGTTTTTTGTATCGCGATATGCCGGAGCGTGCAGCACATTATGCAGAGCTTGTCTCGGATGAGTGCGCGGGCCGTATTGATGGCATTGAACTGCTCAGTTTTCGCTGTTTTAAGGCGGAGGTATGCCATGCAACCGGAAAGACGGCGGCGCGTGATGAATGCATCCGGTTGATCTGTGAGGAGATCAATGCAGATATTCCGATCATGGATATTTTTAGTGATCTTTATGAATTCAGCCAGCTTTTGCTTGAAATCGGAAATGATGATGCTTTTTTGCGGGTAATGGAAATTTTAGAGCCATTGACATGGCAGTCAAAGATCGTCAATCTTCAGAGGCAGATTATTTCCCTGAAAATTAAGTTTTACCGTATGCATAAGGATAATGATGCATATTTAGAGGCTGCGGGGCAGTACTACGAGTTGTCCGAGATCATGGAAAAAGAAAAACAGGCGATGATCGCAAATATGCTTGATGTGCGGGAATCTTTAGAGCGGGCGAACAAAAAAAGACGCGAGATGGAAGAAGCAAATATCCGGCTTTTGGAAAAGTCAGAGACGGATGCACTGACGCGCCTGGCAAACCGGTTCCGTCTTAATGATTATCTGGATCAGGTATTTGAGAAGGCATTATCAGAGCAGACGCCGCTTGCCATGGAGATCCTGGATATCGATTATTTTAAGCAGTATAATGATAACTACGGACATCAGGCAGGGGATGAGTGCATTAAGCGGATCGCAAAGCAGCTTGAGCTGATGCAGAATGATATGATATTCTGTGCGAGATATGGAGGGGATGAGTTTATCATTCTCTATCAGAATATGACGGAGGAAGCGGTCAGACATGCGGCGGAGGGATTGCGGCAGCGGATCATTGATCTTGGAATCCAACATGCATATTCTAAGGCAATGCCTATCGTGACAATCTCACAGGGAATCTGTTATGATATTCCGAAAGATGATACAAAGAGCTGGGATTTTCTGCATGCGGCAGATGCGATGCTTTATCAGGTTAAGAAAAAATCCAGAAATGATCTTGCACTGGGACACTTAGCAGATGTGAGTGACAAATAAAACAGGAAACATTTTATGAATGCGGCATAGAATATAACAGATAGAAACAAAAATCCGCAATCGAGTTTTTCACACGGAAAACCGGAAGTAAAAAGTGATGCAGTAGAATGGATAATATACATGATTGTCGATTGCTTTTAAATAAGAAGTAACACCCAGACCAAAAATCGGCGACGATTTTGTCGAAAGATGAGGTTTGGGGTACATAATTCCCGAAAATCCGCAGTTGATGCGAACTGTTGCGCGGGGGAATTTCTTGACAAAAGTACGGGCACCGTGTTATCATTCAGACTGTTGCGCTTATGGGGGCTGTTGATCAGCCCCTTGTTTTACGCGCGCCAATGGCGCACGTTTCTATAGAAAGGAAATATATGGAAACAGTTAGATTCGATCAGTTAGATTTATATCCGCAGGTATTGCGTGCGATAGCAGAAATGGGATTTGAAGAGGCAACACCGATCCAGAGTCAGGCAATTCCGGTTGTGATGTCCGGTGTGGATGTCATTGGACAGGCACAGACAGGAACCGGAAAGACGGCATCATTTGGAATCCCGGTACTGCATAAAGTAGATCCGAATAATAAAAAAACACAGGTTATCATCTTATCACCGACAAGAGAGCTTGCCATCCAGGTGGCGGATGAGATCCGTAAACTTGCAAAATATATGCACGGTGTAAAGATCCTTCCGGTGTACGGCGGACAGGAGATCAGCCGTCAGATCAAGGCATTGAAGGGTGGGGCACAGATTATTATCGGTACACCGGGACGTGTTATGGATCATCTGCGCAGAAAGACGATCCGCTGTGAGGCAGTGAACACGATCGTACTTGATGAGGCAGACGAGATGTTAAACATGGGATTCCGTGAGGATATTGAGACGATCTTAGAGTATATCCCGGAGGAAGGACGTCAGACGGTGTTATTTTCTGCGACCATGCCAAAGCCGATCTTAGATATCACCAAGAAATACCAGCACGATGCCGTGACGATCAAAGTGGTAAAAAAAGAGCTGACCGTTCCGAATATTGAGCAGTATTACTATGATGTAAAGAGAAAAGACAAGATAGAAGTTTTGACCAGACTCCTTGATTATTATAATCCAAAACTCTCTCTGGTGTTCTGTAACACAAAACGCATGGTGGACGAACTGACCGAGGAACTGCAGGGACGCGGTTATTTTGCAGAGGGACTGCACGGAGATATGAAGCAGACACAGCGTGACCGTGTGATGCGCGGTTTCCGTACCGGAAAAACAGAGATCCTGATCGCGACCGATGTTGCAGCGAGAGGTATCGATGTGGATGATGTGGAAGCGGTATTCAATTATGATATTCCACAGGATGACGAATATTATGTTCATCGTATCGGAAGAACCGGACGTGCCGGAAGAACCGGACGTGCGTTTACTTTCGTCAAAGGCAAAGAAGTATATAAATTAAAAGATATCATGCGTTACTGCAAGACCAAGATCGTTGCAATGCCGATCCCGTCCACGGATGATGTGGCACAGATCAAGGCTGAGAAGGTCATGGAAGAAATCGGAAGAATTATCGACGAGGAAAATTTAAAAGATACGATCGATATCATCGAAAAGCAGATCAACGAATCTGATTATACTGCAATGGACATTGCAGCAGCATTCTTAAAACAGGCGTTGGGACAGATCAATCTTGACAATGACAGAGAGGACTCTTTTGATTTTGACAATACCGGAGCTGAAGAGGGCATGGTGCGTCTGTTTATCAACATCGGTAAAAAAGACCGCGTGAAACCGGGCGATATCTTAGGTGCAGTCGCAGGCGAATCCGGCATGCCGGGTAAACTTGTCGGAGCCATTGATATGTATGATAAATACACATTCGTGGAAGTGCCGAGAGAATACGGAAAAGAAGTTTTAGATGCCATGAAAAATGCAAAGATCAAAGGCCGCTCCGTCAATATGGAACCGGCAAACCAGAAATAAAAAGTTTAAGTCCATGAGTGAAAATATTTCCGGTCAAAAAAATCCCGTGGGAAATGATTTTTAAAATCAGTCTCATACGGGATTTTTTTGTAATGTTACTGTCCGATCCTGCTCACGATACTCCGGTTGATCTTCATTAAGAAAAATGCAGTTGCACCCACAGATACCAGTTCAGCGATCGGGAATGCCCACCATACCAGATTGACATTGCCGGACTGTGCTAACAGGTATGCTGCCGGGAGCAGGATCACTAACTGTCTTGCAATGGATATGCACATACTGTAGACTGCTTTTCCAAGTGCCTGGAAAATACTACTGCAGGAGATTCCAAAGCCGGCAAGCAGGAAACTTAAACTGATGATACGCAGCGCAGGGACACCGATGGAGAGCATTGTGTCGGAAGCCTGAAACATGGAGAGAAGCTGCTTTGGAAAGAGCTGGAATAAAAGCAGGCCGACTGCCATGATGCTGACTGCATAAGCGACACAGTGTTTTAAAGTTTTTGTGACACGCTCTTTGTTTCCGGCACCGTAGTTGTATGCCATAACCGGGATGACACCGTTGTTTAAACCAAAAGCCGGCATAAATACGAAGCTCTGCAGTTTAAAGTAAACGCCGAACACTGCGGTTGCCGTGGAGGAAAACGCGATCAGGATACGGTTCATACCGTAGTTCATCACGGAACCGATCGCCTGCATTACAATAGAAGGAACACCGATCACATAAATCTGTCCGATAATATTTTTGTCCGGGCGGAAATGGTGCAGGTCAATTTGTACTTCCTTATTTTTTGTGTGGTTTAAAACAACTGCCAGAATACCGGCAATCATCTGTCCGATGACGGTTGCAGCAGCAGCACCGGAAATGCCCATTTTCGGGAGACCAAACAGACCAAAGATGAGAACCGGATCGAGAGCGATATTGATGATCGCACCGACACCCTGTGTATACATGGTATAAATGGTTTTTCCGGTTGCCTGCAGCATACGCTCAAACATAAGCTGCGTAAAAATACCGAAAGAAAGACAGCAGCAGATCGTCAGATACTGTTTTCCATAAACGATGATCTCTTCAATATCTGTCTGGCTGCGGAAAAACGGTTCTGCAAAAAACAGACCGATGATCAGAAAGAGCAGATAGCTGACAAGAATTAAAAATACAGCATTTTCTGCGACCTTATTTACTTTTTCGGTATCCTTTTCTCCCAGGGAGCGGGCTAAAAGCGCATTTACGCCGACGGCAGTTCCAACACCGACAGCAATCATAAGATTCTGGATCGGGAAAGCCATAGACACTGCAGTCAGGGCATTTTCGCTGATCATGGCAACAAAAATACTGTCGACAATATTATAGAGCGCCTGAACGAGCATGGAGATCATGATCGGCAGGGACATTGAGATAATGAGTTTGTCAATCGGCATGACGCCCATTTTATTTTCTTCCATAAATCCTCCTTTGTTTAACCTTTGTGTAAAAAATTCCATAATTTACTCCCGGAAAATAAAAACTTCCGGGAGCACTACCTTCCTATATTAGCATTCCTTTTATCCGAATACAAGGTACAACTTCATCAAATCTTAATGTTTTGACTGATTGGAAATTCATAATTATTCCGTTACAATAAAAGCATGATCATAAAGAGACAGGTTTATGTAAAAATCTATCGAAAACCTGTGGAAAAGGGGAAAACATGTACAGTATACTGGTGTGCGACGATGAGAAAGACATTGTTTCAGCATTAAAAATCTATCTGATGGCGGACGGTTATCAGGTATTTGAGGCATATAACGGAAAAGAGGCGCTTGAGGTGTTAAAGGAACAGGATATTCATCTGGTACTGATGGATATTATGATGCCGGAGATGGATGGGATTGCAGCGATGGTGAAAATCCGTGAGACGAGCAATGTTCCGGTTATTTTACTGACAGCAAAAAGTGAGGATACAGATAAAGTGTTAGGACTGACTGTCGGGGCGGACGATTATATCACCAAACCGTTTAATCCGATTGAAGTGCAGGCGCGCGTCAAATCACAGCTCAGACGCTATATGCAGCTCGGAGGCGGAGCTATCAGAAAAGATGTTCTCTCGATCGGCGGGATCGAACTTGACGACCGCAGCAAAGAGGTGTCGCTTGACGGCGAAAAGATTTCTCTGACACGCACGGAATACGATATTTTAAAACTTCTGATGGAGCATCCTGGAGAGGTGTTTTCCCCGAACCAGATTTACGAACAGGTATGGCAGGATAATCCCTACGGAACGGAGAATACGGTGGCGGTACATATCAGGCATCTGCGGGAAAAAGTGGAGTATAACCCGGCAGAACCGCGGTATTTGAAAGTTGTGTGGGGACGCGGTTATAAAATGGAAGGACAGGTGTGAGAAAAGTGAAAAATTGGAGAGGATCGACAGCGGCAAAGATCATTGCCTGGATCGCGCTCAGTGCCAGTGCACTGTGTTTTGTGTTCAGCGCGGTGGGTGTGATCTTTATGTTTGATGAAGGAATCTATAGAAATTCAAAGGATGAAACAAGAAAGCAGTGGTTTGAAAATGTTTCCTATGAATATGGTCTGTCCGCGGTGGATGATGTAAGGCGGGAACAGCCGGCAGGTTCTGTAGAAAGCAAATATTTTAAATATGGTATTATCAAAGCAGACAGTCTCGAGGGGATTGACCTGAATGATGAAAAATCGTATGCGGAACGCAACTTTTCGGATAAGATCAGTCTGGAAGATGTGTATACAAACAGTGTGGAATTATCGGACGAAGATCAGATTGTATACACAAATGGAAATTTCCTGACCGGCGGCGGTGTGCAGCTCATGTATTCCGGGGATAATTCGTGGGTGAGCGTTTATGCGGACCGGGTCTGCTATGATGAGGCAAAAGGTGTTTTTGTTTATCTGGCGGGAAATGAGTATTATCCGGTGCAGACGATTGAGACGGACATAGACGGATATGGAAGCGCAGTTTTTACTTATGATACCGAGAGAAAAATGTATCTGTTTGAACACACAGATGAGACGTTGACCGATGCTGCTTCTGCGGAAGGAACGGTTACAGATGAGACATTGACCGATGCTGCGGACGGGGATACAGTAGCAGAATCAACGGAAGAGCCACTGACGGATGTCACAGGCAGCGGCATGGATGATATTGCAAATGGAGAATACGTCACGTTTGACATGTTTGATGGCACGCGCATGGATGTAAATCACTGGGGAAATGTGTTATTAGACGGAGTCCGGGAGATATCCATGGATGAGATCGACCGGGTGGACTCATCTGAAAAAAACAAAGAAGATGCCAGCGTTTCGTATACAACACACGAGGATTATTATCTTGACAGCAACTATACACTCTGGGTAAACATGGGGAACACATCACCGAAAACCACTTATCAGATGGTTGTGATCCTGCCGCAGAATGTTGGGACAGACTGGAACAGTACGGACTTGTACGTACAGGCAAATACCCTGCTGAATTTTGTATACAGCATGCGTTACACGGCGCTAGTCACAATGTTTGTAAGTTTTATCATCGGAGCAGCAGCCTTTGTATTTCTGATGTGTGCGGCGGGGCACCGGAATGGAACGGATGAGATCGTTACGACTGTCTGGGATCATCTGTGGCTGGATGTTTTTGCAGTGGGGGCTGTGCTGGCAGAGGTATTTGTTTTCTATGTGGCAGCGATATTCCTGATAGATGTCGATGTTGCGTATCTGCCGTTTATCTTATTTGTTACTGCAGTTGCAACCCTTTGCATGGGATGGCTGTTGTTACTGTTTTTATTAAGTTTTTCCGTGCGGGTAAAATTGGGAAAATGGTGGAGACATACCCTGTGTTACCAGCTTTTCCGTAAAATCGGACAGTTCGCCCGGATGATCTGGGAAAATATCGGGTTTCTCTGGAAAGTGATCCTGGTCATGCTGGTACTTGCATTTTTTGAGGGCATAGGGGTATTGATGTTTTTTAATTCAGACATAGCCCTTTTACTCTGGCTGTTAGAAAAACTGGTTTTATATCCGCTGGTCCTGTGGTACTGTGTGCAGTTAAACCAGTTAAAGAACGGAACGGAAAAAATTGCAGGCGGTGAGCCGGGCTATCAGATCAGTACAAAGCGTATGACCGGTATATTTAAGGAACAGGGAGAACAGATCAACCATATCAGCGACGGCATGACACATGCGATCGAAGAGCGGATGAAGAGTGAACGTTTCAAGACAGAACTGATCACGAACGTGTCCCATGACATTAAGACTCCACTGACATCGATCATCAACTATGTGGATCTGCTGGAAAAAGAAGAACTGCACAACGAGACAGCGCAGGAGTATTTAGAGGTGTTAGAGCGCCAGTCAAGCCGATTGAAAAAGCTGATCGAAGACCTGATCGAGGCTTCCAAGGCGTCCACCGGAAACCTTCCGGTACATTTAGAGCGGTTAGAAGCCGGGATATTTATGACACAGACGGTCGGGGAATTTGAGGAAAAGACAAAAGAGGCAGGACTTGATCTTGTGATCGAAAAGCCGGAGACACCGGTCTATATCATGGCGGACAGCAGACATTTCTGGCGTGTGATCGATAACCTGATGAATAATATCTGCAAATATGCCCAGAGTGGGACGCGTGTCTACATCAATCTTGAAGTAAAAGAGGCGCAGGTGTCTATCACCTTCCGCAATACGTCAAAATACCCGCTCAATATCAGCAGTGATGAACTGATGGAACGTTTTGTGCGGGGCGATGCATCCAGAAATACGGAAGGAAGCGGACTCGGTCTTTCAATCGCCAAAAGTCTGACTGAAATGCAAGGAGGAGTTTTCGAGTTGTATCTTGACGGAGATCTGTTCAAAGTAGACATCAGATTTCCAAGGATAAAGCCGATGTAAAATATATATTGATTGGATTCGCCCCTTCCCTTTTTAAGGTAGGTTTTTCACCTTAGGGAAGGGGATTGTGTATCCTTTTTCTTACGAAGAAATAGCAGATTACCTGCAGTATGATCGTGATAAGCCATGATGCGGGATAAGAGATAAACAAAACATCCAATGATCTGTGGCGAGGGAAGATCATGAAGATCCAGACAATCCTCGTTCCGACTGTTCCGATGATAGAAAGAAGCATCGGAATTGCAGAATATCCCATTCCGCGCAACGCGCCGGGAAAGAGGTCCATCAGTCCGCACATAAAATAAGTTACGGTAGTATACAAAAGTATTTCCATTCCGCATTGAATGACTTTCGGATCTGAAGTATAGATTTTTAACAGTTCCGGTCCGAAGAGATATGAACCTCCGCCTAAGATTAATGAAACGACAACGGACAGCAGAATACAGTTCCGAAGAACTTTGTCCATTCGTTTCCATTTTCCAACGCCATAATTCTGGCTTGTAAAGCTCATACATGCCTGAGTTACCGCATTGACTGTCACATATAAGAAGCCAAAAATATTATTCGCCGCGGTATATCCAGCCATTGCGATCGAACCAAATGAGTTTACAGATGACTGAAGCAGTACATTTGAAAAGTTAATGACTGTGTTCTGGATTCCGGCTGGAATTCCTA
>OOCP01003080.1_pt1 | contig 12838 bp, 10 predicted proteins | sample 1671511 | NCBI WGS metagenome assembly OOCP01 (sample SAMN06348164, study PRJEB24527) | human gut metagenome | biome: human gut; feature: ankylosing spondylitis patient; material: feces | host: Homo sapiens | place: China | collected 2015-10 | reverse complement strand
ATTATTATGTCATGAAAATAATTAGAAAAACAGACTTGTATTATTTTGAAATTTGTATTTGATTAAGGTGTAAGAACGATAAAATAGTCTGTTAGAAAGGGTAATGAAAGAATTAATCAGGCTATATAAAATTGGTGATTGGTATTTAATGTTGTAAAACAAGAAAGGAAAAGGTAGAAAATGCAATTACATAAAAAAATTTTTATAGTGGCGTTGGTTTTATCCATTTGTATCTCACTTTATTTTCTTATCAATCCATCTAATATCTTCACCTTTCCGATCCGTGTGCATGAATTTGATGACACATTTAAATATTACATGTTTGTGAAGATTGGAATTGTATTATTATTTATCAAATTCTTACTGGATATATGCTTAGAGTATATCAAGAATTGGTTTAAAAAGTTTTGATATATCTTCACACAAAAGAGTCTGAGACAGCGTTTTGTCCCAGACTCTTTTTTGAGTTGTGAGCTCTGTTTTATAGATCCCACTGCTTGAGGGAAATTTCGCCACTATTGAGCCAGATTTCTTCTTGATTTTCTAACTGGACCAAGAGTTGGCCAGTATCGGAAATGTCTTTGGCAAGGCCCTGATAGGTCTGCTGGTTCTGCTCAAAGGTAACGGTTCGTCCTAAGACCAGGGAGCGCTCTTTGTAGAGGTAGACCAGTTCATCGACATCTGTTTGGAAGAATTCCTTCCAAATCTCGCTGATGAGGTCATTGCGGGTGATGGGACAAGGGCCATCAAATAAGGAACCAGCCTTGCTTTCTAGCTCATCTGGAAAAGTAGAGACAGCCAAATTAAGACCGACTCCGATAATGACATCCGTGACGAGACCAGTCTCAATAGACGTGATAGCTTCTGTAAGGATTCCCCCAATTTTTTTATGGCGGTAGTAAATATCATTGACCCACTTGATATCGATATCGATCAGGGTCAGGTTTTTAATAGCCTTGAAGATGGCTCCAGCGACCATGAGGGTATAAGGGGGGAGCTCCGCAGGGGGCAGTTGAGGCTTGAGATGAAGGGACATGTAGATGCCCCCTTGATCGGGACAGTAGTAGTCACGACCAAAGCGGCCCTTTCCAGCGGATTGCGAATTAGCTAGGTAGAGCGCCTTGCCTTCTTGATGGGTTTCTATGCCTAATTTGGCGTCCAATTGGGTGGAGCTACATTGTTCGTTTAAGGAAACGGTCAATTGGGTATTTTTTGCGATCACTTCAGGAAGCAGAATATCGCCTGAGACCAATTTGTAGCCCTTCTTTTTTAGGGATTCGATGACGACCCCATCTTTTTCTAGACGTTGGATGGCCTTCCAGATAGAGGTGCGGGAAACACCTAGTTCTTTCGCCAGTTGCTCCCCGTTGACATAATCATCTGCCTGAGAAAGGGTTTGAAAGAGGATTTCGTGTGTTTTCATAAGACCTCCTAACGACTGCTGTCTCGAATCGTCAGTTTGGTAGCTAATTTGACCATATAGGGAACACTTGGTTGACTCCCTTGAAAGGTTTGTCGCAACATCTGAATGGCTTGCTTGCCCATTTCTTCCGTGTAGACGGTCACTGTAGAAAGAGCAGGAAAGACATACTTGGCAATCGATGTATCATTGAAGGAAATGAGACTGACGCGATCAGGAACTGCGATTTGGTGCTCCTGAAGAGACCGCAGAGCCCCGACAGCCAAGGCATCACTAGCCATGAAAAAGGCAGTTGGCAAGTCGTCGCCCAATGCTTGAATCAGTTGCTCCATCATCTGATAACCCGACTCGGTCGAGAATTGACCAACAGAAACAAAGCGCTCCTCATAAAGTCCTTTTTCCGTGAGAAACTGTTGAAAGGTCCGTTGACGGGGATCCATCTGAAGCGGTGTCGCATCTGCTGTTTCTTCTTGCCCAACCAAGAGCCCGATCTCCTTGTGGCCATGCTCAAGAAAATGCTCGAGAGCGGTGATGACAGAATCTTCTAGATCGGTCGTCACACAGGAATGCCCTAAATAGAGGGTATTGCTATCGACAAAGATCAGGGGTTTGCCGTAGCTTTCTAGATCTCGAATGGTCTTGGGACTGAATTTCCCAAGAGCGATAATGCCATCTGCCTCTTGAATCAAGGACCAATCGTCATTATTAAAGATACGAAAGATCTCATAGCCTAATTCCTGGGCTTGTTTTTCTAACCCCATCCGAATGGCATAGTAGTAGAGATCATCTAATTCTTCTTCGCGCGTGTACCATTCAAAGATGACGATTTTATGAAAATCCTCAACTGGTTGAGGCGCTGTTTTGCGGCTCTTCTTTTGGTAATGCAGGTCCTCAGCGATGCGAAGAATCCGACTGCGCGTGTCTTCCCCAACCGATAAGGTCGCATCCTGGTTGAGGACGCGAGAGACCGTTGCCTGAGAAACACCTGCTTTTTCCGCAATGTCTTTAATCGTTGCCATAGTTCATCCTTTATTGATTTCTACTTCCAGTATACTCTAAAAACTAGTAAAAAGAAATAAAATTTTACTAAATTTTATGTTTGCTACGATATTGGCTAGGAGTCAGTAGGCTATAGGCCTTAAATGCCTTTGAAAAATAGAGGGGATCTGAAAAGCCCACTGAGTATGCCACAATCTTGATGCTTTCGTCTGTGTTGGTCAGTAACTGCTGGGCACGCTGCATGCGGACCGAGTGCAAGAATTCTTTGGGAGAGATCTGGTGAAACTCCTTAAAAACAGTTGTCAGGTAAGACCGATGGACATTGAGGTCATCGGCGATCTCTTGAATACTCAAGTGTTCTTTACCGTAATGCGTCTCAATCACATGCTTACAGGTCAGGTAGAGTTGATAGGTTGGAGAGAGATAGCTCTTTTGTACGTTAGGAGCTATTTCCCCAATGAGATAAAGCAGTTCATAGATCTGCGAGAGAAGGTGGAGTTGGTAGTGAGAAGTCATTTTCGAAGCCTCTGCCTTGTGGACGAGTCGCTCCATAAACTGGCCGATCTTTTCTGTTTCCACCTCTGTTTTCTTCAGAAAACCTTTTTCATGCAGGGTTGAAAAACGCATGAAATCACTCACCTTGGTACCACTGATGCCAATCCAGTAGTAGGACCAAGGTTCTTCTTCATCTGCCTTGTAGTAGGTCACCATATTTTTAGGGAGGAGAAAGAGATCCCCTGCTTCTAGGTGGATTTCTTTCTTATTGAAGTGTAAGACACCTTTTCCCTTGGTGATATAATGCAGAACAAAATTATCTCGAACGCTAGGGCCAAATTCATAGTTTTTGGGGCAATCTTCGTAGCCATAAAAATCAAGGGCTAGGTCAATGGTATCGGTTTGGTATTCAGAAAAGACTAACATAGGTAAACCTCCTACCTAACATTTTACCATATATGTCCAACAAAATTCTATTTTAGTAAGCGTTTACATCATGTAAAATAAAGACATGCTAAAAAAGAAAGTTATTGGAACTGAATATAAAAATACATAGTGATATTTTTAGGGTCCGATGGAGGAAGATATGGCAATTCGTATCGAACAAAATTTGTTCTATGTAGAAAGTAAGGGACTGAGCCTGATCCTTGAAAATCGAGATGGCTACCTGATGCTCAAGCATCTGGGACGTCCGATCCCGTCTTATCATTTTTCCAATACCGTACATGAAAAAGATCATGCCTTCTCTGGGAATCCAACACCTGACAATCGCATCTTTAGCTTGGATACCCAGCGTCAGATCCTAGGACAGCACGGGCTTGGAGATTTCCGAAAGCCGTCTATTCAAATCCAGCACGGCGCCACAGAGGTGACGGATTTCCTCTATGTCGGAGCCAATATCTACTCTGGCAGTGTCGAGGCAACTGGTCTTCCCAATCCACATACAGTAGATAGTGCTGAAACCTTGGCCTTGGTCTTTGAAGATGATCAAGCGGCCCTGCGTTTGACCCTCTATTACACGGCTTACGAGGATCGAGCAACCATCACTAGCTTTTCAAAGATTGAAAACTATAGTGATGAAACCGTCGTGATCCACAAGGCCTTCAGTGTGTTGGCCGATGTCCCAGCAGGTGACTACGATGTCATCACCCTTCAAGGGGCCTATGCGAGAGAAAAAACAGTCCGCCGCCAGCAAGTAGAGCAAGGAATCTTCTCCATCAGCTCCAACCGTGGTGCTTCTGGACACGCCCAGACTCCAGCCTTGATTCTTGCTGAGCATGAAGTGACAGAAGATGCTGGTTCTGCCCTTGCCTTCCAACTGCTCTACAGTGGGAATTTTGAAGGATTTGTTCAAAAGAATCAACTCAATGAAGTTCGGGTTGGACTGGGGATCAATCCTGAAAACTTCGATTGGGAATTGGAACCAAATCAGAGTTTTGATACGCCGGTAGCCATGATCAGCTACTCCCATAAGGGATTGACCGGACTCAGTCAAGAGAGTCAAGCATTTGTCCAAAACCATATCATTCCTAGTCCCTTTGCCTATAAAGAACGTCCAATTCTGATCAACAACTGGGAAGCCACCTACTTTGATTTTAAGAAAGACAAATTATTGGAGCTAGCGGATGAGGCTCAAAAAGTGGGAATCGAGCTTTTCGTTCTGGATGATGGCTGGTTTGGCAATCGCTATGATGACAATCGGGCTCTAGGTGATTGGACCGTCAATGAAGAAAAATTAGGTGGAAGTCTAGCAGAATTGATCCAAGGCATCCACGACAAGGGACTTCAATTTGGCCTTTGGGTGGAGCCAGAAATGATTTCTGTTGATAGCGACCTCTATCGGGCTCATCCGGACTGGGCTATTCAAGTCCCAGGTTACGAACACACCTATTCACGGAATCAACTGGTGCTCGATTTCGCAAATAGAGAAGTGGTAGCTTATATTAAGCAGGTCTTGGATGACTTACTTGGAAACCATGAGATCGACTATATCAAATGGGATATGAACCGCAATATCACCAAGCTTGGAAATGGGAAAACCTACCTTGAAACCAAGATGCAATCCCATGCGTATATTTTAGGTCTCTATGAAGTGGTTTCTTACTTAACAGAGAAGTATGAGAACATTCTCTTTGAGTCTTGCTCTGGAGGCGGTGGCCGTAATGACCTCGGTATGATGCGTTACTTCCCTCAGGTCTGGGCAAGTGACAATACGGATGCCATTGCCAGACTTCCAATCCAGTACGGTTCTAGCTACCTCTATCCTACCATTTCTATGGGGGCTCACGTATCAGCGGTGCCAAATCACCAGATGGGACGGATGACACCACTTGAAACGCGTGGTCATGTAGCCATGATGGGAAATCTGGGCTATGAATTGGATCTAACCAGTCTTCTGCAAGAAGAGTTGGATCGGATCGCAGCTCAAGTCGCTCATTACAAAACGATTCGACCACTTGTTCAGTTCGGAAAACACTACCGCTTGATTAATCCAAGCCAAGGTAGCAATCAAGCAGCCGTCCAGTTCACTTATCAAGACCGCACGGTTGTAACTTATGTACGGGTCTTATCAACTGTTGAGGAGATCGAGCCGACCCTGAAACTCAAAGGGTTGGAAGAAAATGCGCTCTATAGCTTAGAAGGGACGGATCAAGTCTATTCAGGAGCCGAGCTCATGTATGCTGGCTTAACCGTCGTTCTTCCTCAGGGAGATTTCCTCAGCAAACAATATGTTTTTGTCAAAAAATAAAAGGAGACAGCCAAATGAAATGGTATAAAAAAATCGGACTTCTTGCGACTACAGGCCTAGCCTTGTTTGGGCTCGGTGCTTGCTCCAACGATGGAAAATCGGCGGATGGCACAGTGACCATCGAGTATTTCAACCAGAAAAAAGAAATGACTAAAACTTTGGAAGAAATCGCGCGTGATTTTGAAAAGGAAAACCCAAAGGTCAAGGTCAAAGTTGTCAATGTACCGAACGGTGGTGAAGTATTGAAAACACGTGTACTCGCAGGAGATGTACCAGATGTGGTTAATATATACCCACAGTCCATCGAACTACAAGAATGGGCAAAAGCAGGAGTCTTCGAAGATTTGTCCAATAAAGACTATCTCAAACGTGTGAAAAATGGCTACGCTGAAAAATATGCTGTAAACGGAAAAGTTTACAACGTTCCTTTCACAGCTAATGCTTATGGTATCTATTACAATAAAGATAAATTCGAAGAACTGGGCTTGAAAGTTCCTGAAACCTGGGATGAATTTGAACAGTTAGTCAAAGACATCGTTGCTAAAGGACAAACACCATTTGGAATTGCAGGAGCAGATGCTTGGACCCTCAATGGTTACAATCAATTAGCCTTTGCGACAGCAGCAGGTGGAGGAAAAGAAGCCAACCAATACCTTCGTTATTCTCAGCCAAATTCCATTAAATTGTCTGATCCGATTATGAAGGATGACATCAAGGTCATGGATATCCTTCGCATTAAAGGATCTAAACAAAAGAACTGGGAAGGCGCTGGCTATACAGATGTTATTGGTGCCTTCGCGCGTGGAGATGTCCTCATGACACCAAATGGGTCTTGGGCCATCACAGCGATCAATGAACAAAAACCAAAATTTAAGATTGGGACCTTCATGATTCCAGGGAAAGAAAAAGGACAAAGCTTAACCGTTGGTGCGGGAGACTTAGCATGGTCTATCTCAGCTACTACCAAACATCCAAAAGAAGCCAATGCCTTTGTGGAATACATGACCCGTCCAGAAGTCATGCAAAAGTACTATGATGTGGACGGATCTCCAACAGCGATCGAAGGGGTCAAACAAGCAGGAGAGGATTCACCGCTTGCTGGGATGACCAAATATGCCTTTACGGATCGTCACTTGGTGTGGTTGCAACAATACTGGACCAGTGAAGCAGACTTCCATACCTTGACGATGAACTATGTCTTGACAGGTGATAAACAAGGAATGGTCAATGATTTGAATGCCTTCTTTAACCCGATGAAAGCGGATGTGGATTAGGAGTAGAGAGACGATGAAAAAAGTATTACAAAAATATTGGGCATGGGCTTTTGTGGTCATTCCCCTCTTATTACAAGCAATTTTCTTCTATGTGCCAATGTTCCAAGGAGCCTTTTACAGTTTTACCAACTGGACAGGTTTGACCTATAACTACAAATTTGTTGGCTTGAACAACTTTAAGCTCCTCTTTATGGATCCAAAATTCATGAATGCTATTGGCTTTACTGCGATCATCACGATTGCCATGGTAGTTGGTGAAATTGCCCTAGGGATCTTCATTGCGCGTGTCTTGAACTCTAAGATCAAAGGTCAAACCTTCTTCCGTGCTTGGTTCTTCTTCCCAGCTGTTTTGTCTGGTTTGACAGTGGCATTGATCTTCAAACAAGTCTTCAACTACGGTCTACCAGCGATTGGGAATGCCCTTCATATTGAGTTTCTCCAAACTAGTCTTTTAGGGACTAAGTGGGGAGCGATCTTTGCGGCTGTCTTTGTCCTTCTTTGGCAAGGGGTGGCCATGCCCATCATTATCTTCCTAGCTGGTCTACAATCTATTCCAACTGAGATTACAGAAGCAGCCAGAATCGATGGTGCGACGAGCAAGCAAGTCTTCTGGAATGTTGAATTGCCTTACTTGCTACCAAGTGTCTCTATGGTCTTTATCCTAGCCCTAAAAGGTGGGCTTACCGCCTTTGACCAAGTCTTTGCCATGACTGGTGGGGGTCCAAACAATGCCACAACCTCACTTGGGCTCTTGGTTTATAATTACGCCTTTAAAAACAACCAATTCGGTTATGCCAATGCCATTGCCGTAATCTTGTTCTTCTTGATTGTAGTGATTTCGATCATCCAATTGAGAGTATCTAAGAAATTTGAAATTTAAGAGGAGAAGCACGATGAAACAAGATGAAAGAAAAGCCTTGATTGGCAAATACATTCTATTGATTCTAGGATCGGTTCTGATTTTAGTGCCGCTCCTTGCCACCCTCTTTAGTTCCTTCAAACCTACCAAAGATATTGTAGATAATTTCTTTGGATTCCCGACGAATTTCACATGGGACAACTTTAGCCGACTTTTGGCTGATGGAATCGGAGGCTATTATTGGAACTCTGTCGTCATCACTGTCTTGTCTTTACTTGCAGTAATGATCTTTATCCCCATGGCAGCCTACTCCATCGCTCGTAATATGAGTAAGAGAAAAGCCTTTACCATCATGTACACCCTCTTGATTCTTGGGATCTTTGTACCTTTCCAAGTCATCATGATTCCGATTACGGTTATGATGAGTAAACTCGGTTTGGCTAACACATTTGGTTTGATCTTGCTCTACTTGACCTATGCGATTCCACAGACCCTCTTTCTCTATGTAGGGTATATCAAAATCTCTATCCCAGAAAGTTTGGATGAAGCAGCAGAGATCGATGGGGCTAATAAATTTACAACCTATTTCCGCATCATCTTCCCAATGATGAAACCGATGCATGCGACAACCATGATCATCAATGCCCTTTGGTTCTGGAATGACTTCATGTTGCCACTCCTTGTCTTGAACCGGGATTCCAAAATGTGGACCCTGCCATTGTTCCAATACAACTACGCAGGCCAATATTTCAACGACTACGGACCAAGCTTTGCCTCTTACGTGGTCGGTATTATCAGTATCACCATTGTCTATCTCTTCTTCCAACGCCATATCATCGCAGGAATGAGCAACGGCGCAGTGAAATAATAAGATACAAAGCCCGTCAAAAGGTCACAGTGCACCCTAGGGCATCCACATCCGTAGACTAATGAAGTAGTAACGGCTGTGGAAATATAGGGAATCTGAATAAAAAGCCTTGGCTTCTTGGAAGATTCATCTTTTTCACACAGAGCTTAGGGCGTGTTCAATTCCGTATACAAAGGGACGATTCAGCTTGCTGATTTCAATCGTATCCTAGAAAGCAATTCTTAAAATACATAAACTTATAAAAGCCAGGTCTCTTCAGACTTGGCTTTCAAATAAAGAAAAGGAAACCATTATGCCAATTCAAAACAAGACCATGTTAATTACTTACTCAGATAGCTTGGGAAATAACCTTAAGGATCTCTATGAAAATCTGGAGAAATATTTTGGGGATGCAGTAGGTGGGGTTCACCTCTTGCCATTTTTCCCATCAACTGGTGACCGTGGCTTTGCGCCTGTAGACTATGACCAAGTGGATCCAGCCTTTGGAGATTGGGAAGATGTCAAACGCCTGGGGGACAAGTACTATCTCATGTTTGATTTTATGATCAATCACATTTCCCGTCAGTCTAAATACTACAAAGATTATCAAGAGAAGCACGACCAAAGTGCTTACAAGGATCTCTTTCTCAACTGGGACAAGTTCTGGCCAGAGAATCGTCCAACTCAAGCGGATGTGGACTTGATTTATAAGCGCAAAGATCGAGCTCCCAAGCAAGAAATTACCTTTGCGGATGGGACAACTGAGCATCTCTGGAATACCTTCGGGGAAGAGCAGATTGACCTGGACGTGACCAAGGAAGTGACCATGGACTTTATCCGCAAGACCATCGAACATTTGGCGAGCAATGGTTGTGACCTCATTCGTTTAGATGCTTTTGCCTATGCAGTCAAGAAATTGGACACCAATGATTTCTTCGTGGAGCCAGACATTTGGGACTTGTTGGATAAGGTGCGCGATATGGCAGCCAGCTACGGTGCTGAGCTCTTGCCAGAGATTCATGAACACTATTCCATCCAATTTAAGATTGCCGATCACGACTATTATGTCTATGACTTTGCCCTTCCAATGGTGACCCTCTATACCCTCTATAGCTCAAAAGTGGAGCGCCTTGCTAAGTGGTTGAAGATGAGTCCGATGAAGCAGTTCACGACACTCGACACCCATGACGGGATTGGGGTGGTTGATGTCAAGGATATCTTGACAGATGAAGAAATTGACTATGCATCAAATGAGCTCTACAAGGTAGGAGCAAATGTGAAACGCAAATATTCAACAGCAGAGTACAACAACTTGGACATCTACCAAATCAATTCGACCTACTATTCAGCGCTTGGAGATGACGATAGTAAGTACTTCCTAGCCCGCTTGATTCAAGCCTTTGCGCCAGGCATTCCACAAGTTTATTATGTTGGATTCCTAGCTGGGAAGAATGATTTGGAACTCTTAGAAAACACTAAGGAAGGCCGCAATATCAATCGTCATTACTACAGCAATGAAGAAATTGCTCAAGAAGTAGAGCGTCCAGTTGTGAAATCCCTTCTCAAGCTCTTTAGTTTCCGGAACAACTCGCAAGCTTTTGACCTAGAAGGAAGCATTGAAGTGGAAACACCAGATGAACATACCATTGTCATCACGCGCCAAAACAAAGACCAGACCGCCACAGCAGTAGCCCGAATCAATCTTGCTGACGGGACTTACCAAGTGACAGAAAATGGTCAAGAAATGGTGTTTTAAAAAAATATGAACGAACTAAAGGATAAGTAAAAAATGCTTATCCTTTTTCTGTTTTAAATATTGCAACCGTTTACAAAACTATAAAACAATGGTACAATATCTATTGAAAGAAAGGAGGTCGCTTTATGAAAAAAATCATTTATCCATCTGCGGCCCTATTAACGGCTTTTGCTCTATTATCCGTTCAAACAGCAAAAGCAGACACAGCTCAAGTGTCGGATCAAGCCAATGAACCGGCAGCAACAGTAGAAGAGGTGGTGGCTTCTCCGACGCCAGAAAACACCACAGAAAATCAGGGGGAAGTGGCCGAAACACCGACTTCAACAGACCGTGCCGCTGTCCCTGCTGCTTCTCCAACGGTAACATCAACAGAGACGGCATCTCCTGAAGTGGAAAAACTGATTGAAAACATGCCACTCAAACAAAAAGTGACCCAAATGATCATGCCGGACTTCCGTAAGTGGCAGGAGGCTAATCAGGAGTCGCCACAGGATCTCACCAAGGTCAATGCTGAAGTAGCAGATGCGATTGATAAATATGATTTTGGAGGCGTCATTCTTTTTGCTGAAAACGTCAAAGAGACCAAGCAGACCCTGGCTCTGACGCAAGATATGCAAAAGGCAGCGATTGAAAACAAAGCCAATAACGGGAAGATTCCGCTATTATTAGCCATCGACCAAGAAGGGGGGATCGTCTACCGCTTGGGGACAGGTACAGCCCTTCCTGGCAATATGGCCATTGGGGCTACCAATGATCCCAAACTAGCGAAAGAAGCCGGTCAAATCATCGGACGTGAACTTTCTGCGCTAGGCTTGAATGTGGACTTCGCTCCGGTTCTAGATACCAATAACAATCCTCAAAATCCTGTGATTGGGCTTCGTTCTTTCTCATCTGACCCAAATCGGGTTGCCTATCTTGGTATTCCGATGATGAAAGGCATCCAGGACTACAATGTGGCTGTAGCAGCCAAGCATTTCCCAGGTCACGGAGATACAGCGGTCGATTCCCATACGGGTCTCCCATTGGTGGATAAATCTCTTGCTGAGCTTGAAAAATTAGAACTCCTTCCATTCAAAAAAGCTATGGATGAAGGGGTCGACCTCTTGATGACAGCTCATATCCAGTACCCGCAGATTGAAAAAGATCAGGTCGTGTCAAAAGAAACGGGTGAGAAAATCTATGTTCCAGCGACTCTCTCTGATGATATTTTAACGGGCTTGGTACGGAAGAAATACGGCTATAAGGGCGTGATTGTCTCTGATGCCATGGGAATGGATGCTATCGCTAAGAACTTCGGTGAGGTGGAAGCCGTGAAGATGGCTATCAAAGCCGGAGTTGACCTGGTTTTGATGCCAACGACCCTTCGCAGCAAAGCCGATTTGACCAAGATTGATACCATCGTCAATGCAGTGGTAGATGCGGTCCAAACCGGTGACATCTCAGAAGAACGCTTAAATGAGTCGGTTCGTCGGATCCTGACCCTCAAAGAAAAACGTGGGGTCCTGAATTTTGATCCAAGTGCTCGGACAGCTGAAAAAGCAGAGGAAGCAGTCGGATCTAGCCTCAACCGTGACTTGGAACGCAAGATTGCAGCAGCAGCGGTGACGGTTGTAAAAAATGAAGACAATACCTTGCCATTTAAGGTGCAAACAGGGGACCATGTCTTACTACTCGGAGCTTTTGAAAATGAAGTCCCTGGACTAAATTTGGGCATGCGTCGCTTAATCGCGGATGGAGTGCTTCCAAAAGATACCTCCTTTGTGGCCAAGAACTTCACTAAGGAATCCACCCTTGATAGTCTAAAAGAAGACCTTGAAAAAGCCACCCATATCGTAGTGATTTCAGAGATCGGTTATGAAGGGCAACTGGATAAAGATTTCTGGCGGACCAAGATTCCAACAGAAATCGTCAATTATGCCAATACCAACCATAAGAAGGCAGCTGTCCTTTCTATCTCTAAACCTTATGATGTAGCCAACTATCCCGCAGCCAAAGCCATTTTAGCAGTCTATGGAAATAAGGGAATGGATCCAACGGAATCCCTCAAACCAGACAATGCATTTGGTCCTAATATTCCTGCAGGAGTGGAAGTCATCTTCAATGGCAAGGAACATCTAGGTACCTTACCGGTTGATATTCCAAAAATTGTAGACGGAAAAATGTCGGAAACAGAGTATGCCTACCGCATTGGTCATGGTCTTTTCTATCCAGCACCTGCTCCATTGCCAACACCAGAAGTCCAAGATCCAACTTCACCAGGCCAAGATCCAACTTCACCAGTCCAAGAACCAACCCATCAGACACAACCAGTAGAGGTTGGTAACACAGGAACTCAGGTCCTTGTTAGCAAGCAAGAAAAAGCTAGAGATCGGAAGAGCACACGTCTGAACTCCAGTCACTAGCTTATCTCGTATGCCGTCTTCTGCTTGAAAAAAAAAA